>ERZ836760.862-NODE-862-length-39851-cov-5.580284_pt1 | contig 39851 bp, 44 predicted proteins | sample MGYA00519941_ERZ836760 | MGnify/ENA primary metagenome ERZ836760 (study PRJEB31850, sample SAMEA3708807) | human gut metagenome | biome: human gut; feature: human-associated habitat; material: faeces | place: China | collected 2014 ... | reverse complement strand
AATATAAAAATTTTTTATAATAAAATTATAAAAAATTTAATTTTAATGTATTAGAAGTAAAATATTGCATAGGAGGAATAATTTATGTTTATAGTTACATTTTTCAAATTAATAATTTTGGGAATAGTTACATTTGTTTCTATATTAGGTGTCATGTTTTTTGGACATTGGGAATTTCCAAAAGATGAAATAATAAATGCTTATGATAGTTTTATAGAACATTTTGATACAAAAGGCTTATCAAAAGATAAGGACATACAAGGAAAAAGAACATTTGGAATAGATAAATATATAGGAACATATCAAGCCAAATATGATAATGTAACAAATGAAGAAGTAATATTTGGAGGAACATCTTTAAATAGAACAGATGGAGACCACATAAAACTAAAAATTAAAATAGAAAAACAAAGTGGAAATATCAATGTAATTAATAAATTAGGTGCAGAAGAAATAAGTTTAATATCAGATTCAGGAGAATATGAAGATACTGTGTATATAGAAGGTATGAGTTACTATTTAGTTGTAAAGACAGAAAAGTTTGTAGGAAATATTGATATTGTATCAGAATAAGATATAATATTCAGATTAGGAGGTTTGCAATAATGAAAGAACAAAAAAATACAGAAAAATTAGCAGGAATTATTTTAAAAATAATTAAAGGGTTTGCAATTTATTTAGTAATCGCTGTAATAGCAATTATAGGTCTTATCGTATATGCTGTATTTTTAAAATAAATTTGTTATAATAAAATATATCAAAATAGTTAGTAATAAATTATACATATACTAAATTATGAATTGATATCATTTTTAGCATTTTATGTTGCATTAATATTTCTAATGGCAACAGCAACATTACTTGCAATACAACAATTAAGTGATTCTGAAAAATATAAATACAGATATGAATTATTAAAGAAATTAGGCTTGTATAATATTTGAATTAAAATAAAAATTAAAGAATAGTTGTAAAATACTATTCTTTTTAATTGTTTTGTGATATAAATGAAATAAGATATACATTGGCTATGAGATAGGGAGGAGAATAAGAATGAGTTATAAATTATCAAATAAGACCAAAGAAATAATTTCAAATAGAATAGGAATATCATATGAAAAATTAATCCAAATGGAAGATGAAGAAATAGATGCATATATAGAAAAGAAAACAGGTAAAAAAATAACTTGGCCTAAAGGTGCTAAGGTTGAAGGAAAGTCAATTACTTCATTAGAAGAAAAAGAAAAGAAAAACACAGTACAAGCATTGAGAGATAGAATAAAAAAACAGACTGAAGATAGAGAAATAGGGGATTAGTATAATCTATGTCAAAAGATTTACTATAATATATAGATATTTTACAGATTTAACAATTTAATGATAAAATTAGAATTATAAAATAAGTAGAAAATAGGAAGATATCAAATAAAAGATATAAACGCATTTGATACAACCGATATGTTTAAATGAACAGAAGAAGTTGCGCACGAATTTTGGAATAAATATAGAATACATCAATTATTATATTTGATGCACCTTACAATAGAAAAAATGAGTTTGAAAATATAGTTAGAGCGTATAGCTGGTACGATATATACTCAAAAATGAAGGGAGATAAAAAATGATTTTAGCAATTACAGAAAGATATGAATTAGTAGAAAAAGAAATAGGATTTACGGAAAGATTTTATATAACAAAATATTTTAAAGATATATTTGAAAAACTAAATATTACATTATTTCCAGTATTAACAGAAAATAATTTGGAAGAAATAGAAAAAATATGTGACGGACTAATATTAACAGGTAGTAACATAGATATTAACCCAATTTATTATGGAGAAGAAGATAAAAAAGAAAAGATAGATGAATACAAAACAGATAAAAAATTAATAGATTTATTTTACAAGAAAAACAAACCAATTTTAGGAATATGTGGAGGAATGCAATCTATCAATGTGCATTTTGGTGGAAGTTTATATCAAGATATACAAAAACATAATTTAGAAAATACTTTACATGAAATAAAAATAGAAAAAGATTCATTTTTATACAAAACTTATGGGACAGATAAAAAAGAAGTAAATTCTTTTCATCACCAAGCAATAAAAAATGTAGCACAAGGATTTAATGTAACAGCATTTAGCAATGATAATACAATAGAAGCAATTGAAAAAGGTAATGTTATAGGAGTTCAATGGCATCCAGAAAAAATGAATGATTTAAGTTTTTTCAAAAGTTTCATAAATTTGTAGTATTTCTAAAACAAAGAAAATTAAATTTAATCATTTGATTTTGAAAGGAAGTATTGCTATGAATAATTGTATAGGGGAGATGAGAAAATGAAAATAGGAATAGATATAGATAATGTTATCTCTAATTTTAATGATGAATTATTAAAAGAATATTTAAAACATGATAAAGAACTAAGAAATACAGGAATTATAAACGAAGATGTTTTTATAAGATATGGAATGTTTGATTGGACCGAAAAAGAAGAATCAGAATTCTATAAAAATAATATTGAAAGAATAGCTAAAAAATTACAACCCCTTAATAGAGCAACAGAAACAATAAAAAAATTAAAAGAAGATGGTAACGAAATTATTATCATATCTGGAAGAAATAATGGAGAATATAATAATCCATATAAGCTTACAGAGGAATGGTTAGCAAAATACAATATCGTTTATGATAAGTTAATTCTAACAAATGCTTATAACAAAGAAGAAAAAGCAAATGTATGTAAAGAAAATAATATTGATATTATGATAGAAGATAGCACTCAAACAGCTGTAAATATAGAAAAAATTGGCACAAATGTTCTATTTATGAATACAAGATATAATAAGAATAATGAAAATTTTGAAAAAGTATCAAATTGGAAAGAAATATATTCAAAGATATCTAAATTATATAAAAAAGATAAAAATATAGACAAAATAAATGTTATACTAGATACAGATACATATAATGAATGTGATGACCAATTTGCTCTTGCATATATGCTTTTATCACAAAATAAGTTTAATATAGAAGCTATTACAGTAGCACCATATCACCATGATAATGATATTAGCGTAGAAGAAGGACAAGAAAAGAGTTATCGAGAAATATTAAAAATTTGCAATTGGTTAAATTTTGATACAAAAAATAAAGTATTTAAAGGAAGTAACGGTTATATAGAAAACGGCTATAACGAAACAAATGAAGCAGTAGAAAAAATAATTGAGATTGTAAAGAAAAACGAAAAAACATACATTATGGCAATTGGAGCAATCACAAATGTAGCTTTAGCAATTCAAAAAGCACCTAGTATTGTAGACAAGATTGAAATTATATGGCTTGGAGGACATAGTCCAATATGTAATAATAATAAAGAATTTAATTTCAGACAAGATGTACAAGCTATAAAGGAGATATTTTCATCAAAAGCAAACTTAACAATTATTCCTTGCAATGGTGTTGCATCTAATTTAAAAATATCAATATATGAATTAGAACATTATTTAAAAGGAAAAAATGAACTTTGCAATTATCTATGTAGTAGATTTTATGATGATGGAATACATGGAATTCAAACAAGAAGAACAATTTGGGATATAAGTGTTATTGCTTATTTAATAAATAAAGAATGGTTTGAAGAAAAGAAAATGGATTGTCCAAAAATCAATAAAGACTTGAGTTATAGTTTTAATGAGAATGATAGAAAAATAAAGTTTGTAACTTATTTGGATTCAGATAAAATATATAATGACTTATTTGATAAATTAGTAAAAAAAGGATAGAGATGGAAGAAAAAGATTTATTAATAGAAAAATATAATATAGAAAAGGCACTAGCATTTTATAATATAAATATAGATGATTACAAGGATAAGTGTTATAAATGTTTATATGACATTAATAAGAATAATGAATTAAAAAATAAAATAAATCAGGTACTAAAATTATTATATAACAATGAAAGTAAACAACTAGAATTATTATGGAAAGAAAAAGATTTAAGTAACTTTTTAGGTAATCAGTACAACAAATTTATCCATAATATTATACTTTTATCAGGTTATAAAATACATGAAGAAAATATGAGTAAATATAACTTTGATACATATCAAATTTTAGCACATAAAAATAGAGTCAAAGAATGTTTAACTAGTGACATATATAATCGAAAACTAGAAGGTATTAGATTGTCTCAAGCTTTGTGGGGAATATATTTTATAAAAATAAGGTTAATAGAAGTTGGAAGATTACAATATGAATATTGTAATAACAAAAAAGAAAAATATATTAAAATTCATATTCCAAAAGGAGATAAGCTAGATCATAATGAAGTAATAAATTCTATAAAAGATTCTAAAAAAGAAATAGAAAAATACTTTAAAATAAAAAATTACGAATATTATTGTGAATCAGGGCTATTAAGTAAAGATATAACAAAAATATTAGATAACAACTCAAACATTCTAAAATTTCAAAAACTATTTGATATAACTGAAGGAAAAAATGCTATTAAAGATATTCTGAATTTTGTTTATGGATTACAAAATATGAAAAATTTAAAAGAACTACCAGAAAATACAAGTTTACAGAAGAACATTAAAGAATTACTATTAAAAGAAAAAGATGTATATATAGGCATAGGAAAACTTAAAAACATATAAAAAAAGAAATTTTGAATTCTTTATATGAAAGAAAGGATTTTTAACATTTATGAAAAAAATAATAGCAATGGATTTAGATGGAACTTTATTAAAAGATAATAAAGAGTGTCCTAAAGATACAAAGAAATATTTACAAAAATTAAAAGATAAAGGATATATTATAGTAATTGCTACAGGAAGGATACTAAAATCGGCAAAAGATATTACAGATGGAGCAAAGTTTGCAAATTATATCATAGCAGATTCAGGAAGCACAATTTATGATACTAAATATAAAGAAATAATTAGTGAAAGTATAATAAGCCAGTCAGATCTAATTAAGATTTGTAAAGAATATGAAAGTAATTGGGGAATATTAGAAATATGTGATAAAAAATGGTGTAATGTATATACAAATTTAAAATACAAAATAAGAGAATATGATAATTTCATATTAAACATAAATGACTTTCTTAATAATAAACAGGAAATAACACATATTAGTATTATACCTAAACAAGATTGTGTATATAAAATAATAGACAAACTAAAAAAAGAGTTACCAAACCTTAAAGTGTCACTTATGCAAGATTCTTTTTCAGATTTAAAATATATAGAAATACACAATAATGAAATAAACAAGTACGAAGGAATAAAATTAATAGCAAATAAAGAAAAAGTAGAAAATAAAAATATTATATGTTTTGGTGATGGACTGAATGATGTAGATATGATAGAAAAAAGTGGAATAGGAGTAGCAATGGATAATGCTCTTTCAGAGATAAAACAAAGGGCTGACTTTACAACATTATCAAACAATAATGAGGGAATAAAATATTTTTTAGAACAAAACATAAATAAGTTATAATATATAGCTAGCAAAAATATTTTAGAAGGAGAAAATGATGAAATTAACAAGTAACGAAGCATTAAAAATGTTAGAAGATGAAAAAAATAAAACTTCAAATGAACATTGGATAAATCATTCAATTTGTGTTGGAAATGTTGCAGGAAGAATTGCAAAAGCGTTAAATTTGGATGAGGATTTTGCTAAAACTTTAGGATATATACATGATATTGGAAAAAGATATGATTATATTGAAAGTGGTGTATTCCCTCATGCTATGAAAGGTTATGAATATATAAAATTATTAGGCTATGATGAAGAATATGCTGGAATTTGTATCAAACATTCTTTTTTAAATAATGATATTGATTGCATATCAAATGATAGAGATGAAACAGATAGAACTAATCCTAATTTTGAATTTGTAAAAAATTATATAAAAGATGAATACACAATTTATGAGAAAATAATTAATTTATGTGATTTGATGTGTACTAATAAAATTTTAACAATTGATAAAAGAGGGATGGATTTATTGTTAAGACATGGAGTTTATGCTAAAACACATTATCATATTAAAGAAACTTATAAAATAAAAGAATATTTTGACAAATTGTTAGGATATAATTTATATGATTTATTTCCAGAAATAAAGGAAAATTTATAAATAAAAGAATACGAAAAAATTATAAAAAGAATAAGGAGAAATAGATATGTTAAAAAAGTTGAAAGAAAAGTATGTGTTTTTTGATGTAGATGGTACTTTATCAGAATATAGATTTAATGATAAGTTATATAGTGGAGGATGTCCTGAACTTGGATGTCAATCTTTAGAGGATTTATTATTTTCAAATTTATTTGCTAATGCTAGGCCATTAAAGAATATGCAAAATATCATTAGTCAATTAAATTCAGATAAAATTTTTGTTTTAGGTACTATTGTTACAAATAATGAAATAAATCAAAAATATAAATGGCTAGAAGAAAATTATCCTAATATAAAAAAAGAAAACATAATTTTTATAAGTTCAACAATGATGAAACCAAATGTAATAATAGAATATGCTAAAAAACTAGATATTAATTTACAAGATACTGTATTTGTTGATGATAGATTAGATGTTTTAAGAAAAGCTGAAGAATTAGGAATTAAAGCATATCATCCTAGTTCTTTTGTAGAGTAATACATAATAATAAATCATTAATTGAATAACTCAAGCATTTCTTAAAACTACAAAATGAAAAACATATAAAATAGTAAAATTTAATGAATGGAATTTTGTAAAAAGCATAAAAAGATAAACAAAAAATAAGCAAATCTAAATTTTGCTTATTTTTTGTTATAAATGTCATTTTTTATTAATTTGTTGTGTCTTATAAATGAAGGGGGGGAAAAGACTAATGCTGAATGATAAAGAGATAGACAGACTAATAAATCAATATGGAAATAGTGTACTACGTATGAGTTATATAATCTTAAAAGATTACGATTTAGCCCAAGATGTAGTTCAAGATACTTTTATACAGGTAATAAAGAAATATAATACATTAAAAAATAAAGAATCTGAAAAAGCTTGGATTATGAAAATAGCAACTAATCAATGTAAAAATCAATTAAGAAGTCAATGGTTCAAAAAAATTATATCTTATGAAGAGGAACAAGAACTTGAAAACAAAACAACTGAAATGGAAATTAAAGAAGATTACACATTAAAATATATTTATGAATTAAAAGAAAAATATAAAGAAGTAATTTTATTATATTATTACCAAGAAATGAGTATAAAAGAAATTGCATCAGCATTAGGAAAAAAGGAATCTAATGTTCAACAATTATTAAAGAGAGCTAGAGAACAATTAAAAAGGAGGATGGAAAATAATGTCGAATGAAATAAAAGAAAAGATTAATAGCGAATTAAATCATTTACATTTATCAGAAAATGTTATTAATAATATAAAAAATGGCAAAAGGAGTAAAAAAGTTAATATTTCAACAGTTGCAATATCAATATTAGTAACTTGTATTATTTCATTTTCAACAGTATATGCTGTAACTCAAGTATTTACAAATAGCATAAATGGAAAAGAATTACCAGAACTAGATGAAATGTATATTGTAGAAGTGAATGACATTAAAAATGGTAATATTGATGAGTATGGAGTAATAACTAAAAAATTCGATAATATAGAACAAATTGAAAATGAATTAGGAATAAAACTTTTATCAAGCGAATATGCAGAAAACAACGATTATAAATTAATTAATTATGAAAAGATAGGTGAAGGTTATAATTGCATTGATATAGGAGCATATATTGTTGGAGATTTAACAAATTTAAAATATCAAGAAGAATATGAATATTATTCTTGGTTATCTGGAGAAATATATCAAACTCCTATTGATTTAAAAATAGAGATCATTTCAGATAGTAGTCAACAATATTTTGATTCAGAATATTTAGGAGAATATAAATATGTAAATACGATTACTTCAAAAGATGGGTACAAAGTAAATCTACTAGAGAGTAAATCGATAGGAAAAAATAAAGTATGTGCTATATTTGTAGCAAATGGTATAAGATATACATTATCTGGGCATATAGAAATAGATACAATGATAAATATTATAAATTCAATGGATTAATGTTGAATATAAAGTATTATAAAAAGCGAAGTGCTAACAAAATACAAGCATTTTGCTTTTTGATTATAGAAAAAAATTAAAAAAATATTAATGTTACTTACTTGTCACTTTGTATGATTTATAATATAGTAATGGAGGAATTTGGTAAATTTTATATACTTTTTATTATTATAGTGTTATAATTTTATCAATTAATACTTTAAATGAAATCGTAGGAGGGTTCTATAATGAAAAGTGAAATCCTAAAATGCTTAGGCAAATTTCCAGAAAAAACAAGTTTAAAAGTTAAAGAAATAAACAAAATTGATTATGGTGATTATACCGAAATACTACTAGAATATAATGTTGAAATTGGAGAAAGAGTCAGAAGTTATATATTAATACCTAAAAAAGAAGGCGTTAAACCTGCAATAGTTGCAATTCACCAACATGCAAGTAATTGGGATATAGGAAAGTCAGAAGTTGTTGGGAAAATGGATAATAAAATGTTTGCATATGGATTTGACTTGGTAAAAAAAGGCTATATAGTAATTGCTCCTGATTTATTATGCTTTGAATCAAGGCAAGGAAATGAAAAATTTAGAACAGATAAAGAAATGCAAAAAATGTATGAAAGATTTGAATTTTGTAAATATATTTTAAATGGTAGTTGTTTACAAACGAAATATCTTCACGATTTATCGACTGCAATTGATGTATTGTGTTCATTTGAGTTTGTTGATAAAAATAATATAGGAGTAATTGGTCATTCATTAGGTGGTCAGGAAGCAATATGGCTATCATGGTATGATGAAAGAATAAAATGTTGCGTTTCTTCTTGTGGAGTTAGTTGTATAAAAGATATCTTAGATTATGAAATATTACACAATTTTGCATTGTATATTCCCAACATCAGTAATGTATGTGATATGGATGAAATAATTAATGAAATTTCACCTAGAGCTGTATTACTACTTAGTGGACTAAAAGATGAATACCATTTTCCATTATCAGGAATAGAAAAAATAGAGATAAAAAATAAAAGTAATTTAAATTTTAAATCTGTAAAATTTGATGATGGACATAAATTTAATATTCACGAAAAAAATATTGCATATGATTTTTTGGATAAATATTTAAAATAAAATTATATATGTATAATTTTTGAAACTTTTTAATTTTTAATAATTTTGCAAGAACAGGTAATCTATTTGAATCCACATAACACCCTAAATAGGAAATACACTTTGGTTTATTTTTGGAGGTTTATTTAGTGGACTTTCGTGGGGATTATCAGGAATTATTTGGCGTATAACCATTGTTAGAATACCTTATGGAAAGCAATGTTTTAAATTTGCTAGTATGTCATTTGCTCCATTTGGAAAAGAAATTGAGTATGGTGGAGGTGTTACATCTTTACTTGCTAATGTTATAGGGATTATCTTTTCAGTAGAAAAAAGTAAAGTATGTGCTATATTTGTAGCAAATGGTATAAGATATACATTATCTGGACATATAGAAATAGATACAATGATAAATGTTATAAATTCAATGGATTAGTATTTTGAGTGCTAAATAAAATATATATTTGATTTTTGGGAGAGAATTTGAAAATTTCTCTCCTTTGTGATAATATAAGCATAATTAAAAATATTAATGACACGAATAAAGCATTTAAAGTATTATTTTATAGGGAGAAAATTACTATGCAAAAAATATTAATCATAGAAGATGATAAATTACTAGCACAAGAATTAAAAGAATTATTAGAAAATGCAGGATACCAACCAATAATATTAGAGAGTTTTCAAGAAATAACAAAAAATATATTAAAACAAAATGCAGATTTAATTTTATTAGATATAAACTTACCAGATAACAATGGACAACTATTATTAAAAGAGATTAGAAAAAAATCAAATATACCAGTTATAATGGTAACAAGTAGAGATACAGAAACAGATGAAGTAATAAGTATGAGTTCAGGAGCAGATGATTATATTACAAAACCATATAATCCGACAATATTGTTATTAAGAATAGAAGCTATATTGAAAAGGACACAAAATGAGCCACAAAAAATTGAATATAAAAATATGAAAATAGATAAATCAAAAAGTCAGATAATATGTGAAGATAAAGTAATTGTGCTTTCTAGAAATGAAATATTAATGTTAGAATATCTACTAAAAAATCAAGGAAAAATAGTATCAAGAGAAGAAATAATGAGTTATTTATGGGAATCAGAAGAATTTGTAGATGATAATACCTTAACTGTAAATATTTCAAGATTAAGAAGTAAATTAGAAATAGTAGGACTAAAAAATGTAATTGAAACTAGGAGAGGACAAGGTTATATATTAGTATGAAATTAAAAGATTATATAAAAGATAATATAATTAATATAACAATATATTTAGTAACATTAATAATACTATTTTTGTTTTTTAGAATATTAAAATTAAGTACAGAAGCATTTATTTGCACATATATTATCTTGTTTTTATGTGGAATACTACTTTTCTTTTATAACTATAACAGAAAAAGAAAATTTTATAATGAACTAACTAAACAATTAGAAAATTTAGACAAAAAGTATATCATTACAGAACTAATAGAAAAACCCAACTTTTTAGAAGGACAAATTTTTTATAATTCATTATATGAAATAAATAAAACAATGAATGAAGAAATAAAGAAATATAAACTAAGTTTAGAAGAATTCAAGGAATATATTGAAATGTGGGTACATGAAGTAAAACTTCCTTTATCTAGCATATTACTTATGACATACAAAAAAGATGATATTAGCAAAGTAATAGAGCCAACAAAAAGAATAGAAAATTTTGTAGAACAAGTGCTATATTATGCAAGAAGTGAAAATGCAGAAAAAGATTATATAATTAAAGAATGTGATTTAAAAGAAATCATAAGTAAAGTAATCAAGAAAAATAAAGAAATTTTTATATTAGAAAAAATAGAAATTAAATTAGAAAGACTAGATAATAAAAAAGTATTATCAGACAGTAAATGGCTAGAATTTATAATAAATCAAATTATTAGTAATAGCTTAAAATATGTAGATAAAGAAAAAGCTATTATTACAATTTCAACAAGTGAAAATGAGAAGAACATAATATTAAAAATACAAGACAATGGAATAGGAATACCTAAATCAGATATAAAAAAGGTATTTGATAAATCTTTTACAGGAGAAAACGGTAGAAAAATACAGACTTCAACAGGGATGGGACTATATATTGCAAAACAATTATGTGAAAAATTAGGACACAAAATAGAAATAGAATCTGAACAAAATAAATATACAAGTGTATTTATTACATTTTCAAAAGATCAATTTTATAATATTTTAAAGTAACCTTACAGAGATGTAAGGTTTTGTTATATAAATCAATGGAAGATAAAAATTTAAAAATGTATAATAAAATTAATAAAAGAAGGAGGGATATAAATGTCAAGTATATTAAGATTGGACAAAGTAGAAAAATACTATGGTAATAAATCAAATGTAACAAAAGCAGTAGATAATATATCTTTTGAAGTTGAAAAAGGAGAATTTGTTGCCATAATGGGAGCAAGTGGTTCAGGGAAAACAACTTTATTAAATTGTATGTCAACTATTGATAAAGTAACAAGTGGACATATCTTTGTAGATGGACAAGATATTACAAGATTTAAAGGAGATAAATTAAATGATTTTCGTAGAGAAAATTTAGGATTCATTTTCCAAGATTTTAATTTATTAGATACATTAACAGCTTATGAAAATATTTCACTAGCACTTTCTATCCAAGATGTTGGAGTAAAAGAGATAAGTAAAAGAGTAAATGAAATAGCAACAAAGTTAGGGATAACAGAAGTTTTAAATAAATATCCTTATGAAATGTCTGGAGGGCAAAAGCAGAGAGTAGCAGTAGCAAGAGCAATTATAACTAATCCAAAGATAGTTTTAGCAGATGAACCAACTGGAGCATTAGATAGTAAATCTTCAAAAATATTATTAGAAACTTTTGACTATTTAAATACAAAATTAAATGCTACTATTTTAATGGTTACACATGATTCTTTTGCAGCTAGTTTTGCAAATAGAGTAATTTTCATAAAAGATGGAAAAATATATAATGAAATATATAAGGGAAACACAGACAGAAAAACATTCTTTGACAAGATTATAGATGTAGTAACCTTGTTAGGAGGAGATGTTAATGATGTACTTTAAATTAGCCTTAAAAAATGTCAAAAAGAGTGTAAAAGACTATGCAGTGTATTTCTTTACATTAATTGTAGGTATATCTATATTTTATATGTTTAATAGTATAGAAAGTCAAACTCTTATGTTAGAACTAACAAACACAAAGCATGAAATGTTAGAAACAATGTCACAAGTTCTTTCAATAATAAGTGTTTTCGTAGCATTTATCCTAGCATTTCTTATAATATATGCAAGTGGATTTCTAATGAAAAGAAGAAAAAAGGAATTTGGAATATATATGCTACTTGGTATGAAAAAAAGAAAAATATCAAGAATTATTTTAGCGGAAACTTTGTTAGTAGGAATTATTTCATTAATTGTAGGGCTAGTGATTGGAATAGGTTTATCACAACTAATGTCAGTTGCCGTTGCTAATATGTTTGAAGCAAATATGACAAATTTTGAATTTACTTTTTCAGCAAGTGCTTTACTAAAAACTTGTGTTTATTTTGCTATTATCTATATATTAATCATGATATTTAATGTGATATCTGTAAATAGATGTAAGTTAATAGACTTGATAAATTCAAAGAAAAAATCAGAGAAAGTAAAACTAAAAAATATGACTTTATGTGTAATTATATTTCTTATTGCAGTTGCAATGCTAGGATATGCTTATTATAATGTAACAATAAATAGAAATAATTTAGAAAAAGAAAGTCAAGTTTTAATGCAGATAATTTTGGGTATAGTATCAACTTTTTTAATATTTTGGTCATTATCAGGTATGTTATTAAAAATAGTAATGACAATGAAAAAAACATATTATAAAGGAATAAATGCATTTATAATAAAACAATTAAGTAGCAAAATTAATATAACTGTAATTTCAACAACGATTATATGTTTAATGTTATTTGTTACAATATGTATATTTTCAACGGCAATGTCATTAAATGATGCTATGAATGATAAAATTGCAGAATTACCAAATGTAGATATTGAAATAAACAAAAATAAAGATGGAAAAGGTTGTTCAATACAAGATGAATTTAAGCAAAACAATATAGATATGGAAAAATATTTTAAAGAGATACATTCATTAAATATATATATTACAAATCAAGTAACACAAAAAGATGTATTAGGAGAAACAATACCAGAAGTGTTAGAAAAAAATCCATCAATGGAACTTGCATTAGATGGAGAAGAACAACTAATTAAAATAAGTGAATATAATGAAATTGCAAAATTACTAGGAAAAGAAACTTTTGAGTTAGAAGATAATCAATATATCATTATTTCAGACCAAGAGTATATGAGTAGAATAAGAAATAGAGCTTTAAAAACTAAGCCAATATTAAATATTAATGGAAAACAATATACTCCTAAATATGAAGAAACAAAAAATATTAATTTAGAAATAGATTCAGATATGAAAAATCCAGGAATTATAATATTACCAGACAATGCAGTTAGTGAAGACATGAAAGCAATTAATAAAGTTTTTGCAAATTATAATACAGATGACAAAAAAGAAAAATTGCAAATAGAAGAAGAAGTGAAAAAAAGTTTACAAACTTTTGGACATACATATTCTGTTACAAGAGAAGAATTAGCAGACAGTAGTATAGGATTTGGAGCAATGGTAGTATTTTTAGGACTATATTTAGGAATTGTGTTCTTGATTTCTAGTGGAGCTATCATAGCTTTAAAAGAATTATCAGAAAATAATGATAATAAAGAAAGATATGATGTGTTAAGAAAAATAGGCTGTAGTGAAAAAGTAATAAATAGAGCTTTATTTAAACAAATTGGATTATTCTTTTTATTTCCATTAGTACTTGCGATAATTCATTCAATTCCGGGAATTAGTGTTGCTTCCTATATGATAGAAAATATGGGAAAAGGAAATATGCTTACTTCAATTATAATAACAGCAGGATTTATTGTATTGATTTATGGTGGGTATTTCTTAATTTCTTATTTTTCTAGTAAAAGAATAATAAGAGAAAAGTAAATTTATAGTGCAAATTTTTGATAGTGCTATTTTGGGAGTTGCTATGGATTAAGCTAATAGTCTATTTGATAATTAGGAAAGAGGTCGCAAACTGCGACCTTAAAGTTATTTTACAATAGTAATAGATGTAGAAGTTTATAGAAGAGTAGGAACATTAATTTTAATGAAATATTATTTGGTGGTAGTAGAATTTATTTTTGAATTACTTTATACAAAAAAGTATAGAGTAATTTTTATTTTTATGATATTGTATTTGTCAAGTGAAAAATGGACCATTTTATAATTGAAAAACGGACCACTTTTTCAATTATAAAATTTACATATTTTTACTATTTTTCCAAGAAACCGTTTCTTCATATCTATGACTTACATTTCTTGAAAGATCTAATATGTGGGCTCTGTAGGCTAATCTATCAACCATAGCACCAGTAAGCATTGCATCTTTAAATATTTCTTCCCACCTATCAAAAGTTAAATTTGTTGTTATTATTATTGAACCTTTATCATTTCTATTCGATAGTAAATTAAATAATATTTCACATCCTAGTATAATAATGTTAGGTTAAGAAATTCAACTTAACATTATTTATTTTTTCTATGAGTTTTTTCATAACTCATAATCTTTAATATAAAACCAATTTATGGTAAAATTATTGTAATTGTTAGAGTGGTTTTAGCCGCCTCCTTGAGCGTTAGGCTCTTTCCGAAGACTAAAGCCTCTACTTTACATTCAGATATTAATAAGTTGGATAAGTATTATTTTTCAATAATGACTTTTATTTGTCGCTAGGTTATATTTGTGTAAAGAGATTGAGGGATTTCCTCTAACAAAAATTAGAAAGGGTGTATATACTATGTTTTATTTAGGTATTGATATTGCAAAGGTCAATCATGTTGCTTCATTAATTGGTGAAGATGGCTCTGTTTTGGTTAAAGCTATTAAATTCACTAATTCTAATGAAGGATTACAAAAGCTTATTGACTCTATTAGTGAGTATGACCAATCTCAAATTTATTGTGCTATGGAAGCTACTGGAACTTATTGGCTTTCTCTATTTTCAGCACTTACTGATAAGGATTTTAATGTTTCTGTCTTTAACCCTTATCAAATTAAGTCTTTTAGAGGTGCTTATTCTAATTGTAAACAGAAGAATGATGTTATTGATTCTATTATTATAGCTGAGTTTCTTAGGTTTAATGGCATTGAACAAACTTGTTTACCTAATGATGATTTACTTGCCTTAAAAAATTTGACTAGATATAGGAGCAATCTTGTTGATAATATTTCTAAAGCAAAAATTCAAATTAAAGGCATCCTTAATAAAGTTTTCCCTGAGTATTCAGATGTTTTCTCTGATACTTTTGGTGATGCTTCTAAACAAATTTTACTTAATTGCCCAACTCCAAGCGAAGTTGCAAATTTCAATACTAGAAAACTTGCTAATCTTCTAAAAAAGGCTTCTAGAGGAAGACATGGAACAGATACTGTTCGCAAAGTAAAAGAGTTAGCTAAAAATTCTTTTGGTATTAAATTTACTGGAGATGCTTGCTCTTTTGAGATTAAACAACTTGTAAGTCAAATTATTTTTCTTGAAAATCAAGTTGATGAATTAAATCTTAAAATTAAAGAACTTTATTCAAAACTTGATAGCCATTTAGAAAGCATACCTGGTATTGGTAAAGCAATTGCACCTGTTATTTTAGCTGAAATTGGAGATATTAATAATTTTAGTACTCCAAGCAAGTTAACAGCCTTTGCTGGCATTGATCCGTCTGAAAATCAATCTGGCAATAAAAAATCTACTGATGAGAAAACTTCCAAAAGAGGCTCTCCATATTTAAGACATGCTATCTATCAAGCAGCATCTATCGCTTCAAATAATGACCCTGTTATGCACGATTACTATGTTAAAAAACGTGCAGAAGGAAAACATCATTATGTTGCATTAGCTGGAGTAGAGCGAAAACTACTTGGCATTATTTTTCATGTCTTAAAGGAAAATAGAGATTATCGACCTTCAAAATTTTCATAATATACATAATTTCTAATTTTCAATGTTCTATATTGAGTTAACATAACTTTAGTATTTATATTAAAGTCTTTTTGTCATACCAAAAATCATCTCAAAAATTTTTTTATTTTTTTTTAAAAAACTATTGACATTTAATAGTTGGTCTTTTAATATATTTTATCATATTTACATAAAACTAGAAAGAAAAAACTGTCGAAAACAATAAAAAAAGTTTAAATTATGGCTTTATTGATACTTTTATATTATAATACAAATGGAAAAACAAAGTGAAATTTTAAGAGGAAAAAATATGAGTGCATATGAAAAATTTAAAAAGCTAGGATATAAAAGAAAACAAAATAACAAACAATATATACAATACTTGTTAATTGATGAAAATTATTTCGATATAAATGGAATACATGATAAAAATTCTAAAGTGGAAAGGTATATTACATTTAACAAGAAACATAATACAATAGAATTAAAAGAGCTATGTTATAGCTTTAGTGTAGCACATCAAAAACGAATTCTTTATATTAGTTTATTTGCAATAAATGAACAATTTTTAGAAACAAAAAATGAATTAAAAGTTATATAAAATATTTTATAAATAGGAAAAAATAATAAAATGATTGACTGAATATAAGATATAAAAACAGTTAATTTTAAGTTGACAAGAAAATTAAGGAAAAGGTAAATCATATAAAATATATGTTATAGATATATAATCTAAAGATATGGAAAAATTACATATTGGTTAATGAAAAAAGTGCGAAAATTGTTAAAAACAATTTTTGAAAAGAAAAAGAAAGAAGAATAGGAGGAAGAATTTTGAAGGAAAAAGAATAAGAAAAATTAGTGACTATAGTAATTAGAGTACCAAAAAAATTTAGATTTATATTAAGATAAAATGGAAGAACTAATAAAAAAATTTTAAAACCAATTGAAAAAAGAAAGAATGACTAAAATAGATTTGTATGATTTTTATATTATAGAGGATGTTTATAGTGCAGAGTTTAGAAATGAATAAAGGATAAGGAAATAATTAATAGGACCAAATTATTTGAAACATAGGTATTGAAAAAATTGGAAAAATATGCTAAAATATTTATGTCAACATTATGAATATGAACTAGATATAGTTCGTAATGACAGAAGGAGGAATTATACTATGCAAAAAATCAATATATCATGTGGAAGTGTAAATGTTTTGCTTGCAACAAATTCTAAAGAAATTATCAATTTCTTCTTGTATAATCGGGAAAGTGTTCGGGAAACAATTCCTGGGGTAGAAGTGAATAGAGTTGATGATAGTTTAGAGATGAAAGAGCCATATATTGTTTATATGGATTCAAGCGAAAATGAAGTAAGAATCGATGAAAAAACTAATACAGCAATTATTAAGTTTCCAGTTCAAAAATTATTTTTTCCGGACATGGTATATCTAGTATTGTCTATGATGTCAAAAGAACTCAATAAAGAGAGCAAGTATTTTATTCATTGTTCAATTGTTGAGAAAAATGGGAAAGGAATAATGATTATAGGAGACCCAGGCTCTGGAAAAACAACTTTGTCATTATATTTAAGTATGAACAAGAATTTTGGATTTGTGTGTAATGATAGGGCTTTATTGGAATTTTCTGACGAAGTTCCTTACGTTACTGCAGGAACATTAGAGACATGTATTAGAGTTGGTGTTATTCCACAGTTTTTTCCAATGTTAATGGGAAAAGTTGATAAAGGAAAATCAGAAAATCCATGGAATAGTAGATTTTATTTGGACCCAGAATTTGAAAATTTAGGAATCAATATAAAGCCTACTACACCAATAAGTTATGTTTTATTTACACTTACATACCCTACAACAGTTAGTCAAACGAGACTAGAAAGGTATGATAATAGCAAAAGGCAAGATGTATCTATATTAAAAACTATGGGATGTTTTTCTCAATATATTAGAGCGGATAATAATATGCTTATAAGTATGGAATATCCTTTCCCAAGTTTTGATAATCAGGAACTTGCCTGCAGAAGATTGAGGGATGTAAAAAGATTTGTTAATGCAACAGAAATGTATAGTGCAAGAGGTGATATAAAATTTTTAGCTGATATGATTGATGAATTGGTGGTATAAGCTTTGTCAACACGGAAGAAATATTTAGTTTAATAACAAAATGTTTCTTCCGACTATTTAAATTAGGAGGTAAATATGATAAAGAATATTGGTTGGACCCTTGGAAATGATTGTCCATGTAAGTGTAAACATTGTTATTCTTTTACTGTTAGAAAAAAAGGGCAAAACTTAACAAAAGAGATAGTAGATAGAGTTATTGAACAGATTCAAAAATTAAACGTAGAAACAGTGAATTTAGGAGGAAATGAACCGATATTTACTAATGGTTTAGACGTACATAAAAGTATGTTGCCATATATATTAAAAGAATTAAATAAAAGAAATATTAAAGTAGGAATAACTACATCTGGAATAAGTTTAATGGCATTAAAAAATATATACCCTGAATACTTGAAATTATTAAATGATGTTGATATTAGTTTAGACTCACCATATGAAAAAGAGCATAATGAAAATAGGGGTGGAGATGTATATAAGTATGCTATCAAAGCTTTAGAAATATGTAAAGAAAATAAAATAGAATCAGGAATTATAATGTGTGCTATGAATTGGAATTTTACAAGAGATAGAATTGATTCCTTAATAGAACTGGCTAAAAAGTATAATTCAAATATTAGATTCAATTTATTAAAACCTATACAGCAACAGCATTTTAAGCTTGTACCTACTAAAGAGCAGGTATTAGAAAATTATAAATACTTATTTGAAAAGTGTGATACTGTAGAATTAAGTGAACCTACATTATCAGGGCTAACTGAAAATGATAAGGTACGAGGTTGTGCATGTGGAATATATTCTATGAGAATAAATTCAATTACACCAGAAGGAAAGATACCTGTATCTCCATGTGTATATATGCATGATTATAGAGTAGGAGATTTATTAAAAGATGACATTTTTGATATTGTTAACTCAGAACAATTCAATGCTTTTAAAATAAGAAAAGAAAGTTATGAAAAAATAGAGGGATGTAAAGATTGCAATAAAGCAGAAATATGTAGAGGTGGCTGTTTTGCTATGGCATATACATATAAAAAATGTGAAACAGGGAAAAAGGATTTGTATGCTAGAGACCCATTTTGTATGAAAGATACAGAAATAAATAGAAAGATTCATTATAAAAAAGGAAATAAGCAACTAGTACACGAAAACTATCTATGTACTTGGATAGGAAAACCAAAAAAGTAAGGGAGAAATATAAATGAAAACTAAAATAGTAATTAGGGAAAATTTAACTCTTACAGATGAAAAAATAAAATCAATGTGTAGACTAAAATTCGAAGATAATGATTTTTTATTCACAGTGGAGGAAGGAAAGGATATTATATTAGATAAGAGAAAAAATATTGTATATGTTGAAGGTAATAGTAGTAATATTGAAATGGATAAATATATAGAATATTTAAAAAATGTTCAGGAAAAGCGAGATAAAAGAATTATACTTACGACATTATCACCAAATACACATAGAACATCAGAAGAAAATTTAGGATTGGCATATTTAGCAGCTGTATTAAGAAAAAATGGATATAATGTTGAAATTATAGATGGATGGCTTGGAGGACTAACTGATGAAGAAGTATTAAGCAAAATAATTAATTTAAAAGATACTGATATTGTTGGGATATCATGCTATATGTCAAACAATGATAAATCTATAGAATTGGCTAAAAGAATAAGAAAAATAAATCCAAATATAAAATTAATGTGTGGAGGATTTGGACCATCTTTTAATCCGCAAAGATTTGTTAAGGATGATATATTTGACATTGCTATGATTGGTGAAGGAGAAGAATCAATTGTAGAAGTGTGTGATTATTTTACTGGAATTGCTAGTAAACAAATTGAAGAAATTAAAGGAATTGTATATGAAAAAGATGGAGAAATTATTAGAACTCCCAAAAGAGAATTAATAAGAAATCTTGATGAGATACCATTCCCTGCTAGAGATACAATGAAAATGGCAAGAGATAGAAAATCCACTGTAAACATATTAACAGCAAGAGGTTGTAAGGGGAATTGTTTATTTTGCTCTGTAAACGCTTTTAACAAACTATCTACAGGCAATAAATGGAGAGGGAGAAGTGTAGATAGTATAGTTAATGAATTAGAACAATTACAAAATATGGGGGTAAAATATATAAAAATCATTGATGATAGTTTTTTAGAAAGGGAAAGAGATGAAGAATGGGCAAAAGAGCTTAGAGATAAAATTAAAGAAAGAGGAATAGAAGTATCACTTAGAGGTTCTTTAAAAGCGGATCAAGTAGAAGATAAAAAAATGGGGTATTTAAAGGAAGCAGGTTTTCATTCGTTTGCATGTGGCATAGAGAATGGTTCAAATACAGCTTTAAAAAGGATGAATAAAAGTGCTAGTTTAGAGGATAATAAAAGGGCATTAGATATATTGAAAAAACATGGAATTTATGTTCAAGCAGGTTTTATTTTATTTGATGACGATACTACATTTGAAGAATTAAAAGAAAATTATGAATTTTTAAGAGAATATGACTGGATTATAACAAAAGGGATTTTTTCAGAAATGTTTGCAGCAGATGGAACTTTATACACAGAAAAATTGAAGAAAGAAGACAAAATAATAAAAAGTGATGTATATGACAATAATAAATATGATATATCAGATCCAAAAGTAAAATTGATATATAATGCATTAAAAAAATGGCATAAATCTCATATGAAATTATATGATATGGTTATAGACCCTATCTCGTCTCCTAAAGCAATAGATTCAATAGGAGAAAAAGAATTTTATGATTTGTATTATCAATTAAAATTAAAAGATTTAGACTTTATGCAAATGGTTTTAGAAGAAGTTGAAAATGGAATATCAGATAAACAATTAAGTGAGAGAATAACTTCACAAATTGCACAAAATAGTGATTTTTATAAAAGAATAAATAGACAAGGAACTAATCTATGTCAAAAATATGGTTTGAATTACGATGGTAAAGAAAATCCGTTTATAAGGTGATAAAATGTTAGATTTTTTGATAAAAAATGGAACTATATTAACACAAAATAATAAAAGAGAAGTATTAATATCTAATATAGGAATAGAAAAAGGAATTATAAGATATGTAGGAAATAAAAACTTAAATGCTAAAAAAGTTATAGATGCAAGTAAATATATTATTACACCAGGATTTGTAAATGCTCATATTCATTTTGGTGAATATTACTTACGTGGTTATCATGGAAATATTAATACTGAAGAATATATTCTATTAGGGGAAAAGTTTTATAAAAAATTCAAAGATAAAAATGATTATATACGAAAGAGTTCAATATATAATGTTGTATATGAGTCAATAGTATCAGGAAGTTTAACCTTAATGGGAGTTCGTGGATGGCCATATGTTTCGGAGATGCCCGTTAATGCATTTTTAGGTTATCCGATAATGAATTCAGATAAAAAGGGACAATACATTGATAATTTTGAACAAAGATTTTTTGGATTAGAAATGAAAGATAATACTAAATATTTTATTGGATTACATTCTACAAAATGGGTGGATGAAAAGATACTAATACGATTGAGTGAGTTCATAAAGAAAAATCAAGATATAAAATTAACTGTACATGTTTGCGAATCTAAACAAGAAATAGAATATGTTAAAAAAAATTATGGAATAACGCCCATAGAATTGTTATATAAATATAATCTATTAAGCAAAAATACATTATTAATTCATTGTTGTTATTTAAATAAACAAGATATTAAAATGATAAGAGAAACTGGTGCATCTGTTGTAGTATGTTTCAATAGTAATTTAAAATTAGGAAATAAATGTTGTGATGTTGAAGATTTGTTAGAAAATAATATTAATGTAATGATAGGAACAGATGGACCTGCAACATGCGATAGTGTGAATATTTTAGATACTGCGAAAACAACAGCTTTAATTACAAGAATACCTGAGCAGGATATATTTGATATGATTACAATAAATCCTTCAAGATATCTTGAGATAAATACAGGAAAAATAGAGAATGACTATAAGGCAGATTTATTGTTTTTTGAAAAGGATTCAACAAGAATAACCTATACAAATTCAATAATTAATAATTTAATATATTCACCTGATATAAGACCGGCTTATATTATGAAAGACGGAAAGATGATATTTGAAGATAATAATTTTATGAAAAAAGCAAAGGAAATAAGAAAATTGAAATTAGAAATCATAAATTACATAGAAAAAAACAACTCGCCTAATTAAGTATAATTAGGCGAGTATTTTTCTACGAAGAGTTATCTGATTATAGAATGATCGAAAAATTTTTCTTGATATTCTGTTAATGCATTGATTTGATCGTCTGTGTAGTTCTTTCCCTCAGGAACTACAATTAATTTGTCATCATTGTCATTCAAACGATGAAGCACAGCAATGCAAATACCTTCAAAAATATCGAGTGGTTCAAATGTTCCAAGAACATAAGCATCCAATTCTTCATCATCACCACTCATAGTATTAGGAATGTAACCATAATTGGTGAGATAAATAAAGCCCCAATTAGGATGCCTAGAACCCATTGGCCTATCCATTTTTACGGTTACTTTTTTTCCAATAAAGTCTTTTGCTTGATCCATGTCAGTACCTCCTTTTGTAAAGATAACTCTTTTTAGGTTACATAACATATTTTACCACGATTTGTATATAAAAGTCAATAACTACTTTGACATATATAAGTAAATATATTAAAATATAAACAAATATAAAATATGGAGGTAAAAATTATGGTTGAATCAAAATCATATATTGGTAAATTGGTAGAGGTAAAAATGGATAGACCAATGGGTTCAAAACATCCAAAGTATGGATTTATATATCCAGTTAATTATGGATATGTTCCAAATACTATCAGCGGCGATGGATCAGAACTTGATTGTTATGTATTAGGTGTATTTGAACCACTGGACAAATTTAAAGGAAAATGTATAGCAGTAATACATAGGACTAATGACAATGATGATAAACTTATTATAGTACCAGAGGAAAAAGATTATTCTGATGATGCTATCAGAGCTTTAACTGAATTTCAAGAGAGATTTTTTGAAAGTATTATAAAAAGATAAAAAAATTGACAACATGTAAAAATCTACATATAATAAGATACATAAAGTAGAGAAAATAAAAAAATTCTACAGATTTCTTATATTAGAATTTAAAGAATAGCAGCTTAGCTATTCTTTTTTATCCAATTTTTAAATGATTCAGCATCTAATTTTCCATTTTTATATTGGCTGACTTTCTTTTTTCCAATATCTTTATATTTATTAAATTCTAAAGTATATTTTTCAATATCAGGATTTCTTGATTTCATCATACATTTTCTGTTATATGTTTTGTAGTAAAAATCAAGAATAGGGTCATTTTCTATTGAATTTTCAAAAGAAATTTTTCTCCCAATGATCCTACAAGTTTTAGTTTTTTCACCTGGTGCAACATTTTCACAATAATTATATGTTTTATGAGTTGCTAAAAAATATTTATTACAATTTTTACAGTTTTTTAGATAAACATTTCCTTTAAGTATGCTACAAATGGATTTATAAAGTATGCTAGAAATATCATAAGGAAGTATTAGATCATATTCTACTACCTTGTTTTTCTTATAAGATAAAAATTCATATATTTCTTTTTCTGTTTCCCCAGGATAAGATGAAAATAAGTTTGTAGAATAATAGGCAGCTTTATTTTCATTTAGTATTGTAAGAGTAGGAGATATTCTTCTTAACACATATAATCTTTCTATTGGCTTATATTCTTTAGCTCTTTTATTGGGATTTAATAAGCAATAATCTAATATCATATCTGTCTGTTCTTGAAGTTTGACATACATATTTTTATTCTTAGTTTGTAATTTTACAATAAAATCTTTAAATACATCTTCAGAACAGTAATTATTTATAAAAATTTTCTTCAACTTATTATAATCTAGCAATGACAAAGAATATTTAATAAAAAAGCTTAGAAATTCATCATATTTTTCAAAATCGGTATTTAGAAAATCGGCTAAAAATGTTCCAAGAGGTTGGAATGTTATTTTATAATTAGAATCAATAGCAAATTTCATACTTTTTTTATCAAAAATTACAGGATAATTTATTATAATTTCACTATTATTTTTTTCATTTAAAGCTAATCCTAAACCAGATAAAATGTCTAAAATATAAGTGTTTTCATCCATTTTAAACTCCCTTTTTGTTAGAAACACAAACATAACTAAAATGTGATTTATGTTACAAGCGTTTTTAACTAATATTTATTGACTTTCAAAAGGTTGGAATTTATAATGCAGATAGTTAGAAACAAAAGTAAAAACTTTTATGTTTCTAACAGACATATAACATATAGTATAACTGGACTTTCCCCTTTTTAAATCCGTTTAATTATACTATATGTTAATAAAAAAATCAATATAGGCGAATTCTAGGCAAGCCTATATAGAAAAACTATGTCAAAAAATGTGTAAACACTTTTTGAACCAAAAGAAAGGAAAATTTTATTATGGATAAAGTTGAAATTATAAATGAACTTTATTTTAGTCAAGAAAAAACATTGACTGAGATATCTGAAATAATAAATACATCCGTAAGTTACATCTCAAAAATATTAAGAAAAAATGAGAGATATAAAATTGAAAAAGAAAAACGAAAGAAAGAAAACTTAGAAAAAAGAAGGAAAACACAAAAAGATATGATTTACAATGCGAGAAAAAGCAAAATAGACATAGAATATATAGATTTAAAAAGTCAGCACGAACAAGCATCAAAAGAATTATCAAAAAGAAGTATTTTAGGAAATGATACTTTAAGAAAATGGTGTAGTAGTGCATATAAATTTAACAAACAGAAAAACTGTTATGAATTTGATACTAAAAACTTAATAAAACCAGCTGACTTTCCATTATATATAAAAGTTTAGAATATTAGGAGAAAAACTATGGTTACGAAGAAACAAGGGAAAGCTTATGCAGTTATTACACTCGATTTGTTGTATAAAATGAAAGTTAAAATAGATCCAGAAACTTTATCAGAGCAAATGGAATTAGTATATGATTTATATGAACCAAAAGAAGCAGAAGAAATATATACAAATATGTTACAAAACAATAAAATATTTTTAAATAGCATAAGTGGTAGAGCAAATTGCTATGTTATAAATTCATATAATTCTAGAAAAAAACAAATTAGTGCAATAAGAAAATTTTGTAATAGAAATATTGAAACTGGAAAAATGTATATTACTACACCAGGAGAAAATAAAGATACATATTATGAGTTGATAAAAGATATTAGAAATAAAAATATGGATATATTAATAATGAATATTTTTACAATAATAGGAATGAGTGAAAGAGAGCTAAATGTAGTTATTCGCCTTTGTAGAGAAAATAATATAATATTTGTAGAAGTTTAAGAGGTGATAGAATTGCTAATATTTATTGGAGGAATGATGTTAGGTGCTTTTTTAGGAATAGCACTACATTGTATGTTAATAGTTGCAAAAGAATCAGATGAGAAAATAAAAAATAAATGAATTAGAAAAGTCAGATTTTTTAACTGGCTTTTTTATTATGGAGGAGAAATGAATAAGCAAGAATGTAAAAAATATTTAAAAAGAGCATATAAGAAAATTAAAGAACAAAATAAATCTATAACACCATCGAATATTGAAGTTGAAATGAGAAAACAAATTAAAGCAGAAGAAGAAATATATATTGCATATAGTAAAATGGCACTACATACATTGCTACATAGTGCTACTATCATAACCACAAAACATTTAGAAGAAGAAATAGATACTATGGATGAATTATATAATGAAGTAGAAATAATAATAAAAGCAAATAGTTTACCTCAAATTTTTTCTCAAGTAGAAAAAAGAACACCTATTTTATAGAATAAATGGAGGTATTTCAATGGAAGAAAGTATCATAAATAGTAAAGCATTTTATAATGCTAAGGACATACAAAAGATTTTAGGAATTGGAAGAAGTAGAGCCTATGAATATTTAAAAGAAGTAGAAGAACAAGGAAAGCCATTTACAGTTATAAAAATAGGTACAACATATAAAATTCCAATATTATCTTTCAATAAATGGATCAATGAAATATCTAAATAATATGAAAGGAGCATACGAGGTGAATAATAAAAAAATTGCATTTTTTGAAAGAAATTCTTGGTATCATAGAACAAAAACATTAATGCCTGATCATACAATTAAATATGGAAAAAAAGGGGTTTAATACAGAAGAAGAAGCAGAGGAAAGTTATAAGAGATTAAATGAAGAGTTTGAAAGAAATGTAGCTAAAACTATTATTAAGAATAAAAGTGATGTAAACTTTAAAGATTATTTAATTTATTGGTTTGAAAACATATATTCGACTAGAATTGAAGTAAGTACACAAATGTTAGGAGCTTATGTACTATATGATTTGATTTTTCCTAATCTAGAAAAAGATATAAAATTACAATATATATCTACTGAATTTCTAGACGACTTATTAAAAAAGACATCAAGAGCTTGTGAATCTGCTGGAAATAAAGCAAGAGAATTATTGAGTATCGCATTTAAAGATGCTTTAGTTGAAGGATTTTTGAAAATTAATCCTGTAATTCGGAACAAAAATTTATAAAAGAAAAAAAAGTAAAGTAGTAATATTCAATAAATCTGAATTAAAAAAATTTTTAGGTTTGGCTTATAGAGATAATTGGTATTTAGAAATTTTATTAGGACTATTTTGTGGTTTAAGAAAAGGGGAAATCTTTGCACTACAATTTAACGATTTTAATACTGACGAACATACTTTAGAAATTAATAAACAATTAGTTAGAGAGGGAAAAGTTACAAGTAATCCAAATTGTGGATATAGCATAGAAAATTATTCTTTAAAAACAAAGAATCCAAAAACTCAAAATAGTTATAGAAAGTTAAGGATTCCAAAGATTATATTGGAAGAATTAGAAATAAGAAAAGAATATATCGAAAAAATAAAAAACAATAAAAATTTTATAGATAATGGTTATATTAGCTGTCAAGCAAATGGAAGACCACATAGTTTATCGGCATTAAATCAATATTTAAGTAAATTATGTCAAAGAAATGGATTACCACCAATAACAGTACATGGATTAAGACATATGTTTGCCACAATATTAATTGAAAGGGAAGTTCCTATTGCTAAAATTTCAGGTTTATTAGGTCACAATTCAATTCATACAACATTTGAATTCTATTGTGAAATAATGGATGAAAATGAAAAAATCAAAGCATTTATGAATAATAATTTCATACCTAAAGAGGAAAGTGCTTAAATGGACTTAAATTTAATTAATAAAAGGCAATATATTGATTGGAAGGTAAAACCAGTAATGCTTATAAAAGGAAAATATGGATTTAGAATTACCCTAATTATGTTTGATGGATCAACTACAGTACAACAAAAGTCAGGATTCACAACAAAAGGTGCTGCAAACAAAGCAAGAAATAATGTTATTGCTGAGCTAACAAACAAAACTTACATAGTTGAAGATAAAGTAAAAATTCAAGATTATATTTTAGCTTGGTTGGAACAAATTATGAAACCAAAAATAACAGATAATACTTATATTACATACTCTAATTCAATAAAAAAATATATAATACCTAATATTGGCAATATATATTTGACTAGAATAAACAGTGGAGATATTACAAAGCTATATAAAAAAATTTATACTATTACCAAAACTGGTGTTACAATTGCAAGAACAATATTAAAAACATCTTTTGACTATGCTATAAGAAAAAAGTTAATGAATAATAATATTGTAATAAAAGCCAAAATGCCTAAGGAAGTTAAATCAAAACCCTATAGGACTATAAATATTGATAGCAGTAAAACTCTTACATTAAGTCAAGTACAAACATTAATAAAAGCAAGTATTGGAACAAAAATACATATACAAATCTTATTTGCTGTATTAATGGGATTAAGAAAAAGTGAAATAAATGGTTTAAAATATTCGGATATTGATTATATACATAGAACAATTAAAGTACAAAGACAATTAGGAAAAAAACCGAATACCAAAAAAGAAGATTTTAAGCTAAAAACTTATACAAAACAAGAAATAAATTTAAAAACTTTATCAAGTTATAGAGAATTAGATATTCCAGATTATGTTTTTGAAGAAATTTTGAAAGAGCGAAAGAAATATAATAAAACAAAAAATAGATGGAAAAATTATTTTCAAGATTTAGATTATATTTGCTGTTCAATGTATGGTAGACCTAGAAGTAAATCGTATGTATATACTCATTTTAAAAAGATTTTAAAAGAAAATAATTTACCAGATATAAGATGGCACGATTTAAGAGCAACATTTGCAACAATATTATTAAAAAATAACTATAGTCCAAAAGCGGTATCTAAGATGATGGGACATGCGAAAGAAATTATTACAGTAGATGTATATGGAGATACGAAACAGATAATAGAGGATTGTCTTGAAGAATTAGAACCATTCATAGAAGAAATTTTACCTAAAAAAGATACATTGAATTGTATTAATGATTACCAATATATTTTTATATTAGATGAGTATTATAATGAAATAGAAAATGAAATAAAAATAGCAGTAATAGAAAATACAGTAAATGATTTTTCATTTGAAGATGAGTATATAAATATAATTGAAGAATACTTTTTAGACTTAAAAATCTTTACACGAATTTAACAAGATAGCATTTTTTAGCCATCTTGTTTTTTGTTTTGTGTTATGCTATAATCTCTTAGAAAATAGTACATTGTATTGATTTGTGTTATTTTGTTTGAAAAACTAAAATAGGTGACTTAAAGCAAAAAAAATTCGTGTAAAGCATTTTTTTATATAAATTGTTGCTTAAAAAAACAAGAAAGAATGGAGAGAACTTATGTTCAAATTAGTATCAGATTATAAGCCAACAGGCGACCAACCAAAAGCAATTAAATATTTATCAAAAGGAATAGAAGAAGGTAAGAAATTCCAGACGCTTCTAGGTGTTACGGGTTCAGGTAAGACCTTCACAATGGCTAACATAATACAGCAAGTACAGAAGCCAACATTGGTTTTAGCACATAACAAAACTCTAGCTGGACAACTATACTCTGAGTTCAAAGAGTTTTTTCCAGAGAACAATGTGGAGTACTTCGTTTCATATTATGACTATTATCAACCAGAAAGCTATATTCCATCATCAGATACGTATATAGAAAAAGACTCTTCAGTAAATGATGAAATAGATAAACTAAGACATTCGGCAACATTATCATTATTTGAAACAAGAGATGTAATAATAATAGCCTCAGTATCGTGTATATATGGATTAGGAGACCCAGAAGACTACCAAGAAATGATGCTATCACTAAGACCAGGAATGCAAAAAGGTAGAGATGAAGTATTAAAAAAACTAATTACAATGCAATATACAAGAAACGAAATAGATTTTAAAAGAGGAGTTTTTAGAGCAAAAGGAGATATTGTAGAAATATATCCATCAGACAAATCAGAGTCAGCAATTAGAGTAGAATTTTGGGGAGATGAAATTGAAAAAATAACAGAAATAAATCCATTAACAGGTAAAGCAATAGGAAGTAGAAGGCATATTTTAATTTCACCAGCATCTCACTATGTTACGACTAAAAATAAGATGGAGAAAGCCATAGTTACTATTGAAGAGGAACTAGAAGAAAGAGTAAAATACTTCAAGGAAAATGATAAATTAATAGAAGCTCAAAGAATTGAAGAAAGAACGAACTTTGATATAGAAATGATGAAAGAAACAGGATTTTGTTCTGGAATAGAAAACTATTCAAGACATATAAGTGGAAGAAAGCAGGGAAGCCCACCATATACTCTTTTTGATTATTTTCCAAAAGACTTTTTATTATTAGTAGATGAGTCACATGCGACAATTCCACAAGTTAGAGCTATGTATAATGGTGACCATTCTAGAAAAGAATCATTAATAAATTATGGATTTAGATTACCATCAGCATTTGACAATAGACCATTAAAATTTGAGGAATTTGAAGATAGATTAAATCAAGTAGTATTTGTTAGTGCAACACCAGGAGATTATGAAAAGGAACATAGCAAAGAAAATGTAGTAGAACAAATTATTAGACCAACAGGCTTATTAGACCCAAAAATAGAAGTTAAACCTGTAGCAAATCAAATAGATGATTTATTAGAACAAATAAGGATAAGGGTAGAAAAAAAGGAAAGAGTTTTAGTTACAACATTAACTAAAAAAATGGCAGAAGATTTAACTGAATATTTAAAAAGCTTAGATATTAAAGTAAATTATATACATTCAGAAACAAAAACCTTAGAAAGAATGGAAATAATAAGAAATTTGAGATTAGGAGAGTTTGATGTTTTAGTTGGAATAAACTTATTAAGAGAAGGATTAGATATTCCGGAAGTATCATTAGTTGCAATATTAGATGCTGATAAAGAAGGTTTTTTGCGTTCAGAGAGGTCATTAATTCAAACGATCGGTCGTGCTGCAAGAAATACTGATGGAACAGTTATAATGTATGCAGATGAACTAACTGATAGTATGGAAAAAGCAATAAGTGAAACAAATAGGAGAAGAAAAATACAAGAAGAATACAATAAAGAACATAATATAACACCAAAAACTATAACTAAATCAGTAAGGGATACAATAAAAATAACAGAAGCAGAAGATATAGGCGTAGAATATAAATTAGAAAAAGAAGACGATGTAAAAGAAACAATAGCAAAATTAACAGATGAAATGTTAAAATTTGCAGCAGATATGGAATTTGAAAAAGCAGCTGAATTGAGAGATAAGATAAAGGAATTAGAAAAATTATTATCGTAAAATATGGTTTATAGGCATATCCAAAAAACCTAAATATCTTATATTAAGGAGAGAAGATAATATACAAAGATAGTATATTATAGTGAACTATGAAAATATTAATAGTAATAGACCAATATGATGGAGCAAATAATGGAACAACAATTTCAGCAAGAAGATTTGTAAAATATTTAAGAAAAAATGGAAATACAGTAAAAGTATTAAGCACAGGGGAAAAAGAAGTAGATAAATATGTACTAAAAGAAGTTAAATTAATACCTATTGCAAAGCAAATAATAAAATCACAAGGAATGACTTTTGCTAAAGCAGATAAGGAAATATTAGAAAAAGCAATAAAAGAAGCAGATATAGTTCATTTTTATATGCCATTTAAATTATCAATAGAAGGAATGAAAGTTGCTCAAAAACTAAATAAACCAATGACAGCAGCTTTTCATGTACAACCTGAAAATATAACATCTACTTTAAAACTTGGAAATAATGAAACAATAAATAATAAGATTTACGAATTATTTAGAGATAAATTTTATAATAACTTTACTCATATACATTGTCCTAGTAATTTTATTGCTAAACAGCTAAAAGAACATGGGTATACAGCTAAGTTACATATTATATCAAATGGAATTGAAAAAGATTTTAAATATAATAAAATGGAAAAGCCTGAAGAATATAAAGAAAAAATTATTATCACAATGGTAGGGAGATTGTCAGAAGAAAAAAGGCAAGATTTATTAATAGAAGCAGTAAAAAAATCTAAATATAGTGAAAAAATTCAATTAATTTTTGCAGGAAAAGGACCTAAAAAAAGAGGATATGTAAAATTAGGAAAAGCATTAAAAAATGAGCCTATTTTTGAATTTTATAAAAAGGAAGAACTAAAAAATATATTATCCTTTACATCTCTATATGTCCATACAGCAGATGCAGAAATAGAAGCTATATCATGTATTGAAGCATTTGCAACTGGTTTAGTGCCTATAATAGCAAATAGCAATAAATCAGCTACAACTCAATTTGCAATAGATGAAAGAAGTTTGTTTGAAGCAGGAAATAGCAATGATTTAGCAAATAAAATTGATTATTGGCTAGATAACGAACAAGAAAGAAAAAATATGGAAAAAATATATGCTAAACAAGCTGAAAAATATAGAATTGAAAATAGTATAGAAAAAATAGAGGAGATGTTTAAAGAAGAAATTGATGAGAGAAGAAGTGAAAGAATTATCAAATGAAGAATTAGAAGATGATACTCAAATATTTCATATGTGGGAACCTTTCAATTTTAAGATTAAAGATAATTATAAATATATATGCCATAATTGGGTATTTAATATGATATCAAGTTTTTTAACCTTAGTGATATATCCAATATTATATGTTTTCAATAAAGTTTTTTTAGGCTTTAAAATTGAAAATAAAGAAAAATTAAAAGAAATTAAAGGGGGAAAAGTAACAATTTCAAATCATATACATCCATTAGATTGCACAATGAATGGAATAATAAATTTTCCTAATAGAGTATATTTTCCTACATTATCTAGTAATTTTAAAATACCAATAGTAAGACATTTAATAAGAATATTATATGCAATACCAATACCATCAAAAGTAAGTCAAAAAGAAAAATTTTTAGAGGAAATTAATAAAGCACTGGAAAATGAAAAAACAATACATATGTATCCAGAAGGAGCGTTGTGGCCATATTATGAAAAGATTAGAAAGTTTAAAAATGGTGCATTTAAAATAGCAGTAAAAGCAAATGTTCCAATAGTACCTATTTTATATGTCTTAAAAGAACCCAAAGGGATTTATAAACTGTATAAAAAAAAGAAATGTATACATGCAGTAATATTAGATCCAATATATCCTAATAAAGACATAGATACGTGGCAAAGAGCAGAAGAAATGAAAGAGAGAGCGCATAAAATTATGAATGATTATCAAAATTTCATTGACAAAAATAGAAAATAACTAATAGTAGCATTAAGTTATATTAGAATAAAGTGAGTAGTATATATAATACTTAAATTAATCATTACAATATTAAGAATGTATTACAATAATTATATGTTAAGAGTTCTATAATCAGTTGTTTTTATACTGAAAGTAGAACTTTTTTTGTCTAATAAATTATAACTAGAGGAATTTTAAAAGTACTTCCAATAAGTTTAATTCATTAATTTTGCTACTTTTCTCATACTAAAACAAAGTTATAAAACTCTTAAAATAAGCAAACATTAAATTATAATGCTATATTTTCTACTATATTAACAAAGTTATTTAACTAGCATAAAATTTTTGTTTGATTTGAGAACAATTCACCAAATACATATGATTTTCTAGTTTTGAATATTCAATATTATTTTTATTTAGAAACTCAATATCATTGTCATTAAGCCAAATTGAAATAAAATTGTTTTTTGTTTCATTTACTTTACTATACAAATATCTTGAAAAAATCATTTTAGAGTCCTCCTTGAATTTAGATTATTTTTGATATAGTAGAAAAGAGATTAAATTTAACTAAAAATAGTATAGTACAAAAGATTTGAAAAAGATGTCATAATTTGCTTAAAACATTGAAAATAAAAAAATAAAATGATAACATATAAAAATAAAATATGAAGGAGGTACTATAATGAATTTATTTATACATTATCCAAAATGTTCTACATGCCAAAAAGCTAAAAAATGGTTAGAAAACAACAATATATCTTTTACAGAAAGGAATATCATAGAAGAAACACCAACTTCCCAAGAATTAAAGGAATGGATAGAAAGAAGTGGAAAAGAAGTAAAGAAATTTTTTAACACTAGTGGTTTAAGATATAAAGAATTAAATTTAAAAGAAAAACTAAATGAAATGACATTAGAAGAAAAAATAAAACTATTAGCGTCAGATGGAATGTTAATAAAAAGACCTTTGCTAGTAACAGATAAAGAAATATATACAGGATTTAGAGAAAATGAATGGAAAAATATTAAATAATTAAGATTTTTAATGTATGTTGGAAATTAAGAAAAAATATATAAATTTATATAAAATAACTTAAAACAAAAAATAAAAGAGTAATTTTAGTGATTAATAATTCACAATATAAATTTCTCTTTTATTTTAGTTTTATTCATAAAAAACGATTATTTTAATTATCATTATTATCAATAACTTCAACTACATCAGCATCTTTTTCTTCAGATGAAAAGTCATTTCTAACATTTCCACCAGGTCCGATATATTCATCTTTACTAAATGCTAATATCATATAGAAAATAGAAGGTAATAACACTAATCCAACTGTAAAACCAGTACCTTTTCCAAATGATTTAGCTAAATTATAAGATTGATATATTCCTATACCTAGAATAATAAGACCTCCAACAACAGGAATAAAACCTAATAAATAAGCACAAACAATCCATGGTGAAAGCCCTGAAATTTTAAATAATGTTATAACATTATAAATAGGAATAATAGATTTCCAACCTTGTTCGCCAGCTTTGGTAAACAATTTCCAACATGCAATAATTTGAATTATTAAAATAGCTAAAGTTAAAAGTAAAAATACTCCAAAGAATGCACCTAAAGCTGTACCTAATGTAGCATAAAGTGTAGCATCAGAAACTCCTGCACCATAACCATCATAATAGCTAGGATAATTAGTATAATAACTGCTATACATATAAAATCCCCTCCTTTATTTTTTATACTTAGATTTTTACATTTTTCTACAAAAAAGTCAATATAATTTTAAAAAATATTGTATAAAATTTTTGTGTTTGATATAATCTAAATAATTATTTAATAATATTAAATTAGGAGGTAAAAAATGAAGGAAGACATAGAAAATAATAAAAATATTTGCAATTGTAACTGTAATCAAAAAGATAAATTTATGGAAGAGTTATTTAATGAATATTTGCCAGTAAAAGACAATTTAATACAAATGTTAAATGAAGTACAAGAACATTATGGTTATATACCAGAAAAAGCACAAAGAGATTTATCAGAATTTTTAAATGTACCAATGGCAGAAATATATGGAGTTATAACTTTTTATTCAAGATTTACATTAAAACCAAAAGGAAAATATAATATAGCAGTATGTTTAGGGACAGCTTGTTATGTAAAAGGTTCACAAAGAATAATGGATAGATTAAAAGAAAAACTAAAAATAGAACCAGGAGAAACGACTAAAGATGGCCTATTTTCAATAGAAGAAACAAGATGTGTTGGTGCTTGTGGATTAGCCCCTGTGTTTACAGTAAATGGAGAGGTTTATGGAAAAGCAACTGTAAAAAAACTAGATGAAGTTTTAGATAGTTTAGAAAATAGTAAATAAGAAAAATAGTAAGAATATACTAATTATAGTAGTATAAGTTTTAAGAGTGTTTTTACTTATTGCGTGCGAAAAATCGTATATAAAACCAAAAAGTAAGAGCCAAATGTTCTAAGTAAAAAGGAGGAGTTCATAAATGAAAACATTAGAAGAACTTCATAAAATAAGAGAAGAAAAAAGAAAAGAATTGGATTTAAGAATAAATACAAATGCAGATACAAGAGAAAAACATATTTTAATATGTCATGGAACAGGATGTACTTCTTCTAAATCTCCAGAAATATTAGAAGAATTTAGAAAAATTTTAAAAGAGAAAAATATTGAAAATGTAAGAATTATAAAAACAGGATGCTTTGGACTATGTGCAAAAGGTCCAATAGTTATAATTAGACCAGAAGATACTTTTTATGCTATGGTAAAACCAGAAGATTGTGAAGAAATTGTACAAACACATATTGTTGAAGGAAAAAGAGTAGAAAGATTATTATGTAAAGATATAGATGGAAAAACAGTAAATAAATTAGATGAACTTAATTTCTACAAAAAGCAAAAGAGAATAGCTTTAAAAAACTGTGGAGTAATAAATCCAGAAGAAATTGATGAATACATAGCTTTTAAAGGATATGAAGCATTAGAAAAGGTTTTAAGAGAATATACTCGGAGATGAAGTAATAGATATAATAAAAAAGTCAGGACTTAGAGGTAGAGGTGGAGCAGGTTTTCCAACCGGAAAGAAATGGGAGCTTACTAAAGTATCAGAAGGAGAACAAAAATATGTTGTATGTAATGCTGATGAAGGAGACCCAGGAGCTTTTATGGATAGAAGCATATTAGAAGGTGATCCTCATACAGTATTAGAAGCAATGGCAATAGCTGCATATGCAATTGGTGCCAATAAAGGATATATTTATGTTAGAGCAGAATATCCAATAGCAGTTAAAAGATTAAAGATAGCAATAAAACAAGCTAAAGATTATGGAATATTAGGTGAAAATATCTTTGATACTGGATTTAATTTTGATATAGAAATAAGACTTGGCGCAGGAGCTTTTGTGTGTGGAGAAGAAACAGCATTGTTAGAATCAATAGAAGGAAAAAGGGGTCAACCTAGAGTAAAACCACCATACCCAGCACAATCAGGATTATGGGGAAAGCCTACATTAATTAATAATGTAGAAACATATGCAAATATTAGTCAAATAATCTTAAATGGTCCAGAATGGTTTTCAAAAATAGGAACTGAAAATTCAAAAGGAACAAAAGTTTTTGCGTTAGGTGGAAATGTAAATAATATTGGTCTAGTAGAAGTCCCAATGGGAACAACACTAAGAGAGATAGTATATGATATTGGTGGAGGGATTCCAAACGGAAGAGATTTTAAAGCAGCGCAAACAGGAGGTCCATCAGGGGGATGTATACCAAAAGAACATTTAGACACACCAATAGACTATGAGTCATTAAAACAAATAGGCTCTATGATGGGCTCTGGAGGATTAATAGTAATGGATGATACTAAATGTATGGTATGTTTAGCAAAATTTTACTTAGAGTTTACTGTAAGTGAAAGTTGTGGAAAATGTACTCCTTGTAGAATTGGAACAAAAAGAATGCTAGAAATATTAGAAAGACTTTGCTCTGGAGAAGGAGAAGAGTACGATATATATAAATTAGAAAAATTAGCTGTTAATATCCAAAAATCAAGTATATGTGGACTAGGTCAAAGTGCGCCAAACCCAGTAATAAGCACATTGAAATATTTTAGAGAAGAATTTAGACAACATGCTATACAAAAAGCATGTAAGGCTCTAGAATGTAAATCTATGTCAAAAATAACTATTGATGAAGAAAAATGCAAAGCATGTGGATTATGTCAAAAATCATGTCCAGTAAATGCAATAGAAGGAGAAGGCAGAGAAAAAAGAAAAATAAATCAAGATAAATGTGTAAAATGTGGTACTTGTATAACAAGATGTCCATTCCATGCAATTGGGAATTAATAAATTTGATAAATATATTAAAATATAAAATTAATATATATTCAGTTTTGAAAATAGATTTATTACATATTAGATATTAATAGTGAAAATATATCAATTAAATTCATAAATAATAAAAATCCTAGCAATTTATAAACTAAAAGAAAATATCGTAATAAAAGTTTTAAAAAGCCTTAAGAGAAAGGAATGAAATAAAATGGAAGAAAAAATGATTAATTTAACTATAGATGATCAAAAAATATCAGTACCTAAAGGAACAACTATTTTACAAGCAGCAAAGCAAGCAGGAATCGACATACCAACTTTATGTTTTTTAAAAGAAATAAATGAAGTTGGAGATTGCAGAATGTGTATAGTAGAAGTAGAGGGGAGAAAAGGTTTTGCAACTTCATGTATTCAAACTGTTGAAGAAGGAATGGTTGTACATACACATACACCAAATGTATTAGAAGCAAGACATGTAATATTAGATTTAATTATTTCTAATCATTCTAAAGATTGCTTAACTTGTACTCGTTCTGGTAATTGTGAATTACAATCTTTAGCTACAAAATTTAATGTTTTACAAGTAGAATTTGAAGGAGAAAGAACAGAACATGAGATAGATGACTTATCTCCATCAATAGTAAGAGATTTTAATAAATGTATATTATGTAGAAGATGTGTAGCAGCATGTAAAAATGTTCAAAAAATAGGAGCAATAGACTGCATAAATAGAGGATTTGAATCGTGTATATCAACAGTAGGTGACCATAGTTTAAATGACGTAAATTGCACGTTTTGTGGTCAATGTATAGAAGCATGTCCGACAGGGGCATTACATGAAAAAGAGACAATTAATGATGTATGGACAAAATTAAAAGACCCAGATAGTATTGTTATTGTACAAACTGCACCAGCAGTTAGAGTGGCTCTGGGTGAAGAATTTGGAATGGAAATAGGAACTAATGTAACAGGTAAAATGGTAACAGCCTTGAAGAGATTAGGATTTAACAAGGTATTTGATACAAACACAGGTGCAGATTTAACAATAATGGAAGAAGCAAACGAATTTATAAATAGATTTAAAAATAATGATAATTTGCCTATGATTACTTCATGTAGTCCTGGTTGGGTAAAATATATAGAAATGAATTATCCAGAGTTATTACCACATTTATCAAGTTGTAAATCTCCACATGAAATGTTTGGAGCAATAATAAAAACATATTATGCTAAAAAAGAAAACATAGATCCTAAAAAAATATATGTAGTATCAGTAATGCCTTGTATTGCTAAAAAATTTGAAAGACAAAGAGAAGAAATGAAAGAAGGAGAATTATTTGATGTTGATAATGTAATAACAACTCGAGAATTAGCTAGAATGATAAAACAAGCAAATATAGAATTTAATAAATTAGAAGATAGTAAGTTTGATAATCCAATGGGAGAAGCAACAGGAGCAGGAGCAATTTTTGGAGTTACAGGAGGAGTAATGGAAGCAGCCTTAAGAACTGCACAAGATACATTAACAGGAGAAAGCTTACCTCAAATTGATTTTGAGGAAGTTAGAGGAACTCAAAATATAAAAAGAGCAAATATAGAAATTGCTGGAAAAGAAATAAAGGTAGTTGCAGCAAGTGGATTAGCAAATGCAAAAACAATTTTAGAAGAAATAAAGCGAGGAAAAGCAGACTATCAATTTGTAGAAATAATGGCATGTCCAGGAGGATGTATCATGGGAGGAGGTCAACCAATAAAAAGCTCAAAAATACAAGCAGAAGTTGATGTTAAAAAATTGAGAGCTCAAGCTTTATATTCAATAGATGAAAAAAGTGTTATTAGGAAATCTCATGAAAATCCAGTAATGAAAAAAATATATAAAGAATTTTTAGGTAAACCAGGAAGTGAACTAGCAGAAGAATTATTACATACTGCTTATGAAAAAAGAGAAAAATATAATATATAAACAATAAAGCAAGATAATAAAATATATGAGATAACAGATATATGCATTTGCTTAATGAGATAAAAGAAAATATTTAAATAAAAAAACTATATCACCAAGCTGTAAAAGTTACTTATGGGATATAGTTTTTCTATTTAATTATTAAGATAATATAAATTTAATTATT
>ERZ836760.859-NODE-859-length-39889-cov-8.017698_pt1 | contig 39889 bp, 40 predicted proteins | sample MGYA00519941_ERZ836760 | MGnify/ENA primary metagenome ERZ836760 (study PRJEB31850, sample SAMEA3708807) | human gut metagenome | biome: human gut; feature: human-associated habitat; material: faeces | place: China | collected 2014 ... | reverse complement strand
AATAAACACGATATCTTAGTTTTATCTTGTTTGACTATATTAAAATTACTAAAAAAGGACTTCTGACATAAAATATGTCAGAAGCCCCTTTAAAATAAATTCTTTGAGAAAATTTAGTTTCTCAAACCCAATTATCCATTCACCTTTTTATAATCTTCCAAAAATTTCTTCAATCCCGAATCAGTCAGCGGATGATTCAACAACCCTTTGATAGCACTCAACGGACAGGTAGCCACATCTGCTCCCATCTCCACACACTCGATGATGTGCTTCGTATTGCGGATAGAAGCCGCCAATACCTGAGTCTTGTAATCATAGGTGCGATACATACGTACAATATCACCGACAAGCCCTACCCCGTCTTCGCAAATATCATCCAGGCGTCCGACAAAAGGCGAAACGTAAGTCGCTCCGGCCTTTGCAGCCAGCAATGCCTGCCCGACGGAAAATACCAATGTACAATTGGTCCGGATTCCTTTTTCTGTAAAGTACTTGATAGCTTTGATACCATCGGCAATACAAGGCACCTTGACAACAATGTGCGGATTGAGTGCGGCAAGCTCTTCCCCTTCGCGGATCATCCCTTCATAATCCGTTGCTATTACTTCCGCACTTACATCAGCATTGACAATTTTACATATTTTAACGTAATGTTCACGCTGATTCTCCGTACCTTTAATGCCTTCTTTCGCCATCAGCGAAGGATTGGTAGTCACTCCGTCAAGTACTCCGAGGTCATACGCCTCCTGAATCTGCTCCAAATTGGCTGTGTCAATAAAAAACTTCATAATTCTATTTTTTAATGGTTAACTATCTGGTAGTCAAAGATAAGAATTATTTCTCATCTTTCCTAGATCAGGCAATGGTTATTGCCGGATCGAGGTAGACATCCTGAATAGCGTTTAATAATTCGACACCCTTATTCATCGGCTTCTGGAAGGCTTTACGTCCGCTGATCAATCCCATACCACCGGCACGCTTATTGACAACTGCCGTAATGACCGCATCACGCAAATCGGAAGCCCCATGAGATTCTCCACCGGAATTGATTAATCCGACACGTCCCATATAACCATTTGCCACCTGATAACGACAGAGATCAATCGGGTGTTCTGATGTGAGTTCCGTGTACATGCGTTCATCTGTCTTTCCGAAACCAATCGCTTTGAAACCACCATTATTGGTAGGAAGTTTCTGCTTCACAATGTCCGCTTTGATGGTAACTCCCAAACGGTCAGCCTGTCCGGTAAGGTCGGCAGCAGCATGATAATCGATAGCTCCCTTCTTGAAATCGCTATTACGCAAATAACACCACAGAATGGTAGCCATACCAAGCTCGTGAGCATATTCGAAAGCCTCAGCAATCTCTACCAACTGGCGGCGACTCTGTTCCGAACCGAAATAAATAGTTGCTCCTACTGCTACGGCTCCCATATTCCAAGCTTCTTTCACCGTGCCGAACAATACCTGATCGTATGTATTCGGATAAGTCAGCAGCTCATTGTGATTCAACTTTACCACGAAAGGTATTTTGTGCGCATATTTACGTGCGACTGATCCTAGAATACCGAATGTGGAAGCTACTGCATTACAGCCTCCTTCGATAGCCAGTTTCACAATATTCTCCGGATCGAAATAAATGGGATTCGGTGCAAAGGATGCGCCGGCTGTATGCTCAATATCCTGATCGACAGGAAGAATGGACACATAACCCGTATTTGCCAAGCGTCCATGCCCTAAAAGGGTTTGCAGGCTATTCAATACTTTTATGTTTCGGTCCGAATCAATCCAGACTTTATCAATAGTATCCGGTGAAGGTATATAAATCAACGACTTATCAATGGTCTTACAGGTATGGTCCAGATAATAACTGGTCTTATCTCCTAATAAATCAACTACTTTACTCATAACTTTATTTTTTTAATGTATAACAATTTATATACAGGCGATGAAGCCTGCTATTTTTTCTTCCCCTGATTGGCTACCGCTTCCATCAGCTTACGAATTTCTTCCGGATTGCCTAGGAAGTAATCGTTGGCAACATTCAGGTTCTCGTCGAACTCAAATACATAAGGAACGGCAGTAGGAAGATTCAGTTTGATGATATCTTCATCAGAAATATGTTTCAAATGCTTGATGATACCTCGCAGACTATTGCCGTGCGCGACAACCAGCAAGGTATGCGCATCTCTTAAAGCCGGAAATATATCCGACTCCCAGTACGGCATAATACGGTCGATGGTATCTTTTAATGATTCGGTACGCGGCAGCTCCGCATCGGGTACTTCGTGATAGCGGAAATCGAAACGCGGATTTCTCAAATCGCTTTCGGAAAGCAGATTGGGAGCAATATCATAACTGCGGCGCCATATCAGCACTTGCTTTTCTCCGTATTTCTCAGCTGTTTCCGCCTTATTGAGTCCTTGCAGGTCGCCATAATGCTTCTCATTCAGACGCCAGCTCTTCTCGACAGGAATCCAGTCCAGATTCATTTTATCAAGCACGCAGTTCAAGGTTTTGACTGCCCTCTTCAGATAAGAAGTATAGGCTTTATCGAAGTTGAAGCCATATTCCCTCAACGTAACGCCCGCCTTTTCCGCTTCGGCAACTCCCTTTTCCGTCAGGTCTACATCCGTCCAACCTGTGAAACGGTTTTCTTTGTTCCAAGCACTTTCTCCATGACGAAGTAATACTATCTTTTTCATTCTTAATGATCTCCTTTCATCTTTTTATATATACAACATTTTGTTACTCTACAAAGTTCACGAAAGAATCAGCAGGTATCAATACCTAAAAGTGATGGTTTATTGAAAAGAATTCAATAAAAATGATTATTTTTACGGACTAAATGAATATTCAACCGCCAGTTAAAACAAGTCAGACATTGGAAACAAGCAAACAGAAAGAATACACATTCCTGCAAAAACAGCTGAATAAAGCGAATATGGGATGGTGGGAAGCGGACTTAAAAACAGAAAGTTATGTATGTTCCGAGTTTATCTCCCGATTACTCGGGATAGACGAAGACGGAGTGATCAGTTTTGAAGATTTCAATAAACGTATTCTAAGGGAGGATCAGCACCATACTACCAGCTACTCTTTCGATAAATTGCAACAGAGCATTGAGGAGGTGTACCTGCTCCATACTCCCCACGGGGAAGTATGGATTCGCAGTAAAATATGCTTTCAGGAAACTGATGAGGAAGGAAACACCAAAATATACGGAATAGCAGAAACTCAAGATGGTCCCCACATGGCTTCCGCCTATCAGGCACTGCAAAACAGTGAACGTATCCTGCACAATATCTATAAAAACCTTCCCGTCGGCATTGAACTGTATAATAAAGACGGTTATCTGCTTGACTTGAATAAAAAGGAACTGGAAATGTTCCATATCACCCATAAAGAAAAAGTTATTGGTATCAATATCTTTGAGAATCCGGCACTACCCGAAGAAATAAAGCTAAAGATCAGAGATAATGAAGAGGTTGAATTCACCTTCCAATATGATTTTTCAAAAATCAAAGGATATTATGAATCAGAAAAAACATCCGGTTTCATTAATCTGACAACAAGAATAACAACACTCTATGATCATGACCGGCAGCCCATCAATTATCTGTTGATAAACGTAGATAAGACGGAAAACACCATCGCCTACAACAAAATTCAGGAATTTAAAAATTTCTTTGAACTGGTAGGAGATTATGCCAAGGTTGGATACGCTCATTTTGATGCGTTAAGCCGCAATGGTTATGCCTTAAGCAGCTGGTATAAAAATGTAGGAGAAGAGGAAGGCACGCCCCTACCGGAAATTATCGGTATCCATTCTCACTTTCATCCGGAGGACCGGGCTGTTATGCTCGACTTTCTGGCGAAAGTGGTCAAAGGCGAAAGTACGAAATTATGCAGGGATGTACGTATCCGCAGAGCCGACGGAAGTTATACGTGGACACGGGTGAATGTGTTGGTCCGCAACTACCGACCGCAGGATAATGTCATCGAAATGCTGTGTATCAACTTTGATATTACCCAGCTAAAAGAAACCGAGCAAATGCTTATCAAAGCCAAAGAGAAAGCCGAAGAAGCGGATCGTTTAAAATCTGCCTTCCTTGCCAACATGAGTCACGAGATACGTACTCCGCTCAATGCGATCGTCGGTTTCTCAAGTATGCTGGAAGAGGCGGAGGATCAAGAAGAAAAGCATCAGTATATCACGATCATAGAAGATAATAACAAGTTGTTGCTTCAGCTTATTTCCGATATCCTCGACTTATCGAAAATCGAAGCGGAAACTTTCGATATTATTCCTGAAAGGGTGAATGCGAAACAGCTTTGTAACGATCTGTTTCAGGCTATGCAAATGAAAACTAGTCCGCAAGTAGAACTCCGCCTGAAAGATAATTTACCCGAACTGACGTTCACCAGTGACAAGAACAGACTTTATCAGGTATTACTGAACTTTGTGACTAACGCATTAAAATTCACTTCCGAAGGAAATATCACCATCGACTACCAAATAGACGGAAACGAAGTGAAATTCTCCGTTCAGGACACGGGAATGGGGATAGAGCCGGAAAAACAGGAAGCTATCTTCACCCGATTTGTAAAACTCAACAGTTTTATTCCCGGTACGGGACTCGGACTGTCTATCTGCCAAAGTATCGTCACGCAACTGGGAGGGAAAATCGGTGTGGAATCAGAACCAGGAAAAGGGTCCTGCTTTTGGTTCACCCATCCAATTAATTAAAGAAAAATCTCTTTTAAATTGCTCTGTCATCCCTCACTTAGTTCAGAATGGCAGAGCCAAACATTATTTTTCAGACAACAGTCCATTTCATCGGTTTCTCTTCAGGAAAATACGGTCTGTAATAGTGCCCGGCAACTCTGATTCGTAGTGAGTCACCATAATCATCGTCTTGTCTTTGCGATGGCAGAAAGCTTCAATAATCTTCTTTACCCGACGACGGTTGTAAGTATCCAGACCATGAAGCGGTTCATCCAGAATCAGCAGCTCCGGGTCCTTCACAAAAGCACGTGCCAGCAATGACAGCCGTTGTTCTCCACTGGAAAGTTGCAAAAAAGGTTTGTCTTTCAATTCCGCAATACCAAATATATCCATCCACCATTCGCAGATGGCCATTTGTTCCGGCTGGGGACGTTTGTACAGCCCGATGCTGTCATGAAGCCCACTGGCCACGATTTCAATAGCCGGCAGATTTTTGAGATAAGCACGATGCATCTCCGGACTTACATAGCCAATATGCTTTTTAATTTCCCAAATACTCTCCCCTGTACCCCGCTTCCGCCCGAAAAGGCTGATGTCACAAGCATATGATTGTGGATTATCCGCACAGACAAGGCTTAACAAAGTAGATTTTCCGGCTCCGTTTTCACCGCTCAATGCCCATTTCTCACCACGTCGCACCGTCCAGTCGAGCTCTTTCAGAATAGTGCGGTCATCATACCGGATGCTGACTTTATTCAATTTGACCACTTCATCAGAATCGTAATTATTGCCACCATAGGGCAAATCAACGATACGTTGCTGTAACTCATCAAAAGAAACAGCTACATCCCTAGAACGAAAAGCTTCCAGATAGGCCTCACGTTCCATTTTGGAGTACACCGTCATTTTATCCACAGGAATTACGTGGGTAATAAATGAAGGAATATCATCCAGCATTGACAATACCAGAATAATCTGTACGGACGACATCTTTGTCAAGCGATCGAGTAAAGAGAACAACAACTCGCGGGTAGGTGCATCCAGCCCGATAAACGGATTATCCATAATCAATACGCGGGGAGCTGTCAACAGAGTTTTGGCCAGCTGGAACTTACGCAGTTCGCCGCTGGAGAGAAGAATTATTTTCTTATCGAGCATCGGTTCTATGCGAAAAAGTTCAAATAGTTCTTGTTTCAGTTGTTCATCCTTAATTTCTCCCAGCATTTCACGAACATCGGGCGCTTCGTCCTGATCGTGGGCGTTCCAGCGTTGCTGATAGTAATAATTAGCATCCGCAGCCCCATAAGTGTCACGGAAAGCGATATACTTCACATTATCATAGACGGTCTGGGTGGCAGAAGGAGAAAAATCATATTGCAGCGTCCCTTCACGCAATGGGTATTTACCGATCAGCGTATCGACAAAAAGACTTTTTCCTCCCCCGTTGGGCCCTACAATTGCAATGTGTTCTCCGGCTGAAATCGTTGCCGTGATGGGTGCAGCTAAACGCACAAGCGGGTTGCGTGCCACGCCCCCCGCCATGTTGAATGTATTCTGAATCATATTCTTCTATTCTGTTCGATTATCAAAAGACTGAATTTACTTATATAAAATCAAAGCTGACTGACCGGGAATAATAACTTCCGGTCCGTTTTGTATGCCTAATCCACGTACATCTATCACTCCGTCTTTACATACCACTGTATATTTACCAACCGGAATAGTAAGCCTGGCAGGAGTAGGACGAGAATTAAATGCGACGATGATATCTTCCCAATGATCTCCATTTGCATGGTCTTTCAGACGGAAAGCAATCAGGTTGGTTCCTTCCACAGGAAGAAATTCCAGATGTTTTCGAACCTGTCCTGCATCTCCCATGCGGAAGGCCGGATGAGATTTACGCAGATCGATCAATCGTTTATAATACATGAAGACATCTCCGTTGGTGGTTTTGCGCCGCCAGTCGATGGCATTCACTGCATCCGGGCTCTTATAACTATTATCCACGCCTTGCTTATCACGCATGATTTCTTCTCCGGCGTAAATAAACGGAATACCTTGTGAAGTAAATACCACAGTCTGTGCCAGTTTATCGAGACGTATAAGTTGTTCGGGAGTGATGTCCGGCATGCTTGCCTTCAGTCGGTCTACCAAACACAGCCCGTCGTGACAGGAAACATAACTGATCATTTGCACAGGCTGTTTCGCCCACGGCTTTTGAGTATAATTAACCGAATCGCACTGTACTTGCGGATGCTCGATAGCGCCTGCTATGCCGAACTTTATGCTCATCTCCCCTCCCGGAATTCCGGCAAGAAAAGCTCCTTTGCGCTTATCACCTACAGGTCCGCAAAGCCCGTCACGCAGCTCGTCAGAAAAGACAGCAACTCCGGGTATCTGTGCTATATTTCCCTTCATTGCCAAGGAGTCAGCCGGATACTGAGGCGCCTCGGCAGCCCACCCCTCTCCGTAAATGCAAATGGTAGGATCGACCGCATTTACAGCCTTCCGTATCTCGTTCATCGTTTCTATGTCATGAATTCCCATCAAGTCGAACCGGAAGCCGTCAACATGATATTCTTTTATCCAATAAAGGACGGATTCTACCATAAACTTACGCATCATAAGGCGTTCGCTGGCAGTCTCGTTACCACAGCCTGAGCCATTTGCCAAGGTTTTATCTTCTTTCTGGCGATAGAAATAACCGGGAACGGTGCGCTCGAAATTACTCTCATCGGTATTGAATGTATGATTGTACACCACATCCATTATCACACGGATACCAGCTTTGTGCAGTGCCTGTACCATCTGCTTGAATTCTTTCACACGAGTGGCGGGCTGATAGGGATCAGTAGCATAGGAACCATCGGGTACATTATAGTTTTGCGGATCATATCCCCAGTTGTACGAATTTTCATTCAGTCTGGTTTCATCTACCGAAGCGTAATCAAAAGAAGGAAGCAGATGCACGTGTGTCACGCCCAGTTCGATCAGATGGTCGATACCTGTCAGTAACTTGTCGGAGTTCATCGTTCCATGTTCGGTCAGTGCCAGATATTTTCCTTTATTCTTCACTCCTGAAGTAGAATCGACCGAAAAGTCACGGTGGTGCATCTCATAAATAATCATATCAGCGGGAGACTTCAATGGAGGTCGGGTGTCACTCTCCCAACCGTCCGGATTGGTGGATTGCCAGTCGATAATGGCGGCCCGCTTCCCGTTTACTCCGACAGCACGGGCGTTTATTCCGGGAGTATCTCCCTGCCACTTGTCATCGATCTTCACATTGAAAGTATAGAACTTGCCAATAAGGTCCTTACTTACCACAGCTGTCCAGGTTCCTTCTTCCCCCGACTGCATCTTTACCGTTTCATAGGCATGTCCGCCCTCGCCTGCCTCATAAAGCATCAGACGTACTTCATCTGCCGTAGGCGACCAAAGAGTAAACTTCGTTGCCTCCGGTGTATACTCCATTTCAATCAGACTTCCTGTACGGACCGGATATAATTCATAAGACATATATTCCTTTTTCGCAGTAGTACAACTCATTACTGTCGTCACCGTAGTCACCCCTAATATCGCTAAATAATTGGTTCCCATTTTCATACTAAACCTCCCCTGCGGTACTCACACTACCTTCGCACTTACTTGTTTATTACTTTTCTCACTCCCAGCCTCTTTCATTGCGGGTTTATTTTACTTTATCGGGATTTTTCGCAATAAAATCTTTCCAACTGCTATATCCTTTTTCCATTGCCGGACGTCCCATTTGCAGAAAATGACAATAGGCTGCCGCCAAACCGTCCGTCGCATCCATAAAGGTAGGCATCTCTTCTTTGGGAAAATGCAGCATACGCTGCAGCATATCCGCTACTTGTTCCTTTGATGCCTGTCCGTTTCCGGTTATAGCCATCTTGATCTTCAAAGGAGCATATTCTGTGATCGGAATATCACGGCTCAATGCCACTGCCATCGCCACTCCCTGAGCACGTCCCAACTTCAACATGGACTGTACGTTCTTGCCGAAAAAAGGAGCTTCGATAGCCAGTTCGTCAGGCAGATAGCTTTCGATGATACTTAATACCCGTTCGTGAATATGCCGCAGCTTCAGATAATGATTGGCAAATTTACGTAAATCGATAATTCCCATCGCGATCATCTCAGGCTTAGTCCCTTTCACGCGCAAGACTCCATATCCCATGATGGTCGTACCGGGGTCTATACCCAAAATAATCTTTTCTTTTACCGGTTGAATCACTCTACTATCTCCATCAATGTCGGAAAACCGACTACTTTATCCTTGAATATTTTCGTAAGTTCGTCATTCAGCCGCACTCCCTGTTCCATGTGCCAGCGATGCAGCAATCCACTACTCTCTACTTCCCATTGCAGAGAATAAGAACTTCCGTCGTCCCGATGGCTCAGTATCCGACAGATACGCGGTGCTTTCAACGTCCCGTGTTTCTGTACTTCAGGTATATAGCTTTCCTTTATCCAAATCAAAAAATTATCGTGAACAGCATCGTCCACCTGAAAAGTTGTATTATAAATCAGCATATCATCTGTCCTTTCAATAAATTATTTTCCGCAAACATAGCAATTATTTCAGAATATTCCATTATATTTGCGCCAACAAAAGCAAAACGTTGACAAACGTTATATCAGTGGCATAAAAATGGGGCGTTAGCTCATCTGGCTAGAGCGCGACACTGGCAGTGTCGAGGTGATCGGTTCGAGTCCGATACGCTCCACACATATAAGATTTAAAGCTCTGATTTTCAGAGCTTTTTCTTTTCACTAATCTCTTTATTCCCCCATTCTATTCCCCATAAAAAGAGCTTTAAATTTATACTATTTTAACTTACCAATCAGTTTACTAGCATCATAAAATCGTATTTTTAGTCGATATCATAGATAAAAAGAGAACATAATATATCATACCCCTTTCACCCCCATCCTCAATAAAAGATACCCTACAAAAAACAGATACTAAGTCTTACGCTATTCACATCAGTTTATAGGATAGTGAATTTTGAACAATGGGAAATACAGAACAGGAACAAGCCAAAGCAATGAAACATTATATCCATGAGGTATTTATCCCTGAATATACCAAGAACTTCAATAAAGAACTATCTGTAGCAGACATAAAGTTCTACGGAAAGATTCATTTCGACCGCAACCGTTCTAATAACGAACTGAATATGCACTGCCATTTAATTGTTAGCCGGAAAGACCAAACCAATAAAAAAACTATCACCGCTTACTAATCATAAGAATACCAAGAAAGGGACGGTAACGGGTGGTTTTAATCGTGTGAGCCTATTTCAACAAGCGGAACAGAGCTTTGATAAACTATTTGGTTACAATCGCCAACAATCCGAATCGTTTGATAACCACAGCACGATGAGGAACGGTTCTATCTCCGAACAAATTGAATTAGGAACAAAACTTTACTTGCGAAAAGAAAAAAAGAAATATACCAATCCTGTGAAAAAGAAAACATGATTTCTTGCAGTCTTGATCATAAACAAGATAATAAACGCGCTTACAATCAGCAAAATAATAGTAGGATTATCTATTTTTTCACTGGAAGATAGTAGCAATTACGATGCTACACAAGCAGAAAATTTACAGACACAGAAACGCAAGAAGAAAAAGAAGAAAGGGATATGACGATGATTAAACATGAAGAACTAAGAGCCGATATAGAACGTTATCTGATAGAGCGTTTCAAATATCGTAAATCGCTTGTACGGCTGACAGCGGATAACATTATTACCGCCCGTAGGAATAGCCGAGCAGATTTGTATCTGCGTATTAGGAGAGTTGAAAGCTAATTTCCACCTGATTGCCTGATTATAGCCCGATTGGGTTTCAGTGAGGAACGAGCAGGACACAGAACGCACTTTATCCGATTCCTGACTGGAGTAGCCCTAAAATATGACTTCAATCATATCGGCATTGAGTGTGCCAATACTAAAAGTAGTGCATTTGCCAAAAAGTAAAGCTTTTACTCCATAGATGGGGAAAGCTACGGAATAGCTACAAACAATCTAATATTTTATTTTTCAATGGATGAATAAATTATTTAATGTCATATTGAAGGTCAATCCATTTCCGCAAATGATCATCTATTATTTTGGTTTTAATATTATTTGCAATATCCTCATTAGTTCTATAAACATCAGCATTTAATACACTGCATAATACCAAAAAACGCTGTAAAGAATATGTAGCAAGTTTGTTAGGAAACAAATACATGTTTATTTTTGTTTCTATTTTTGTTAATTTTGCAAACTTAAGTATACAATTAGCTACTGAAACAATCGAAGATTCTCCTGTAGCAATTTGACTTTCTAAAAATGTTTGAACTTTACCTTCCTTTACAGGATATATTCTAGCCATTATAGAAGTTACCATCCTACGTAGAAAAGGTTCACTCTTCCAGATGTTTTCATACTTAATTATAAAATCATACAATTCTTGAGGGTGATTATATTTTGCTCGCACCCATAATATACAATAAAAATCAAAAGGAGTTTTTCTTTTAATGCTGAAGGATGTTACCAATTCTATGATTTCTTTTATAAAATCATATCCTTTATTGGAAGTTGGTATATTCCAATTCGTAATCAATTTGCATATATTAAACAAAGATATATCATCATATATCTTTGTTTTATTCAATATTTCAATTACAATATTTGATGTCTTGTCTCCATAACCAAGATTAGACAAATAATATAATAAATTTTGTCTTATTCCTGGAGTGTTTTCATACAATGAAACAATGTCATTTAATAGAATATCTGATTTTAATTTACTGAAAATGGTGATGTATCTCTTGGTGACTTTCTCATAATATTTTGATGTACTATTGTTTTCAAGATGATATTCAAATTTATCTTTTACGCTTTTTGCTACAGCCTCTCCACCTACTGATATATCAATAGAATCTAAATACTTATTTTCATCAATAAGAAAATGTATCTGTGCTTTCTGAGAGGTATATATATCTGTTTTAGAAGTATTCCAGGCTAAACCTCTACTTTTAAGAATATCAGATGTAAAACTTAGGATTTCGATTCCTTCTTCTTTGGAGTTTATCCCGAAAACGACATCGTCCATCCAACGTGTAAACGAATTATTAGTTTGCTCTTTTAAATAAGAATCTAGTTCAAATAAAAAACAATGTCCTAGCAATCTCACCCCCTCAATGTTTGTTGTTGGCAAGCCTCTGCCAATATATGGCAAATAATCAGGCAGCCATGATATTTTTTCAATGATCTTAAATAATATATCAATAAGTACTTCTTTTTCATCAATAGCACTCATTATTTTTTTGCGTAATTCATAAACTTCAATAGAGTCGTAAAAATTACTTAAATCAGAGACTACCAAAAGCTCCTTTTCCTCATTGAACTTATATATTGTTTTCTGCATTTTTTTCCACAATTCCATCCAAGAGTAACCATATTCATCTATTTCGTGTGGCTTTGATACATTATGCCGATCTTGCGAATAGAATGCATTACTTGATGGCTGTTTCTTTAAAATTTCAGGTCTTATTGTTTCTGTTATAACTTGTAGGACTAAAGCATCAATTGGTTGGGGGATTACAATGTGCCTACATATACCAAATTTCTTTTCAATTCGAAATATCATAGGTAGTGAGCATTGATAATTCCCATTTAATAAATCATTTCTCAAAAGCAATGCTCTTTCATCAATATTATAATTAAAATCGTAATAATCAAATATGTCTTGCAAATCAATCCGTCTTAATTGATCTTTGACTATATTTCTCCACACATTTGATATGTTTTTTTTAGAAAATATCGTATCTAACTCACTTTTCCTTTGCTTGTTAAAACGTTCTGTCAGCATATGAAATTGTTAAAACATGAATAATATTGACAATGTAGTTCTATTGTTTTAAGAGTAAACTAGATCTTTCTTGTCATTCATTTTTTTTCTTTGCAAGATAGTACGTTTTTTTCGAAGTACAAAATTTATTTAAATTTTAAATCTATTCATTGAGAAAATAATGTTGTCAGCAAACTGATTGATAAGACGTATGTATTGTAAAAACTACTCAATAACAATCAAATTATTATGGTACGCTCGTGTCAAGTTAAGTAAATTCTGTTTGTAAGCGACTGAATATGCGACCTAAAAATGCCATTTGATAAACTATTTTTATTTTTCAGATTAAGTATTATCTTTGTAACAGGTTGTTGAAATAGTGCAATCTTAAGACAATTAAAGTAGATAGTATCTTGCTAAACCATTACCCTTTTCAAAACAATTCATTATAATAGATTGTTTTGAAAAAGGCAATTTGCATGCATATAGTAGTGGCATAAGTATGGCTAATAATCAAAAAAAGTAGCTGGAATTAAAGAAAACAATGCTTTATATTTATTTAGTTTACAAATACTTGTAATATCCTTAAAAGAATAATCTAGCTAGTATCATTTCTATTCTATCTACGATTTAAATCACCCCAAAACCTAATATATGAAAAAGAACAAATAGATAAGAAATAACATATAAGCGGTGTAATAATGCTAAAAACAAAACATTATCACATCGAGAGATTAAATCCCTATTTTCAGTTTTGATTATACAAGTTATAATCACTGGAAGTGGGGATTTTCTCGTATCTATATTCTTTCGACATAGGGAGCTAAAGGCTCTCTTTATTTTTTCTTCTCACCGATTGACTTACCTCCTATACTCCTCTGATCGCCTTATTAATGAAATAAATAGAAACAATAAATTATTAACAATTAAAGAATAAGGAGAAATAACAATGAAAAAATTAAAATTGATTATTGAAGTAGTTAAGTTTATCGGGCTACTTGCCCACTTACTAGAAGCGTTCGAGTTTATAGAATCCTTTATTAAAAGGAGAACCCCCAAAAAGGTAAATCCCGTAGGATTTAAAACAGAAGAATGATATGACTAAATTCGAGAAGATCGAAACTGGTCTGATTATCGTTTTTGAGGTCGTACTATGTACGCTTAAAAATGGAAAGAAATTTAGAAACCTTTTGAAGAAGAAGGTCTCAAAAACAAAAACAGAGTAAGAAACAATTTAAAAACAAATAAATATGGAAACAAATTTAAGTATCATCCCACAAACAGGGATGGCAGTAATGAGAAGAAATATATTAGATCAAGAAATAGAAGATGCAGTTATAGTAGAACCAAACGTAATGGTTGAAGAAGATCATCCTCATTTCATAGAAAGTAATACCAATGAAATCACATTGGAAGAACTTAAGAACAAATGTGTTGTTCCCGTTTTTGGGGACAATTCATTAACAATCAGCCATCAGAACTTTATAGAAAAAGTTTATCAGGCTGCAAATGATTGCTTTCTAGGAGAACAATTAGGAAATATAGAGTGTCGGGTATCACATCCGGTCATTGGCAGAATTCCGACTGCCCTCCATAAAAAAGCAAGCGAACTCAGAGAAGATGAAAAGACTTTGTTTTATCAAAGAATGGCATTCTGCTTTGAGATTAAATCCATAAGTAAAACACTCAATGGAGAAGAAGTACATCTCTGTATAGGCGGTGTACGCAGTTATCACGAAGAAAATCTTTATTCAAGGAAAAGCCCGGAGAAATTTAAAATATTCATCGGCTACCGAGTAAAGGTTTGTTCAAATCTCATGCTAACTTGTGATGGATTAAAAGAGAAACTGGAAGCTATGTCTGATTTGGATATATACCAATCGGCAATAAAACTATTCACGTCTTTTGAACCAGAAGTAAATCTAAGACTTTTAGAGAATCTAGGACGTACTAGATTAACAATTCAACAGTATTGTCAATTAATAGGTCGGCTAAGACTTTATCAAGTATTACCACTGTCAGAGCAGAAAGAACTACCAACAATCCTTTTAGGAGATTCGCAAATAAATGCAGCCACCAAAGGTTTTGTGTCAAATGAAAACTTTGGAGAAAGGGGATTAGGTAGTATATCTTGTTGGCAGCTAATGCAGTTATTAAATGAAGCGGCTAAGTCGAGTTATATTGATAAATGGTTGGAAAGAAATCAGAATGCAACGGATATAGCTATTGGAATTCAAAAGGCATTAACTGGAGAAGATAATGGCTTTTCATGGTTCTTGTCATAAGAAAAAGATATGTACCGAAGAGGGTATCACTAATAAAACAGTGGTATCCTCTTTTATTTTTAAACAACTTAAAAAAAACAAATATGAAAGATTTAAGATTAAAGTTCAAAGGGATTGATGATTGGAATCGTCCTGTATTTATGGATGATAACGGTCGGTATTTTGGTGATACAGATCATCTATTTGATTATACAGCTAGTAAAGATGATGTCCTTAATTTCTACAGGAATATGCCACTGAATAATTGCATCTGCTATTTCGGTCAGCAGTTCGGTTGTGAACCAATGGGGATAGAAATTAAGTCGAATGTAAAAATCATATTAGAATAAACACTTTAAATGAAATGTTATGGAAAGATTTGAATTAGAAAATAGTAGAGAATTTAAGGCAGCAATGGAATTGGAAAATGCTTTAAATGATATGTGTTTTGATTATAAGAAGTTTGCAGAAAGTTTTAAGTTTTATCATCCGACACTACAGCAATCATTATTTAGGTTAATACGAGAGATGATTAACGTACAAGCTGATGATAGCAGATATTATGATGCCCGTAACAAAGCCTCACATGAAGTAGCCAAGAAATTGGTGAAAGTGATAGTAACGGAATGCTTACCTTATATATAAATATGTATTTGGAATGTACTTGTTCTCAGATCTCGATAGAGAAATGGAAACAGAAAATGAAAAATAGCCGACCTCTCAATTATGGTTGGTTAGTAAGACGGATCAAGAAACAGCTACCTTTATTATATAAGGAACTATGTTTAGAGTTCTATAATCCGTGGGAAAATCAATGTAGGGTGAATCGGGAATATTATATTCTTGTTCATTCGGCAATAGAGTATTTTATCAGAAAAGAGTAAATATCAGAAAAATTAAAATCTGACATACTTAATTAAATGAAAGAGGAGACTGCTTTGCAGTGGTTATCCTCTTTTTGTGTTCAAATCAAAGATGTGTTCAAATAAATCTGATAGACGGTTTTGAACACATTCTTTCATGTTATCAATTTAATCAAAGAATAATATGGAAACAAAAAATAAAACAGCAGTAATTTATGCTCGTGTCAGTTCAAACAACGATAGACAGGACACAAGTAGACAAATCAAGGATTTGGAAAATTATGCTAAGTCACAAAATATAGAAATTGTGAATATCTACAAAGAGCATATCTCAGGTGCAAAGAAAATTGAGGAAAGGCAGATTCTTGGAGAATGTTTAGAATACTGTAAACGTGAATTTGTGAATTTCTTGCTTCTTTCAGAATTAAGTAGACTTGGTAGATCAACATTACAAGTATTACGGAGTCTGGAAATGCTACATGAATCCAAAGTATCGGTTTACATACAGAACTTAGGTATATATACTTTGCAGCCAAACGGAGAAGTCAATCCCATTGCCAGCATTATGGTAACAGTTCTGGCGGAGATGGCAAATATAGAACGGAGTAATATCCAATACCGTTTGAATAGTGGTAGGGCAAATTATATCTCAAATGGTGGTAAGCTAGGTAGAAAAACTGGTTCAACTAAAACAGAGGAAAAGAAGAAAGAGGAATATAAGGAGACTATTATCTTATTAAAGAAAGGGTATAGTGTCCGAAATATTGCTAAACTTCAAGGAATCGGGATTTCGACAGTTCAGAGGATTAAGAATCAATTTTTAAGCGATAAGTAAAAATAAGAGGGCTTCGGCTCTCTTTTTTTATTTTTCTCCGGCTAGAAAGGAATAAAAGCCTTACTTTTGAAGAAATAAATACTCAAATAAGAGCGTTACATTGAACAAAAAAACGTATTTTTGCAAAGGTTCAACCGGAGAAATGGTTGGATTTTATAGAAAGCGTATTTTTGCTTTTATCCTAAGATCGAAATCGCCAATTTCAAAGTGAAGGGATAAGGGACAAATGTAACGCTCATTCTGTTTTGTATATGTACTTGTATAGCACATGCTGTACTTGATTACATAACATCATGGCATGGGTATTTGTTTCTTTGTTCATTTTTCACTAGGCGTTTGGCGATGCCCGATCTTGAATGAATGCAGACAAGTCCATGCCTTTCTTGTATACTAACGTTTAATCAAAATTAACGGCTGAATTCGGGACTTATAGGCGTATAGGAGGACAGAATTATGAAAAGGTCAATCTTATTACTGTTGTTATCTGTTTTTGCATTAAGTGGTTATTCTCAAAACAAAGGTACTGAAAAAATTTTAGCGAAAGCGGAGGATGGAAATGCTAAGGCACAGTATAGAATTGGATGGTATTATGGTAATGGTGCAAAAGGTTTTGAACGTAATGAATTAAAAGCTATCGAATGGCTAGAAAAATCCGCAGAAAATAATTATCATCCAGCACAATATTACTTAGGATGGTTCTATTTCTATGGTCATGGAGTTAAAAAAGATATAAGCAAGGCAACTTATTGGTATGATAAAGCTGCGGCTTTGGGAAATAAAGAAGCAGAGAAAATGCTAAAAGTTTGCAAGTTACATTCTGGTAAAAATTAAACAAAAGGACTGCCTATATCGGAATAAACAAGTATCAAAGGTTCATTCTAAAAATGGTATAAGAAAAATAAGTATTCTGTAAATAACTTGAAAAGAATACCAATTTTAGAATAAACTCTATTTTCTCAGAACAAAATTATTAGAGTCCACTTTAAGAAGTCGTTTTTTTAGAAATCAACTATTTGTAAATGTTTCCAGATAATAATGAGTGTTCAGAAATACACTTCCCAAAGTGGATTCGATTGTAAAATTTTAACATTATGAAAAAGTATATTTTATTCTTTTTACCATCACTGCTTTTGCTATTATTGATTCAAAGTACAGGAAGAGCCTATTCCAAACAGTTGCTATTTGCATCAAATCTAATAGTAGACTCAAAAACTACAATTATTAATGATGAGGACTTAAAAAGTGTATTTAATCCTAAAGCAGGGAAATTAAGCTCTATTATTGACAAAAAAGAAATAACTCAAATAACTAAGTTAAAAATATCTGGAGAGATTTCTTCTAAAGATATTAAATATATAGGTAAAATGCCCAATATTACTTTATTAGATTTATCAGAAGCTACTGGAAATTTTGAAGAGTTCCCACTAATGCCTAATTTATCAGAACTATATCTACCGAAAGCTCTTCTATTAAAATCATGGGTAGAAAAGAGTATCGGGGAATGTACTAATATAGAAGTATTATCTGTATGTATCAATGAAGCAAAAAGCGCAGGATATCGACGGCATTACACTTATAACTATTTTTCAAGTTTACCAAAATTACGTAAAGTAATAATCTCTAATGTCTTATCTACCGGAGTGAGAGAACATAGTGGTTTTAATAAAACACAAGAAATTGATACATTAGTATTCCAAACCTCCAAACATGATTATGTTGGTTTTGAGCCCAAAGTAGTCATAGATGAAAATGGAAAATCAATATTACAGAAAAATGATGCAAATAACAAGAATAGATTTTGCGGTATTAATATTCTTAGAGATTTAGGAGGTAGTGAAAAACGTAATGAACATAATGAGAAAAAAATTACTCTTCCTAATGTAGAAATTGTCGGTCAGGACTTTTTTAGGGATAGTTTTATAGAAAAAGTTACATTTTCTCCATATATTAAAGAGATAAAAACAGGGGCTTTCGATAATTGCCAATTATTATCTGAAATAGAATTTCAATCAGGTACAGAATTATTACATATCAACAATTGTGCTTTTAGAGATTGTAAAAAATTGAAGACTATTCGTTTTAATAATAAAATAGATATAGAGCAATCCGCATTTTCAGGATGCTTACTTGATACTGTTGTTTTTATAAATGACATTGAGAATTTACATTATCAATCGTTTCATTACATTAAATATGTAGAATTCAGAAATATCCCTAAGAAGATAGATAAAGATTTCGCAGAATTTGGTTATAATATTGTGGCAGTTCCTAAAGGAAGTAGAAATCAATTTATTAATCTAGGACTTTCTTCTGATAAAATAATTGAAATGGGAGAAAAAGAGAAAATTAATATTACAATTGAAAAGCCTGGGACTATTTTATCTTCTTTACCATTAAAGGAGCTTAGTTCAGTAGAGTCACTAACCATTACTGGATTTCTTTATGAAACGGATTTAGATATTATCAAGAAATGTAGGGCGTTAAAATATTTAGATCTGTCTCACGCATATATTACTTATTCACCAGAGTTCTTAAAGAAACAGCAGGCAGATACGGAAGCTTTAAACTTCTTGTTTGGATTACTAGGGAAAGGATTAGATAATGAACATAAGGATCAGAAAATCTCGACTAATGAATATCAAGCAAATAAAGCTTTAACATATCTATTGCAATCTGCAACAGAATTTAAAGAACCAGAGAAAAACTGTTGTATTCCATATAATGCTTTTGAAGGAATGCCTCTTCTGGAAACAGTGAAATTACCCTTAAGAGCCGCATGTATATATAGAGAAGCTTTCAAGAACTGTATAAACTTGAAAACAGTCGAATTCCCTCCTTATTTGAAAACTATAGTATTTTCTGCATTTGAAGGTTGTACAAGCCTTAAAAGAGTAATCCTTCCTCAAAGTATTGAAACCATTGGAGAAATGGCTTTTGGTCAATGTATATCATTAGAACAGATTGAATTGCCCAAAAATCTAAAAAAACTAGGCGATAAAACATTTATAAATTGTATAAGATTGCAAAATATAATCTTTCCCGAAGGACTTGTAGAGATTCCTCACGGATGTATAAGTGGCTGTTTTAGAATGAATAAAATAGTTATGCCAAAATCAGTAACTAAAATTGGTTCTTGGAATGACCGTAGACAACATAATACATATCCAGTTACTGCCGACTTTTATTTCAAATCATCGACGCCTCCTACAATTAAAGAAGGTGATTTTATCAGATATGGCGGTAAAGTACATATCCCTAAAGGTAGTATAACCGCTTATTATAATGTAATGGGTGATAAAGTTGAATATATAGAAGAATAACTTATGAAAAAAGACAAAGATGTAGAACTTCCAGCTTTCTGTGAGAATAGATATGGACAGCCCAGAAGAAGGTGATGATCCAGATGAAGGCTATAACGATGATTAAATTATAGAGAGCTATCATTAACGAGGTATCATTAATTTGGTATCTCGTTTTTTTATTTCCTCCTACCCCAAAAATGCCGAAACTCTACTAAGAAGCCTTGAAATCCCTAACTATGAATTAAATACTTAAAGTTATGACAGACACATCCCAATTATGGTATTCGCTCAACAAAGATTGTGGCGACATACTAAGAACTCCGGTAGAATCATACTCCGATTCGAAAGAGCGAACGAATAAATTCTCCGATGATATTGCAGCGTTATCTCAGAGATTTCCCCAACTGACTTCTCTATTGAATGAAAAGAATAGTAGGGACGATAGCCTAATACTGGAAATAAGCCTTAAAGAAATTTTTAGTCTATGTCCACGTGGAAGATGCAGGGTAGACAGATATTCCCAACTCCAAAAATATCTGAAAAAGAATTATCACATCACCTTAATTATTAAATCACAAAAAACGAAGTAACATGAAAGTAAAAAGATTTTCAACAGCCAGAGACGAAGGATTGAAATGCACTGATCCCGAAAGCTATATTGATGAGAACGGTATCTTATACCCCCGACTAGCAAAGATGCCAATACAGGACTTGTCTTTGATTGCCAATTTTAAAGTGGAAACAATGAAGCGTTATTATACGGGAGATATACGGGAAGTAGATTACCACATAGTCGAGCTTCTAATGGACGGGCTCTCTGATATTCCGGTAAGACACAGAATCAGTTGTTTTGAGAATGCAGTATTCATCCAAATAAAATATCCCCCTCAACTATATGGGACTAATGATGCTAATTATGTACGTATAGAATTGGCTGCTCATATATTCAGTCTGACTACCTCTGATATGACAGATATAGCGGATGAAGACGGGGAATTATATGAAGATGAAGATGGGCATTCATTGGTTAGCCTAGAATGGCTGATAGATACATATGAGGATCGGTTATGCCAACTTGTTAATTACGAGAAACTAAGTTTCAAAATTGACGGACAAGGAGAAATATCAATAATAATAGAAAGAAAACTAGAATAATATGAAAAAGAAAATATTCGTTATGGGCAAGGTGTATGATCTTGCCAAACAAGAAATTAGTGAAATAGAAAATGAAATACAGATGGATTTAGATAAGTTCTCTGGCGGTGGGATTAGATTCAAAATAGATATTACATCCGAGAAGACTTTGGAGCTAATATTCACTCGCCAATATAGGGACGGAGAAATTGATTGGCTTAATTATGATTCAAAGACAATTTACTGCACTGACGCAAAGATCATAACTGGTCATGGATTCGATGGTTTTAGAGTTCCTGTCTATTGGGGAGGAGTCCCATACGGTTATCCATTCTTTATGCCAAAGGAGGAATTTATTAATTGCTATAAGAAGTCAGCGATTAAACTTAGAGGAAGTCGGTTAAAATTTGCAGAAGTTAATGCGATGCCGGATAAGATTATTCTTGCTTTGGCATATTAAAGAAAAAAGGAAGGTAGTTATAAGAGACTATCTTCTCTTTTTTTAGATTTCCTCATAGACTTTCGCAAAAGTTGTCACTTTGGTATTTAGCTGTTTTATTATTTATCCATAATTTTCTATGTGGTTTAACGATAGTCTGTTTGTCTAAATACTAGAAATAAAAAGAATAATTTGTTAGAATCATACAAAATCATTGGAGTATGTCTTTATTTAATTTATATGCAAAAAACAATACAAGGCGAATTGTAGAATAGTGTGCTAAACCGTCACTACAACTCGCCTTTATGTTATGAAATAACTCCTGTTATTATTCTTAGAATTTTAGAAAAAAGATTTTTCTTTTTTCTATTTTTTTTCAATTTGGCTTTATACTTTAGGTCTCTTATGATGACAATTTGTCCATCCTTAATCCAATAATGAGACTTACATTTAAAATTCCAATTTCCAATTGATGGATATAGAGAAATATCCTGCCCATTATAAGTAAATCTCCATTCACCAGGTGCTATTTTGGTAACAACTTGTTGCTTACAACCACAACCACACAGATGAACAGCAGTGTTAAATCTCAGAGAAATATAAAGTATACCTTCTTCTAATTTATCTGGAAATGAATCTACAAATTTGGGACTAATCTTATTCATAGATGATCTTGTTCATAGATAAAATATAACTAAGAGTGTGATATTCTTGGAGGCACCTATAATATCCTAATTCACATTTCCATTTAATTACAGCTAATGTTGCATTTAAGGCATTTAATTCTGCTATTTGGATATTTGAAGCATAGAGATCATCCTCAAGATTTCCTTTTCCGCAATGATTTTGAATAATATTAATGTTTTGACCAAATGGAAATGAAACTCTAATTGAACCCGATAATGCATCATCAATAAGATTGACTCCTAGCCCAACATCAATAAATTTAATATTCTTTTCAATTAAAAAAGAACAAATTTTCAATCTGGATTTATTGCTATCAATGCATATAAAAACAAAATCGTATTGTAATAACTGACTAATATTTGAATCATCTATAAATTCATTATGAGGTATAATCGATTTATGCATATTGCTATATATACTGCTATAATAATTAACCTTCGATAACCTTTGATTTAGAATTTCAAAAGATGCTGCCCCAGGTGAACGAAACGCATTATGCGTATTAAACTCATCATTGTCATATAAATGTATCTCTTTTACTGGAATTTTGCTTATAAGATCAAGAATGTAACTACCAGTCCCACCTAATCCGACAATTGCAATTTTTTGATTATAAAATTTTTGATTCAAAAATTCAATGTTAGCACGTGTTGAATTTGTATCCAAATATTGAAGAGGTGAATTCTCTTCAGTTAATTTGATAGGTTTGTACGTTATTGCTGTTACATCAGGATCTACTGCGATAGCTTCGCTAGATAAAATAGCAATATAGGTTTTAAATTTTTCATAAAAGCCTTTATAGTCTCTGTTATTAGGTCTACTTGAAAACATTCTATCAGCAGTAATTTCATTTGTAACCTTAATATTCTCGCTATGGAATATATTTTCAAGAGCTTTCCCTTTTCTATCACAAGGGGTACCTCCTATATAATATATAGTGTGGTTTATTGGTGATAACAATAGTCCCTGTTTATTGTAAGCACAAAAAAGAGTCGCATATGCTATTTCTAAATTACTTTTAACATAGGGAATATGGTGGGTAAATATATACCCACCATTAATTTCCACTTCATATCCATCGTCTATTAGACGTTTGATATCTTCATTATGATTTATGAGTTGCTGTAACATCAAATTCCATTTCATTTTTTACTACAATACTTTGTCCTATCACTAGAAAGCCACTGGTCTTAGGAGGGAATCCTTTAGAATAAGCAACAGTGTATGTTATTGACGCATTGTATGAGTCAAAAGCTAACTTCACTATTTCTTCATAAGAAATTACTTTCTCTTTCCATTCAATGAGCTTTGTGTTTATGTATATTTTATTCAGACGAGGTTTTGTATAAAAATGTTCTTTCCCGGGTCTAGCTAGATCAACGAGTTCATCATCAAGAATCAAATCATTCTCCCACCCCTCATCTACTTTTAAATAAATGTCATCTGTTGGAGGAATATTTCCTTTTTCTCTTAATTCCGCGCCAGATATCCATTGCTTGTAGGATATATATTCTTTATTATTAATAAAATAATATAGCTTTTTCTTACAGAAAAATTGTTCTATGTCAGGTCTGGCAAGATTTACCCTTGTGCTGTTTTCTATCAACTCGTCTTCGAAAGGCTTTCGAACTGCTAAGTAAAGTTCTACATCAAGAGGAATGTTCCCCTGTTTTTTTAATTCTTCACCAGTAATATATTGTTCTGTTGTTTTGAAAGTTTTTCCTTCAATTTTGTATATTAAAATATTTGCCATATTGTAAAATATTAAAATTTATAATTTGTATTCTTTTTAATGCTGTATGTATCATTTCAACAGCCCGTTATAAGTCCATGCAAAAAAATAAGACGCAATAATTTCAAATTTAATATTTATATATCCGGCAAGGAATAGCTTTTAACAAATGTTTTGTCTATTAGTTAAAACCAATATTGGACTTGGTCAATTCAAATAAAAGAGGTAATTTTGATGCGCCAACAATGAAATTACCAAAAGCCTTGCGAGGACTTTTGTGTTCTTTTAGAATTGAAGCCAGGTGATTTTCTTTGCCTGGTTTTATTTTACACCGCAAAGTTACAAAATATATATTAATATGCAAATTTGTAACGGCATTTTTGTCAATCAATCGTTTGTTTTTTTACTATTCAATATCTCTTAAACTATATCCTATTGATTATGAGGTAATTGTAGTTTATTGTATTTGCAATACATTATCTTTTTAGTACATCCCAGTTGTCATTCCCATTTTTTTTTGTATCTTTGTCAACAAGAAAATGAACTTGTCTCACTTTATAAATAATAAGTTGCTATGTCTGTTTTTGGTGAACGGTTTAAGTCAGCAAGACTACTTAAAGGGTATTCTTTGCAGGATTTAGCTGATATTCTAGAGAATAGAGTATCAAGACAAGCTTTGCATCGCTATGAAAAAGGTGAAGTTGTACCTTCTGTTGAAATGATAGAAGTTATAGCCAAAGCATTGGATCTACTGCCTGATTTTTTTTATAGGAAAGTCGTCGTCGATATAAAAGATATCGAATTTAGAAAACAAGAAAAGTTATCAGTAAAAGAACAAACTAAAATTAAAGAACAGACACGTGAGTATTTGTCTCGTTATCTTGAACTGGAAGAAATTGTAGGTTTATCTAGTGAATTCGAAAATCCATTTTTAGGAGATAATATGGATGCCGTAGGTATTAAAGCTGATTATTGGGCTGAATGTTTAAGAGAAAAATGGAATTTAGGGAATAATCCTATTTATAATGTAGTAGAGTTGCTAGAAGAAAAAAATATAAAAATTATAAAGCTAGATGCTGATGATTCATTTGATGGTCTCAAAGCTACAATTAATGAATCAATACCTGTGATTGTATTCAATGAAAAGAATCAAGAGAAGCAAGACAGAATTCGCTTTACACTCCTTCATGAATTGGGACATATACTTTTCTCTGATTATCTTAAGGATCTCCCTGAAGCACAAAAAGAGATTATTTGTCATCAATTTGCTGGAGCTATGTTAATGCCTGCCAAAACATTGCAAATGAAGTTAGGGGAACATAGAACTAAAATTTCATTTGCGGAACTTGCAAATATAAAACAACAGTATGGTATATCTATGCAAGCGCTTATTATGAGAGCGAAAGACTGTGGAATTATAAATGATAATTATACGAGACAATTCTTCTTCATGATTAAACAATTGGGTTGGAAAATCAATGAACCTATTGTGTATGAAGGTAGAGAAGAGTCTACAAGATTTAAACAACTTTTATTTAGAGCTTTTTCTGAAAATTTGATTTCAGAAGAGAAGGCTGCATCTCTCAATAACAATCAAAGTGTAGCTGACTTTAGAAGAGAATATATGTTATCGTAATTTTTATTTATTCGTTGTTTATTATTTAACTTACCAAAAGATGTAGACAAACACAATTATCTCCCTGTACAAGAATGTATATGGTTGCTTATTTACTTTGTTGGGATTGAAATTCTTGTTCTTGCAGTTTTATTGCAGATATGGATCTATTCATAATTCTGGCATAGTAATCAAATGATTCTGTTTGCTGGCGATTGTAATTGAGCTGTTTGGTGAATAATAATTTTGTACAATGAAATAGATGCTGGAAAGACTTAAGGCAAGTCCGTAAAATTAAAATTGCGGCATAGTTATCATTCTTTTATTAACGCTTACGTTCACCACGTATGTCTCTAAAGAAACTCGTGACTATTCTTTCTCCGTTACACTACGAAAGACAATAACGTCACTCCCACAGACATACTCTAAAGGGTTCACTCTCGCTCCGCACTTGGACAATCCCCCTGTTATCAATTAGGGGATTCATTGGGATATAGAGATTTCGGAGAAATGATAAATTAAACAATGAGGATGATAATTGGAATAAATGGGGTACTTGAGGTAATAATGATATAGCTTCTAAACTCATCCCTTCATAGTTTTCAATTATGTCCGTCATTTTTATTTGCATGGCTAATTGGATGAAATGAAGGGGAAATAATGAAGCTATATATAAAGGATAACAAGCAAATACATTATGGCAATTAATACATAGCATTATTTCATAAACACAGAGAAAGTGTCTCCTTTGGGAGATACTTCCTCATGGAAAACAACATTTGTTTTCATTAATACTATCTTTATGATAATTCTCTACTACTCCGTATTTTTATACTCTTATATATATTATACCGCAATTTCAAAAATACGGACTAAGGTTTGGGTTTTATAGATTTTCTATTATCAGGTATACTTAGGGAAATACCTAAACTAGTCTTCATAAAATCAATCAACCTCTTATAGTTTGATCTTTGCTTTTTGCCTCCCATTGGGATAATTCCCCCAATAACATTAAGAGGAATATCCATCTGAAAGGTTTGGTCATTATTACTAATCGCTTTTTCCAAAGCTGGGTTATATTTTATCAGTTTCCCAATTTTATCTACATACTTACTCCCTCCTTTTATAGATTTTACTCGTACCATCCATACGGGATCAGTAGTAGCCTTCTTCGATTTCATAGTTATCTTATTCTTATTCAGGTAATCGTCTAAAGACTTGATAAACTTCTTCGAGTGATCAAAAGAGTAATAGACTGTATACTTTAGTCCATCATTCTTTCTTATGCCAATTCTAGAGAGTAATTGGATCGTATACCAGAATTTATACTCATCCTGACTAGTTTTAGAATTATACGCTTTCCTTAGTTGTCCCGATACAGACGGAGGTAAATCCCAATTACCGCAAAGGATAATATTCTGATAATCTCTGTATACATTGGTTGATTTGGTATCAGATGCACCATAATATGTAACAGTAAAATTACTTCCGGCTAATCCTTCTGTCAGTAGTACTTCTCTAAGTTTATCAGCCCATTCCGATTTACCAGCCTCCTTAGTTAATGTTCTCTCATTATCCTCCCTGTAGTCTTTCCAGATAACAATCAGTGTTTTCCCAAATGAACTACTACAACATAAAGAGCGAACAGACTTGACAAATAACGCATACGTTGCATTATCCGGTCTATGTTTTCTGCTCAATCCAAAAGTAAATACTCTAAAATCAACCTGACTATTATACTTGGGGATTATATCAAGTAACTTAAAGCAGGAACTTTTACCCAACAACACATCTCCTGCTCCTTCATAGATAATCACGTGAGAACCCATACCGGGATGTATCAAGTCAGACGGATAGAAATGGATATTGCAGTTCTTATCCTTCGTTCCCATCCATTCAGAGTAATGCTTCGGCACCAACCCCAATACAACATCCCGTTTGATTTGGCTAACCCTGTCTGTCCCTTTATAGAAATCCAAACTCCCTCCCTTTATAAATGTATCATACATATCCTTTATATCCGTCTGGGACTTACACCGATAACCTCCCTTTTTATTCTTCTCGGAGAATACGCCTAACAAACCCTTAGAGAAAGTAATGAATGGTCTTAAGAACAATGGAGTTTCATCAAGAAGGATATATTTTCTTAAGTTGCCCTGCTGCATTAATTTCTTGAAGTCGCCATCAAATATAGAAACAACCGGATTAGAATTATTCGGTTCATAAAGCAAGAAATAGTTAATCAGGTCAGTAAAGAAACGTACATGTGTGATGATTAGAATCCTAATACGAACTATTTGCTCCGGATGTGTTTTGTACTCCTTCATCTTCTCAAAATCAGCATCCGAATGGATCATCAGTACATCATTGGGCTTTAAGGTTTCGCCATGTAGTATCTCTCCAATCAGATTATCTACGATCCATTGATACATTCTGTTGCATTCGTTTTTCGTATCAACACAATATAATATACCTTGATCCCATTTCTGACGTATCAGCGATTTAATGGATTCAGTCTTTCCTGAACCACAACCACTAGAAATGCAATATCCATCCGGTGTGTCCGGTACTACTATCGTTCCAAACGGAAAAGGTATATCAAATCCGTTTTCTCCCGGATGAATCGTAACATTTATTCTTTCCGGTGTTCTATGAGGAAGGCATAATATGGTTTTCAATAAATCCATAAACTAAAAACTGTTTCTTGATTTCCCCCCAATGTTGTCATACAGTTCGATACTTCGTCCCAATTCCTTTTCAATATGCTGTCTCAATTTTTCAGGGCTAATGATAGGGGAATTCACATGGAACCTGATATTTTCTGGACATCCCTTGAAAGCTTTTGCCGCTATATTACCAATGCAAAGCGGCAGATAAATGTCGGTCAGAGCTACGCATCCTTCAAATGCAGACTCGCTAATATCCGAATCGGCAGGAAGGGTGACTTCTTTCAATTTTGTACATCCTTTAAATAAGTTTCTCGGTACAGTCTCAGCCCATTCAGGAAGAATCACCCTTTCAATGTATCTGTTTCCACAGAAAGCACCGGGGAACAAATAGGTTTCACTCCCCGACAAATCAACGCTTGCACTTTTGTAACACATCCAATTAGGGATGCCACGATTTTCTTCATTCGTTTTCATTCTGTTATTTATTTAATTATTTATAATTTCATCTGTCACAATCATGTGGAAAAGGCATATGAACCGCATCTTTCCCGGTTTGAATTCTATCTAAACATAATATAATTGAGATTAAGGGGAAGCCCCTTCATTCGAGACTTCCCATGTGTATTATCCTCAGCCGAACATATTGTAGTTACTCTCTACAAAATTCTCAGGCAGTGTCTTTCTATCCACCCCAAGCAGTCTGATCAGGGAATTCTTCAAGTATATTTTAGGTTGTCCGGATAACTGCTGTAGTTCCAATAAAAAGGTTTGTGCTTCAACCGGATCATACGTTATCCCATTACCTGACATCAATCCTATTTTATAGAGATCGCAAAAAGGGAGAGAACCGTTAATCATCTGCATGGAAGACGGAAAGTCTACAATCGGTTCTATACTTGCAAATATTCTATACCCCCTGTTATGCAGTTTCTCCATAGCACCGATACGTTCTATATTGGATGATGCACCCGATTCCAGTTCATCGTGTCCGGTCAGGGTAAATCCGAAAGCCACATGCTTCTTGTACAAGTCCTCATCAAAGTTCCCATAGCCAGACAGCAACCCAAAGAAATTCTCTATGAAATCGGCACGCTTGGTCAAAACTTTCACATTCACACCGTTTTCCACACAAGTCTTTACCCCCTGTGCTGTCAGTTCCATTGTTTCAGGAAGTAGTGGATCAGTGGTAAAACTGAAAAATAATCCGAAGTCATGCAGTGCCTGCAAATTTTTGGAGAGTTCCTTTTCAAATACAGCAATAGCATCTTGTTCATCCTTGAAGGCTTTTTTCAAGGTTACTGTAGAACTCCACAAACCTGGCTTTAAAGTTTCTGAGCAGAAACAATAGTCGCACCAATTCGAACAGCCAATATAAAAATTACAAGCCCATTCTCCATATTCGGCAGCTTTTCCGGCAGATTGATAAATTGCCTTGCCATGATATTCTTTTTTCATTTCTTACTTTTTTTTAGTTAGAATTAATAATATCCACTTTTATTAAACCCTTCATCTCCTTCATTCCTGGGATATTATTAGGCATGATAGGGGCTGTGACAGAAAGTTTATTACCTCCTGTCTGATCACAATACAATTTATTCATAAAATTTTTATTATTAAAAGGAGCAAACCTTAGACTTACCAATCTTCATTTATATGCATATGCCAATAAGAAACCGTATCTTCTATTTTAGAACAATCAAAGAGTTGTAACATTTATTCTTTCCGGTGTTCTATGAGGAAGGCATAATATGTTTTTTAATAAGTCTATAAGCTAAAAAGTACGTTTTCTGTTCTTAGGAAGATTTGATAATACTTCTAGCCAAATATTATTATTTAAAATAAGCTCTTCTCTCTGCAATGCAAAGAATAAATTAAGATCCTCAATTATTACCAATTTTTGGGATAAATCTTGATCCAATAAAGTTAGTGGAGTACCATTATCATCAATTGCTAGCAATCCCTTCTCCAAAAATACACTTGCGGGTACAGCTTTTAAAAGAGCCCTACCAATACATGCTTTTAAAGCGCATTGATATGTAGCCAATACACTAGAATTCAATTTTATTTGTTCTGGCAAACAGAAGATGTACCCCAAGTCAATATATTCTTTATATAGTCTTATCATAGCTCATTCATTTTAGTAGAATCCCCACCACTTATATATGATGGGGAAGCTTTAAAAACTTTTCGGTCTGTTCTACAATGTTACATAACGTTTCTCCAGAATTTCATGAATAATCTGTTCCTTGGTTCTACCGCTTTCAGCTTTAACATCCATAAGTTCACTGCATTCACGTGAACCTAAAATAGAATACAGTTTTACCAATTTCTTAGATTCAGCTTTTTTGTCACTACTAGCGGAAAGTTTTTTTGCGTTGTAACTCCAAAGATTAGTACCTTTTACAATTGACTTTGCTTTTTTTTCTGAACTGAATGCCTGCATAACCGCACTATAAATTGGATCTGTCATAGCCAATATTCCTGTATTACTAATTTCGGAAGGTATTTTACCATTGAAAATACTTTCCATGTCACGCTTTACGATTTCCCTTCCAACAGTTGCATAACCTGCAGCTTTAGCAGCGAGTCCTTTAGCTATCTTTTCCTTATAGCTTAGAAGTACAGGTAAGTCTGTAGTGGCTAGCACATCATTGGCAAATTCCTTGTGGGGACATTGTACAAGTTCATATTACGGTATGACTGACGAAAACTTTCAGCATCCGAATATATCTTGTAGATAAAGATAAAGTCGAAAGGGACATAATCTGGATTCATCTTCGCCTTCTCTAATGCTTTCAAATATGCCCTAAAACGGTTATTTCCCTCAGATACTGTATAACCTATAGAAATCTCCTCCGGTGTACAAATATCCTTACTAGTCAGAAAATCAGTCAGAGAGTATCCCGCTTCCTTAGCAATACTTGAATCTGTGATGACTGCCGGAATCTGCATCCCCGTCGTTTCACAACTTTTCAACTTGTCATCAATCTGTTTCTTGTCCTTACGATTGGAGGTAATGCTATTAAGAGACAAGTTCTCAATACCAATTTCACACATGTGGTAGACCACACCTTCTTTTAATTCTAACTTTTTCATAATTGTTATTTTTTTAATATTCGTGAGCAAATATAGGTGAATAAACCAAACGTTTTACGTATCTTAACTTTCTTGATTTCAATTAGTTATACGCACGACTACTTGATTATAATCGATCTTATATCACTACATTTTATTATCATATTTGATCATATTTAGCCATAGCTGACTCTCATTGACCATCTCTGGTTAGTTCATCAAAGAGTCTTTAGTACATTCACTAATGAAACTGTTACCATTGGAGCTACACCAGTCTCTCCAATCTGTCCTACCTGTTCATTTAAGGCAAGTAATTCTCAGTTCTTTTCCTTCATGCTTTTCTTGAATTATGAATAGACAGCTTCACCATTGAAAACAGCCGGCATATTTTCCAGCGAAACTGTCTATTCCGGTTAATTACTTGGAGTACTTACGCCCCCATTTTTTATTAGACACTCTTAGTAAATCTAGAGCTAGATCTGCATCGACTACAATGATCTTCCCATTTTGAGAAATAGCTGCATCGATGACACCACTTGATTTGATTCTTTGAGCTGTTGCTTGACTACAGCCAAAGAGCTTACTTATGCCAAATAGACCATATACATACCGTTTCTCACTTGACGGATTTGTGTTCCCTCTTCCATCTTTACCTTTCTCACTAATGAAGCCTAATTGTTCTTTCATGACCTCCACCAAATCACCTAAGGTAGCTTGGAAAAGAGGCTTGTTCTTTAATGCCAATGTCTCCATGATTTATAATTTTGATATTCATATTAAATCTTGAATTCATACACGTGTTGGATTCGTTTGTAAAGGTAGAGAACGGCAAATTAAAATTACTATAAAATAATGCTTGTGGAATGGAAAAGCGAATTGTTGAATATACAAAGTCCTATAAATTAGATGTTTATCTAGTTTATAGGACGGTACGTGAGGAATCTCGGAGGAACGCCAGGAAAAGAATTGTTATTTATTCTTCTTTTGATTTGAAATTTGATTCAAACAATTCTTTCAAAGCCTTATGTTTGTCCATTAAATCATCTTCTGCTTTGAATTTGGATTTGCTTAAAGAATATGGTTGTGCATTAATCTGGATATGGGATAAAGGGAAAATATCTATTATTAGCTTCACGAAGTCATTAAAGGTCATTCCGTTTAAATCAAAACATTTGGCATTATACAGAACATAAGCAAATCCATGTATATCATAATATGATGATAAATTAGAAGCTATCTGAATTAGATCCATGAGGAAAAAATCACAAAAACATTTTCCTGCTTTAAGTTTGTCTGCGGGTGTAAGCTTAAAATAAGGAGTCAGGCTTTTTATTATACGGGAAAAGGAGGTTCTACTGTATCCCTCAGTCGTTTCATCCGATACATATTTCAGAGAAGACAAGTACTCTTGACGGGCTTTTTCTATTTTCTCTTTATAGGGGGGAGTCTGTAATATTTCCTCTATTTTCAAGGAATCCTTCAATGGAATTATCCTATTGTTATGGCATAGAAGAGGAAAAATAATATCATAAAAAGCACGGTTGTTTTTCTCAAGAATGGATGTACCCTTATCTATCAGTCTGATTTTCTCTTCATTGTCATTACATTTGTCAGCTTCACGAATCTGAGATTTAAAACCATGAAGCATAAAATAAAGGTCGGGATCAGAAATATTCTTTAAGGAATAATAATTTGCCTTTGAAAAATCAGAGAGATCCATTAAGTGAATCAAGGCTTGATCTGCGGAAGAGAGATCAATATGTACCATATTCTTAGCTATGTCGAAAATTGACATACAATTGGCATAATAATTATAATTAGCCATAACATAATCGACGTTTAGATTTTCAGTTATTGCTAGAAAACGGTCTACATCTTTATTCTCATAGATATCAACTAACTGGCTATAATCAGTTTCCGGTATATACTTTAATACGGCAAGAGACTCTTTTGGAGGTAACTTATATAACAGTTCAAAGAAATCTCTTTTAGTTATTTTGTATTTTTCCCATTTATCTCCTTGAGGTAACGACATGAAGAAATCAATCCCAATATTAACATGAGTTCTGGATAGTATTTTCAAAACAGGTCTTAATACTTTAGCGGAAAAAACATTATTTTGTTCAAGTCTAATCAGAGCATTCAACAGGGGGGTATTTATCTGTCGGATTTCCGTCAACTGCCTGTCAAAATTTCCTTCGATAGATATTTCAGCAAGCAAACTGGTGAGTAAAGCAAGTGCATCAAGAGAGAGAGTATCATCAGCCAAGTTAAGCATGAGAATTAAGACAAATACGCCAGAGGAGATCTTTTCATTCTTGGTTTCATCATCCAGCGGTAAATCAATATCACTGATATCAGCCATCTTTAGCAAAAGAGTGTCGATACCCATATCCACATTTATTTCTATAGAGGATTCACAAGTCACTTCATATTTAATTGAGTCAAGGGGAATTATCATAGATATTTTCATTAAAGCTATCTGATCCTTAAAAAGATACATATAAGGAGAATCCTTTATTTTATACAAAAGTGCATATACAACAAGTGCATCCTCATAAAGCTGCAAGCGTTCTGTTGCCGTTCTTTTATCAAATTGATCAAATTCCATGTTTTTCTTCATATTTATAATTAACAATACCATAAAAACCACAAAAGCAGCACCCAGTTTTCCCGAATGCTGCCTCAAATATATGAAATTTTGTTAAGCTATACTCCTAATATGTTCACAAAGTTCTTTCAATTGTGTCGGATTCATTTTATCTAGACTTTCTATGATATCAGACTTATATTGGTGAGTATTCCATTTTTCCATTTGCATCTTCTGTGTTTCGTCTGCTACTTCTATATACGGCTTCATACTTTCATAATCTGCGTGTCCGGTACAACTCATCACAACAGTCGGAGATATACCTAAAGCTAAGGAACAGCAAACGAAAGTTCTACGTCCATCGTGACAGCTTATCGTTTCATAAAACTTATGGATTTCTTCATGCCGTTGCGTACCTATAAAGTAGGTTTCAACTATCTCTCTATCTAAACCAGCCAACTCAGCAGCTTCTTTCAGGTAATCATTAAGTTTCTGATTCGAAGCAACAGGGAATATTGTACCGTTCTTGGAGTGATACCATGAATATTTATCTATAATCTTTTGAGCATTTTCTATTATAGGAACAGTAATTCTATCATTCGTTTTTTGAGTATACATCTCAATATTCCCATTTGAAATATGCGCTCTCTTTAATGCGCTTAAATCAGAATAACGCAAAGATGTAAACGCCATAAAACAAAACATATCTCTAGCTCTATCTAAATACTCTTTACTTTTAGGAAATTGGAAAGATGCAAAATGGAGTAATTCTTTATATTTCAAAAAAGTCACTTCCTTTTTAGTCACAGTTAAGTTTACTTTATAGCTGAGTACTCCTTGCTCTACCGGATAACCATTAGCATCAATCCATCTAAGAAAAGACTTTAATATTCTGAATTGTTTTACAGTGGTGCGGTTACGATATCCATTTTTTACATACCATTTTTTAAGTTCTGTCATCTTATTCTTATCAAGTGTCGCTAGAGATATGTTGGGATCACAGCTGTTTAAATGATTCCATGCTTGAACATATTTATGATGTACAGATTCACTCCAGCTTCTTTCTGTGGAGCAAACTTCTAAAAAGTCATTGAAAATTTCACGAAAAGACTTTTCCCGCTCTATTGGATTATCTGGTACTACCTCTTCTTTTATTCGTCCCAGCTTCTCATTAACCAGTTCCTTCAATTCCCTTTTGGTTGGCAACTGAGAATTTAAGCTGTATTCTGTAAAAGACTCCTCGATGCACTCTAGAAATTGAGAAATACGATTGTTAATATCTCTAGCTACCACCGTCTTTCCACCAACTTTATGAGTAGTATTATACCTAGCTCTTTGGTTCTCTTTATCCCATTTGTCTGGATCGGCATTACAACCAACAGAAAAACCAACTTCGTCCTTCCGATTATTCCATCTAACACGAATAACTACTTGCCCCTTATTATTGAGGAATGCTCTACAACTGTGATTAATTTCTATCATACGTCTTACTGTTTTGAGGTTTATTTTCAGCGAAGATAGAAATAAAAATCGTGGGGAATACAGGGTAATTCTTATTCCCCCCTTTTTTGAGCATACAAGATTTTATGTGCTATAAAAAGATACAACATATCGCATATAACACTGATATACAGCAAAATACATAATCACACCGAAGTTATTATGATCAAAACGATAGTCCGATACGCTCCACAAAATGAAAAGAGTAACTTATGATAAGTTACTCTTTTTTTTATTTTAAACCTGTGATTGGCTTTGTAGCCAAGCTTCATTAAGACATTTATATTACCCCGAAATGTTTCAAAGCCTTGTAAAGTCCATTATTGTCCACCGTATCAGTGACAAAGTCGGCAACTGACTGAACTTTTTCGGACGCATTTCCCATCGCCACTCCTATTCCGGCGGCCTTCAGCATGGGGATATCATTACCGCCATCACCGCACGCCATTATTTCAGAAACTTTAACCCTGTAGTAATCGGCAAATAACGAGAGGCCGGTTGCCTTACTTGTCCCTGCAACATTAACATCAGCAAATAAAGGATGCCAGCGTGTTGCGGAAAGACCAGACAGAAGCGGCATTACTTTTTGTTCTGTTTCCTCATCAAAATAAAAACAAAGTTGACAGCATTCTTTTCTTTCAAACATCTCTTCGATGTCGACAACCGGCGGAACCGGATGCTCAACAATTCCGGCAATCTGTTCGACAGTCGGGGTAAGGCGATTGACAAATACACCTTCATTTAATTCGAGAGCGACTGCAAAATCAAATTCCCGTGCAAGCTCCATTGATTTTCTAAAATCTTGTGCAGGTATTGCTACTTTTCTTATCACACTTCCGTCACGCAATACACACTCTGCTCCATTAAGTGCAATAACTCCATCATACGGCACAGCATCAATCTCATGAAGATCACTTGCCGCTCTACCGGTAGCAATCACAATCTTAATTCCACTATCATGTACTTTTTTAAGAGCATCTATAGAGGATTGCGACACCTTATGAGTTTCAAAACTCAACAAAGTTCCATCTACATCAAGCAATAATACCTTTATCATACTATCTATATTTTTGGGCTACAAAGTTACTGAAAAGTTTCTCATGGCCTACAACGATAAGCACGAGATCGTGTTAAAAAAGATATCATATATACAATAAAAAAGGACCTTTATTCAAGGTCCTTTTTTATCACTTCATCCATTTCTTTTATTCGTTTCTCACGATCCTTGATGGGACTGTCTTTCGTATCACCTTTGAATACATTATCTGCACGATCGGTAACTTCAGTGCTCCATTCTTCAAACTCATTCTTAGCCGGACGGCCATTCGGTTCGATATTTTCCTCAGCAATCGAATCGTGTCTGTTAATCATATCATCCATATCTTCTCTTTTTTTATTGGTTACAATGATAATACAATATAAAAAGAGAAAAGTTCCGGGCGTTAATGTTTTTTGGACAACTCGCGTTCGCGTATCTGCAACTGTTCTTTATACAACTGGGGACGGAAAGGGACATAAAGGGTATAATCACTTTCAACCGCCTTGCCTCCCACCAGTGCCGGTGTCCAATTTGGCATTTCCTTCACAATGCGAAGAGCTTCTTCTGCAAACTCCGGATGAGTCGATTTTAATATATGAGGACGAAGAATCACTCCCTCCTTATCTATAGTAAACTCACACAAAGCATATCCCGAGACATTATCTTTAAGCAATTCCGCAGGATAAATCATTTGTCTGGCTACATATTCCCGTACACAAACATCAGCCAAGCAGGGTAATTCTTCAATTTGCTTTCCCGAATGCGTTTTGAGCTTCGGACCAACAGAATAAATCCCCACATACATCGGCTTTTTGTGAGCGTCCGGCTGTTCTTTGGTACGGTGCTCCAGCTCTTTCAATAAAGCGGTTGCTTCCTCCGCCAATGCTTGCTCCGAAATATTTTCTCCCTGAGAAAACATGTAAGTCGACTGACAAACCAACACAAGCCGCTCCATCAAAGTACCTTTCATGGGTGACCACTTCCGTCCCATCATCTCTTTTCCTTTCGCATCTGTCGATGAGAAGTAATAAACAACTCCATCCAGTCCGGCTGTCGAACCGTCCAAATCCTGTATCTGGCTGGTTACCAGACGGGCGATAGCTCCCAAAGACTGGTATAAGGACTGACTGATCTCCACTGATTTAGTTTCCACTTTCACCGTTCCTTTCTCTGCCTGCCAATAGGTACGCGACAAAGTATTCGCAATCAACAGACAACGTCCGTTCTTCTTCTCTACCGACATTGCATATTCCGGTGAAAAAGAAGGAATGGCTACAAAACGCGCGTAAGGACGCTGTTGAAAACCTGTATTAAGCAAAGAAAAGACATTTCGATAATACTCACCCAACTCACCCGTATAGGTAGTAAAAGGCTTCACCGGCTCCAGATAGTCGATCTGAGCTGACAGGCGAAACGATAAAGTCAATAGCAGAAGAGAAATAACAATCTTTTTCATAAGTGTTCCCCGATTTTCGGTACATTCGGCAACAAAGATACAAATTATTTCGATGGTTCGTGATAAAATTATATCTTTGCACGGTTTTTACTAAGAAACTGAATAACAATACATCAAAAATATGATAGCTAAGATTGAACAACTTCTGAAAGAGGTGGAAGCTTTGCACGCCTCCAATGCCGAAGAACTCGAAGCTCTCCGCATCAAATACCTGAGTAAGAAGGGAGCCATTAACGATTTGATGGCGGATTTCCGTAACGTAGCTGCCGAACAGAAAAAAGAAGTCGGCATAAGACTGAATGAACTGAAAACTAAAGCGCAGGACAAAATCAATGCGTTGAAGGAACAGTTCGAGAGCCAGGATAATAGTTGCGACGGTCTTGACCTGACCCGCTCGGCTTATCCGATTGAACTCGGTACACGTCATCCGATTACAATTGTAAAGAACGAAGTCATCGATATCTTCGCACGTCTGGGATTCAGCATCGCCGAAGGTCCGGAAATCGAAGACGACTGGCATAACTTCTCCGCGTTGAACTTCCCGGAAGAACACCCGGCACGTGATATGCAGGATACATTCTTTATCAGTAAGAACCCGGACATCGTGCTACACACGCATACCTCATCCGTGCAAGTGCGAGACATGGAGGCTCATCGCCCCCCGATTCGGCTAGTTACTCCCGGAAGGGTGTTCCGTAACGAGGCTATCTCGGCCCGGGCACATTGTATCTTCCACCAAATCGAAGCTCTTTACATCGACGAGAACGTTTCCTTCGCCGACTTAAAGCAAACCTTAACCTATTTCGCGAAAGAACTATTCGGACCGGACACGCAAATTCGTCTTCGTCCGTCATACTTCCCCTTCACGGAACCATCGGCAGAAATGGACGTATCGTGTACACTATGTCACGGAAAAGGCTGCAATGTTTGTAAAGGAACCGGATGGTTGGAAATCCTCGGATGTGGAATGGTTGACCCCAATGTTTTGGAATTAAATGGTATAGATAAGGAAAAATATACCGGGTTCGCACTCGGTATGGGTATCGAGCGTATCACCATGCTAAAATACGGCATTAAGGATATACGCCTCTTTTTCGAAAACGACATCCGTTTCCTTGAACAGTTTTCGGCCGCAGGCAAATAATATATAAACACAACACAAGAGAGATGAGGATGTCGGTCACACGACTCCTCATTTTTTATTCTCAAAATTGGTTACTATGAAGAATTTAGTCCTTCTATTCCTGATCACCTTTTCATTCGGGGCTTTCGCTTGCTCTCCCGTTGATTCCGTGTACCGGAAAGATCAAACTTTACTAAAACATTTCTTTGAATACGCCAATAAAAAAGAAATAGCCAAACTCCCGATCAACGAGAAAGTTGTCGCCATCGGACGCTATTTTCTCGAAACGCCTTACGTGGGAGGAACGTTGGACATCAATCCCCAAGAGAAGCTGGTTGTCAACCTGCGGGAATTTGATTGCGTGACTTTCGTCGATAATGTCATCGCCTTGGCGCACCTAGATAAATACGAGGAACAAAGTATTCCTCAATTCCAAAAAAATTTACAAGAAATTCGGTACCGGAACGGAAAGATAGTTGACTACACGTCACGCCTGCATTACTCTTCCGACTGGTTATACGAGATGACCTGCCTGAACTTTCTGGAAGACATCACGAAAGAAAAAGGAGGTATCCCCTTCCCCAACAAGGTATCCTTCATCTCCCAAAACTGGAAAAAGTACCCGGCCCTAATACAGGATTCCACCCTTGTTACAAAAATAATTGATATTGAAAAGACGATTAACGGCAGGGCATATTACTATATCCCGAAAGAAAAAGTACTCCCTTTCGCGGGCCAAATCAAAACCGGGGATATTATACTGATCACCACGAAGAAAAAAGGACTCGACACGGCTCACGTGGGTATTGCCATTGAAAACGAAGGACAAATATCCCTGCTCCACGCCTCGGTTTCCGACAAAAAAGTGTCCGTCACGACAGAAACACTCCCTGATTACTTACAACGAATCACATCACATTCCGGCATAATGATCGGCCGCCTCATCAATTTTAAATCTAATTAACATC
>ERZ836760.857-NODE-857-length-39938-cov-5.967756_pt1 | contig 39938 bp, 35 predicted proteins | sample MGYA00519941_ERZ836760 | MGnify/ENA primary metagenome ERZ836760 (study PRJEB31850, sample SAMEA3708807) | human gut metagenome | biome: human gut; feature: human-associated habitat; material: faeces | place: China | collected 2014 ... | reverse complement strand
AATAATTCATCTATTTTTTCTTTTGATGCCAAATCTTCACTGAATGCAGTTGCACTACCAGTAGCTGTAGCCTGTTTTAAAGCCGTTTTGAAATCATTTGTCTTAATATAACCGTAAATAAATCCAGCGACCATACTATCACCCGCTCCAACTGAATTTTTAACCTCACCTTTAGGAGCAGATGTTATATGTACATCATTATTTTGATCGACTAATACTGCTCCATCTCCAGCCATCGAAACTAACACATTTTTAGCTCCCATTGTTTGTAATTTCTTAGCATAAACAACGACATCTTCTTTATTTTTAATTTCAACATTAAAAATTTCAGCTAATTCATGATTATTTGGCTTAATCAAAAATGGATGATGCTTTAGACAGTTCATCAATAAATTATTAGTTGCATCGACTACGATCAAAACATTTTTTGATTTTACATATTCCATAATTTTTTCATATATATCGATATTTAATTTATCTATAATAAATATTATTAATAAATTAACAACCGGTCCAGCCATGGCTATAATTATTCTTTTTTCTTCAATTGCATTTGCTCTTTTTATTTTTTTATTATAATCTTTTAAATTTACTTTAAAACCTATTGATAGTCCAAATGGAGTTAATTCTATTTTATTAGGCTTAAAACCTAATATTATTCCTGTTAATAGATGTCCTAATTCATGAACAATCGCAAAACACATTATAAGTGCATATATTTGAATCTGATTAGTTAAGTAAAATAAAATCAAAAAAATAAATATTTTTAAATCAATTCTAAATCTCATATTTTCTCCTAACTATAACTCTAAAATACTCTGTGGATTTACAACCCTCTCATATATTCTTATTTCAAAATGTAAATGTGGTCCTGTTGAATTTCCTGTTGAACCAACTTCTCCTATCTCTTGTCCTTGAAAAACTTTATCTCCTTGCTTCACATATAGTGCATTACAATGTGCATATATAATACTAACTTCTCCTATTTGTATTTTCAAATGTTTTCCATAATCTCCTTCATCAGATGCTAAAACTACTTCTCCATCTGTTGCTGATTTTATTTTCACTCCCATATTTGCAGCAATATCTGTTCCTGTATGATTTTTAGGAACTCTTCCTGTTGCTTCTTCCCTTCTTCCAAATGATGATGTTATTTTTCCTTCTATTGGTTTTATAAATGTCGTCGTATTTTTCACATTTTGTATGTCTTGCTCTTCTTGTGATAAAGTTTGTACTTGTTGTTCCGTATTTTCTTTTCTTTTCTCTTCTTCATTAAGTTCCTGTGAAGCTTTTTCTTGAATTTCTTCTTGATTTTCATTTTTATTTATTTCTATATTTGTTTTAACCTCTGCCCCTCCAATTCCTTCTTGGTTTTGGTTATTATTTTCTTGTTTATTCTTATTTACAAATGTTATAGCATTATTCTTAACATTTTCAAATATTTCCCTAAAGTTCATATCATATGATAAAATTTCATTTGCTTTTGTTAGAAATTCTTTAGAAAAGATATATTCATTATTTTGTATTGTATAGAATATAAAATATATTACTAAACAAGTTATTAATTGGATAATTATTTTTTTTAATAATTTTATGTCTTTTTTTCTTTCTATATCTTTTGATTCTATACTATTATTTTTTTCATGTTGTTCTGTTATATTTTCTCTTTTCTTTCTTCTTTCATAAATTTCTTCAGCTCGTCTAATTCTTTCTTCTACAGTCATCACTCTATCCATAAAAACACCTCTTCCTTAGTTTTTCTCTTAAACTATATGTTAGGAAAAGGTGTTTTATTACTATTTAATTACCAACATAAAAAACTGCAAGAATATAACTATGCTTGATATATATGCATAATTTTTTAATCTTTTATATTTTCTTTTTGTTTTTACATTTAATATCATTTTATTATCATTAATTTTTTCTAAATAATCTGTAACCAACAATTCAGCTTCTTTTATCACATAGTTATCTTTACCTGTAAATTCTGTATTGCTTTCTTGTGTACTCTTTTCTATTTTTTGTAATTTTTTAGCTTTCTTTCTCGATTTTAATACAACATATGCTTCTTCCACTATGTTAGATGGTAAATTTTTTAGCACTACCATATTTTTATTGTTATTCATTTCCATATTTTCTCCTCCTATGTATTTTTTATAGTATGTACTTTTTTGGAAAATTTATACAACTATAACGGTTTTTTTACTAAAAAATTTATAAACATTGAATAAATCTTGCTAATACCTCTTTAATATTACTTTGCTTATTTCATGTAGTGAAACTATATATTCACAAACTAAAGTCTTTTTATAATAAATAATAAGCAGTAAAATAAGTAAATCTTTCACTCATTTTACTGCTATTAAAACTTTTATGCACTCTTTAACTCTAAGCGTAATTTATCAGCAATCATCGCTATAAACTCACTATTTGTTGGCTTTCCTTTACTTGCTGAAATTGTGTATCCAAATATATTTTCCACTGCTTCTTGTTGGCCTCTTCCCCATGCTACTTCTATGGCGTGGCGAATTGCTCTTTCTACTCTTGATGGTGTTGTATTGAATTTTCCTGCTATTTGTGGATATAAGCTTTTTGTAATTTGATTTATTACATCTATATCATTTACCACCATCATTATAGCTTCTCTTAGGTATTGATATCCTTTTATGTGTGCAGGTACTCCTACTTCATGAATTACATTAGTAACAAGTGCTTCTAAGTTTTCTTGAGTTTTAGCTCCTTCTTCTGGTAATTCTATATATTGAGATTTTATTTCTTTTGTTATAAAGTTGCTATTTGTTTGAACTGGTTTATAAAATCTAAGTTCTTTCATTCTTTTTATAAGTAGTTCTATATCAAATGGTTTTACAATATAATATTGTGCACCTAATTCTACTGCTTTCTTTGTAATTTTGTCTTGTCCTACTGCTGATAACATTATACATATTGGTTTTTTGGCACATTTCACTTTACTTATACTTTCTAATACACCTAGTCCGTCTAAATGTGGCATTATAACATCTAGTAAAACTATATCTGGAGATTCATTTAAGATAATATCTACTGCCTCTGTCCCGTCTTTTACTCTCGCTATAACTTCCATTTCTTCTTGTGCATTAATATATGATGCTAGTGTTTTACTAAATTCTTCGTTATCATCAGCAATTAAAACTGTAACTTTTTCTTTCATGTTACCCCTCCCAAATTCTTCTGTAATCTTTTTACATTCAAATTATAGTATGGATTGGTATAAAAAGCAACATTTAGTTACCATATTTTTCCATTCTTTTATAAAACCACTAAATTCATATACTTTTATCTATTATTTTTTTAGATAAAATTTCTAAGTTTGATATATTTAATTCTTTATTTTCATAATCTTTTATAAATTTTTCTTTTTTCTCTAATTCCATTTGTATTTTACTTTCAATTTTTTCCAAGTATTCTGCTGATATTATACTAATATTATTATTTTTACAATAATATTTAAATTTTTCAAAATTATTATAGTCTACAATTAGTTTCATTTCTATTCCTGATACTTTCATTATTAATGTACTTTCTTCTATTGCTTTTTTTAAAGCTTCAGAATATGCACGAACTAAACCTCCTGTTCCTAATAGAATTCCACCAAAATATCTAGTTACTACAATTAAAACATTTGATAAATTATTCTTTTGCAAAATATTTAACATAGGCCCTCCAGCAGTTCCAGATGGCTCACCATCATCACTTGCTTTTTCTTCTACTTTTCCTTCTTCTAATACTCTATAGGCTACACAGTTATGTCTTGCATCATAGTATTTTTTCTTGATTTCTTGTATTTTTTCCTCTGCCTCTTCTTTACTTTCTACTTTAATTAAATTTGCAATAAATTTTGACTTTTTCTCTACAATTTCTGCTTCTATATTATTTTTTATTGTATAAAACTGTTCCATCAATTACCTTTCTTTACTTATTCGTTACTTCCTGCAACATATCCTGTCGAATATGCTACTTGTAAATTAAATCCTCCCGTATAGCTGTCTACATCTATTATTTCTCCTGCAAAAAATAGTCCTTTAATCTTTTTTGATTCCATAGTTTTTGGATTTATTTCTTTTATAGAAATGCCTCCACTTGTTATTATTGCTTCATCTATACTTCTAAATTCTTTTACATCTACTTCGAAATCCTTAAGTTGTTTTAATAAATTCGCTCTTTCCTTTTTTGTTATTTCATTTACTTTCTTATTTGGATTTATTTCACTTTTTTCTATTATTACAGGTATTAATTTTTGTGGCAATAACTTATCTAAAGCATTTTTAAATTGCTTGTTTTTAAATTCATTAAAATCTCTTAATATTCTTTCATCTAATTTTTCTTCTCTTAAAGCTGGTTTAAAGTCTATTTTTAATATTATTTTCTTTTCTTTCATTAATTGTTCTATATTTTTATGTCTAACTAAATGTGCTGAACTACTTAGTATTATTGGTCCTGATACTCCAAAATGGGTAAATATCATTTCACCAAAATCTTCATAGATTTCTTTATTTTTTTGCTTATCTATTAATTTTATTGATACATTTTTTAAGCTTAATCCTTGTAACTTTGTACATAAATTTTTATCATAAATTTCTAATGGCACCAATGATGGTTTTATAGATGTAATTTTATGTCCTAATTCTTCTACCATTTTATATCCATCACCTGTTGAGCCTGTTAATGGATAACTTTTTCCACCTGTTGCTAGTATTACTTTATCTGCTATTATTTCTCTTTTACTTGTTTTTACTGCTTTTATTTCTTTATTTTCATTTATTATTAATTCTTTTGCTTCTTCATCAAAGTTTATTTTTATATCTAGTTCTTTAATTTTTGATTCAAAGCATTTTAAAACATCTAAAGATTTATCTGTTATTGGAAATATTCTATTTCCTCTTTCTTCTTTAACTCGTAATCCTTGCTTTTCTAAGAATTTTATGATGTCCTGATTTGTATATTTTTGAAATGCACTATATAAAAACATTCCATTTCCTGGTGTATTTTTTATAAATTCACTCATATCTAAAGAAGATGTTATATTACATCTTCCTTTACCTGTTATTAATAATTTTTTTCCTAGTTGTTTATTTTTTTCTATTATTATTACTTCATTTCCATTTTCTCTAGAAGTTATTGCTGCCATCATTCCAGCAGGTCCTCCTCCTATTACAACTACTTTCATTTTGCTTAATTCCTTTCTTAGAAGTCAATTTTATTATTCTTTTAATCCTTCTTCAATTCCTTTTATCACTCCATACTTTCCATATTCATAAGTAAGTCCACCTTGCATATATGCTATATATGGCTCTCTTATTGGTCCATCACAACTCAATTCTATTGTTGAGCCTTCAGTAAATGTACCTGCTGCCATAATTACTTCATCTTCATATCCTCCCATTGGACTTGGTTCTGGTATTACATTTGAGTCTATTGGTGAACCTTTTTGGATTCCTTGGCAAAATTTCACTAATTTTTCTTTTGAACCTAATTCAATTGTTTGTACTATATCTGCTCTTTTTTCATCATATCTAGGTTCTACTTTAAATCCTAATTCTTCTAAAATGCAACTTGCAAATATTGCTGTTTTTACACTACTTTTTACTACTTCTGGTGCAAAAAATAGACCTTTTAAAAGTGCAGTATTTTGATTTAGTGATGGACCTATCTCTTTACCTATTCCTGGTGCTGTTAATCTTTCTGCACATAATTCTATTAGTTCTTTTTTTCCTACTATATATGCTCCACTTGTTGCTATTCCTCCACCTAAATTTTTCATAAGTGAACCTACTGCAATATCTGCTCCTATTTCTATTGGTTCTCTATCTTGCACGAATTCTCCGTAACAATTATCTACCATTATTGTTACTTCTTTGTTTACTTCTCTAATTGCTTTTATTGCTTTTTCTATTTTTTCTATTGTTAGACTCTTTCTAGTAGAATACCCTTTAGATCTTTGAATTTCTATAAGTTTTATATCTTTTTTTGCTAATCTTTCTTGTATTTTTTCTATATCAAAGTCATTGTCTATTAATTCTATTTGTTCATATTCAATTCCATATGCTTTTAATGAGCTTTTGCTATATTCTTCTCCCACTCCTATAACAGTTTGCAAAGTATCATATGGTGCTCCTGTTATACTTAAGCATTTATCTCCTGGTCTTAATAAAGCTGATAAAGTAATTGCTAATGCATGAGTTCCTGAAATAAATTGTGCCCTTACTAAACTATCTTCTGCTTTGAATATTTTAGCATAAATTTCTTCTATTTTATTTCTTCCTGCTTCATCTATTCCATAACCAGTTGATGAAATTAAATGCATTTCTTGTAAATTACATTCTTGAAATGCTTCTATTACTTTAATACTATTTTTTCTACAAATTTCTTCTATTATTTTAAATTGTGGTTGAATCTTTTCTTCAACTTTTTCTATTAATTCTGATGTTATTTTCATTTAATATTCCTCTTTTCTCACTTCATTAAAAGTGTAATGTCATGTATATTTTACTATATATTTAATTTTATATCAAGCAAATATTGAATTTTATGTTAATTATGGTATAATATTACTTGTAACATAAAAATTTATTTTTTGAAGAAAGGGTGTATTTAAAAAATGCAAAAGGATAATTACAAAAAGAAATTCATTTTTGAACTGCGGTCAGAATTTGAGGAATTAAAAACAATTTTTCCTATAATTAACAATATGATATTATCTGGCTGTACCTGTACTATTAAGGTAAAATCTAGTAATAACGAATTTATCTGTTCAGAAAACTCTTACTACTTAGAAATCTGTATTTTTAGATGTAAAAGTATATTTTCTTCTTTAACAATTAGAAGAAATTTATCTACAGTACCTGATGAATATCATGAAATTGACAACTTCTTAAAGGAGTATACCGAAGGCTATATCTTTTTTGATATCGATGATACTTATAAAAAAGTATTTATATATATCAGTAATTCTAAGCCCAAAAAAGAATTATTAGCTATACCTTCATTAGCTCTACTTTCTAAAAATTTTGAATCTGCTTTATCAGAACGTCATAATTTATTAGATAGTAACAAACTAAATTTACTTTATAACTTAGACTTTTTCTTAAGAAAAGACTACTTTGAGCTACTTCACCTCTTTCCAATCTTTAATTTAATGATATATCAAGGTGCTACTCACTTTGTTCAACTTAAATCTAGATATTTGGAAAATAAAAGTGTTGTTGATTTTAAATTAAAGCTTTTTTATCAGAATCAGGATAGACCTTCTATCTCTGTAACTGCAAAATTGAAAAATAGTTCAAATGAGCAACAAGTGTCTATATATAATTTTCTTACACTTGCATACTCAAAAAATATGATTTTCAATTTAAATTATTCAGAAAGACATGTTTCACTTCAAGTTTATTGTACTAGTGATTTTTTAGAAAAAGCAAATAAAACAATTGAAACAGTCTTTTTCCCTAATTAAAAAAATAGCTAGAAATTGATATTTCAATTTCTAGCTATTTTTAATTATTTATTATTTTTGTGCATATGGTAATAAAGCAATATGTCTAGCTCTTTTTACTGCTAATGTTATATCTCTTTGATGTTTAGCACATGCTCCAGTTGTTCTTCTTGGTAAGATTTTACCTTTATCATTAATGAATTTTTTTAATTGTTCTGGATTTTTGTAATCTAATTCAAAGTTTTTATCACTACATAATAAACAAACCTTTTTTCTTTGTTTTCTGAATCTTGGATTGTAATCCTCATCATAGTTTTTATTATTTCTTCTATTTTGTTTTTTATCTGCCATTTTATTTCCCCCCTCGGCTTAGAATGGTAGGTCATCACTAGAAGACATTTCAAAGTCTGCTCCCATACTTCCTGGTGCAGTATTTCCAAAAGTATTTTCAAAAGAGTTTCCTCCAAAATCTCCTTCTCTTCTGCTATCTGCAAAATATGCTTCTTCAGCAACTACTTCTGTTACATAGTGTTTTTGACCTTGGTCATCATCCCATGTTCTTGTTTGAATTCTTCCAATAATTCCTACTTGTTGACCTTTCTTAAAGTACTTACTACAAAATTCTCCTAATTTACTCCAAGCAACAATATTTATAAAATCTGCTTGTCTTTCTTCACCTTGTCTTACAAATCTTCTATTAACTGCTAAACTAAATGAAGATACTAGTGTATTATTAGTTTGTGTATATCTTGTTTCTGGATCTCTTGTTAATCTTCCCATTAAAATTACTTTATTCATCTGTTATCACCTTTCTTTACTTTAAATAAAGGCCCCTTCTTTATTTAATTGATTTTTTAGTCTTCTTTTCTTACTACTATAAATTTTATTATAGTATCTGTTATTCTGTAAACTCTTTCAAGCTCAGCTATTGATTCTGGTTTTGCTTCAAAGTTGAATAACATATATGTAGCTTCTGTGAATTTTTTGATTTCATATGCTAATTTTTTCTTTCCCATATTTTCAACAGATTCTACTTTTCCGTTTTCATTGATTAATCCTGTAAATTTTTCTTCTAAAGCTTTTAATCCTGCTTCATCTACATTTGGATTAACAATGATAATACTTTCGTATTTATTCATTATCTTTCACCTCCCTATGGATTTATAACCTACATTTTATAGTAGGTAGAGATTTAAAAATAGCTATACTATCTTTAAAAGCATAACTATTTTACCATATTTTGCATTTAGTTGCAAGTATTTTGGCTTTATTTCTCTTATTTGTTATGTTTTTGCTTTCAAATACATCTTTATTTTCCTTTTTATTTACTAACTTTTGTATTTCCATTATAAATATTGGCATTATTGATATTCCTAGTGTTATCTCCCATTGTATTCCGAGTTAGTTTTACAACGTTAAAGATATTTGCTAAACTTGGCATCAACACTACAATTACTTGTACTATTATTCCTAAGATAAAACTTCCTATTAAAAATTTATTTTCTAGAATTCCTATTTTGAATATAGACTTTTCACTTTTTATATTAAAACTATGAACAAGTTCTAATATCCCTATTGATATAAATGCCATTGTTCTTCCTACGTCTAACCCCCAATATTTGTTTCCTATACTAAATGCTATTAATGTTAGCATTCCTATCATAATGCCTTCTGTTATTATTTTATTCCAAAGTCCGTCTGCAAAAATACCTTTTTTAGAATCTATTGGTTTTCGCTTCATTATATCATTTTCTGCTGGTTCTAATCCTAAAGCTATTGCTGGTAATGAATCTGTTACTAAATTAACCCATAATAGTTGGATTGCCAATAGTGGTGATTTCATTCCAAGTAATATTCCCATAAATATTGTTACTATTTCTCCTATATTTGTTGCTATTAAAAAATGAATTGCTTTTTTTATATTATCATAAATATTTCTTCCTTGCTTTACTGCTTCTACAATTGTAACGAAATTATCATCTACTAATATCATGTCTGATGCATTTTTTGCAACATCTGTACCACCTTTTCCCATTGCTATTCCTATATCTGCATTTTTTAATGCTGGACTGTCATTTACTCCATCTCCTGTCATCGCTACAACTGCACCACTTTTTTGCCAAGCTTTTACTATTCTTACTTTATGTTCAGGAGTAACTCTTGCAAATACTGAATAATTTTCTATTTCTTTTTCTAGTATATCTTGAGGTATTTTATCTAATTCTTGACCAGTTATTGCTTTATCTTTTCTTTCTAAAATTCCTAGTTTCTCTGCTATTGCCTTTGCAGTTGAAATATGGTCTCCTGTTATCATTACTGTTTTTATTCCTGCTCTTTTACATTCTTCTACCGCTTCTTTAACACCGTCTCTTGGTGGGTCTATCATTCCCATTAATCCCACAAAATTCAAGTTACTCTCTATACTTGAAGATTCTATATTTGCTGGTAAAATATCTACATCTTTATATGCTATTGCTATTACTCTTAAAGCCTTATTTGCCATTTGTTCATTTTCTTTTTGAACTTTTGCTTTATCTACACCAATACATCTATTTAGTAATACATCTGGTGCACCTTTGGTTATAATCCTATATTTGTTTTTTTCTAACCTATGAATTGTTGTCATCATTTTTCTATTAGAATCAAATGGAATTTCGTTAATTCTTGGCATTAATTTATATAATTCTTCTTTATTTTTTTCATTTCTTGTTGCTACATCTACTATTGCCATTTCAGTAGGTTCTCCTACAATTTCGATCTTTCCTTTTTTATTATATACCTTACAATCTGTGCACATTGTTCCTAATTCCATTGCTAAACTCGGATTTGATGCTTTTATTTCTACTACTTTCATTTTATTTTGAGTTAATGTTCCTGTTTTATCTGAACATATTACTTTACTACATCCTAAAGTTTCTACTGCTGGTAATTTTCTTATAATACTATTTCTTTTAGCCATTTTAGTAACACCTATTGATAAAACTATTGTAACTATCGCAGGCAAACCTTCTGGTATAGCAGCAACTGCTAGTCCTACTGATGTCATAAACATTTCCATTGGGTCTATATTTTTTATTAATCCTATTATAAATATTATTAAGCATATTATTAAACATACTACACCTAATATTTTTCCAACTTGATTTAATTTCTTTTGTATTGGCGTTTCTGGGGCTTCATTTTCTATAATCATATTGGCAATTTTTCCAACTCTTGTATCCATTCCTGTTTCTGTAACTATGGCTTTTGCGTGTCCATTAACTACTATACTTGCCATAAATACCATATTTACCATGTCACCTAATGCTACTTTTTCATTACAAATTTTACTTGCATCTTTTAATACTGGTACAGTCTCTCCTGTTAAGCTTGATTCTTCAACTTTAAAATTAAAACATTCTAATAATCTACAATCTGCTGGAATATAATTTCCTGCTTCTAATATAACTATATCCCCTGGCACCACATCTTCTACATTAATTTCTTTTTCTTGTCCATCTCTAATAACTTTTGTCTTTTGTGGTGTCATCTTTTTTAAGCTTTCAATTGATTTTTCTGCTTTTGCTTCTTGTAAAACTCCCATAATAGCATTTAGTATAACAATAGCTATTATAATAATTGAATCAATATAATCATTACTTCCTTCATACCAAGACATGCCAGCAGAAACTATTGATGCTATTATTAGAATAATAATCATAAAATCTTTAAATTGTTTTATAAACTTTACAATTAATTTTTCCTTTGGCTTGTCTCGTAATTTATTTTTCCCTTTTTTCTCTTGTATTTTCTTTGCTGTAATCTCACTTAAACCTAGTTTCTCACTTGTCCCAAATTCGTTTAAAACTTTTTCCTTGTCTAAAGTATGCCACATATTTTTTCTCTCCTTTGTAAATCAATTTATTAAATTATATGTGGTTATTTGTAAATTATGACATTAATATATGAACTAAAATAACATAGCTATTTTTGTTCAATACTTTTCATATATTCTAAACTTCTTGACCTTTTATAGTTATTTATAATTTTCACTTTTTTTGTTTTTTAGACATATTATTTAAAGTGTAAAATTATGTTTATCATTTCTTTTATTTTAGCAATTTCTAATAGTATTAATTCTTTAAGCATTAGTATTGCATAAAGTATAAGTAAATCTCCTGATTTTGTTTATAGTTTCGTTTCAGGTATTTTACTTATACTTATTGTGGTAATTAAAATATAAATTCTATTACCATTACATATTCAGTATTAATTTATTTTTATTCTCCTTCTAACTTCTTTATATAAGCTTAGTATCTCTTTATATATATTTCATTATTTCAACATTCCTTGCAAACTTTTATTTTACACTTTAACCTCATTATTTTCTTATACCATATTACTTTCATTTGATATTTTACATATATTTGATTTTGTAACTCTGTTAACATATTAATTTACTTATTAACTCTAGTAAATAGTGATTTTATAATGTTATTTTAACATTTACTGTGTTTAATTTTTTATTGATATTTCTATTGCAAAACATTTTTCCCTTTACTGATATCATTTTTCTATTCAAAGGTCGGATACTTATTTTCTCTAAAAATCCATTTTTTCCAAGTAAATTTGTTTTCTTTATTAATATAGTCGTTTAATTTATTAACAAAATCTTTACTACATAATTGTTCTTTACTGATTATCTCAGCTTCTTGAGCTCCTTCATCTTTTATATTATCTAAATAATATAAACTTTTACCAGTTACATTTTGAGTTCCCTTGCTTCCTAAAATTGCTTTGTCTGAAATCCCTGCATTAAATACATGTTCCATATTAAGACTTCCTTCTGCCCAAATTCCACCAACTATCCCTGAACTTTCTTTTTTATTAGAAGAAATATTTCCTATATTATAACTATTAAATATATTTAAATTTGCATTACTACCTCGTATATATCCTACAATTCCGCCACCTCCTTGAATTGCTTTACCACTCTGTTCGCTAGAGATATTACCTTCATTGTAGCAATTTATAATATCTGTATTTCCTTCAACCTTTCCTATAAGTCCGCCTGTTCCAGTATAATTTTCTTTCAAAATTCCTTTTACTTCAGCTTTATTATAGCAGTTTTCTATTTTTGTTTTTAATTCTTTATTTGATATTGTAAGTCCTATTAATCCTCCAATTCCCTTTACTTGCCCAGTGATTTTACCATCTATTCCTAAATTACTTATCTTTGCACTTTCTACTATTCCAAACACTCCTGCATAATTTGTACCTACAATGTAAATATTTTTTATTTCGAAATTATTTCCTTCAAAATTACCTTTAAATGCTATACCAAAATTATCCTTAGCTATTGGATTAAAACCATTTCCTGTTTCCATTTCTTTTATCAATACATTTCCATCTTCTTCATTACCATTTATATCCCCAAAATCTGTTCTATTACTATTTTCATATGATAACTTGGATTTGAAATTTAAATTTCTTTTTAATTCGATATATTTCTCACTAAAATTATTTGTACTACTAATTTTTGTAATACTTCCATTTTCTATTTTTACACCTTGTCCATTTGTCATATTAGATAATACTACTAAATCCTCTATGTTCCATATCTCATATGGATGTTTTTCACTTCCATCTAATTGTTCTCCATTTTTCCCCTTTGTTATATCTCCTGGATTTTTATCTTTTATTATTTCTTGTACATCAATAATATTACCATATTTGTCTATTGTATAATATCTATCAGTTTCCTTAAATAGAATTTCATATTCATCACCTGCTGTTAATACTTCTGTTTTCTCTATTCCTGCCTCTATGTCCATTTTCTGTTGCAATCTTTCTGTTGTCAATAATATCAAATCATTATTGACTTCTTTATTTATTCTTAAACTTTGTATTGCTAGTTTTACTTGCTCTTTTTCTTTGCCTATTAAATTCTCTTTTTCAGCTTCATTTGCTCGTGTTAATATTCCATTATCTCCTGTTAACATCGCAATACTTACTCCTGCTAGTATTAACAATACTATAATTGTTATTACTAACGCTATTAATGTTACTCCTCTTCTTTGTTTCATCATTTGTTTTTATCCTCCTTTTATATTAATTACCATTAAAAAATTATTGATATAACTATTTTTTCCATAAAACATTTTTATATTCTACTTATATTAAAAATTATACACAAACCCCATTATCATTGTCAATGACTTTTTATCATTTTAAATTTATTGTATTTTCTTATTCAACATTAGAAAATATACTATATGTATTGGAGGTACTTTTATGGCTGAAATTGAATCACAAGAATTATTCAAAATAATTGGAAGTAATATAAAATTTTATAGAAAATTATACAATTTAAAAAAAGGAAAAATGACACAAGCCCAATTAGCTGAACTCATTAATGTTTCTACTGCATTAATTGCTAATTTAGAAAGCGAACACATCAATCAAGGTATTAGTGTGTTTACTCTGTGGAAAATTAGTAATGCTCTTGAAATTCCTATTGAAAAATTATTTGATACAAGTAATTTTGATGATAGATTTTTGGAAGCTTAAACTATCATTAAATATAAAAAACTAAAGTACTATCTTTTAATACTTTAGTTTTTTTATTTTATTTAATGTTCTCTCAACTTCATAGACAACAACTTTGAAATTCCACTCTCTTCCATAGTAACCCCATATACCGTATCAGCAGCTTCCATAGTACCTTTTCTATGAGTTATAACCAAAAATTGAGTATCTTTTGAAAATTTCTTTAAGTATTCTGCATATCTATAAACATTTACATCATCAAGTGCTGCTTCTATTTCATCTAGTACACAGAATGGTGCTGGATTTATCTTTAATATTGCAAATAATAAAGCTATTGCTGTAAATGCTTTTTCTCCTCCTGATAGTAACATCATATTTTGTAGTTTCTTTCCTGGTGGTTGTACTGTTATTTCTATTCCACATTCTAAAATATTTTCTTCATCTTCTAGTTTTAAACTTGCATTTCCTCCACCAAATAATTCTTTAAATACTTCAGAGAAGTTTTTGTTTATTAATGCAAATTGTTCCTTAAATTGTTGTTTCATTATTCCTGTCATATCAGATATTACTTTTCTTAATTTTGACATTGTGTTTTCTAAATCCACTCTTTGTTCGCACATAAAGTCATATCTTTCTTTTAATGTCTTATACTCTTCAATCGAATCTACATTAACACTTCCTAATTCTCTTATTTCATTTCTTAGACCTTTTACTTTCTTTTGTGTTAATTGAACATTGTCTGGCTTTTTATAGTCTACTACATTATTTGGAGTAAGTTCATATTCTTCCCACATTTTATTGATTATTTCATTAATGTCCTCTTCTAATTTTGTTTTTCTTACTTCTATTTTTACAATTTGAGCTTTTAAATCTTCTATAACTTTAAATTTTGATGTTATCTCCTCTTCTTGTGATGATAATTTTTGATTTTTCTCAATTCTTTCTTTTTTCATTTCTTCTATTTTTGAACCACTTTGCTGTACTGTTTCTTTTATATTATTTATTTTTTCTTTTATTTCTTGAATTGATTTTTCTAAGCTAAAATTGTCTTGTTTTATTTGTTCTATTTGCATCTTTTTATTTTCTATACTTTTACTTGTATTTTCTAATTCTGTATCTATTCTTTCTTGTATTTCTTGAATTGAACTTTCGCTTTCATCAAATGAAGATACTGAAATTTTTAAGTTTGTTATATCAAAATTCAAGTCATCTATATATTTTTGATTATCTTTATTTAACTCTGCAAATTCTGTAATTATTTTTGACAATTTTTCATTTTCTTCTGATATTTTCTCTATTTCGTTTTCTATATTCTTTTTATTTTCAGTTGCTTGATTTTTTTGTTCTTCTAGTTTTGATTGTTCTTCTTTTAATTTATTCAATCTCATTTCTATTCTAGATATATTTTCATCTATTGCTATTATTTTTTGTTTTCCTGTTGCATAAGCTATTTCTATTTCTTGTAGCTCTTTTTCTAAAGCTTCTGCAGTTTCTAATATATCTTCTATTGAACTTTCATATTCCGTTTTTTCTCTTTCTAAGTTTGCTATTTTTTCTTTAAGCTTTTCTATTTCTTTTTCAAGTTTTTCTATTTCTTTTCCTCTACCTAGAATATTAACAGTTTTCTTAGTCACTGACCCTCCTGTGATTGCTCCTGATGGATTTATGACATCTCCATCTAGTGTTATTATTCTAAATGAATATGAGTTTTGCTTTGAAACTTTTATTGCTGTTTCCATATTGTCAACTATTACTGTTCTTCCTAATAAATTTAATATAATTTGCTCATATTTTTTACTATATTTTATTAAATCAGATGCAATTCCAATAACTCCTTTTTCATTTCCTTTTATTTTTTCTATTTTTTTACCTTTTACTGATGTTATTGGTAAGAATGATGCTCTACCTAAATTATTTTTTCTTAAATGTTCTACTAATCTTTTTGCATCTTCTTCTGTTTCAGTTACAATGTTTTGCAAACTTGCTCCTAAACACATCTCTATTGCTGTTTGATATTCTTCTGGAACTTCTATTACATTTGCTAGAACTCCATTCATTCCTTTTCCTAGTTCTTTTATGTTTTCACAATCTTTTAATAGCGATTTAACACTTTTTATATATCCTTCTTTTTCTTTTTCAGTTTCTATCAAAAATTTTAATTTTGACTCTTTAATTCTCATCTCACTTGAGTACATATTTATACTATTTTCAAACGATTTTATCTTCTTATCAGCTTCTTCTTTGCTTGAATTTATTTCTTTTAATTCTGTTAATATCTTATTTCTCTTACTATCTATTTCATAAAATTCTTTTGAAATTTCATCTTTTTTTAGTCTTGTACCATCTAACTCAGAAATATTACTTGAAAGTTCATTTTTTATTTGATTTTGTCTTCTTTCATAGTTTTGATAGTTTATATCTTGTTCACTTATATTTGCTTGTAATTCATATCTTCTGTCAGTATTTTCTTCTACTTTCTTTTTGTAACCTTCTATTTCTATTTCTTTACTTGAAAGTTTTTTAGTTATTTTAGCTAATTCTTCTTCTTTTTCTTGTAATTCTTTTGTGAATTTTTCTTTATTAGTTTTTAAATTTTCTTTTTTTAGTTCTTTTTGTTCTCTTTCTTCTTGTAGTTCAGATATTCTTTTATTTAACTCTGATATTTCTTCTTCAAATCTTTTACTATTTTCTTTGTTATTTGAAATACGAGTATTTGATACATTTATATCTGAATTTAGCATTTCAATTTCTTTTTGACTTTCAAATCCTAAGTTAGACATTTCTTCTATCTTGTTTGTTATTTCTTCTACTTCTGACTTTAACTCTTCTTTTAAGTTTTTAATTCTTTCAAGTCTACCTTCTTCGTCATTACATTGAGTTTTATATATCTCTTCGTCTTTTACTATGTTTTCTAAGTCTACTTTATATTTTTCTATATTGTATAAAAATAAACCCATTTCAATATTTTTTAACTCTTCTCTCAAATTAAGATATTTCTTTGCTTTTTCTGATTGTATTTTTAAGGGGTCGATATTAGTTTCTATCTCTGATAAAATATCATTTATCCTTAATAAATTTACTTTTGTATGTTCTAATTTCTTTTCACTTTCTGCTTTTCTTACTCTATATTTAACAATACCAGCTGCTTCTTCAAAAATATGTCTTCTATCTTCTGATTTATTACTTAATATTTCATCAATTTTACCTTGTCCAATTATAGAATATCCATCCTTACCAATACCTGTATCCATAAATAACTCTAAGACATCTTTTAATCTACATGGTGTTTTATTTATAAAATATCCTGTTTCACCACTTCTATAAATCTTTCTTGTTACTGTTACTTCTGTATATTCAATTGGTAAAGCTCCATCACTATTATCAAAAACTAATGAAGCCTCTGCAAATCCTAAAGATTTTCTATTTTGAGTTCCAGCAAATATAATATCAAGAGATTTTGTCCCTCTTAAAGACTTCATACTTTGCTCTCCCAATACCCATCTTATGGCATCAGATATATTACTCTTACCAGAACCATTTGGTCCTATAACAGTTGTAATACCAGGCATGAATTCCAAAACAGTTCTATCTGCAAATGATTTAAAACCTTGTAATTCTAATCTTTTTAAATACATAAAATTCTCTCTCTTTCAATCTTTTGATTAATAATTTATACTATATATTTTTTACCTTGTTTTTTTATTTTTTATTAACTTATATTGTTATTAAATTGTATTTTGCTATATTAATATATAATAATTTTTGACAAAAAACAAGAGGAATTTCGTGATTTTAAAAACATGATTTTGGGGTCGGAGACAAAAATCATGGTAAACTTTAAATAATTACTTTTATTTTGAATTATATAACCATGATTTTTGTCTCCGACCCCGAAATCACGAAATCATTTTCTTTTGACCCTAAAATCCTCTTAAAATTACTTAAATATTTTTATCAATATTAGGTAATAATTGTTTCTTTCTAGATACTACTCCTTCTAAAAGAGCTGTATTATCTTCTAATGTAATATTAAATGCTTTTTCAACTACATCTGCTTTTTTTCCTAATGCAATAATTTGAGAATTACTATTTAATATATCTGTTATAGCTAAAACAAATAAATCTAAATTATTTCTTTCTATTTCTGCATTTATTGCACTTTCTAATTTTTCTTTTCTTTTTAAAACATCTTCTATACTAACTGTATTTACTTGTGCAATTACAAATTTACAACCTTCTTTTTCTAAACTTTTTGCATCTAAGTTTACTAATTCTTCTTCTGAAAAATCATCTAAATCTGTTCCTGCTTTTAGCATATTTAAACCATATTCGTTTAAGTCTATTCCTATAATTTCTTCTAATTCTTTTAATGCTTTTTTATCATGTTCTGTTGTTGTTGGAGATTTTAGTAGTAATGTATCTGATATTATAGCACTTGCCATTAATACAGCTTCTTTATTTTCTATTTTATGACCTAATCTCTTAAACTCTTCAAATAATATTGTACATGTACATCCATATGGTTTGGCTGTGTAATATAACGGTTCTAATGTTTCAAAATTTGAAATTCTGTGATGGTCTGTTACTCCTAAAATTTTTGCTTTTTCAATTCCTTCTACACTTTGATTAAATTCATTATGGTCTACTAGAAGAACTTCTTGTCCTTCTTCTACTTTTTCTAATAATTCTGGTGCTGATATTTTTAAATAGTCTAAAATGTATTGTGTTTCTTTATTTACATTTCCTAATCTTCTAGCTTCTGTATCCTTCCATCCATTTTTCTTATCTAATATTTCATGTACTAAACTTGCACAAATTGAATCTGTGTCTGGATTTTTATGTCCGAATATTAATACTTTATTTTCCATTTTCATTTCTCCTTTTTACCTTTATTTCCATTTTAAATTATTTTTAATTATTTAAAACATTTATTATAATAAATATTTCTCGATTCTAATTATATTTATTTTGAATTTTATAATATTTCTTTATATTTTTGCAATATTTTCTTATAATTAAGCTTCATTTTTTTCCAAAACAGTTATATAGCTATATGCTATTTACTGTCAGCTTCTATATAGTTTATTATCTCTTGTAATTCATTTTTATCAAATTTATATTTTTTATTACAAAAATGACATACTATTTCTGCTTCTTCGTCTGTATTTATTATATCTTCAATTTCCTTTTTTCCTATACTTATTAGAGCTTCTTTCATATGTTCTTTTGAACAATCACATTTATATTTAGGTTCAACTTCATTTCCAACTTCTTTTATATTTTCATCTCCTGTAACTTTAATTGCTATTTCTTCTAATGTCAATTTGTTATCTAACATTTTTGAAATTGCTCCTGCTTTAAATATTGCTTGTTCTACTTTTGAAATTTCTTCTTCTGTTGCATCAGGCATTGGATTTATTAAATAGCCTCCACTTGCTCTTACACCATTTTTATCAACTAGAACTCCTAAGGCAACTGCTGATTGTCTTTGTTCAGAGTTTACAAAATAGTTTGCAAAATCTTCTGCAATTTCTCCTGAAACTAATGGAGATATTCCTATATATGGCTCTTTTAATCCTATGTCTTTGATTACATTTATATAACCTTCATATCCGACTGCTCCTCCAACATCTAATTTACCATCTTCATTTAGTGGTATATCTACTATTGGATTTGCTACATATCCTTTTATCTCTGGTTTGTTATCTACTGTTACAAGCATTGTACCTATTGGTCCATTTCCTTTGAATTGTACTGTTAATTTGTCTGTTTCGTTTTTCATTTCAACTCCCATTATTGTTGAAATTGTTAGTAACCTTCCAAATGCTGCTGTTACTACTGGACTTAGGTCGTGTAAATTTCTTGCTTCTTCTACTAAATTTGTTGTTTCTGCACATATTATTGATATTTTTCCTTCATATGCTAAAAATCTTTTTATTTTGTCTGACATATTTTCACCCTTTCTTGTTTTCGTATTATATCATTTTTATATCTATTTTTCAATAATTTTTTGATTATACACTTTATTCAAGATTACTATATAATATTTTTTCTTGTAGAGTAGCTGAAAATAGATGATAATTATGATTTTTTGGATTTTGATGTTCGACTGGAATGAAGATTAGAATTGTTTAGGCTTTCGAATGAGGAATGTTCACGGTACTTGAAGTATGAAAGGGTCTGAGTGAGAGAAGCTCATGAAAAAGCCTTACCAATTCTTTCTGAATGAAATAAGTAGTCAAAAGCAAAAAAAATCATAATTATCATCTATTTTCAGCGGTTAATTTATAAAAGCTATTATATAGTAACTATTCAGATTTATAAATACTCAAATTAAAAACCACTCCTAAAATAAATTAACATATTTACTTTAAAAGTGGCAATTTTTATAATTTTTTATATACTTTTTCAATTATATCATATCTTTGCTTTATAATATTTTTATAAAGCACTTTTCTTGTTTCGTTTATACAAGATATACCATCAATAAATATCATTTAACATTATATAACTTAATATGTCAAAGATATTTTTTATTCTAATTTACTTATTTATTGTATACTCCAAAACATTTGGTAATTCAAAGTCTTTATCTTCTACTCCCTCAAATTTATATTCATAAGTAGTTATTGCTTGGCTATTGTCTTTATTTATTGTTTTTACTAATTCTATTAAACCTGTTTCTTTGTTAAAATAATATATATTTTTCACATTTTCATCAGAAAATCCCCTAAGATTTTTTAAATCATTGATCGCATAATAGTCTTTATCATCAATTTTTTCTGTTTTTATTTTAGCAAATATGCTGTCTTTTATAACATTATATGTAGTATCATTATTAAATTCAATTCTTATGTTTGGAAATATAGGCTCTGTTGTTTCATACATAAATTTTCTTCCATCATTCATATCACAAAAAACTTTTGAAGCATCATCTTTCATATACTGTGTCATAATACTTCCATCTTCTTTTTTCTTTACAATTATCTTTCTTTGATTATCTTTATTATATTCTTCTATATATTCCAAATTTGAATCATCTCGTGAAACTTTCATATAGTAATTTGTTTTACTTTGATATTCATTTGATTTGTTTATCATTGAATTAATTATACTAAAATTTCTTATATCATATATTAAAAACATTAATACTAAAACTATTACTACGCCTAAAATTATTTTTACAACTCTTTTTTTATTCATAATCCCCTTCCCCTTTTCTTCCGTTTTACTACATAAAATTCCATAATTTCTTATTTATATTGATATCATATTTTTTAAAAAAACCCAATACTTTTACAGTAATTTATATAAATTTATTTTCTAATTACTCTTAGCTTTTCTGCATTTAATAACTGCCTAATTTCATAAATTTACTTAAAAGTACCTTTAACATTATATAAATTAATATGTCAAAGGTACTTTTATTACAAATTACTTACTCAAATTTTATATTTATCTCTTTATTCCCATCTTCTAATTTAATCTTACTGTATTTTATCCCACACCTGTCAAATAATCTTCTTGATGCTATGTTATTTTCTGAGTCAGCATATTTATCTGATAAATATATAACTTCTTTTATTCCTGATTGTATTATTATTTTAGCACATTCGTTACACGGAAATAAGTCTACATATATTTTTGAATTTTCTAAGTCTTTTTTACTCCCTCTATAATTTAAAATTGCATTTAATTCTGCATGACAAACATATGGATATTTTGTTTCCAAGTTTTCTCCTTCTCTGTCCCATGGAAATTCTTCATCACTATAACCATTTGGAGCTCCATTGTATCCTATTGATAAAATTCTATTGTCATTACTAACTATACATGCTCCAACTTGTGTTGATGGGTCTTTACTTCTCATTGCTGATAGTTTTGCTATTGCCATAAAGTATTCTTCCCATGATAAATAATTTTCTCTTTTTTTACTGTTCATAATCTTCTCCCTTTTATTAATCTTTATTCTACGCTTTTTAAACTTCCTATCATATCTATCTTCTTTAATGCAAAATATGTAAAGATATTTACTATTATGGTAAATGCAACTGTTATTAATATAGCATATAAATAGCTTAATGGGTCTATTACTCTTACAAATCTTAGCATATCTATTTCGCAAGTTCCTATTATGTAAAAGTTTAATAAATATCCTCCACCTAACCCTAATATTATTCCTATTATTGTCAATATTATGGTTTCTCTATTAACATATTTATATACTTCTTTATCATAAAATCCTAATACTTTTATTGTTGCAAGTTCCCTTATTCTCTCACTTATATTTACATTTGATAAATTATATAAGACAACAAATGCTAACAGTCCTGCTGATACTATTAAAATTATTACTACATAATTTAATGAATCCATTGTATCGTCCAGTGTTTTCTTCATTGTAGATGATAATCCTACTGTTGATACTTCATTTTGTTTTACTAATTCTTTTGATAAGCTTTTTTCTTCCTCTTCTGATAAGTCTTTATCTTGCATTAATAAGACATTTGTATCATATTTTTCTTGATATAAATTTTCATATAAATCTTTTGACATATATATGTAATGTGCTATATAATTCTCAGTTATATCTGTTATTTTTAACTCTTTTTCTACTTCATTTGAATCTTTTACTTTTATAGTATCTCCTATTTTTGCATTTATTAATTGTGCTAACTTATCTGTTATTACTACTCCGTCTTGATTTAAGTTAATTTTTTCTTCTAAATTTCTTAATTTTATTACTTTTTCTAATTCTTCATTTTCTTTTGGAACTATTATTTTTATGTCTTGCTGTTTTCCTTCTTTTTTTGCTTTTCCTGATAACATATATGTTTCAACTAAATCATTTACTTTTTCATTATTTCGCAAGTTTGTTATAAAGTTATTTTTCTTTTCTTCTTCTAGTGCTGATTTTAAAGTTATTTGTATATCATAGTCAAATACTTTTCCATATTGATATGGTAATATTTTTGATATTGAATCTTTCAATCCAAATCCTGCTAATATTAAAGATGTACATCCAAATATTCCTATTATTGTCATTAAAAATCTTTTCTTATATCTGAATATATTTCTTATAGTAACCTTTTGTGAAAAGTTTAGTCTTTTCCATATTGGTGTTATTCTTTCTAGTAATACTCTTTTTCCTAATTTAGGTGATTTAGGTCTTAATAATGTTGCTGGCATTTCTCTTAGCTCTCTTAATATTGAATAAATAGTTGCTCCTACTATACAAATATATATAAGTGCTAAGCCTATTACTGAATATTCGTAATTATACAATATATTTATATCTGGCATTGTATACATCATTTCATACATTTCCCATATAATTCTTGGTAGTATTTGAAATCCTATATTCATTCCTATTATTGCACCAATTATACAAGCTAAGCTAGAATATATTATATATTTTAAACTTATATGAAATTTATTATAACCTAGTGCTTTTAATGTTCCTATTTCTTGTCTTTCCTCTTCTACCATTCTAGTCATAGAGGTTAATGAAACTAAGATTGCAATAGCAAAAAATACTATTGGGAATACCATACTTAAATTTTCAATACTTTCTGTATCTTGTATAAAACTTGCATATCCAACATTTTGATTTCTGTCTAATATGTACCAGGTTGGATTTTCAATTTTTGCAACTTTTTCTTTGGCATCAATTAATTCTCCTTCTGCTTCTTTTATTTTAGTATCAAATTCTTCTCTGCTTTTTTGTAATTCCTCTTCTGCTTTTTGTATTTCTTTTTTTGATTCTTCTATTTTATTTCTTGCTTTTTCTATTTCTAATTTAGCCTGTGACTTTGCACTTGCAAGTTGTTTTTCCTTTTGAGATAAGGTTTTTTTAGCACTTTCTATTTGTAATTTAGCATTGTTTAATTCTTGTTTTCCCTTTGTTATTTCATTTTCAATTTTACTTATTCCTGCTTCTACTGTCTTTTGATTAGTTTCTAATTGTGATTTTTGCTTTTCTAATTGTACTTTTGCTTTTTCTAAAATTTGTTTTTGGGCTTCTGGCAAGTTTGGATTTTGTAGGTTCTTTATTATTTCGTTATATTTATTGTTTAGCTCATTTAAAGAATTTTTCAAGGTTGTTAATGTTGCTTGTAAATTTTGTTTTTGTGTCTCTGCCTCTTTGAATCCTTTTTCTGCCTCTACTTTTTTATTTTCATATTGTGTTTCATTGTTCTTTATAGTATTTTTGGCATTTTTTATTTGTTGTTCGGCATTTGCAAATTCTTTTTTTGCTTTTGCATCATTATTTGCTATTTCATTTTCACCTTTAGTAATTTCATCTTTCCCATTTTGTATTTTGTTTTCTGCATCTTTTATTTGATTTTCACCATTTTGCTTTTCACTATTAAATTTTTCTTCTGCTTCTGCTATCTTTGAATTTGCTTCTCCAATTAACTCGTCATACCTTGCTTTTTGTCTTTCTTCTTTTATATTTCCAATATTATCTTTAGTCTCTTCAATATATTTTTCATATCTATTAGTTGATGTTTTATATTTTTCTGAGTCTTTTAGTTTTACATATGCTTCTGTAAAAACCTCAGAACTTACATTTTCTTTTGATATGTATATATAATAGTTAATACTTCCAGAGCCTAATTTTGATGTTCCTCTTTCTCTAGATATATATAATGGACTTCTAGCTGTTCCTACTATTGTCAATTCTTTTTCTTTTAGAAATTCTTGATTTTCTTCTAGTTCATCATCTGTATTTTCTAGTTCTACTTGTATTTTGTCTCCTATTTTCTTGTTAGTATTTTTTAAAAAGCCCTCTTCTACTAGACATTCTGCTTTATTTTGTGGTTCTCTTCCTTCTATTATTACTGGTTTATTTACTTCCTCTAGACATAAGATTTTTGTTACTATTTCTTTATCATTTATTTTTATTAAACTATCTTTACTATATGTACCATAAACTTGCTCAACATTTTCTATATTTTTTATTGCTTCTAAATCTCCATTTGTGAGTCCTAAGGTTGATAATACTTCTATATCATATACATTTTGGTCTTTAAAATATTTATCAATAGTATTTACCATATCTGGCGAAGTTGCTCTTAAGCCTGCAAAAAATCCTACTCCTAAAAGAGCCATAAGTAATATTGATATAAACCTTTTATATGAAACTTTTATTTCTTTGAAACTATCTTTTAACAATGCTTTTTTTAATTTGTGATTTTTCATTCCGTTTAGGTGACATTTGTGATTTTCCTTTTTTATTTTTCATCCCCAATCCACCTCCTTTAGAATTTTTATTTTTACCATTCAATATTTTCTATTGGTAATGGATTTTCATTAATTTCTACACTTTCTGCTGTTCCATTTTTGAATCTTATTACTTTATCTGCCATAGGTGCTATTGCTGCATTGTGTGTGATTATTAAGACTGTCATTTTTTCTTTTCTTGCTGTATCTTGCAATAGCTTTAAAATTTGTTTTCCTGTTTTATAGTCTAATGCTCCTGTTGGCTCATCACATAATAATAACTTTGGATTTTTAGCTATTGCTCTTGCTATTGCAACTCTTTGTTGTTCTCCCCCTGATAGCTGAGATGGGAAATTTTTCTTTCTATCTCCCAGTCCTACTTTTTCTATAACTCCCTCTGGGTCTAGTGAGTCTTTACATATTTGTGTTGCTAGTTCTACATTTTCTACTGCTGTTAGGTTTTGAACTAAATTGTAAAATTGGAATACAAACCCTATGTCTTCTCTTCTATATTTGATTAACTCCTTATTTTTTAGATTCGTTATATTTTTGCCATCAACAATTACATCTCCTCTTGTTGCAGTATCCATTCCTCCTAATATATTTAAGGCTGTCGTCTTTCCAGCACCACTTGGTCCGACAATTACCACTAGTTCTCCTTTTTCTATTTGAAAATTAGTATTATCTAGTGCTTTTATTATAATTTCTCCCATTTTATATTCTTTACATACATTTTTAAATTCTATATATGACATATTTTCCACTTCCTTTTTTAGGAATTTTATTTATAATTATTATATCACAATCAGTATGAAATAAGAATAGAACTTTTTTATTTTTCATTTTAAATTGTCTTAATATTATCATATATTTTTATTAATTATACTAAATCACAAAATTCCAGCTATATTAATATATTTTCTCACAAAATTCCAGCCATTTTTTGATAAAAAATCACATTTTTTCTTTGATATTTTTTAATACTTTATATTTACACAATATACTCAATCTTATTATTAGGAAAATAGTTATGCATTTTCTCTCTTAAAAATTTTTCACCTTCTTTTCTAATTTCATTCTTATACATATATTTTCCTTTTCCTCTACCAGTCATCAATTCTTTATTATATAAATTTATTGCATTTGGAAAGGCTTCTTCATTTATTTTTGTATGGACAAAACTATATGTCATAAATATAATTTCAAAAAATACATCTTTTTTTACTTTTTCTGATAATTCATTATTTAATCTTTCTATTAATTCACCATATAGTTGTTTCCAATTATCAACTAATATTACTGGTGCTATCAAAATCCCTACATTATATCCTGCTTCTTTAAGCTTGTTAATTGCTTGTATCCTTCCTGTTAATCTTGATGTACCAAATTCTACTTTATTTATAATTTCTTCTGGATTTACACTCATTCTGATTGTTACTTTGCCATTATGATTTAAAGGTAAAATACTATCTACCATATCAAATTTTGTTGGAAATGTTAGTGTTCCTTTTTCTGTATTTTTAAAATTTTCTATTGTCCAAACTAAATTATTAGTTATTGTATTTTCTAATATTAAATCGCTATTACTTCCTATTTCAAAATTTAAGTTTCTATCTGCTTTTGTTGCTACTTTTATTATCTTTTCTAACATTTTTTCCCTATTTACAAATAATCTTAAATATGCACATTTATTATAATTACAAACTAAATAACAGTACATACAAGAAGCTGTACAACCTGATGAAGTATATGGCACTAAAAAATCTGATGTCTTGTGGTTTTCTACAAAATTGTGTGTTTTCCTTACACCTATAATCAAATTTCTTTTCATATCCGGAAATTCTTTATTTGATTTTTTCCTCATTTCTTCTATATTGTTATGATTTGATATTTCTACTTTTGGTATATCTTGATATTTTTCTAACAATTCTTTTCCTAGTTTATAATTTTCAATATCTTTCTCAAAATAAATAGCTTTAGGTTTAAACATTTTCTCTTTTCCTCCCGAAAATATTTTTACCTAAAGCTTTCTTTTTATTCTATATTCAAAAGTTTTCGTTAAAAACTTTACAAATACTATCTTACTTAAATTAGATAACAAGTAAGTTATATTACTTTAAAAATAATATTTTTCTTATGTACTCTAAATCTTTTGATACACAACATAATTATACTCGAAATTATTTTCTCCATCTTCTGGACCTTTTTCTCTACTTACTTCTTTCCACTTTTCATCATCTATTCGTGGGAAAAATGCATCTCCTTCAAATTCTTTTTCAATTTCTGTTACATACATTTTACTTACATATGGCATTAAGAAATTATACATCATTGCCCCACCTATTACAAAGGCTTCCTCTTCTGATTCTATGTATTCTTGAATTTGTAATAAAGAATGAACAACTTCTACATTTTCATCATTCACTTTAAAATCTGGGTTATTACTAAATACAATATGTTTACGATTAGGAAGAACTCTACCTAATGACTCAAAAGTTTTTCTTCCCATTATTATTGTGTGTCCTTCTGTTAATGCTTTAAATCTTTTTAAATCGTCTGACAAATGCCATAATAATTTATTATCTTTTCCTATTATATTATTTTTTGCTTTTGCTACTACTATACTTAACATTTTTTACCTCCTGATTTTGGGGTCGGAGACAAAAATCATCTTTCTCCTATTCCCAAATTTATTTCATATAATTTTTATCATACTAATTCTTAATTTCATGCAAATTCTAAAAGATGATTTTTGTCTCCGACCCCAAAATCAGGTCTCCGAAATCATCAAACTCTAAATTGCTACTGGAATTTTCCCTATTTTTACTTCTTTATTGTAGTCATAATTTTGAATTTCAAAATTTTCTACTTTAAATTCATAAAAATTATTTGTTGGATTATTTATTATTAATTTAGGTTTTACATCTATTGGTTTTACTTCTATTAATTTTTCTACTAATGGTATATGTCTATCATAAATATGACAATCTCCAATATTATGTGTTAATGTCCCTACTTCTAATCCAGATACTTGTGCAAACATATATTGTAAGGCTGCATATTGCATTACATTCCAACCATTTGCTGTTAACATATCTTGTGAACGTTGGTTTAATATCAAATGTAATTTATTTTCTTTAACTAACCATTGTGTTCCATATGCACATGGTTCTAAGTTCATGTCTTTTAGTTCTTCATGATTAAATAAATTTGTCATAATTCTTCTGCTTGAAGGATCGTTTTTTAACAGATACAAAACATAATCAACTTGATCCATTTCTTTAATTCCTTCTTTTGTTTTAAATTCATATTTTTTTGCTAATTGATATCCATAAGCTTTTCCTATTGTTCTATCTTCTCCTGCCCATTGATCCCATATATGTGAATTTAATTCATCTACATTATTAGACTTTTTTTGCCATATCCATAAAATTTCATCAATAGCATTTTTTATTGTTTTTGTATTATTTCTAAGTGTTATCATTGGAAATTCTTTCCCAACATCATATTTATTTTGAACTCCAACTATTGAAATGTAATTTGCTTCTTCTCCATCCTCCCATCTTGTACGCACATTTGTCCCTTTTGATGAATATCCATTTTTTATAATTTCTTTACAAGTTTTTATAAATTGTTCGTCTGCTTGTGTCATATAAAATTCATTCCTTTCTCGTTTTACTAAAAGGTACAACCTTATGATAAAAGACTTTTTAGTTCCTTTAATTAGTGTTTCTTTGTATTTTACAATTTTAAGTATATCATATAGTAAAATTTTTTTCTACATTTTTCGCTTCTATATTTAAAATTATTAAATTCCATATTTTCCTACAAGTCCCATTTAGGTACATATTCTTCTTCATGTTCTCCTAATTCTTGCATATAACCATTTTCTATGTCTAGTTCATAAACATAGTTTTCTATTTTCTCATATTCTTCTTTTGTTAGTTTTCTGTTTAATGTTTTATCTTCTTTTGCTTTATATGTAGGAAAATATTGTGCCATTATATTTATATATACTTTTTCATCTATATTTTCTTTTATCCATTTTAAGATGTTTTTACTGTTTTCTATGTTATTTGGTAATACCAAATGTCTAATCATTACTCCTTTTTGTATTATTCCATTTTTATCTATTTTTGTTGCTCCTACTTGCCTATACATCTCTTTAATTGCTTTTGTAGCAATATCAAAATAGTTATCTATTTTTGAATATCTTTTGCCTAATTCATTATCATAATATTTCAAATCTGGTAAATAGACATCTATATATCCTTCTAATAATTTTAAAGTTTCAACATTTTCATATGCATTTGTGTTGTATATGATTGGTATTTTTAGTCCATTTCTTTTTGCTATTTTTATTGCTTCGATTATATGTAATGCATAACTTGTTGGAGTTACTAAATTTATGTTTTCAACCTTTTTATTTTGTAATTCTATAAATATGTCTGCTAATTCATTAATTGTTATTTCTTTTCCCTTTCCTAATTGGCTAATTTCATAATTCTGACAATAGATACAATTCAAGTTACAGTTAGAGAAAAATACTGTTCCTGAGCCATTGTTTCCTGTTATACATGGCTCTTCAAATTTATGAATTGAGTATAGTGCTATTTTAACTTTATCATTTGCTTTACATCGACCAACATTTCCTGTTTCTCTATTTATTTTACATTTATGTGGACATATTTCACATTTTGCTAGTATATTTGGTTTCATTTCTATTTTAATATCTTACTATATTTTAAATAATTACATGTTACAATTTACAGTTTAATAATAAATTATTACACTGTGAATTGTAACAATTACATATAGTTTCTTCTCCTTAAATGATATTTAGGTTTTTTAATAAAGTTTTACCTATAAACTTTTACAAAACTCAAAATTTTAACATTATAAATATTCTTTTTATATACATTGTTTTTCTTAATTATCTGACATTTTTGAATTTTAATAATTATTATTTTAGTATTATATTTATTAATATAATTTTATTTAACATTATTTATCTACTTTTTATATATTTTTAATAACACTAGAAATATATATTTTATTTTCATTATTTTTGTTCAGTACAATTTCTTTTTTTGTAAATTTATCCGCATTTTCTTTTACTAAGTCTATTATTTTTCCTTCGTCTTCTGTACTTTTTATAGTTGCAATCGTCTCTTCTTTTAAATTTTTTATTTTTATATTTTTTTCTTCTGTATTTTCTGTTTCAATTCCAAACTCTGAATAATCAACTAAATATTCAATAATTTCAACTTTATATTGCTCTTTATCTTTTTCTATTTTATTTAATAAAAAGCAATCATCTTCTTGATCAAGTCCCATTCCTATTGCATTGTACACATTTTTTTGTTCGTCATATACTAAATATTCTGTACCTTCTTTAGGAAAAGCTTTTGTAAAGTTTTCTCCAAAAATTTCTTTTGCCTTTTCTTGTATCTTTTCATATGTTAATTCATATTCTTCTAAGTTCTTTTTTACTACTTCCCATATCCATATATCATTAGCATTATTTATATTATCAAATGTTGGCAAAGCTTGTTCTGTTATTTCTCTCCACATATATATTTTTTGCATATATGTTTCTATTTCTTCTACTTCTGCTACTGAGACGGTCTTATTATCTATTTCTATTTTTCTATTTACATACATTCCTATAAATATAACTAATAAAATTAATATAATTACAATAAGTTTTTTCATATTTCCTCCTTTGTGATTATATTTTATAGTTGCAATTTTAACATATTTTTTTCATAAGTTCCATTAGATTTTGTATTTTATTTGATTTTTTTGTTATTAGACGATAGTTCTTTCATTTTAATTTTAGTATATTATTTTTTATTATTGCTAAGTTATTGTTATATTGTTTTTATCTATATCGATTTTTTGTTATATTTTAGGGCTTTTTGAGCTTATTATACATTTTTTCGTTAATGTTCGAAATTTTTTTTATAAAAAGTATTGACTTTTAATATAAAATAGTTTATACTTTATCTTGCGTTAGGAAATACAAATGCTCCCTTAGCTCAGTTGGTCAGAGCAACCGGCTCATAACCGGTGGGTCCAAGGTTCGAATCCTTGAGGGAGCACCATTTTTTTAATTTTATATTTGGGTAGGTGGCCGAGTGGCTAAAGGCGGTAGACTGTAAATCTATTCTCATTCGAGTACGAAGGTTCGAATCCTTCCCTGCCCACCATTCTGGAGTTGTACGAACTCCGCTATGTTATATAGGTGGTTTCATATTATACATACCTATATAAATCGAAATAAGAAGTGAAATTATATTTACTTCTTTTTTTATTTGCAATTTTTAATATTATATTATATAATAATTATAATATAGTTATATAAGGAGAAATATATATGGAAAAATTATCAAAGGAAAATAGAAAAAAATTATTTATGGCACTAGTTAACCAATACACAAATAGATTTGATATAGGTAATGCATATTATCAAAAAGAAGGAGATGCGATGTATGAGGCAGGATATTGGAATTATGATTGGAAAATAAAAAATAATTCAGTTTTGGGATTACACTATGATGGTATAACTGAAGATGGAAAGAGACAAGTTTCGTTACACTTTGGTGGGGCTTTAGATAATCATGGGAATATTAGAGGGGACTATTTAAAAAAACAATTTGATGATGAAAATCAAATGTATGAATTTTTGGACCGTTTTTTAGACATGAATAATATGGAAGCTTTAAATGAGTTTGGACCACAAAATACAGGATTTCAAGAATATGAGGAATATGACGGTGTTTTTACAAATGATATACCTTTAGAATATTTGTATTTACTAGATTGCATAAGTGAAAAATATAATTTTAATCAAACGGGACTTTATGAAGCAACAATTAAAACTGAGAATGATTCTATTGGTGCTATAGCTTATTTTCCTGGAGATGGTGAAATTGCATTTTTCTTAGAAGATGAATCACTTCATGAAGAAGCAACATTTGATTTTGAAAATTTTGATTCTTCTAAAATAGAAGTTTTTGGAAATTCAAATCCAAGTCATGAATTCCAAGAATACATAGAGTTGTGTCAAAAAGCAATTTCAGATTTTCCAGATGTTTATAGAGAATTAAGAAATGGAACATATAGTAAGGAAAAATATTTGAGTTCAGAATCACCTATACATCAAGAAGGGAATTCAAAAGAACCTAATTTTGAAATAAATGAATATGGAGAAATAATTAGAACAAATAATACTAGAACTCCATTACAACAAAAAGAGGAAGAATTAACTTCATTAGAAGCTGAAGCAAAAACTATTTCTGAAGCTGAAGCTTTAATAAAAAAAGAAATGGATAAAAAGGGTAAAGATATAGGAGAATAAAATATGAAAGAAAATACACAAGAAAAATCATTAGTACAAGTTAATGAAAATAGTATATTCTATAAAATAAAATCATTTTTTAGAAATTTATTCCATAAACAAAAAGAAGTTGAAAACATTATATCAGTTGAAAGAAATTCAGTTGATAATGTAACTGAAAAGAAATCTGCATTTATAGAGAATCTTAAAAATATTAAAGATGAAGAAACTATATTATTAAAGTTGCAACAGCAATATAGAAATGGAGAAATAAAAGAAGAAGATTTAACAGAAGAACAAAAAAAATCACTATATGATTTATATGATAAACAAATTGCAAATTTAAAAAAATCTAATGAATTTAGAAAAAACAAAATATTACAATATAGAAAAACATTGAAAGATAGCATATAAAAGCTATCTTTTTTTACGTTTTTTATAGTAATCTATTGGAAGTCCTAATTCCCTTAATTCTTTTTGTGTGTATTCTTTTAATATATAGCCATCGAATAAGTATGGCGAATTACTATGATGATTACAATGTGCAATTCTATGTCCTGCACTTACAGCTCCGTGCCTGTGAAAACAATTACAAAAACTGCACCAAAAGAAATATTGCACTCCATCTTTTGTTATAAATACTTTCACAATTGGTGTTTTATACGTATTTTTATCCATAATTTTAGTACCTCCTTAAAATTTAAAAATTGAAATATTATATATAGAAATATATCGTTATATATCGTTACTTATAAAAAATATATAATAAAGTAACGATAAGTAACGGTATTTTGCTTTATATATCTTTTTTGGGTTTTGTAAAATACATTTGTCTACCAGAACTCCCACCATTTTTAGGGGGTGGTTCATAGTGGATTCCATCAAATGCTAATAAATTAAATTGTAATGTTTCGCTTATATGTCTAGTTAATGCGTTTGAACTTTTTTGTTTTGGTTTGCTTTTAGTAGTTTTTATAATCTTTTTATACAATTCATCTGAGCTAATTTTTATTCCCTCTGGTTTTTCTTCAAGTAATTTATTTATTGTTATAACAAAAATACTAAATAAACAAGGAATAAAAGTAAGTCAAAAAAGAGTTGCTAGAAGAATGAAATTACTAGGACTTAAAAGTATAATAGTAAAAAAATATAATCATAAAGGAAATAAAAAAGTAGATGACACAAATAAAAAGAATTTATTGGAACAAAATTTTAAAGCTGAGAAACCTAGTGAAAAATGGGTTGGAGATATAACATATATTTATACGAAAGAAACAGGCTGGACATATCTAGCAATAGTAATGGACTTATTTGATTTAAGAATAATAGGCTGGTCATATGGAGTAAATATGACAACAGAATTAGTAATATCAGCATTAAAAAAAGCAAAGATACAAAGAGGAGTAAAAAAGGGAATGATATTTCATTCAGATTTAGGAAGTCAATATACATCAAAAGAATATGAAAAAATCTTAATAGAAAATGAAGTGATACATTCTTACAGTAAAAAAGGATATCCTTATGATAATGCAAGTATGGAAAGCTTCAATGCCATATTAAAAAAAGAAGAAGTAAATGTAAATACGTATAAAACATTTAATGAAGCAAAATTAGCTATATTTGAATTTATAGAAAGTTGGTATAATAATGTTAGAATACATAGTAGTCTTAACTATAAAACACCAGATGAAAAATATAATGAATATATTAAAAATATAGCATAATTTAAAGTTGCTATAAATGTTAAAGATTTTCTTTAATATTTACAGCACTCCTCCAGCAAAGCTGGAATAATTTATAAAAATTCGTAGAAAAATGTGTCTAAAAACTTGACCTAAATCCAAATCCACGTAAAATGCAATGGCAATATGGGTACACAACTAATACAAGGATTGTGCTGAAGAATATATCTTTTAAATAATCTTATCTCTATGCGAGTTATATCGAGTATATCGAGTTTGGAGTATATCGTAAAGTTTGTGTAAACTTTACGATATACTCCTCGGCATAGCTATTGCTTATTCTCGTTTTATAAGTAAAAAGAATTGCTAAGCTCAAGCAATCCCTTTTACCTTTTATAAATTCAAACATCTATTTCTCCAATAATTCTCTAGTATATAAGATTCCATTATCCATAAAATTAATATAAAACTTTTTATTCAAGTCACTTTTATTAATATCTATATGAAATGAATATGTATTTTCCTCTCCAGTAGTCCCTCCTTCTTCTACATGATAAACTTTTCCAGTCTCGTCTGAAATATTTAGCATTTCATTTTGTTTTCGTGAAAATTCTTCACTTGGCATATCTTTTCCTTCAAAAATCATTTTATTATATTCTTCTGATTTAAAATTTAATACCATTCCAGTTTCTGTAATTGTTATATCTTGTATTTCTATTACTGGAATATCACTTTCTGGTTTTAGTTGTACAGTTTCTCTTTCATAAAATTTTTCTGGTACTTCTATTTCAAAACTCCATATATATTTACTTAGTGAAAAATCTTCTGTAGTATCTACTCTTTTCTTATCACTTGATATTTCAAACATTGTATATCCTGGATCAAATATCTTTATATATATTTTCTTACTTTTTGGAAAAGATTTTCTTGTTGTTATATTTAAATTTGAAATAATTGTTCTATTACTAGGATCTGATTTTATTACTTTTGTTCCAAGCTGATGGGCAAATATATATTTCTTCTATTATATTCAATACCTATATCTTTATATATGTATGATATCATATTATCTTTGTTTCCTTTTTGACCTATTCTTCTATCCCATATTCCATATATATTTTTATTTTCATCATACACTACATATCCATATGTGAAATTTTCAGAATTTACTATTATATTTTCATCAAACTTAAATGTTATATTAGCATCAAAGCAATCATCTGTAATTAACATTGAATCAACTTTTATACTGATTCCTTCTTTTTCGATAAAATCCATATTAATTACTTCTGAATATCCATCTTCTTTAGCTTTTTCTAAACTTCCTTTTTCTGAATTTATAGTATTATTTTGATATTCTTTAAATTGGATATTCCATTGAATCTTTGCATAAATTTGACTAGATGTTACCCCTATTGTAATTGCAATTAAAAAAGTTGTAGCTATGTTCAATATTCTCTTTTTAGTATTATTTTTTCTTTTTTCTCTTGTAATAATTTCTTCAAAAATCAATTCTTTATTGTTCAATTCTTCAATATGCTCTCTAAATACTTTATTAACCATTTTTCTTCACTTCCTCTCCTAAATATTTTTTTAATTCTTTTAATGTTCTATATATTTTATTTTTTATGTACGAGTCTCCTACACCTAATTCTTGTGCAATTTCTGAAATTTTTAATCCTAATCCGAAATATAAATAAAATATTTTTATTGTAATTAATTCTTTGTTTTTTATATAATCCCATACTTTATCTATATTATATTTTGTTATTATACTTTCTTCTAAATCAAAATCATCTTGTATTAATAATTCCGTAATATTATCTTCATCGTCATATGAAATTATATTTTCTTTTTTCTTCTTAGTGTAATGTCTTCTATATTATTACATTTTATTACTATATATTTCAAAGTTCTATTATATGTATCATTATATACTTTTTCAAATTTATCTATTTGTACTTTCACTTTTTTCCTCTCCCCCTTTACTATATAGTCATTTAATTCCTATAAAAAGTTTCATTTTTTTCTTAAATATATAAAATTTTGAAACCATGATTTTTGCCTCCGACCCCAAAATCATTTTTTCCTTTAAATACAAAAAAAATTGAAGTCGTGACTTTTGTCTCCGACCCCAAAATCTTCTTCAAATTTTTTTAATTTTATTTAGTTACTACCTTCTCTTCCTTCAGGTAAAGCTGGATAATCTAATACTACTCTTATCTTCATAACATATTTGATTGCTCTTACTATTTTACTATTTTTTATTCTTTGCCATAAACTTGGTTTTCTTTCAAATGTTGTTTCTTGTATATATTGTTGCTCTGCAATATTTTGTGCTTGAACTTGAGCTTGTTCTTGTGTTTCTATTATTGGTTGAACTGGCTCTTCAACAATTTGTTCTTCTGGTTCTTCTACTGGTGTTGGTATTGTTTTTAATGCATCTGCTACTTCTATTCCTATATAGCTTAATGCTTTTGATCTATCTTCTATTCTTTCCATATCTATTTCTATATGTAAATTTGATTCTAGATTATTAATTCTAGCATTTAATAGTTTCATCGCATCTTGATAGTTTTGTGATTTTGCACTTTTTGATTTTCCTACTATTGTTAGTGTTTCTATTATATCTTCTGCAAATTCTTCTTCTGCTTCTTTTACTTGGTCTTTCCAATCTTTCTCTTTACTTGAAACTACTTCTACTAATTCTTTTAATCTTCCTGATAATGATATATTTTGTTCTCTTTGTCTAATTAATTCTTCTATTTTCTTAGTATTTTCTTCAAATTGATTTGTAGCATATTCAACTAAGCCATAAGCAGCTTTATATACACTTGCTGGGAAGTTTTTCTTTTTTGGATATTCTATTAAATAAGTTTTTATTGACTCTATTAAATCTTTAAAATATGTATCATCTTCTAATTGTACAATTTGTTTTTTACTCTTTGGGTTTATTAATTTTTGTACTTTATCTATATTTGAAAGTATTTTCTCTTCGGTAATAACCATTCTAACATTTACTATGCCAGATCTAGACATTGTAAATTACCTCCTTTATCTTACGCATGCTCGCTTTTTACTATTTCATTTATAATTATACATTAACTAACAAAAAACTACAATAGAAACTTTCTAAAATTTGTTTAAGTTTTTGTTACAATTTTGTTACATTTTCGTTACAAGTATCTATTATAGTTATTTATTTATATTTTCATTTTATTAAAAATCCCACTTTGTTTGAGCTTATATATCATTTCTATATATATCAGAAATAATAATAAACTAAATTTCCTATATGTTATCCCTAATTCTATATCCAAGAAATAATTGTAAACTAAGGTTTCCCTGTAATCTTTATCATATAGTCCTACTTTTTAATTTTAAACCACTGTTTTCATTTCCTCAAATCTTTTTACTTTTTGTGTAGTTGTTTTTATTAATTCTGTTTGTGTTAATGATATTTCCCTAATATATTTATATGCTGGCATTGTTTTGTTTATTTTCTTTATTTCTTTCCAAATGATTTCTTTTAATTCGTTTTCATCATCTGTTTTATAAATTTCTTTTACTATATCTTTATCATATACTATTTTAGCACAAATTTTATAATCTCCATCATCTTCTGGTTTACCATATACAAAAGATTCTTTTATTCCTTCAATTTTATTTACCAAAGTTTCTAATTCTTCTGGATAAATATTTTTACCATTTTTTAAGACTATAACAAATTTTTTTCTACCTGAAATAAATATATATCCATCTTTATCAATTTTGGCTAAATCTCCTGTATGTAACCAACCTTCGCTATCAACTGTTTCCTTAGTAGCTTCTTCGTTGTCGTAATATCCTAACATTATTGATGGTCCTTTTGCTAGTAATTCTCCTATGCCTTCTTCGTTTGGTTCATCTATTTTTACATCTAAGCTTGGAAATGCTTTTCCTATTGAACCAATTTTTCTATATTTATCATCTTCTGCTGCTATAACTGGTGAACTTTCTGTTAATCCATATCCTTGATACATTGTGAATCCTAAATCATTAAATCCTTTTTCAGCTTCTGGATCTAATGCTGCCCCACCAGATACAAATAATCTAACTTTTCCACCTAGTGTATCATGAATATCTTTAAATAATTTTTTTCTTACATCTATTCCTATCTTTAGTAATGCATTACTTATTTTTATTCCTTTTTGTACTGTTTCTAATTTTCCTTTTTTCTCTATTCCCTTAATTACTTTTTTATACATAGCTTCGAATAATATTGGAACAGAAATCATTGCTGTTATTTGATATTCTTTTATATTTTCTGCAATATGTCTTATTCCATCACAAAAAGCAATAGATCCTCCTATTGATATAGGATATAAAAATCCTACTGTACATTCAAATGTATGGTGCAATGGTAAGAAAGATAAAAATCTATCTTCTGGATATAATTTTATAACAGATGTAATATCTTTTAAATTTGCACATATATTTTTATGTGAAAGCATTACTGCTTTTGACATTGCAGTTGTTCCAGAAGTAAATAACATTATTGACATCTTTTCATTGTCTATTTCAGCTTTTAGAAATTTTTCATTTCCTTCATCTATTAATTTTTTTCCTTCTGCTATTAATTCTTTTTGAGAAAGTATTCCATTTTCTTCTTTATCAATATCCATAGATACAAAATATTTTAGTTGTGTATTTCCTTGTTCTTTTATTTTGTTCATTATATCATTATATTTACTTGAATAAAATATCGCTTCTACTCCCGAACGAATTATTAAACTTTCGATTTCATTATCAGGTAAGGATTTATCAAGTGGAACTATTACTCCTGTTCCTGCAACTACTGATAAATATACCACTCCCCATTCATATCTATTTTCAGATATTACTGCTATTCTTTTATCTTTTAAACCTAAATTTATTAATTTAGTTCCTAACGCATTTATATCATCTCTAAATTCCTTATGTGTTATTTCTCTAAATTTTCCTGGTTCATTAGTTTTAAAGATGTATGCTGGTCTATTTCCATGTAATTCTCCTGATTTTTCCAACATAACTTTTAAATTCTCGTAATATTCTGCCTTGTGAATTGGTTTTCTCATAGCTCTCCCCCATTTATTATTTTTAATTAATCTCTATATTTTAAACCTTCTACTATTGTATTTTCAAATTCTTTATATAAATTCATTATATCTATTTCTTCATTTATTCTTACTTTATATACTAGTGTCGAACATATTAATCCATATATTTCTGATGCAATAACTTTTGGATTTCCTTGTTTTATTTCCTTTTTTTCTATTCCTTCTTTTACAATTTCTTCTATTTTGTTTATATATTCATTTATGTGCATCTTACATTTTTGATTTCTTGCTTCATTTCCCCAAAATTGACTTAAAAGAATAGTTATTAAATCTTCATATTTTACTATAATTTTTATTTGAATTAATATGATTGCTTTTATTTTATCTATATAGTTTTCATATTTAGCAGTCTTTATATCAATACTGTTTTGTAAAAGTTTCATTCCTTCTTCAATTAGAAAATTAAAAATCTCTTCTTTGCTTGAAAAATGATAATATAATGTTCCTTTTGCTACTCCCACTGTTGCAGTTATTTCTTCAATGCTTGTTGCATCATATCCTTTTTCTGCAAAAAGTTTCATCGATGTTTCAAAAATTTTTCTCTTTGTCTTATT
>ERZ836760.854-NODE-854-length-39961-cov-4.169799_pt1 | contig 39961 bp, 33 predicted proteins | sample MGYA00519941_ERZ836760 | MGnify/ENA primary metagenome ERZ836760 (study PRJEB31850, sample SAMEA3708807) | human gut metagenome | biome: human gut; feature: human-associated habitat; material: faeces | place: China | collected 2014 ... | reverse complement strand
ATTGGATACGTGCCGCAGCATGACCACGGCGATGTCCAGTGTCCCCGCCTTTTTTTCCCCGCAGTCGGTGTGTCCCCATGAGAAGCCCGCCATATCTTCTTCGGGGATGTTGAGGTCACGGATGTAGGGGATGGTGCCGAGCACGGGAACGCCGGTGTGAGCCAGCATGTAGTCGTGCGCGGGCCCGAGCAGGGATGCGTCCCCCCGGAACCGGTTGACGATATAGCCGGTGAGCAGTCGGCGTTCGGCGTCGGTGAAGGACATCCATGTACCGAGAAAGGAGGCGTAGAGGCCGCCCCGGTCGATGTCCCCGACGAGCAACACCGATGCCCGAGCGTAATCGGCCATGCGCATGTTGACCAGATCGTGGCTCTTGAGGTTGATCTCGCCGGGGCTGCCCGCGCCTTCAAGAACGACGATGTCGCATTCGGCCGCGAGGCTGTCATAAGAGTCGGTGACGGCGGACCAGAGTTCCCTCTTTTTCCCGAAATATTCGAGGACGTCCATATGTCCCAAGGGCTGTCCGAGGATGACGACTTGCGATCCTGTATCCGAGTGCGGCTTGAGCAGAATGGGATTCATGCGCGCATCGGGGTCTGCGCGGGCCGCCTGCGCTTGCACGATCTGTGCCCGGCTCATCTCGTCGCCATTGGCCGTGACGCCCGAATTCAGGGACATGTTCTGAGCCTTGAACGGGGCCACATTGTAGCCGTCTTGCCGGAAGATGCGGCAGTAGGCCGCTGCGAGGATGCTCTTGCCCGCGTTTGAAGAGGTTCCCTGCAGCATGAGGGCTGGAGTGCGGCGGGAGGAGCGCCCGGCGGGGAAGACGGAAGAGGAGCCGGAGATGGGGAAGTCCGCGGGGGAAGGGGAAATCTTTTTCAAAGAAAGGTCCCCTTCGTCTTTTTCCCGGTTTTTCATCCTTCCGTAAGCGAGCAGGGGAGTATCCGCCGCGCTTTTCTTTGGGACATCGCCTTCCTCCATTACTTCCCGCAGTGCGCCGGCGAGCCTGTGGTGTTCCTCGGGGAAACGGACGGCGGCGCGGAACCATGTTCCGCCGTCGAGTCCGTAGTAGTTGGAACAGTCGCGCACGGCGATCCCGAAACGCCGCAGCAGGATGCCGTAAAGGTCTTTGGGGGCGCCTCTCCAGCGGAACAGCACGTAGTTGGCAGAGGAAGGGAACACCTCCACGCCGGGGAGGCCGGATAGGACGGCTGCGAGATCGGCGCGGCGTTCGGCATTTTCCGCACGGGCCCGTTCCGCGAAGTCTGATGTGTCGCCGAGCGCGGCCACGGCTGCGGACAGCGCAAACACGTTGACGTTCCACGCGGGCAGATCGGCGCGGACGGCTTCAGCCAGTTCGGCCGAGGCCGCCAGATAGCCGATGCGCACCCCCGGCAAGGCATGGAATTTGGTCAGCGAACGCAGTACTACGCCGTTGGAGGGCATCCGGCGCAGGATCGACACATCGGCTTCCGGCCCGGCGTATTCGATGAAGGCCTCGTCGATGATCCAGAGCAGGTCGGGCCGCGCCGCCAGCAGGGACAGGCATTCGTCGGGCGTGCGGAACAGCCCCGAAGGGTTGCAGGGATTGGCCAGAAACACCGCCGAACCCGAGGGCGTTTCGGCAAGCCCGGCCAGCAGATCGCCGGAAGGCTGCCCGTCCGCACCGGAACCGATGCCGCCCCAGAGCGGGTTGCTTTCCAGCCCGGCAAGGCGGCAGGCCAGCGCGTATTCGCTGAACGCCGGTTCGACGATGGAAACGCAGGGTGCGCCGCGCCTTTTGAGTACGCGGGCGAGGGCGTGGATGAGCTCGTTGCTTCCGTTGCCGAAGGCGAAGCGGCCGGCGGGCAGGCCGTATCGGCGTGCCGCAGCGGCAAGGGCCTCCTCGGCGTTGGGCGAAGGGTAGGCCGCGAGGCCCGTATTCGCCCTGACCAGCGCGGCACGGAGGAACTCCGGCGCGCCTTCGGGGCGGACGTTTACGCTGAAATCAAGCAGGGACGCGGGATCGCGCTTGGACACCGACGCCATGGCGAGAAGGTCGCCGCCGTGTGCATCGAGCTTCATAAGGAACCTCGTTCTGTTGTGGAAATGGGTGCGCCCCCGCCGGGACGGATGGGGATACCGTTTTTTTCGGCGGACAGTGCGGCGAGGATACAGGCGGCGCAGTCTTCGGGGCTGGTCCGGGTCGTGTCCACCGCCATCTGGTTGGGCAGGGGGAGGTGAATGTGCCGGGCCTGCCGCTGGGCGTGCGGCCAGTCAGGGGAACGGTCGGAACGTCCGGACTCGCGCTTCCGCAGTTCCTCGTCGTCACAGAGCACCTGGACGGACAGCAGGGGGATGGCTTCCAGCCTCCCAAGCAGATCCTCGATCCATCCGGGATCCTCGCCGATGACATGGTCGACGATGGTCCATGCCCCGGCTTTCGCCGCCGCCGCGACTCCCGCGTGAAACGATTCGATGAAGGGCAGGCCGGTCCGTTCGAGGCCGTCGAGGACCGATTCATGGCCGCCTGTGGCCGAACGCAGCAGCTGGTCGATGGACAGCATGAGGCTGCATATGCCGTGCATGGCGTACAGCCGATCCCGCAGGGCTTTGGCCAGCGTCGTTTTCCCGGCGCTTGACGGCCCGTTGAGCAGGATAACCTGTCCGATGTTTTCGCATGTTGCTTTGGCCTCGCCCGGGCGGGCGGCTCGGTGTTCGGGACGGCAGGCGGTGAAGTCCGAGGGCGCGGGTCGTCCGGCGTAATTCGCCTCGCCGGTGTTGCCCCAGTACAGATGGACATAGCTGGCGCGCACATTCCCGGCGGCGATGCCGGAATCGGCGTGCCCGGACGCTGTGCGTACGGCGTACAGCGGCGCGTAGCCGCGGTGCAGCTCAATGTCCGACCAGTGGAATTCGTGGCCGCGGAAGACGTCGCCCCCGAGCCCGAACGGAGCGTCTCCAAGCATGGTTACCTCTCGGTAGCCCAATGATTGGATACGTCCGCCCATGCGGGCCGTGGCGTCGATGACCCCGCACATGGGCCAGCTTGCCGTCCTTCCTCCCTTGCCGCCCTTCCCCTCTGAGGCTTCGAGCCGGGTGCACAGGTACATGTATCCGCCGCATTCGGCATAGATTTCTCCGCCCTGCTCGGCAAAGGCGCGGATGGCCTCACGCATGGCCGCATTGCCGGAAAGCTCGCGGGCAAAGACTTCGGGATAGCCGCCCCCGAGATACAACGCGTCGATGCCGGGCGGCAGGGCCGTATCCTCAAGCGGCGAGAACGGCAGCAGTTCCCATCCCCGGGCGGCGAGTGCTCGTTCGTTTTCCTCGTAATAGAAGCAGAACGCCCTGTCCTTGGCGATGCCCATGCGCCGGGGCCGGATGCCGCGCGGAGGAAGGACGGCCCGCGCTTCCGGACGGCGGGCTTCGGTGAGGCTCAGGAGCCTGTCCATATCGACGGAGGATTCCGCAACATCCGCAAGGGCGTCGAGCCACGCCTCCGTGGTACCGGCTTCCTCGGAGGGGAGCAGGCCCAACTGGCGTTCGGGAATCCGCCACGCCTCGTTCCGGGGCAAGGCCCCGAGCAGAGGGGGGAGGCGTTCGCTTTCGAGCGCGCGGCGGAGGATGTCGGCGTGGCGTGGGCTTCCCACGTTGTTGGCAATGACTCCGGCAAGCTGGACGCCCATCCGGGAAGCGTGAAGCCGGAACCCCGCAACGAGTGCGGCGGCGGAGCACGCCATGCCCCGGGCGTTGAACACGAGCACGACGGGGATGCCGAGGGCGCGGGCGCAGTCGGCGGTGCCTCCCGCCGGATCGCCGGGATCACGGCTGTCGAACAGCCCCATGACCCCTTCGCAGACGCAGGCGTCGGCATCGTGGGCGCGGTTGTCCCACAGCGCGCGGACGCCTTCGCGGCCCATCATCCATGTATCGAGGTTGCAGGCGGGGTGCCCGGTGGCCTGAGCGTGGAAGGTCGGGTCGATATAGTCCGGCCCGCACTTGAAGCTCTGCACCTTCAGCCCGCGTCGGGCGAGCGCACGCATCAGCGCGATCCCCGTCGTCGTCTTCCCCTCCCCGGATCGGGGGGCGGCAAGGCAAAATGCGTGAAATGTCGTGTTCATGGCATCCTTCCCAAGTTCTGGGGGAGGGGGAAACTTCCGGAAAAAGGGCCTTCACCCGTTCCCGCCGTTCCCTTGTTTGGGCCTTCGGCGTCATCGGCTCGGCGTTTGTCAGCTTTTTGCATTGCCCCAATATGTGATTATGCACAGCAGGTTGGTGAGCGTTTTCGCTTTTCTTAAGCCGGGAAGAGCCCCTGCGGGAACCGGAGGGCGGAATGCTCGGGAGGGGAACGGCTTCCCTTCCGAAAGGCGCTGTCCCCGTTCCTCCGGTTCCCGCTTCCCCCTATTCCATATACTTCTCCACATAGCCGCGCGGCTCGTACAGGACGCCGGAATCAAGGCGGGTCCGGGGGCCGCCGATAATGATGAGCGTGGACATGTCGACCTCGGCGGCGGGGAACTCGGACAGCTTGCCCGCCCATTTGGTTTCCTGCTCCCTGCCCGCGTTTTTGACGTAGGCGCACAGGACGTCTTCGCCCCGATGTTCCCGGAAAACCGCAAGCGTTTCCTCCAGCAGATCCCGCCGCTTGCGCCCGGCGGGGTTGTACAGCGCCACCGGCAGCAGGGATTGGGCCACGGAGCGGATGTTGCGGCGCACCTCGTCCGCCGGGACCAGCAGATCGGACAGGCTTACCAGAGAGAAGCCGTTCTGGAGCGGCGCGCCAAGCGAGGCCGCCGCGATAGTCGCCGCGGTGATCCCCGGCAGGACCCGGATCGGGATATCCCCGAAACGCGGCTCCCGGGTGCGCAGTTCGTACAGGAGGCCGGCCATCGCCAGAATCCCGGGGTCGCCCGAGCACACCATACATACGTTCTGCCCGGCGAGGGCCGCTTCCAGAGCGGACAGGCAGCGCTCCACCTCGCCCTTCATGCCGTTTTGGATCACGGGCTTTCCGGCGATGCGGTCCCGGATGAAGTCGACGTAATGGCTGTAGCCGGCGACGGTGTCACACCGCCTGAGCGCCGTGTCGACATCCGGCGTGATGTGGCCGGGAGCGCCCGATCCGAGCCCGGCCACGACGATTTCCCCTTGTCCGCTTTTGGGGACGGGAAGATGCGGCAGACGGGCCAGTGCCAGCGTGACGTCTCCAAAGGCGGATTTCGGGGCGTACAGTGTGGGCTGGGGGATTGAGCCGTATCCGGCGGACAGCAGGCACGCGGCCTCGCACACCGAAGCGGTGCCGACTTTTTCGCGCACTTTTTCCGAGGGTGCGGACACCGGCACGGCATCCAGCTCCTCCGCGCTGTGGAAAGCCACGGGAACCTGCCATGCCTCGCCCAATCCGAGGATAGCCGGTTCGTCCTCCTTCACGGTGCAGGTGGCGATGCTGGCGATGTTTTCCGCGTTCAGGCCGAATTCGGAAAGATACCGTTCCGCGACGAGGCGCAGCTCCTGCGGCTTGACGCCGCGGTGGCAGCCCACGCCGAGGACGAAGGCACGGCTGGAGACATCAAGGTACAGAACCTCTTCCGGAAGCGTGTTTTCGCTATCCCAGAGGATGGCATGGCCGCATGTGACATCCTGCGGGTTCTCGAAGAAGGCAACTTGCCCGGTGGAGGCGAAATGGCGCTCGAAGACAGCACGGGTTCCGCAGAAGGCTATGGGGCTTCCGTCGAGCAGGGCGGCGTTGAGGGCGCGGACGGCTTCCGGGTTGAGGATGCGTGTGTGTTCCTGTGCGGCGGCTTCGTCAAAGGCGGGGAGGCCGTTGACGTCCGCGGGGGAGCCGATTACGGCCTGTCCGCCGGTGATGCGGGCTATGCGCCGGGCCAGCCGGTTGGTGCCTCCGAAATGCCCGGAGGTAAGGGCAATCACATGGCTGCCGCTTTCCGGACAGGCAAGCACGGCGGGGTCAATGCTCTTGTCGCGCAGCAGTGGGGCGGCTTTGCGGAAGGGGATTCCCGTCGCGCCGATGAAGATATGCGCGTCGAACTGCGCCCAGTTGGCGGCGAGGCGGCTGTCGAAGTCTTGGGCCGGTATGTGCATGATGCCTTCCGCGTTGGATGAGCGCGTACTGTGGAGCACCGTGGGCAGGCCCAGCCCGGCGGCGATCTCCCGGGCTCGCGTCAGCCCCTTGTCCGTGAAGGCGTACAGGGCGCAGCGTCCGTCGAAATTCTCCGAAACCAGACGGTTCCTGTAGCCATGCGAGAAGTCGGCGTCGTAGAGCCGCGAGGCTGTGCCGTTGGCTCCCAAGGCCCGGCCCACGATGACGAGCGCCTGCCGTCCGAGCCCGGCTTCCTCGGCCTGCCGGGCGATGTCGCCCACCGTACCGCGCAGGATGCGCTCATCAGGCCATGAGGCGCGGTAGACGATCGCCGCCGGGGTGTCCTCGGCCAGCCCACCTTGTTCCATCAGATGGCGCATCAGCTCGCCGACCTTTCCGGTGCTCAGGAAAAAGACCAGCATCGCCCCGGTCCGGGCGAAGGCCGCGGCGTCTTCGCCTTGAGGCATGGGCGTTCTTCCGGGCGTCCGCGTGAGGACGACGCTTTGGCTCACATCGGGGCTGGTGAGTTCGCAGCCAAGCGCCGCTGCTGCCGCGAACACGCTGCTGACGCCCGGGATGATGGATGCGGCCACGCCTTTTTGGGCCAGCCCCCGGATCTGCTCGTTGATCGCGCCGTACATGGCGGGATCGCCGGTGTGCAGGCGCACGACACGTTTCCCGGCAAGGGCGGCATCGCTCATGGCTTCGATCTGTTCCCCCAGATTCATGGAGGCGCTATCGAGGCAGGTGCAATTGGCTTTGCAGGCCTTGAGGTGGGCGGGGTTGACCAGCGAACCCGCGTAGACCACGAGATCCGCCTGTTCCAGAGCGCGCAGGCCACGCACGGTGATGAGATCCTCCGCGCCCGGTCCGGCGCCGACGAATTCGACGAGTGCTTTCATGAAATTGCCTCTTTATGGAATGTGAACACGTAAATGGTGTTTTGCGGAGCGAAGTGGTGGCTCCTTTTGGCGAGTAGGCATTCGTTGGCGATATCGATGCGGCAGAGGCCGGCTCTGTGGTCGGGGGCCCATGAGAGGAGGGCGCGAAAGCTTTCCAGCGTGACCGCGCTCACGACGATGAGGCCGTTGGACCGCAGGCGGTTCCGGCACGCCGTCAGCAGCGCGGGCAGATCCTTTCCTCCGCCGCCGATGAAAACGCGGTCCGGATCGGGGAGGATGCCCCCGCATGCGCTAGGGGCGGGGGACTCGGGGCAGGACGCACGGATTACGGAGAGGGCGTCGCCGGGATGCAGCGTGTAGTTGGCGATGCCCATGCCGAGGCGGTTGCGTTCGATCATCGCGCAGCGTTCGGGGTTGCGCTCGATGCCGTGTATGCCGAGGGCCGGGCGCAGGGCGGCCGCTTCCAGACCCACGGAGCCGCTTCCGGCCCCGACGTCCCAGAGCGTCCCCCAAGCCGGGAGGCGCAGCCGTGACAGGATGACGGCACGCACGTCCGATGCCGTGATCAGGTTGTTTTCGTGCTCGAAGGCTTCTTCCGGAAGCCCCAGTGCCAGTATCGGGGCCTGAATGGAGGCGCTGCCCCGCGTTGTGGCGGCCGCGTCCTGAGCATGGCAATCGGCATGGGCGGCCGGAAAGATGACGAGGATGGACGTCGGGCCGCAAGCGGCGTCGGCCAGCTCGCCCAGAGTCCCGGACAGGATGCGTTCGTCGTCCGAGCCGATGCGTTCGGCGATGATCGCGGCGCGTCGGGCCGATGCGGGATGCACGCCGAGCACGGCGCGGGCGATGGCGTGCGCCGGGTAGCGGCTCCCCGCATAGGTTACGGACAGCGGCGCTTCGGCTATGCCGTGGGAGGGCAGCCCCTCGCCGGAATGCACGCAGAACAGGCGGGCATCCTGCCACGGGAGACCGAGGCGGCAGAACAGGGCTTGAAACGCCGTGATTCCCGGATGGTACGCAAGGTTGTCGCCGGGCTTGCGGAGTGCGGCAAGCGTACCGCCGAGGCCGTGATAGAGGGCGTCGCCCGAGGCCAGCACCACGATGCGTTTCCCTTCCCGGGCCAGCGCGAGGACTTCTTCCGCGTCCTTTCGGGCGCCGCTCCCAATGATCCGGGCGTTTTTCACCGGGACGGGGCACAACGCCATAAGGGAGCGCGAGCCGTACACCGCGTCCGCCTCCTCCAGCAGAGTAAGAACGCCCGTGTTGGAGGGGAATCCTGTTCCGCACGAAACGATGTCGATGTGCCCCGCAGCGTCTCGCGTTCTGCCGTTCGTCATATGGAATGCCCCTGTATGAAGTAGGATGGCCCCACGATTTCGCCGGGGTCGGCAATCGCCGGGTCCGGTTGATCCCCGTTCATGTGTTCGTCCGGTTCCGCCGCGATGGCTGTGGACTGCCGGGGAGAGGCATCTTCGGGCCTTCCCCACGCTTCTTCAAAGAGGAACCCTCCTTCAAAATCGAACACGAGCAGGCGGAGTGCCGGGTTACCCGTGCAGCAGCGCGAGAGTTGCCGGAGGGCGGTCCGTGCAAGGCGGCGGAGGAGGCCGTCCCGGGCGTCCGGGGGGATGGACAAAAGCGCCTCGCGCACGGAAGCGCGGTACTTGAGTGCTCCATGCAGGCCCGTCTCGGCGGGGAGCGTCCTGCGGACTTCGGCGCGGAGCAGATCCATATCTTGGCTGACCTTGTGCGCGTGCGTGTTTTCGAATCCGGCAGCGTACTTGCAGAGCTTCCCGGGCATGCAGGCCACGGCGATCTCGCGCATGCCGTAGCGGCAGGCTGCGGCGAGGCTTTCGGCGATGAAGTCGCCGATACTGACGAAAGCGGTTGCGGGCAGTTGAGGCAGGTGGATCTCCGCGCCGGATTTGGTGCGCCCGCCAGTGCAGAAGACCATTGTAGAACCGCCGGAAAGAAAGTGCGATTTCACGCAGATGCGGACGGTATGGATGTAGGCTTCATGGCTGTAGGGACGGACCAGGCCGGTGGTGCCTAAAAGCGAGATGCCGCCCATGATGCCGAGATGGGAGTTGAGGGTATGCTTTGCAAGCTCCTCGCCGTTTTCCACCCCGATTTCAAGAAGCCAGCATCCTGAGCTGAACCCGGCCCGGCGAAGATTTTCGGAGATCATATTGCGGGGGCCGGTGTTGATGGCCCAGCGGCCCAGCTCGCAGTCGAGCCCCCGGCGGTTGCACAGGCCAATGCCTTCCGCGCCGCGCAGGATCAACGTGCCGTTCCCGATCTGGAGGACATAGTCCTCAGCCCGGATTTCTCCGGACAGACAGGCGCGGATGTCGGCGTACAGTGTGGCACCGTGCGTGCAGTCCGGATCGTCACCGCCGTTTTTCCTGATGGCCGCCATGTGCCCCGCGCCGGATTGCAGAAGCGGGAGTTCGCGCTCCCTGCCGTCGAGGAAGTGCACCCAGATGCTTTGGGGAGCCCCGCCTCGCGTGAGCCGTATCCACGCCGCCTTCGCTGCCGCCGCCGCGCACGCGCCCGTGGAGTAGCCCCAACGCAAGTTTTTCCGATCCTTTTTCATCGTATCCGGCTCCTGTGGATTCATGAAGGGAATGGGGCCATGCCAAGGTTGCGTTGGCGTTTCCGTGCCAGGCCATTACCGGGAGTTGATCCGGGACAGAATGCGCGGAATGCGGCAAGGCAGCCTGAGCCTTTCCTGCGCAACGCCGGAAAACAAATGTTTCGGGACGGCGGGGGCCGAAAGCCCTCCTTAGCGGCGTTTTCCTGTCGTTTTCACTATCAGGCGCTCTCCATGACGGCGTGCAGCGTGGCGACCGCAAGGGCGCTCCCGCCGCGCCGCCCCTCAAGGGCAATCTGGGGGACGGCGCAGCGGGCAAGGAGGGCCTTGGACTCGACGACATTGACGAACCCCACGGGCATTCCGACGACGAGGGCAGGGCGCGCACTTTCTTCCAGCACGTAACGGGCGATGCGGGCCAGCGCGAGCGGGGCATTGCCGATGAGGACGATGGCCCCGTCGAGTAAAGGGCGGGCTTTTTCCGCGCTGCACAGGGCGCGTGTGCGGCCTTCCGCCTTTGCCCGTGCCAGAACGTCCGGGTCGTCAATATGGCAGTGCAGCCGTTCCGGGCCATAGCCAGGATTCAGCCTGCGCAACCGGGCAAGGGACAGGCCGGAACGGATCATTTTGGAATCGCAGAATATCGGCGCACCGGACCGCAATGCCTTCAGCCCGGAGGCGACGGCGTCGTGCCGGAACACCAGCGTGTCCGCGATGCGCGGATCCGCCGTCGTGTGGATGAGCCGCCGCACCACGCGCCATTCTGGTGCGGGAAGCTTTATGTGCAGATCGCATTCCGCCTCGATGGTCCGGAAGCTTTCGCGCTCGATTTCCTCTCCACTCAGGTTCCAACGTACTTCCATGCTCTTTCCTTATATCCGGCTGCCCATGCGGGCCATGCCGTTCGATTGCCCGGGCCGTTTCCCCTCCGCGCCGGGATGAAGTTTTAGGGTGTTCGTCATGGCGTATTGAGCATCATCCAAACGACTCCTGCTATGCCTGCAAGCGTGACGAGGAAGCGGGAAAGCTGCATGCCGAGGACGATGGAAAGGGCGATGGGCACGGGAAAGATCGCCAGGGCCGAGGGGAGGTTCCTCCTGAGTGCCCGAAAGGGATTGCCCAATGCGCTCCCGACCAGCATAGCAAGCAGAATCTGGCTATTGTCGATCAACCCTTCGGCCCGGAGATTCGCCGCAACCGCAGAAGACTGAACCAGGCCGCCGAACTGTGCCGCGACCGCCGAAAGGAGCTCCGTCGGGAAGAGTTCCGTCACAGCATGGGGGAGGGCCGTTTCCCAGAAGTCTAGCACGCCATTCTTGAGGAGCCATTCGATGCCGAGCATGAGGGGCACTGTCATGAAGGCCATGCGGAAGAGCAGGGAGAACGAGCGTATGGCAGCCTTCGATATGCGTGCGGCCATGCCAGCGGCTGGGAGGTGGAGCCGGACTCGGTCGCGCAAGGGGACTCGCCGTGCCGCGAGACGTACCAACGGTTCCAGAGCAGGATACACAGCAGAACCAGAAAACCGCCCGTGAACTGCATTCCGAAATAGAGTACTCCGGGCAGGCCGATGGCCCCGATCACCGGGAACATCACACGGATCGAGTGGGAAATGTAGGCCAGGTAACTGTTCATCATGCCCCCGGCGATAAGCGCCGAGGTCCGGATTTGCCCTTCAGCATGGCTGCTTACCAGAATGCTGTTGGCAGCGGCGTTGGAACAGAGCGCTGTAGGCATGGCAAGGCCCACGATTTCCGGGAGGCGCGCCATGCGGGTCAGGCGCCCCATCAGCAGCGCCAGCACCATATGCCACTGGCGGGCCTCCATTAGCCCTCCACAAAAGGCCGCAATGCCCACGATGGCGAACAGCCGTCCGAAGGTCTCCAGCTTCATGAAGATCCTTTCCGCGTCGGAAGGTTGTCCGCTCGCCTGTGTGGGGAGGACGCCGCCGAGGGCGCCCCTTGCCGGGGAAGCGTCCGCTGTCTGCGTGGCGGTTGTGGGTGCGTCCCTCATCCGGCGCGAGTCCACGGGCATATGCAGGATGAACCAGCATGAGCAGACGGCAGCGAGGACGAACCAGAGAACCCAGCCCGGACGCTTCCACGGCGGGATGGAACTGCGGGCTTTCATTGTTTCTTGACCATGATCAGGGAGAGATACTTTTCCGGGCGGGCGCGGATAGCGTCCGGATCGGTCAGAAGGGCCTGCTCTTTCATGGCGAGGTGTTCACCATAGAGGACCTGTACCTTCTCCTCGCGGGCCAGCCGGTCGAGAAGGGCACCGCGACTACGGTAGCTTTTGAGGAGGATAGTCGTCGAACCCTTGGGAAAATCAAGTGCTTCAGCCATTTCTGCGCGGAACGACGGAATAATCCTGAGCTGTTCGCCGTTCTCGACGAGCACGGTTCCCGCCTTGGCGGTGAGCGTGGCGAATGAGGTGATGCCGGGGATGACTTCCAGATCCAGATTGGGAATGGCTTTGCGGATGATTTCCAGTACATAGCCGAACGTACTGTAAGTCATGGCGTCGCCGAGTGTAGCGAAGGCGCAGTCGTGTCCGGTGCGCAGCTCGGCGATAATGGCCTCGGCATTGGCGCGCACTTGCTCCTCGCGGATGGTTTTGTCGCGGGACATGCTGAATACCTGAAGCCTGACTTCCCCGCGCGGCTGGAGATAGTCCACCACGGATTGCGAGACGCTGTTCGAGGCATTTGGAGAAATCACGGTGAAGACGACATCCACGGAGCGGAGCACATCCGCCGCCCGGAGCGTCAGATACTGAGGGTCGCCGGGGCCTATGCCCACACCGTATAACTTGCCTGTTTTCATGGGAATTCCGTCCTGGTGGAGATGAATGTTCAGGTCTCTTGACGTTTTTCCGGCCTGAGCCGGGCGCTCCGGCCATCCGGTCCGGAACCTTCCAGCATTGCTGATGTTGAACTGATCCTAGTCGCTATAATAGTTTTAGAATTGAATATAGTATCTTCTTTTATATTAATATATTAAGATGTCATTCATTCACTGATGTACATTATGGTAATGTATTAAATAGGTATTTTCACAAAATACATATCTATATAACGTTAAAAAAGTCATATTATGGGCGCATGATCCAATTATGTGTGCTTTTACAGTGCAATTTGGAACCATTTTGATTTCTATTAATCAGTATATGGGATATGGAACAGTCCAAACAGGAACCCGATGCAAACACTAAACGTTTCACCGGAAACTTGTTCTTTTTATTGCAAATAATTTGCCAGTGTTTTTTGTCGCTATAATACGCTGAAATAAAAGTTTTTTTATAATTATGTGAAAAAGCGGAGAAGAATTGTCCCGGAATTGTGGGCGCCATATATCGAGAAAAGTTCTTTTCGGCACGTTTTCCGGGACAATTTGTGTCAATATCGGTACAAAGAGCCGTGCGGTACAATTTTGTGCGTGTACCGGGGCGCACTCTGCCTGCTTTACAAGTAAAAATAACAGGAACTATTATTGATAGATTCTATTATAATTATATGATATAAATTGATTAAAAATGTATCTTACTATAGTTGGAGCAGTTTTTTTATACGGAAACCTATCTTGGAGGTCTTTTCTCCTTATTGATGCGGGTACAAAGTGTCACGATATTGGAACATATTAAACGTTATTTCTGTCACATCCTTTATAGGGAGAGAGGGGCTACAACCGGGCAATTTTGCATTGGAAGGGGCCACGAGGACGGATTAAGGAGACAAAAGGAGGCCCGTTTCGGGCGATGCAGGCCCTTTTCTTGCCTCCAAAAGGTACTTGGGGGAAAAATTGTTTTTTAATCCCCAATCGTGTCGTATGGTTTTGATTTTTTAGGATATCTGAGGTGGATGGACTCCGGCATCAAAAATGCAATAACTAGATAACGAAGAGCTCTTTGGTATCGGCCCTTCATTATCCGGGTAGTGGAGGCTGGAGTAGATAGGGCGTTCCACAGGAACGCGGAGCAGTTTGATTCCTCGGCTATTCCCCGTAGTTCGGCGCAAAAGGACAGAAGCCGCTTTTTCCGCTGTGGGTGCATCTCCTTGCGGAATCAGGTGTAAAACGGACCGGAGTACAGCGGCAGGCCCCCCTGCAACTTGTCGGGTGTCACGCTTGAGTCAAAACAGTATTTCCAGTAAGTATATATTGATGTATTCGGCATGTGTCGGAAATGCCTCAACAATGACAGTCTCTTCCGATATCAGTCAATAAATATATGAATCTATTTTTGTACAATAGACAAAATGCATGACTGAGAGGTCTGTATGATTGACTCTTCAATGATATTGAAGGCAACATTTGAGAAGATTATTGAAAGTATAAATATCGGTATTTTTGATCTCCTGCATACAGGTGTTGCGCTCTTTTGCGACAAAGGATTCTTTATCTATTGCAACAAATCTTTTCTAAAAATGTATAACCTTCCTGAAAGTGTTATAGGTAAGCATATAACGGATTATTTTCTCACTGGCGAGCGTGGCGTCATGAGTAGCATCCGCACGCGCAAGATGGTCATCTGTTCCAGCCAGACTAAGAACAACGTATGGGGTGTCTCCTTTCGCTATCCTATTCAGGATGAGCAGGGTCAGCTGCGGGGGGTGGTGGTCGAAAGCATCCCTTCCAATCTCGACAAGGATAAGCTGCTGGCCTTGCTGGATACGGTTCGCAATCTGGAGATGAAGTCCTACTCCTTCTCAGAGCAGAAGGAAGCACATAAAAATAGTGGATTGTATACGTTCGAAGCTATTGTGGGCGAAGCCCCTTGCATTGAAAACATGCGCTGCTTGGGGCGGCGTTTCGCGTTCAGCCAGGAACCGATTCTCGTATGCGGGGAATCGGGCACAGGGAAGGAGCTGGTGGCGCAGGCTCTGCATATGGCCAGCCAGCGCTCGGATCGGCCTTTCGTCACTGTGAACTGTGCCGCACTGCCGCCGGAACTGATGGAATCGGAACTGTTCGGTTATGAGACTGGGGCGTTCACGGGAGCCAAGGTCGGCGGCGTGAAGGGCAAGTTTGAAATGGCGGACACGGGCACCATCTTTTTGGATGAAATCGGTGAACTGCCGCTGCCCATGCAGGCGAAGCTTCTCCGTGTCCTTGAAACCGGGGAAATCCAAAAGATAGCTCATAAGGGTCAGCTCCATTCCGACTTTCGGCTTATCGGCGCGACCAACAGAAATCTGGCGGAGATGGTCAGGCAGGGCCAGTTCCGCGAGGATCTGTACCACAGGCTGAGCGTTTTCGAACTGGATATTCCGCCTCTGCGGGATCGCGTGAGCGACATACCCCTTCTCGTCCGGCATTTCGTCACCCAGAGCGTCGGGGACAATCGCCAGAAGGATATCCGGATTGACGACGCCCTGTATGATGCCTTTGCCCAATACCCGTGGCGCGGCAATGTCCGGGAACTCAAGAATGTACTTGTGTACGCGCTATATTCTTTAGGGGATGATCAGTCCGTGTTGACTGTCCAGCACCTTCCGCCCCGCTTCATGCGTGAACTGGAGGCGGCGGCCGTAGCCGGGACGATACCCGATGCAGAGGACTCCCGCCAGGACAGTCAGAACTTTTCAGAAGCCAGCGCCCGGGCCGAACGCAAGGTATTGTGGGACGCGCTGGTCAATTCCCGCTACAACAAGGTGCTGGCCGCCCGGACTCTGGGGATTTCCCGGAGCAAGCTGTACCGCAAGCTCCGGGAACATGGCCTGCTCGCCAAGTTTGAGGCGCAATAGGGGAGAGCCTCCTCATGGGAACTTTAACGCCGGAAGCCGGTCGTGTTGGCAGGCTGTTGCGAGTCCCACTGGCGGAGTTCGGGCTGCCGGGTATACGGGCGGTTTCCGTCTTTCCGCCGGGCGATGTTGAGGGGGAGCTGACCCGCTCGGGGAAATGCCGAAACGGACGCCATTCCTTTTACCTCTATTCGCTTTAGCAGAACGGCATGTCACGGAAAACGGAACCGCATCGTTCGGCGTTATGGTGTAGTGGTGTTTTTTCGGCCTTACTCTGTGCAAGGCCGTTCTTGATAACCTTGCCGAATGCGGAGCCCCGCGCCTTCCTGAATACGCCTTTCCGTGCCGGGGCGTGACGGTGCTTTGACCTGCCGCCGTCAAGCTGGCGGTGGGGCGAGGCCCACGCGGTGAATACGCTCGCACTGGATCTTCCGACCTGCCTGTCCATCGTTCTTCTCATTCTGTTCCCCACTCATCTCGTCCGTGCGGGCGGATGAGGGGTGCGGATTCTTTGAGGACGTTCCTTAAGGGGCATGCCTTCCGTAGGGAGGCATGCCCCTTGTTTTTTGCAGGGTATACGCGGCGTGCGGGAAAACCCTTGCTGCTGGAGCTGCATAGTGCCGCGAATGCGCTTTGGCGGAAGGGCGGAGTGCTGTTCCGGTGTCTGTTTTTTTTGAAATTTATTTCACAATAGGGGGTTATGTTTCGAGGGGGACACGTGCATCACCGGAAGTGACCGCCCCATAACGTGAAGAATCGCGGTGGCTCCGTAACAATGAAACACTGGAACAGGGCCGGGCGTCCCGTGCTGAATAAGTATGTGATTCAATATAGATATGAAATAAATTGGACGGATAGAAAGGGGGCGTAAACGAGGTTGCTCCAAGTCAATTCTTTGCGCGGCATGGGGCGGGCTATGGCCAGATTTCAGGAAAAGTATTCATAATAATCTATAATTATTCATTATTAATCTTGATGTTTCAATTGTAATACAGGTTGTCTTATTGTGTGTCGAATGCGGTCAACAGAGTCCCGCTAACAGGTATCAATATATAGATATGGAAAGTGAAATTTTTCCCTTTGATATTGAATATTGTTCTTTTTGTCGCAATAACTGCCCGAGATAAGAGCAAAACTATTTGGTTCAATTCTTGAGGGCAGAAATTTTTCCTTCTCCTAAGAAAATGGCATGTTCCTTGCTTAATATCAAACATAACGGCGGAAGCCGGGTATGTTTCTCAACGCGAGAATGTTGGGACAAACACTAGCATAAAGTATCTTGCTATGCATGACTTCTTTTACTCTAGCAATGTAACGTCATAAAAAATTGTTCTGTGCATATCATTTGCGATATGATCAGATCAAAAAAACGGCATGATTCTTTGTGGTCTTACGAAAGAGTATCGGGTTTCATGTTTGATTGAAGGAAAAATATTCTATTGCAGGAGGCAGAGGGCGATATGCAGAATCGCTATGGATAGCGGCATTAAGGTCAGGAGGCTGTCCGGGAAGCCATGCCCGATAGTGGGGGTGAGCGCGCCGGAAACTTTCCAAGGCAAATGATGAGCAAAAGCCTTTTTCAGTATCCACACTTCTGGAGGTTACTTCTATGGCAAACGTGGCTTGCATTGAAGAATTGAAAAACGCCATTCTGGATTTTGATGAAGACGCTGCCGTAACCGCGGCGGAAAAGATCATCAAGGAAGGCGTCTCTCCCATGGACGCGATCGATGCGATGGGCGACGCGTTGAAGGTTCTCGGCGACAAGTTCCAGATCATGGAAGTGTTCCTGCCTGAAATCTTGCTCGCGACCGACGCTTTCAAGGCCGGGCTCAAGGTCCTTGAACCCGAGCTCATGAAGACCATCGATGCTGGTTCCTTCCAGGAAAAGCCGAAAGTCGTCATCGGCACCGTCAAGGGTGACGTGCATGCCGTGGGTAAGGATATGGTCGCCACCATGCTCACCGTGGGCGGCTTTGACGTGAAGGACGTCGGCGCCGACGTCGACAGTGAAGTGTTCATCACCGCCGCCGAGGAATTCGGTGCTCAGATCATCGGCCTCTCCGCCCTGATGTCCACCACGATGCCCAGCCAGAAGGAAGTCATCGACTTCCTCGAAGCCAAGGGCCTGCGCAACAAGTATAAGGTCATCGTGGGCGGCGGTCCCGTGACCCCGCAGTGGGCCGAGCAGATCGGCGCCGACGGCTTCTCCAAGGACGCCGTGGAAGCGGTGGAACTCGCGAAGAGCCTCTTGAAGTAAGCGGTTTCGGTGGGTTTGAGTAGAGCCTGAACACACACTGTCTATGGAGGAAATCTCTATGCGTATAGGTGCCCGTGGAAAATTTATCGACTTCTGGTCGAGAGCTGTTACCGGTCCCATTTGCTTTGAATCCGACTTTGACAAGAGGGTCTACTGGCCGAAGCTGAAGAAGATCACCGAAAAGTGGGGCATCAAGTATGACCCGGATCACATGGTCCCCTGTGACGACGAAATGCTCGACCGCCTGTGGCAGGCCGCCATCGATCTGGTAGCAGAAGTCGGTGTGTTGTGCACTGATACCCGTAGGATCATTGAATTCTCTCGCAAAGAAATCCTTGACGCGGCTGCCAACACCGCCGACCGTTATACTGTCGGCGTGGGCAAGGATTCCTTCACCGCCGTTCACCGCGGCTTTGAAGATTACGACCATGTGAAGAACCCGGTTTCCGTGCTCGGCCGTATTCTCGGCCCCGTTTCTCAGGATATCTATCATCAGATCGCCATGAGCTACGCTCAGGTGCCTCAGATTGATATGTGCCACTTCCAAGGGAACCTGACGGAAATCTACGGCATGCCCATTACCCCCGACTCTCCGTGGGAAATGTTCTCCGAACTGTGGAGCGTCGCTCAGGTTAAGGACGTCTGCCGCCAGGTTTGCCGTCCCGGTCTCGCCGACGGCGGTATCCGCGCCATCGCCATGTCCGCTATGCAGGCCGCTTTTGATCCCGGCTGGGGAGCCAATAAGGGCGACTTCCGTTGCTGCCTGACCCTGCCGCACCAGAAGGTGGAATACAAGCATCTCTCCCGCGCCCTGCAGTGGCATACCTACGGCATCAACTTCTACAGCGTCATGACCTCCTACCCCGGCGGCCTGTCCGGCGGTCCCGCTACATCGGCCGTTACCGGCACCGCGGAATGGATCATCCAGAAGCTGCTGTTTGACGTGCCGCTGAACGGTTCCTGGTCCGTGGACGCCATGTACTTCAGCAACACCAGTAAGTACTCCCTGTGGTGCAGCAACCACCAGAACGCCGCCGTTACCAAGAACACCGTGTGCGAACCGCTGACCGGCGGTGGCTGGCAGATGACGCACGGCATCGGTCATGAAAACTTCTTCTGGGAATCCGCCGCCTCCGCCATCAGTGCCGTCGTGCTCGGCAACGGCGTCTCCGGCGGCACCGGTGCCCAGAGCGGGCTTAAGGACCATCAGAGCGGCCTTGGCCTCCAGTTCTCCGCCGAAGTGGGCGAAGCCGTCGCCAAGGCGCGCCTTACCCGTGCCCATGCCAACGATCTGGTCAAGCGCATCATGGCCAAGTACCAGCCCACCATTGACTCCCATACCGCGCACAAGATGGGCGGCGACTTTAGGGAATGCTACAACCTCGTCACCGTCCAGCCGCAGAAGTGGTACATGGATATGTACGACAAGGTGAAGAAGGAACTGACCCAGATGGGCCTCCCGATGGAATACTAGCCGCGTAATCGCCTGAGGCGATTTCTGGGAAAGATGATGACACGCTAACATTTCATCGCCTCCGGTCGGTTCCACCGGCGGAGGCGATGAAATGCAGCCGTTTTCCGGGAACTTTTCTCTGGCCTGGGCGGTTCCTGGAAGCGGGCGTGCCTTCAATCAATAGGCCGTCATCCCCAATGTTTTTATAGCAATCAGTTGGAGATGTCTTAAACGGATCCGGATATTGCTCTATAAGAGGAGAAATTTATGCCCCGCACCATGACTTCCAAAGAACGTGTCAAAGCTGCTTTTGCCCACAACCCGGTGGATCGTGTGCCCATGATGATCCTCCTCGGTGAAACGTGGATGATCGAGCGGGAAAAGATTTCGTTTAAAGATCTGCGCGAGATGGATGATCTTGGTGCTGAGCTGATAGTCAGGACATATGACGAGATGCAGAGTGACTCGGTCACTACGGGCTTGGGGTGCTGGATTGGGTTGCTTGAGGCTCTTGGTTGCCCCACCGAGATCTCAAAGATCGGCGCCCCGATCGAGGTTAAACCCTGCATCCACGACGTTGCGGCGGATATCTCTTCCTTGGATCGCTCGAAAATCCGTGAAAGGCTGGAGAACAGTGAACTGATTCAGAAAATGATGCGCCAATCCCGGGAAATAAAAAAGCTTGTGGGCGACAGAAAGAGCGTGGCCGGTCAGATGGTCGGCCCTTTCTCCGGTGCAAGCATGATGGTAGGCGTGAAAGAGTTTATGATCCTGCTGGGGAAGAAGTCTCCGTATATCAAGCCGTTGCTTGAGTATGCCACGGACTGTTGCGCCGAAATCGCCAACATGTACTGTGAGAACGGTTGCGATCTCATCCAGACTTGTGACCCCTGTTCGTCCGGGGACATGATCAGCCCTAAAATGTACGAGCAACACGTAGTCCCCACGCTCGAGGGGCTCACCTCCCAGTTGAAAAATTGTGAAACATTTTTGCTGCATATCTGCGGGAAGGCAGGTATGAGGCTTCCTCACGTCAAGGCTCTGGGGATTGACGGCTTTTCCGTGGACTCCCCCGTGGACCTCAAGGAATCTTTGGAGGCCGCAGGCAAAGAACTCACTATGGTGGGGAATTTCAATCCCAACGAACTGCTGTGCATGGGGACGAGTGAGGCTGTGTATGCCGCAGCGTACGCCAATGCCGAAATCGCCGGGCTGGACGGTGGTTACGTGATGATGCCCGGTTGCGATCTGGCCGCTCGGACACCATTGGAAAATATTTTGGCCATGGTCAGGGCCTCTTCCGACTACGCGGCCAGCGTCAGAAACTGAGTGGCGAAGCCGCTTGGCGAAAAACATTCGGAACGTTGACATGAACCGGTAAAAACAGCCGCATCACGAGAGGATGGCTGTCGCTGGGAGCATGTCGGCGGTTTCCGAAAATGATGCCATTACAGGAAGGCATCCTGCAGCTCCAAACATCAACAAAGGAGTCTTGCATGACTGGCAAAGAAGTGCTTTTTAAAACGCTTAGGCATGAAGAAACGGAACGTCCCGCCTGGGTTCCCATGGCTGGGGTCCATGCCGGGTTTTTGAAGGGATACACTGCCGATGAAGTCTATCAGGACGCGGACAAGCTCGTCGAGTCTTTGTTGGAAGTGGAAAAGATGTATGCGCCTGATGGCCTGATCCTCCTGTTTGACCTGCAGCTGGAAGCGGAAATTCTGGGCTGCACCATCAAATGGGAAAAGAACGGCCCGCCCAGCGTCCGCTCGCATCCCCTGGAATCGACTTTTGAAATTCCCGATATCAAGATCACTAGAGATTCCGGACGAATCCCTCTGGTACTGGATGTCACGCGGCGCATCAAAAAGGCCGTGGGCGACAGAACCGCTCTGTACGGGCTCTTCTGCGGTCCGTATACGCTGGCTTCCCACTTGAGGGGAACGAACTTTTTCCGTGATGCGCGCCAGCACCCCGAGTATGTCAAGGAGCTGATGGCCTATACTACGGAACTGGGGCTGCAGATGGCCGACTTCTATCTGGAAGAAGGCGTGGACGTCATCGTACCGGTGGACCCGGTCGTATCCCAGATTTCCCCAACCCATTTCAAAAACTTCGTCTTCGAGCCCTATGCAAAGATCTTCGGGCATATCCGCAACAAGGGCGCCTTTTCGTCCTTCTTCGTGTGCGGCAACGCGACCCATATCCTTGAGCTCATGTGCCAGACGAAGCCGGATTCCCTCGCTGTTGATGAAAATGTCAACATCGTGGCGGCCCACAAGCTCACCGACAGCTACGATGTCGCCATCGGCGGGAACATCCCCCTGACGACCGCCTTGCTGCTTGGTACGCAGCTCGACAACATGAAGGTGGGCATCGACCTCATCGACAGCCTGAACACAAGGAAGAACTTCATCTTCTCCCCTGGCTGAGACATGCCTTATGCATCTCCGGTGGAGAATGCGATCGCTCTGTCTCAGGCTGTTCTGCATACCGACAAGGCCCGCGAGATGGTGGCCAACTATGAGTTGAGCTCTATGGACGTGGATGTGGAACTGCCCGACTACGGCAATCTGAAAAAGCCCCTGTTGGAAGCCTTCACGCTGGATTCCACGGCGTGCGCGGCTTGTACGTACATGTGGGGCGTCGCCCAAGACGCGAAGAAGCATTTTGGCGACAGGATCGATGTCGTGGAATACATGTACAACACGCCTGAAAACATCTCCCGGATCAAGAAGATGGGCGTGAAGCAGTTGCCCAGCCTGTATCTCAACGGTGAACTGAAGTACTCGTCGCTCATTCCCAATCTGGATGACCTTATCCGGCAGATCGAGGAAGCCCTATGAACAATCCCTGCGGTCCCGTGCCTCTGCTCTTCATTACCGGGTTTTTGGGCTCGGGGAAAACGACGCTGCTGAACCGTATCCTCGACGAAGCGGCCGCGCAGGGAAAAAAGATTGGCGTCATCATCAACGAATGGGGCCGGGTCAATATCGACTCGAGCCTCATTCGGGCCAAAGACATCGAGATTGAAGAACTTAACGACGGGCAGGTTTTCTGCAGTTGCCTTTCCGGCAATTTTCTGGAGGCTCTTGTCCTGCTCGCCAAGCGCTCTCTGGATGTCGTGATTGTGGAAACCTCCGGGATGGCCAATCCGTTTCCGCTCAGGAATATCCTGTGCGATTTGAAGCGGCTTACTGGCGGCCATTACGTCTATCAGGGCATGATCGCCCTGATAGATCCGGAGAGCTTCCTTGATCTGGTTGAGGACATCAATGCGGTGGAAGAGCAGGTCATCGCCAGCCAACGGATCATCATCAACAAGATCGAGCTCGCAGACGGCGAGACGCTGTCTCGGATTCGGAAAAAGATCAGGCAGCTCAACCCGCACGCCGGGATTATTGAAACCAGTTACGCATGTGTTGAAGGGATATTGGATTCCTCCATGCACGAAGTCTCTACGTCTTCTCCTCTGGAGAGCAAGTTTGTTAAGCGGAGTGCCAAGGAATCATACACGAGGCCGGGCCAGTACATCATCACGACGACGGAAGGGCTGCCCCCGGAAAGGGTGGAAGCCTTTGTCCGCGAGATCCTGCCCGGAGCGCTGCGCGTCAAGGGAATCCTTTCGGATACGGAGCATGGCTGGTTCCATGTGGACGGGGTCAACGACAAGGTCGAGACGAGGGTTCTGGAAGCTAGCGGCAATGAATCGAAGATTGTCATCATTCCCAAGGCGGGAGACGAGATCGCAGAGAAATTGATAGCGGCTTGGAACACGCAATGCCGGGTTCCGTTTTCGCTTTCCTGAACGGGTTCGGGCAATAGGGGTGGGCGGACATGAGCATCATGAACATCGAAGTGTTAGCCGGCGGCAAGCGGTATCGTTTCCAGTCTGAGGCGGGAACAAGCCTGAAGGATTGCCTGCTCAAGGCGGGCATACTGGAAGGTGCGGAGTGCGGAGGGCGCGGCATTTGCGGCAAATGCGCCGTGAAGGTGCGTTCCGGAACGCTGGCTCCGGTTGAGGGGGATGAGTCGTTCCTCATGACCAGGGGGGACGGCAAGGTTCTTGCCTGCCAAAGCCTGATCCGGGAGGATGTGGTCATCGAGATCTCGGCTGGCCGGGATGACGTCCGGAGAAAGGTCCGTTTGCCCAACCTCCAGAAAGAAAAAAAGTACTCCGATTCGTTGATCGAGAAGAAGTTCATCCAGTTGTCCAAGCCCAGCCTGCGGGATCAGGCGTCCGATCTGGAGCGCATTCTGGCTCAGGTGGGCAAGAACAAGAAGGTGGCTTTCAGCCTGTTGGGCGGCCTGCCTGAGATTGTGCGGAAGGCGGATTTTGAGGTTACCGCGGTGTTGGTCGAGGACGAACTGATCGCCGTCGAACCCGGCGATACCCATGCCCTCCGGTACGGCTTCATCCTTGATATCGGTACGACGACCATCGCGGTCTACCTCGTCGATCTGCTTTCCGGCGAAGTGTTGGATGCAGACGGTACGGCCAACCCGCAGCGTGTGTTCGGAGCCGACGTGCTGAGCCGGATTACCGCTGCAGCAGGCCGTGAAAATCTCGAGAAGATGCAGGCCGTGACCATCAAGGGCATTTCCGAAACCATGCGCGGCCTTCTCCGGAGCCTCTCCATCGACGAGAACCATGTGTACAGCGTCGTTGCCGTGGGCAATACGACCATGAGCCATCTGTTTCTGGGCGTCGATCCCAAAAATCTGTCCGTGGCGCCCTTTATCCCCTGTTATCGCCCGCGCACAGTGGTCAAGGGCGGCAGGCTGGGGTTGCCCATGCATCCGGAAGGGACCGTGCATGTCCTCGCGAATATCTCCGGTTATGTGGGCTCCGATACCCTTGGCGTCGCCATGGCCACGAAGCTGTGGGAACAGAAGGGCTACTCCCTTGCCGTGGACATCGGAACGAACGGCGAAATCATTCTGGGCTACAAGGGTTGGCTGCTGGCCTGTTCCGCAGCGGCGGGGCCCGCTTTCGAGGGTGCGCATATCCAGAACGGCATGAGGGCGGGAGACGGGGCCATTGAGAGCGTCCTGCTCGAAAACGGCACCGTCCGGTTGGGGGTAATCGGCGATATGCCTCCGCAGGGAATCTGCGGTTCCGGGCTCATCGACGCGGTGGCCGAACTGCTCCGCTGCGGCCTGCTGGGAGTCTCGGGTCGGCTTGCGGGCGAAAAGTCCCCGGCACTTTCCCAGCCTCTCGGGGGCAGGTTACGCACGGTCGGCGGTATGCGGGAATTTGTGTTGGCCTTTGCTGGCGAGCAGGGCAACGAACGGGACATTGTCATTACGCAGAAGGATATCCGGGAACTCCAGCTTGCCAAGGCCGCCATTGCGGCGGGCATTGCGGTTCTGCTTAAGGAAGTGAAAATCGAAGCATCCCAGATCGACCGGATCTACCTTGCGGGTGCGTTCGGCAATTATTTGGATCGGGAAAAGGCCGTCGCTCTGGGCATGTTCCCAGGCATTTCGGTCGATAAGATCATTCCTATCGGCAACGCGGCTGCGGAAGGGGCGGGTTTGTGCCTGCTTTCCCTGGGAGAACGGAAGATGGCCGACCGGATCGCCTCTTTCGTGAAGCCCGTCGAACTCTCGACCCATGTAGAATTCAACGACCTTTTCGTGAGGGAAATCGGTTTTCCGCCTCTTGGAGGGAAAGGCGCATCCTAAAAGATGCGGCTGCGCCACGTCGCCTTGGCGAACACTCATGCTGCGGGGGGGGCGGTACTCATCGAACCTTTGTGAGCACGCTCTTGGCCCTTATAGGGAATCTTTGGGGATTGCCCCGTGAAACCGCACTGTGCAAAGGCCCTGCATTTTTTGACGGCAACATTTGGAATAGTATGAAAACATTGCTTATCGCCTGTGAAGTCCTGCGTCCCGAGCTGGAAGTGCTCGCATCCGATATGCGGAATCCGCCTCCCATGAACTTTTTGGAGCAGCGGCTGCATGACTATCCGGAAAAACTGCGCAGCGCGTTTCAAGGCCTCGTGGATGCCTTTGAACAGGAGAACGACGGGCCGTTGGCGGTTCTGTGCGGCTACGGGTTGTGTGGGCGCGGGTTGAGCGGCGTGCGCGCCAGCCGGGCAACGTTGGTTTTCCCAAAACTGCATGATTGTATTCCGTTGCTGCTTGGGCTTGACCAGAAGGGGGCCAACGCTTCTTCCCGGGAGGGTGCCACATACTGGATCAGCCCGGGGTGGTTGAAATATTTTTTGGTTCCCTTTCATCTGGAATCGTATAGGCGTTTTTCCGTGTATGAGAAAAAATTCGGCGCGGCCAAAGCCGCCCGGATGATGAAGGCGGAAAACGCGCTGCTCGATAACTACAAGAACGCTTGCCATATCCGCTGGCCGGAGATGGGGGACGCCTATGTGGACGAGGCCCGAAAAGTGGCGGAGGCTACGCTGTTGCCGTACTCCGAGATATGGGGATCTTCCGCTTATCTGGCCGAGTTGCTGCACGGTGGGCAATCCGGGGAGCGGTTTCTGCACCTCGTGCCGGGGCAGACGATCGATATGGATGTTGAAGGCACGATTTGCGCTGTAGCTTGCCCGGCATAATCCGGGCTCTCGTGGTGCTGATGCTCCATTTTGTCCCCGGCTGGCCTCATGGCTTTACCCGTGTGATAGGTGGAATGTCTGGTACAGTGTCGTTTTGAAACTTCAGTGGGCCCGGCATCCCGGGGCATGACGCAATAACGGCAGGCATGGCCATGTCAGTATATAGGCTCACCAACGCACAGTGGGAATATATCCGGCTACTCCTCTTGGTACGGCCAAGGTTGCAGGGATGTCTTCCGGCGGATAACAGGCAAACTCTGGAAGCCATTCTGCATGTGCTCACCACGGGTTGCCCCTGGAGCGAGCTGCCCCACTCTTTGGGGAGCTACGTGACGGCATGGCGGCGTTTCAGGAAGTGGGGTGCGGATGGTACCTTTGCCCGGATTTGGCCATATCTGCGAGCAGAGTTTGAACATGCTGAAAAAAATAGATTTTTCCCGCCACAAATTTGAGTGTTTACAGATCCAGACCGACAGCACGCAGCTCCTGATCAGGCGAAGCGGCGAGCGAGAAGGGCGCAAACGAGCCCGCTCGTCCGGCAGCGGCGGACCGAATCCTCAGCTCCAGGGAAGGCGCATGGTCAGTTTTTCGGCGAAGATTGCCTAATCGCTTCACCAGGGGCTCAGGATATGAACCTGATGCCGACCCGGGGACATCCCGCAGACGTCCCCTCACAGCGGTAAATTTTACTCTTCAGACGGCGTTCGTCACATAGGTGGTATCGATAAACCTGAGGGTGTGGACGCATTCCATACCACTTTTATATCCCTTAAGCAGTTACGCTGTACCTATGCCGATTGTGCGTACAATATTTTTGTGCCGACTTGGTGATGGCACGATTTGATATCCGGGTGAGGTAAAGGAACCGTATGCGGCCATCCTGTAACTGACGGAGGGGATTCATGGATCAGAATGTCATTCTCGTCGAAACCGTGCCGTTGGAATTTGATCTGGAATCCCTAGGGTGCAGGTTGCGTATCCGGCCCGGGCAGACAAAGTTCATGGATCGGCTGAGCCGGTTAGCGGAGGAAGCTGCGCGCGTGGCTAGGCCCAAAGCCGTGGCTAGGCTGTGCGGCCTGACCATACTGGACGAAGAGAAGGTACAGGTCGGAGAAGTGACTTTTTCCAGCCCGCTGCTGCGCCAGAAGATGTATGGGCTGGGGCGGGCATTTCCCTATTTGGCGAGTGAAGGGACGGAACTGGCCGACTGGAGCCTTTCCCTTTCTTCCTCGCTGGAGCAGGTATTCGCCAGTGCCTTGCGGGAAGTGGCCGTTCAGCAGGCTGAAAACCTGCTGGAAAGGACGCTTCTAGAGCGGTACGGTATTGCTCAGGTTTCAGCTATGAATCCCGGTTCGCTGAAGGTATGGTCTCTTGAGGAGCAGGTGCCCCTGTTTGAACTGTTGGCCCCACTGCCCGAGAAACTGGGTGTGACCCTATTGCCCAGCCTGATGATGCGGCCCGAGTACAGTGTTTCGGGTGTGTTCTTCCAGACTGACAGCAAGTTTTACAACTGTCAGCTCTGCCCCAAAAAAGAGTGCCCCAACCGCAGGACCCCCTCTTTGGTCACCTGAGAGTGGGACAGGCGATGCTGTTGAAAAGAATCGGTGGGCCGTGCCGTGATTGAAATGAGGCTGACGGGCGAAATGAATCCTGAGGGGGGTGCAAGATGGTACACAAGCGAAACCTGTTTCCGTCTGTACAGTTTACTTATGACGAATGGTCAAGAAAAAGAGGGGAGGCATGAAAAGTGTCCGTACGTAGATGTGAAGTATGTCGTTTCCGGAACTATGCGGAAAGAAAACCAAAATCGCTACTGGCCCACATTTGGCGCTGGCATACGGGCTGGTGTCCCGGCTGGAAGAGCTACATCAAAGAACGGGAGGCCGAACAGACCCCTTCTCCGACGTCTCCGACGGATTCCTGATGGGAGAACATACCTGTCCCGAAAGGGGAGTCCGCAAACGGGAATGCATTATGCGAGGCCGAGTAGCTTTTCGAAGGAAACCGGTTTTCGGATCCTTAACCCATCTCCCGGCTGAGCCAGGGGATGGGTTAAGGATCCGATGAAGGGGGCGTTTCGGACATTGAACAAATCAGGGCGCATCTTGAACTCCGGGCTGATTACTTACGTGACCTGATGAGGCTGCAACACTCATGGAGTCCGTCGAGGAGAAATGCGCCTTGCTTTCCGTCCCCGGATTACAGGTCAAGTTTGATCCGGAGGAAGCGGAGCAGGGTAAAGCGTTTATGGCGATCGCTCAGAGCGAGGAAGATGCCCGCACGCTGCTTAGGCGCAGATAGCATTACGGAAAGGTGAATTTCATACCCTCTTCCAAGCTGGATATGCGGAACTCCTATTCAGGGGCTCCGCAACATATACATTGTCATCAACGTCAAAGCCAACATCATACTGGGTCAAATCACGACTGCCCCCAATCGAAGCGCTACTGTCTAGGGGCGGCGGATATTATCTGTTTTGGCTTATTTTGATGGATAATTTTATTTTCTGCAGATACAATTTACCAGATGATCATTCACAAATCCTGTGGCCTGCAAGTAGGCATAACAGATGGTCGATCCAAAGAATTTAAAGCCACGTTTTTTCATGTCTTTGCTCATGGCGTCTGATTCAGGAGTAGAGGCTTGGATATCCTTGAGCGTTTTGGGTTGGTAACTGATCGGTTTTCGTTCTGGGAAAAATGATAATGTGTAGTTGTAAAAGCTGCCAAACTCTTTCTGGATGGCGATGAAAAGTTTGGCATTGCTGATAGCCGACTTGATCTTGAGCCGGTTTCTGACAATGCCCTCGTCCTGCATGAGCCGTTCGACATCTTGCTCAGTCATCTGGGCGACTTTATTGGCATCAAAGTCATAAAATGCTTTTCGATATCCTTCTCTTTTGCGCAATATGGTGATCCAGCTCAGGCCAGCCTGGGCACTTTCCAAAGTAAGGAACTCAAAGAGAAGCCTGTCGTCCGTAACGAGCCTCCCCCATTCTTCATCGTGGTATTTGACATAAAGGCTGTCAGTGCCGCACCAACCGCATCGTCCATTGAGCAGGTCTTGCATTTCCATAGTTACTTGGCTTCTTTCTTTATGTATCTTTACGGTTATGGGGAGCAGAAGGTGCTCTGGCCTCACCGATTGACGCAATAATCCGTCAAACCATTTATCAATCCACGCCGTTCATCAGCAAGCGGCACCAGCAAAGCGGAGCTGGCTGTTAGATCAAGCCTGAGCCTCTATAATTTACAGAGTTCTGTAATAATAGAATTACATAACTATGTAATTCTATTATTTTAATAAGATATAGTCGCTTTCTCTTGGAAGGCGTCAAGCAGAAGCGCCCAATCATGGACAACAATGAGAATGGGAATGTCGCTTTCTCGGAGTGTCGTTCTGAGGTGCTCGGCTTTCAGGCTGGGGTGATGGAGAGCTCCTGTGGTGTGCGGACGACAAGAGCAAGAATGCTTCCTGAATGCGCTCTTCCTGATATGCGGTTCCCAGCCCATACCTCGGCATTCGGAACGAAAGTACAAAGCAGACGCATACGGCCTTTTTTATGGCAGGCTCAAGAAAAAGTTCATTCTGTTCCATCTGTCTTGTCCATGCGTTCCGCCAGAGCCCGCGCATCCTCTACGAAGGTTTCAACCTGAGTGCCTCTTCCGCCGGAGTTTCTCCGTAATCGTGAGCTGTAAGATTTCTGTTGTCCCGATAGAAAAAACAGCGTCTGACCTCGTCGGGCGTGAGCAGGCCATGTTTGGCGGTATGGCGTAGTACATCCTTGAAGTAGAGCCTGTCCACCTCAGCGGGAGAAGCGAAAATCTGTTTGAGGTACTTCCCCAAAAGTTTACCTCCCGTTTCAAGGACAAGCTCGAATCCCTTAATAACGGCGTTTCGGTAGACGTCGTACTCCACGCTGTCCGGTGTTGCTTGTTTCAGGAGGGCAACACCGGGCCTCCACGGTTTGGGATACAGCGTTTGAAGTGTGCCGTCTGCAACATGCGTCTTCCTCAATATCCCTGTTTCTTGAGCCAGTCGTCCAGTGCTTCCCGCACGATGTCCACTTCCTTCCGGCGTTCATCGAAAGCATACTTGCGAAGACGTTCCGACAATGACCGAGATATGTTGTACATTTTCCTCTGGTCATTTTTTTCAGGTAGGGGTTCCTGTATTCCTGTATTTATAGGATTCTGTATTTGTGTATTGCTGGAAGCCTGTATTTCTGTAATACCGGGCTCCGTTCTGGCAAACAGCCCGCTGGGGCTCCCTTTCTTCACCTGGTTCTTTCCTCTATCCCCGAGTCCCATAGCATCCCTCCGTTCTTTCCAGAAATTCGGCAGCAAAGGCCGCATAGTCTTTTGCGCCGTAACAGCTTCGCTTGTAGCTGAACACATCCTGCCCATTACTGGGGGCTTCCGCAAGGCTTACATTGTCACGGATGCGGGTCGAGAACAGTGCGTCTCCCCATTCGTCGGCGAGGGCAGCGGCCACATCTTTGTTGAGGGTCTTTCGGGCATCAAAAAACGTCAGGACGAGCCCGAGGATCGCCAGATCAGGATTGAGATCGCGGACAAGCTCCGCAGTCTGCCTGATGAGCGCCAGCCCCGCCAGAGCGTAATACTCGACCTGCACAGGGATGAGCAATCCGTTTGCCGCATTGAGGGCGTTGACGGTCAAAAGCCCGAGAGAAGGCGGGCAGTCTATCAGCACATAATCGTATTCGCCCGAAACAGAGAGGAGGGCTTTCTTCAGCAGATTCTCCCTCCCGATTCGCCCGGCAAAGGCCAGTTCCGCTTCTGCAAGCCGGATGTTGGCCGGGAGAATATCCAACCCCGCTTCCAGCGTGCTCTTCGCCTCGGCGATGGAGGCGCTTCCAGCGAGGACATCGAAAACGGTATATTCCAGCGTTTGCGGATCAAGACCACAGGCGTCGCTCAGGTTCCCCTGAGCGTCCAAATCGAGCAGCAGCACGCGTTTTTTTGCATTTCTGGCAAGCTGAACTCCCAGATTGTGTGCCGTCGTTGTCTTGCCCACGCCGCCTTTTTGGTTGGCTATGGCACAGATATACATGGTTTTTATTCTCCTCATAAATATGTATTTATAGTATTACATGTACATGGAATATTGTAAATACATATTTACGTAAATATATATTAAACAGAGCCCGGCCGGGTCATCATCACCACCTTCTTGCGGTTATCGATAATTCTCCACTCCCATCGAAAAGGAAGAGGGCGTGCCAGGGCCGCATCTTCCGCACCATCGTTCTCTCCGGGCCTTTGCGGGGTACTCCGTTCATTCTGTCACGGAAACAGCCCCTTCCTTTCCAGTTTTCAACTCCAGGGAAAACTCGCAACGTCCAGGGAGGGCACAATGGAAGATTTGGAAATGGAAGCCATCACAGCGGCGAGGGTAGCCAATGAAGAGCGACTGGGTTTCTGCCCCGGCATGTGGGAATGGCAAAAATACTCGCGTTTGAATGGCGTATCGTTAACTGAATGGGAACTCTTTGCAGAGCGGGTACGCGGGAGGTTTCTGGAATTTCTATGATCTGAGCAATGGATGCTTTTCCATCGCCTCGGAGCTACCACATCCCATGAGGCTCATGCGGCCCGGAAGCTTTTTTGATGGGGAGATGTCTCCCGATGTGGCTGGAAGGTGTGGCAACCTTGTTTGTCCTTACCAAGTTCGCCGGACACAATCCTACCTTTGCAGAGAAGTACTGGCAAATCTACGAATATATCGGCTCGCACCCTGAAGCGCAGAAGATCTACGCGGCCGTTGAAACAAAGAGTCCTCTGCACTATACTTGAAATTTGTTGAACAACAAATACAAATAGCTGTGTCATAAGAAATAATTGATGTTTTATTTCTTGAATTTCCAAAGAGATAACCGACTAAATGCTTCGGCTATGGATTCCGCTAACGGAAAAAACGGAGAAAAAGACTGTATTTTGCACCATACTGTGGAGATGAAACAATCACATTCTATGACAGAGCCTGCTCGTCTGATGTTACTGTGAGCATCACCTCGGGGGTGCCCCGCCACGGAGTTTTTCATGCTTCGCACTGTCATTTCGGGGTGGGGTGTGCTTGCTCTGTTTCTCGGTATAGTATTTTGCCTTGGCGACGAGTGAATGTGGCTTCTGGAGCTTCTTCAGTTTTTGCTGCGCTCTCGTGATAGCTTCAGAATCTCGAACTCAGCCGTAGCAAAACTCTTTCCCCGGGCCATAATGGTATCTTCTAAAATTTCCTCGGCGCGGAGCAGCGCTTCGTCGAGTGAGGGGAAGACGTTCTCTTCGCCCACGGTGCGCAGGATACCGACCCGCTGGAGCGTCCTGTGGACGGGTTTCCGCACGGCGGCGAATAGCACGCGACAGCCTTTCCGCCGGCGCTCAAGGAATTCTTCCAATGCGTGGATACCTGTCATGTCGATGGCGGACATGTTGTGCAGATACATTATGAATACCTTGGGCGGCGTCTCCATCGCGTTCAGCGTGGACTGGAATCGGTCAGCCACACCGAAGAACAGCGGCCCGTTGATGGCGAAAATTTCCACTCCGTCGGGCACGTTGTTTTTGTCCGGGATAGGGATTTCGTGCCCGGATGCCTCGTCCTCCCTGGAAACGCAGGATGGAGACCTGTTAATTCGCCCATGCGGCGCATGAACAGCAACGACGCCGGTATGACTCCAGTATATACAGCCACGGTTAAGTCAAACACCACCGTGAGCGCGAAAGTCAGGAGCATTACCGACCAGTCGGATTTAGGTCCCTGAAAAATATGGCGCACAGTGCGCAGATCGCTCATATCGTAGGCAACTACCACCAGTACGGAGGCAAGGGCTGCCAGTGGGATGAGCTCTATCAATGGCAGCAACCACATGATCACAGCCACGAGGAACAGGGAATGCACAATGGCGGAGATGGATGACATCGCGCCTGCTCGGATATTCGTCGCCGTGCGGGCGATGGCGCCCGTGGCGGAGAATCCGCCGAAGAACACGGAAGCCACATTGCCGATGCCCTGCGAAATCAGCTCCATATTCGAATTGTGCCTGTCGCCCGTCATGCTGTCCGCCACCACACAGGCCAGCAGCGACTCGATGCCCGTTCTATCAATGTTGATATCCGCGTGCTTTCCGCCACCAATATTGATTTGGAAACGTCGCTGGCGCAGGGTCGGCTACGACGGGACCTGTTCTACCGTCTGGCCTCGGTCACGCTACGCCTTCCTCCACTGCGCGATCGGCAAAGCGATATACCCATATTGGTGGACTATTACATTAAACAGTTTTCCAAGTCGTGGTTGATAGAGCCTCCGCATCTGTCCGCAAGTGTCCTCGGTGCGCTCTGTAACCACGATTGGCCCGGCAATATCCGTGAGTTGCGCAATGTCGTCAGCAGACTTTTACTGCACTCTCTGGATGGGGCTGTAACGGAAGCACTGGTACGGGAAACGCTGCATGAATGGGACAATATTTCCGGTCAGATGGTAAAACCCACGCAGCTCCTCTCGCTATCCGCACCAGCCGAAATTCCACTACAGGCGTCTTCCAGGGGAAATGACACCGATCTGCCAAGCCTTGAGGAAAATGAACGTGCCCATATTCTGGAGGCATTACGCCTCACTGGGGGGCGTCTGTCTGGCCCGCGTGGTGCTGCGGCCCTGCTGAAGGTGCCACGGTCCACGCTGCAACACAGAATACGCAAGCTGGGTATAGTGGTGTAGCGCCACCCGGACATCCGACGCCTGAAGGCGTTTCGCGTTGTCTGTTCAGCAGGGGGAACAACCCGGATCATTTATGGGAATATCCCCGGCCACCAGTGGGCGACATGTGAAGAGACAGGACGGAACACAGCCTGCAATACATGAGAACCATCCATACAAGAGCTTTCAGAAGCGAGAGGGAGTCCCCGCAGGAGAGCGCTGTGACTTCGGATATGCCCCTGCCGCGTTTGATTGAAGGCCGAGCAGCAAGGCCAGCCCTGTTATCGAGGACGATGAATTTCCGCCTTATGCCACGGCGAATATCGGCAAGGAATTGTGTACAGCCTGGAAAATCGACTAGGAGGCGGACTCGAAGCGGGCAGATGGGCCTTTAGGCGCGGCCAGAGGAGGCGCGTACATCCTGTGGGCAGGGAAAAACAGTGCGGCGCGCAGGCCATACGCTTGCCGGATGAAGGCGCCATCTTCATGACGGAGGTTACGCCTTGAACAGGAAGGGGCCCGGAGTTTTTGGACGTAGGGGGGAGTTTTTTCCAGAAGGCCGCAGGACGTGGCGGGGCTGGAGAGAGCGGAGCGGCTTGAGGGCCGGGAGGGAGGGCTTTACAAGGGCGGGGTGCTTATAATACAAAAGGCGCACCACAAAACCTCAATTTTGGAGGTATGTGATGCGCCTTTGATGTCTGTTGGCGTCCCCAGGCGGATAAAAACTATATAGATAATATATTGATATTACATAATTTTTATAAACATTTTTTCTTTGATACCTACTAATCTACCTCAAAATGTAAAGTTTTTGAAAAAACTTCTTTGAATGGTACTGGACACTTTCTTTATGCCGTAAAAAGTACTCCCTCCTTTGAGGGAAATGCCTTTTGGAATAGAGAAAGCAGTACTCTCTCTTCACTCCCGGAAAAGCTCAAAGACATTTCTCCTGCAAAGGAGGAAGTAGATGGGGGCGGCAGAAGCTGCATCCCATGTTTTTTTCCCATGACAAGAAAACCGGGCACGGCGTTTTTCCTGTCCGCCGTGCCCGGTTTCACTGTATGAAAATATGAAGAGCTACCGGCTATAACGGTGGAGCTCCTTTTCCCCTAGAATTTCCACTTCAATCCGGCGGATACGTTGTATTCACGGGTGAAGTGTTCGCCGTGTTCGCGTTCTGCCTGCATGTACAGACGAAGATTGTCCGTAGCCTGCCAGTCCACGCCCGCGCCGTAGTAAACGCGCGTACCATCTAAATCGGAGGTCATGCGCACGCCGTTGATGCGGGCTTCCTGTTCTCCCAGAAATTCATGGTTCACACCGGCCTTCACGTAGGGCTGCATATAGCGTTCGCCGCTCCCGCCTTCCAGCGAAAACTTTTTGCCGAGAACCAGCCCTGCGCGACCGGTCAGGGAATCCATGTCCTTCTGTTCGACTTTCATTCCGTTGGAGGCATGGAAATCGCCGCCTTTCACCCAGAAATAGGAAAGCTGAAGCTGAGGTTCGAGGAACCAGTAATCGCGACCTTCATTGCTGAAGGCAAAGTCCAGCTTGCGCCCCGCTTCCAGCGAGGCACCCAACCCGTAAGAGGAACGGTCGTCATGTACTCTGGTGCCATCCAGCATGGAGGTGCGGAGCTTGTGATTGTACCAGTCCATTGTTCCCACGGCGTCCACATACCAGCCGTCTGCATGAGCCCAGGTAGAATACAGACCGCCGCCGACACTGGTCAGGTCTCCATGCCCGCCCCAGTGTCCGTTGACGCTCTGGTGAGCGCGCGCACTGCGAAGCTGCATACCCACAAGCCACAAAGACTCTTCGCTTACAGACGCGAGAGTATCGTAGCCTATGGAGCCTCCAAACATATTCTGCGTGAAACTTGTTCCTCCAAGTCCATCAAGGCGTGATTTATCGGCAAAGCCGCGTACCCACAGACCGGTCTGCGTGCCGTAACGCACTTCGCCCAGACGCTTGCGCAGGTCGGTGAGCTGGCCATACCACATGGCATAGTGTCCGGCCAGACCGGAAAGAGCGGCTTCCGTTTCACCGGTGGGAGAAAGCGGAGGGTTCGGATTTACCGGGGGAGTGGGGTCGTCCGGGTCAACAGGGACAATGCTTTCAACCCGCTGCAGATACCATTCCGTAGTGGCATCATTTGTCCTGCTGGCCAATTTATAAAGATACAATCCCAAATCCACCTGCTGGTCGGTATTGGCAAGTCCAAAGGTTCCTGATCCGTTTTCCTGACGAACCAGATAGGTGTTCATTTCTTCAGCGGATATTTCAGTGTTCCCGGAAGAAGCCACATAAATCGAGTTATTGCCGGAATCATAGCGGGTGATGTCTACCTGATCGACACCATCAGTAGAATCATCCTCCACCTTCAAACGAAAAGTTCCACCGTTTCCGGCAAGTTCACCGATGGACAGTTTCTGGTACTCCTGTGCCGATGCAAGATCGGCAATGCCACCGTCGGTAAACTGAAGGCGCGAGGCTTCGGAGGGCTTGTATTCGGTTTCACTTATGTACGCGGGGACAACATGCCACGTTGCTGTATCCCCAAGTTCCACCTGCAAATGAGCTTCGGCGCTTTTTCCCGAAGATCCGGTCCATTGAGTGGTGCCGCAAAGTTCAAGAGAGACATTACTTGTATCGTATGCAGCTACATCGCCATGCAGCGTACCTGAGCTGTTCGCCGCCAAACGAATCTTGGAGTTATCCTTGCCATAGGCCAGAGCACCAGCGTCCAGACTGACGTTATCTGCTTCTACGAGGATGGAAGAATTCCCACGGGCATTGAGGCCATACTGTCCAGTCATGGAGAAGTTGGAACTCTTCATAGCAACCGTTGCGGAATCTTTCGAATATATTCCACTATGAGAGAAATTCAAATCAATGTTATCAGCTTCTTGTATATTTACTGAAGAATTTCCTCCGGCATACACAGGTATGTAGCTGTCGGATATTGAAAAATCCTTACTTTTTATATCAATACGAGCGTTATTTTTTGTGTATACACCGCAATTAATATTCGTAAATATTGTACTTGAATTTGTTATGTCCACAGTACCATTTTCTGCAGATATCCCCGTGTAGAAATCTGATAATATTAAATTTGTATTCTGTAATTCAATTTTTGAAGGATAATCTTCATATACATAGATTCCATAGCCGGTTTCTGGGTGAGCGGATTTCCCCAGAATAGTACCGCCGGATATTGCGACGTCTCCGGCTTTGTATCCACCAGGATAGAAAAAATCAACGCTGTAAATAATACAACCGCCATTGGTGATAGGAATAGCCGATGATGAGTTTGTAAAATCAAAAGTAACGATAGCGTCATTTAGGATGGTCAATGTCTCTCCTCCATGAAGCATTCTCGCACGGTGATTATAGTTTTCTAACGTATAATCTCCCCAGTTTGTACTTTTGCTGATGATGTAATTTTCTGCCAGAGAGATTGTTGGAACTGCGATGGTTATCGTACACGCAATTGCCAACGATGCGAACATATTCATTAGACGGCATTTTTTTAGAACTGCATTGTACCGGTTGACCAGATTTCCTATGGCTCCCTTCGTCAGCATGACATTCCTCCGACAACATTTTCAGACGATGTATGCCGGAGACTCCGGTTGCAAAACATGAGAGCGGCCCCGGCATGGTGAAAACTGACAATCAAGCCAACGGCGCGAAAAAGTGTACTTTTCCGCACCCTAAAAAACGATTCCTGCCGTGACGAGGGGGTAGACAAATTTTTGACTGGAATTTTAGACGGTTCTACGATATTATTTCCTGCATAGGAGTTCAGGAAGCCGACGGTGCGGAAAAGTACACTTTTTCGTTGAGATTTATCTGGATTTCTGTTCCACACCCGCTCTGTAACGGAATGAAGATTCCGCCATTCCGCATGTCTTTGCGGCATCCGCAAGCGTCATTTTTCCATCCGACCAGAGTCTGAGTACAGTCGGAAATTCCGCCGGAAGCGGTCTGGGCGGACGTCCGAAGCGGATGCCTTTCTTTTTCGCGGCGGCGATGCCTTCCGCCTGACGCTTCCGTATGTTTTCCCGTTCGTTCTGAGCAACAAAGGAAAGCACCTGCAACACAAGGTCGGCAATGAACGTTCCGAGCAGGTCCTTGTCTCTCCGCGTATCCAGAAGGGGCATGTCCAGCACCAGAATATCCGCCTTCTTTTCTTTGGTGAGAAGCCGCCATTGCCTCTGGATTTCCTCATAGTTGCGGCCCAGCCTGTCGATGCTGGTGATGCAGAGCAGATCGCCGGGCCTCAGTCGCCTGAGCAGCGCCCGATACTGCGGGCGTTGAAAATTCTTCCCCGACAGCTTGTCCATATAAATTCTGTCCGCCGTTATGGAGTACTCCCGCATGGCCATGAGCTGGCGGTCCTCGTTCTGGTCTGCGCTTGATACACGGACATATCCGTAAGTCTGAGTCATGCTGATTCCCCATGTCGTTGATTTATAACTCGTCAATCGGCATATCAGGCACGATGAACGAATTCTGCCGGTGTTCGTTTTCAGAGACTGACCGCTTTACGCCTTCCGTCATTCTGCCTGTGGACGCCGGGGCGGGGGGTGTGTCTTTCTTCTTTCCCTTCCGGCGTCTGAACTCGCTCAGGTATTTGGCGAGCGTCGGAGCCTTTACCTCAATGCCTTTTTCGTGCAGGCGTTCGACAAGCTCCTGAACCTCGAAACCTCTCTTTCTCATCCGCTCCAGCGTCGGGGCCAGAGCGAGGACGGCTTCTTTGACGGACATGGTTCTGTTCCCCTCCAATGTGACGGAAGCGGGTTTGAGAGCGGCGAATTCCTGTCTGATTTCCTTCAACTGAGTGGCGGTAATAGCCATGATGTTTTTCCTGTGTTTCGCCGGGACGTTGCCCCGGATTGGCGTTTTGTCTTTCCGGTCGAGCGGGACGGTCGCCCACGCTTCACGCAAGTGAAGCATAGTGGGCTATATCTTCGGCCTGTGCGAAGATTTCCTCCCGACGCCTTACCTCATCCTCATGCCACGGGCGGAGCGCGCCTGCCGACGCTCCCTGTCCCGCGCCTCCTGCTCCTGCCGCTGCCGCTCCTCTTCCTGCTGACGCTGGATCTGTTCGGCACGCTTGCGCTCCACGAACTCAATATGCAGCGGCCTGATTTCCGGCAGAAGCAGAAATTCCCGATAGCCCGCCATGATTCTTTTCATTTTCTTCAATTGATTTTCCAGCTCCTCTTTTTCATCATGATTCTGTTTCCTGTGGGCCGTGTATTCCGTTTCAAGCCGCGTCTGTTTCCGGCGTAACGACTCCACTTCCTGTTGCAGACTTTCTTTCTGCTTCTGGACAAGGTGCTTGACGGCAAGCGCCTTTTTCAGTTCTTCAATGAGGGAAGAGGCTTTCTCAAGCACGGACGGGTAATTGAAAAGAGAGGCTTTCGGCAGAGAGGAATCTTCCCGAAGAACCTTTTCCGCCTCCTCAGCCTGCCGCTCATACTCCTCAATGCTCTTTCTCAACTCTTCCTCACGCTGTTCCAATGCGCTGATAAGCTGCCGTGAATTTCGGGAAGTCTCTTCGGATTCCTGAATCAGTTTCTCCAATGCTTCCTGTTGCTGCTTGAACTCGCGGGTATCCATATGTTTTTTCACGGAACCGGGAGTCTGTTCCACGCCGCGTTCAATGACGAAGCCCCGGCTTTGCAGATGAGCGGGAAGCCCGGATTGCAGTTTTCGCAGACTCTGACGTGTATAGATTTTGTTGGCGTTGAGCCTCCCGTCCGGCGTCACCGGCACATGAAGGAAGTGCATGTGCGGCGTCTTTTCATCCATGTGAACCATTGCGGAAACGACATTCTCCGCGCCCACAAACTCCGTGAGAAAGGCTTTGCTTTCCTCAAAGAAACGCCTTGTTTCCTCCGGCGTGAGACCATCAAAAAACGCCTTGTCCGAGGTGACGATAAGCCCGCACATGCAGCACGGCGTCCTTTCTCACGGCCTTGACCAGCAGAAGCTCGTCAATGCGGTTCTGAATGGCTTCGGCATAGTTCGATGCTGCGGCTTCGTGCAACTCGTAGTTTGCCGCGCTTCTGTCGTAGTCAATATCGGGATTGCTGTGGCTCTCCCGTTCCCGCCGGTTGTGGCTCTGGATGCCGCGTATGGCTTCCTTCTTGAATTTGTCCATATGAAGGACGAGATAGGACATAGCAGTACTTCCTTGTATCAATGGATGTCCCGCTCTTTCTGTGACAGGAGTGCGGGACACTTTTTCAGTTTACGCGGTACAAGAGTTGAAAATCTGTTTAGATTTTGTTGGACTTCATAGGATGACAGATACGACGAATATTGCAGGTGTCCCGCTGTACCGGTGTTTAGACAGCGGTACAGCGGGACACCTGAAAAATGGTCAAGCGAGACCTTCCAGTTTTCTTTTCAATCTGTGGACAGACGATTTTGATTTTCCCATCTCCTCGGCGCAGTCACGAATGCTGTATCCCTCGCCGAGCAGCCTTTTCAATTCCTCCAGTTCCACATCTTCAATGTCCCGAACCCGCCAATGCAGGGCATTGCCTTCGGTAATCAGGTTGGCCTCAAAGGGTTTGGCGTCATCGCCCAATATGCCCCGCGCCTTGGTCAGATGGACCTC
>ERZ836760.830-NODE-830-length-40884-cov-4.720150_pt1 | contig 40884 bp, 33 predicted proteins | sample MGYA00519941_ERZ836760 | MGnify/ENA primary metagenome ERZ836760 (study PRJEB31850, sample SAMEA3708807) | human gut metagenome | biome: human gut; feature: human-associated habitat; material: faeces | place: China | collected 2014 ... | reverse complement strand
CCTGCGACCTCTCGGCCCCCAGCCGAGCGCGCTACCAAGCTACGCCATACCCCGATCGAACTATATTAGTATATCAGAAAATGAGCGATTTGAAAAGCAATTTGTATAAGAATTTTTTAAATCTGCCCTTCGGACTTTACAGTCCCCCCGTACTTTGTTATCATGGATACTAGAATTACCGGCGGCTGGCGGATTGCTCGCAGCCGCGATTACAGAAGGAAAACGGAGAGTTGTTTATGAAGGGAATCGTCAGTTTTGACATGGACATGACACTGCTGAACCATGCAGATTATAAGATTCCGGACAGTGCCATCAAAGCGCTGGATCTGCTTCGCAAAAATTACTATATCGTGATCGCCACCGGCCGTGACATGGATGCCAAGTTCAGCGAGGGCCTTGCAGACCAGGTGAAGCCGGATGCCATCATCCATTTAAATGGCAACAAGATCACCATCGGCTCGGAACTGATCTATGAACATTGTATGAAGCGGAAACTGGTAGAAGAACTGCTGCAATTTGCAGAAGGGAAGGATTACGCCATCGGCATGACCGTGGGTGATATCGATTATTTCATCAATCCCTGGTGTGTGACCCGACACGATATGGTACGCTGGCAGATGTCGGACCGGAAGTTTCGCGACCCGTGGAAGCTTCTGGACATGCCGGTGCGCACGCTGGCCTACATTGGCCGGGAGCCTGGAGCGAAAGAAGTGGAGGCGGCATTCCCTATGCTGAAGCTTCCACTGTTTTCCAGCCGGGAAGGGGCCGATATCATTGAAAAGGATGCCTCCAAGGCAGAAGGACTCAAACGCCTCTGCAAAGCCTGGAATATCCCGCTGAAGAACACGATCGCCTTTGGCGACAGTATGAATGATTATGAGATCGTGACTACCGCAGGAATCGGCGTGGCTATGGGCAATGGGCATCCGCAGCTGAAGGCGGCAGCGGATTACGTTACCGCGCCCATTGGCGAGGACGGTGTTTATAAGGCTTGCGAAGCGCTGCATCTGTTTTAGGCAGGTGCGGCTGCAAACTGCAGAGCAGGCACAATGACAGAAAGAAAATCGTGACAGAACGAAAGGAATATAAATTTATGGCAACATATTATGATCTGGTGATTATCGGGGCAGGACCGGGCGGCTATACTGCAGCCATCAAGGGCGCGTCCTTCGGCATGAAGGTAGCCGTGGTGGATGAGAATAAGTTGGGCGGTGTCTGTATCAACCGGGGCTGCATCCCCACCAAGGCGCTGCTTCATGCGTCCAATATTTTTTCCATGATGCAGCACGGGGATGAATTTGGTGTTTCTACTGATTTTATCTCCTTTGATTTTGCAAAAATGCAGGATTACAAGAAGCGTTCTGTGCGCCGGTACCGCGATGAAATCCAGAAGCTGTTTGATAAAAATAATATTACCTTTATAAAGGGAAAGGCAACCATCCGCCGGGAGAAAACTATTGAAGTAGTAGGCGAGAGCGGCAAGGAATATCTTCGTGCAAAGAATATCATTATCGCTACCGGTGCGAAGCCGATCATGCCGAACATTCCCGGCATCAATCTGCCGGGCGTTATCAATAGTGACCGTCTGCTGGCAGTGCCCACCTGGAATTATGACCGCATCGTGATTATGGGCGGTGGTGTCATCGGTGTAGAGTTTGCTACCATTTTCCAGGCACTCTGCTCTAAGGTGACCATTGTAGAGAAAGGACCTCATCTGTTAGGTCCGATGGATGAGGAGGTCTCCGAAGCATTAAAGGAACAGCTCGTCAAGAAGGGCATTACTGTTTACTGCAATGCTATGGTAGAGGAAATCCAGCGGGAGGAAGGTCTGGTATGTACCGTGCGCCATCTGCTGACCGATGAGACGACCCAGATTAAAACGAATCAGGTGGTGGTAGCCGTTGGAAGAGCACCTTACACGGAAGGTCTTCTTGGTGAGGACATGAGCCTGCAGATAGAACATGGAAGGCCGGTGGTAAATGCGGACTTTGAGACTAGCGAACCGGGAATCTATGCGATTGGAGATGTTTCTGCAAAAACACAACTGGCCCATGTGGCTATGGCGCAGGCAACCTACGTCATTGAAAATCTGGCGGGAAAGCCGCATACCATCCGTCTGGAGGCAGTGCCAAACGGCATGTTTGTCTCTCTGCCGATCGTGCCGAGCTGTATCTATACTGAGCCGGAGATTGCTACGGTTGGTCTCACGGAGGCGAAGGCCGGAGAACTTGGCATGAAAGTGCGCTGCGGCGTTTACGATATGGGAGAGAACGGCAAATCCATCATTGCCAGGGAGGAGCACGGCTTTATCCGCCTGATCTTTGAGGCATATTCCAATACCATTGTGGGAGCGCAGATGATGTGCCCACGCGCCACGGACATGATCGGAGAAATGGCTACGGCCATTGCAAACGGACTGACTGCCGAGCAGCTTTCCCTGGCGATGCGTGCTCATCCAACCTACAGTGAAGGCATTGCGGCAGCTATTGAGGATGCCATGCGTCAGAATGAAAAGTGAGGATAATAACATGAACGAAATTACAGAGAGAATTGCGCGTCTCCGCAGACTGATGGAGACTTATCATATGGATGCCTATCTGGTGCCGACAGCAGATTTCCATGAGTCGGAGTATGTGGGGGAGCATTTTGCATGCAGAAAGTACATCACCGGATTTACCGGTTCTGCGGGTATTGCCCTGATCACAAAGGACTGGGCCGGTTTGTGGACAGATGGCCGTTATTTCGTGCAGGCGGCTGCAGAATTGAAAGATAGTGGCGTAGAACTTATGAAAATGGGCCAGCCCGGAGTTTTGACCGTGGAGCAGTATCTGGCAGACCACATGCCGGAGCATGGTGTGCTTGGCTTTGATGGCCGTGTTATCAACAGCAAGACAGGGGAAAGCCTGCGGCATCGTCTTTCCAGAAAACAGGCATCCATCTGCTCCGACCATGATCTGATCGGTGAGATCTGGGAAAACCGCCCGGAGCTTTCCGCAGAGCCGGTATGGATCCTGGAAGAGAAATATGCCGGACAGGCCGCATCCGAGAAGATTAAAAACCTGCGCGAAGCCATGAAGAAGGCTTACGCGGATGTGCATATCATCACCACGCTGGATGACATTGTCTGGCTGTTCAATATCCGCGGGAACGACATTCCATGCAATCCGGTGGTGCTGTCCTACCTGATGGTAACCGGGGAGAACCTGTTCTTCTATGTGAATCCGCAGGTGATCTCCGATGAGGTCCGCTCTTACCTGGAGTCCTTGGGCGTGACTATCCGCCCCTACAATGACATTTACGCGGATGTAAAGGAGCTGAAAGACCATACCGTGCTTCTGGAGAAGAGCCGTGTGAACTTTGCCATTTACGAGAGCGTGCAGACCCAGAACCAGATCATCGACCAGATGAATCCGACCGTGTACGCCAAGTCCCAGAAAAATGAGACCGAGATTGAAAATATGAAAAAGGCCCACATCACCGATGGTGTGGTCATGACCAAATACATTTACTGGCTGAAGAAAAACATCGGTAAGATCCCGATGGATGAGTGCAGCGTGGCTGACCGTCTTGACCAGATGCGCCGGGAGCATGGAGCACTGGATATCAGCTTCAACACAATCTCCGCATATGGGAAAAATGCGGCACTGTGCCATTACCATGCCGTGCCGGAGCAGTGCGCGAGCCTGCAGGCAAGAGGCCTGTACCTGGTAGATTCCGGTGGACAGTATTACGAGGGAACCACCGATATCACCCGTACCATCGCCCTGGGGCCGGTCACGGATGAAGAAAAAGAGCATTACACCCTGGTGCTGATGAGCATGCTGCGTCTTGGACATGTGAAATTTCTGGAAGGCTGCAGCGGCCTGAGCCTGGACTATGTAGCGCGGGCACCGTTCTGGAAGCGCGGACTGGATTTCAACCACGGAACCGGCCATGGCGTGGGTTATCTGTTAAATGTGCATGAGCGTCCCATCGGCATCCGTTACCGGGTAGTGCCGGAGCGCCAGGACAGCGCGCCGTTTATGCCGGGCATGGTATGCTCCGATGAGCCGGGACTTTACATTGAGGGAAGCCACGGCATCCGCACAGAGAACCTGATCTACTGCAAGAAGGACGAAAAGACTGATTACGGCCAGTTCTTAAGCTTCGAGTATCTGACCTACGTGCCGATCGATCTGGAGCCGGTGGATGTATCTCTGATGGAAGAGCAGGATCTGGCATGGCTCAATGAGTACCACGCACAGGTATACGAAAAGATCGCGCCGCATCTGGACGCAGAAGAAGCGGCCTGGCTGAAAGAAGTTACCAGACCGCTGAGCAAATAAGAAATGAGTAACTGGGTCCATGGCAGAAACTGTGCGCAGTCAGTCCGGACATCGGATTTGGCCATTTGTCTGCAGTTCTGACATGGAATCAGATTACTCTTCCCATGGAAGATTGACGATGGTATATTCATGATGGACTGCCGGGAGAAACTTCTCCAGAATGTCCTTCGTGTAAAGCTTTAAGCTGGAGGTGTTGATGCATGGATGACAGCCCACAAAGGTGTGGTGGTCGATCACATCCTGGTCGATGAGCAGCCGCACGCGGTTGCTTTTGTCATTCATCAGCCCCAGCACGCTGACAGAACCCGGCGTGATATCCAGAAATTCCTCCATGAATTCCGAGCTTGCAAAGGAAAGGCGGGCGCTTCCAATCTGTTTGGAAAGCTTCGCCGTCTTAAACTTCTTGTGGCCCGGCATCATGAGCAGATAGAAGTCCGTTTTCTGGGCATTGCAGAGAAACAGGTTCTTGCAGATCTCAATGTCCAGCCGGACATCCACGTCATGGCAGGCGTCAATGGTGGCGGTGGCATCGTGATCCAGCCGCCAGTAAGGAATCTGGAGCTCATCTAACAGGTCATAGGTGCGGATCTCCTTCTCCAGCCGCCCGGTGCAGTCCGCCGGACGGCCGGTGTAGAGAACCGGATCCATATAAAAAGAATCCTCGCCGGTGTGTAACGCACCGGCTTGTGTGTTGTTATCGGATGTGTTGGACATAGGGGTTCCTCCTGAAGGTATGTAGTAATGTAAATAGTAAAATGATGTTAGGGGTAAGTGCTTTGACCCTGGTATCATTATATAAAAAATGATAAAAAAGACAAGGGGCTTGAGAGTCGTGAAACAGGATAGAAATGTAAAAAAAGAAAATTGGAAGAAGAAACCGGCTGCCGGAAAGCAGGGACGGAGTCTGGATGATAAATTTGAAGAGTGGGTTGGAGAGAAGCCGGTAAAAAAGGCAGGAAAATCTTCTGAGCAGAAAACAGGCCGGAAAGAGGATTGGAGCCGGGCTAGGAAGAAAGATGGCAAGAATGCAGATCAGAAATCTGCGCGGGATTTTGCTTGCGGCAAAGTTGAAAAATTCGGAAAAGCAGATGGAAAGTCTGCGCAGAAGAGTTTCGGAAAATCTGCCCGTAAGGATACTATGAACTTCGGCAAAAAATCAGAACCGAAGCGTGGATTTGGCGATTCCCCGAAATCAGGAAAACTTCAGTCTGTAGCAGAAGAGAAAAAAGCACCGAAGAAGAAAGGTCTGTGCCCGGTGGCGCACCGCTGCGGCGGATGCCAGTATCTGGACGTGCCATACGCAGAACAGCTTCAGATGAAACAGAGCCAGATGCAGAAGCTTCTTGGAAATTACTGCAAGGTGCATGGCATCAAAGGCATGGACGATCCGTTCCACTATCGCAACAAGGTACATGCCGTATTCGGCTACCGCAAAGGCGAAGCCATCTCCGGCGTTTACGAAGAGAAAACCCATAACATCGTTCCGGTGGAAACCTGCATGATCGAAGACCAGAAAGCAGACGAGATCATCGGCACCATCCGCGGCATGCTGAAATCCTTCAAGATCCGCACCTACGATGAAGATACCGGCTACGGCCTGCTGCGCCACGTGCTGGTTCGCCGCGGTTTCACCAGCGGCCAGATCATGGTCGTGCTGGTCACCGCATCCCCGGTATTCCCGTCCAAGAACAACTTCGTCAAAGCACTGCGCCAGAAACACCCGGAGATCACCACCATTGTCCAGAACATCAACAACCGCGGTACCAGCATGGTATTGGGCGATAAAGAACACGTTCTGTACGGCAAAGGCTATATCGAGGACGAACTGTGCGGCTGCAAATTCCGCATCTCCCCGAAATCCTTCTACCAGGTCAACCCGGTCCAGACTGAGTATCTGTACGGTAAAGCCATCGAACTGGCCGGCCTGACCGGCAACGAGCGCGTGCTGGATGCCTACTGCGGAATCGGAACCATCGGCATCATCGCCGCATCCAAAGCCAAAGAAGTCATCGGCGTAGAGTTGAACGCCGACGCCGTCCGCGATGCTGTCCAGAACGCCAAATGTAATGATGTCAAAAACATCCGCTTCTATTGTAACGACGCCACCGAATTCATGATGCAGATGGCCGCATCCGGTGATACCGTAGACGTCGTCCTCATGGATCCGCCAAGAGCCGGAAGCACTGAGGCATTCATCAAGGCAGTGGCAGCGGTGAAAGCGAAGACTGTCATTTATGTGTCCTGCGGTCCGGATACACTGGTGAGAGATTTGGGCGTGTTTAAGAAGATGGGGTATCAGGCAGAAGGGGCATGGCCGGTGGATATGTTTCCGGCGACGGGGCATTGTGAGGTTGTGGTGAAAATATTAAAAAGATAATTTTTTAGTGGTAAATGAAAAAGGCAATTACTATTAATAGATATAAAAAGAACTAAAGCATCTATTAACTAGGTAAAAATTAAAAAGGCAAAACGAAAGATAGAAAAATAATTATCTTAGATAAAATTTCGTGGTATTATATAAATGATAAATAAAAATTGTTGAAAAGAGCAAATACAGAGAAAATTAGCTATGAAAGAAAATTACACATATAATCAATATAAAAAGAAAAATGTTAGACATAGTGCTATTTATAATGCGGTCGAATTATTAACATCTAAAAGAGAAAGTGCAGCTTGTGTTGAGCGAAACTATGTGCGACGGCTTTATGATTATTTTACTTTATCTGAAGATATTAGCCAAAACAGAGAGGAAGCAGAAAAAATTGAAGTTTCATATATTACAAATTGGGAAAAGTTACATGATGCTTATGTAAGAATGAAAAAACCAGAAGATTTGGTAGTGTGTTATTTGAGTGGACCTGAGCCTAAAAATGACTTCAAAGAGTTAATTGACTTGGGAATTCTTCCACAAAATATATGGGCTTTTGAAGCAAATACACAAGCTTATAAAAAAGCATTGTTGACCTTTTGTGAGGGAGAACATCCGCAGCCTAGAATTTTAAGACAAAATATTGAAACTTTTTTTCAACAAACCCCAAAAAAATTTGATATTGTGTATATTGATGCATGTGGGAGCATTCCATCTGGACAGCATGCATTAAGATGTGTTTCTGGTCTATGCAAAAATAATCGCTTATGTTCTCCCGGTGTTGTTATTACAAATTTTGCAATACCAGATGAGAATAATGATAGTGTTGATGATTATTATGAATTGGTTTCTCAGTATTTATTTTTTAAAAAATATCCTTATGAAGAAGTTAAATTTGAAAGTAACAAGATAGAAAATAAAAATTATAATATTATTTTAGATGATGTAAAAAAGCGTTTTGAGTTATATTATGGAGAGTTTATATCGGCGGTTTTACGGGATATTCCAGCGGTTATTGTACCATTGGAACGCATTGCAAAAAATTCTTACATAAGTCAATTATTTGATTTATCTAACATTGATCAGCATTCTAATGCTGAATATTTCGAAATGGCAAAAGGAAATTCTTTGGCAAGATACTTTATAATGATAGATATGTACAATAAAAAGGGGTTGCTGGGAGAGAAAAGTAAATGTTTTTTAGGTGAATTAACAGATTATGATGGTTTAATTAAGGGTGTTAAAATAACTTTGCTGTTAAGAAGTGGTAACATAACTTTGAAAGACGACGTACGAAATATAAAGAGTTATTTTGACAAAAACTTATATCGATTTTTAGATAAACCTCATAGTAATTTATTTTTTGATGTTATTATAAATCAATTGGCATATCCTATGCATAGTAATGTGAAATGTAATTTCCGTTATTCATATACAGCAAAAACAACAAAAATGTATACCGATGTGACGGTATATGATGAATGCAGATATATTTATGAATGGCTTCCGGGTTTACATCAAATAGTTTCTTCATTTGAGAATTTGTCATGGCAATATGTATTTAGATTTGCGTTGGATGGATTGATAAAAATGCGGCAAAATTATAATAACGAGTTTTTCTTCCAAGGATCGATAGTTTCTAGTTCTGTAGAAGGGTTTGAAAGCAAAAAATTAGAAGAACGAATAAATTTAGACTAATATTTTAGGAGGAAAACAGATGTCTAATATACAATTGGATTATTCGGATATTACGGATATTTTTAGAGAAAAATTAAAAATTGATAATATTGTAAAAAAAGTATCTTCCATTTTTTTAAATCAGCGATATGCAGGGAAGATAAATTATAAGCCTTATTTTCAAAGAAATTACGTATGGGACGAAGAAAAAGCCACGTACTTTATAGAAAGTATTTTACTTGGAACTGAAATACCGCCGCTTGTATTATTCCAAACCAAAGATAAAAATGAAGTTATAGATGGTAGACAGCGTTATGAAACAATAGAACGTTTTTTAGGTGATAAGCTTGTCTTGAAAGAAAAAGGTTTACATAGTTTGAAAATACTTTCTGGTAAAAAGTATAGTCAGTTAGATGAGGAAACCAGAGAGCTATTTGAGAATACAAGAATCAGAATTTTACAATTTAGTGTGGTTGACGAACCTAAATTAGATGAAGAAAAGGAGGAAAAAATAAAAAAGGAGATTTTTAGGAGATATAATTCGGGAATTACACCATTACAAAAATATGATATTTCCAGAGCAATGTATATAAAAGATCATTTAACAAATATATTATATGATAAAATATATGTAGATAAAAAATTGTATGATTTTTTATGTGAAATTGTTCTTCCTAAAAGCAAGAAAAAATCAAATAAACGTGATAAAGTTAATATAATTGTATCTCGTGTGAGGACATTAATTACATTACCTTTGATTCCTATATATAGTTATGCAAAAGGGAGTTCCAAAGAGGATATTGTATGTAAATATTACTATTCAATTGTTGTAAATAAAGATGAAAAAGAAATAATAAACAACTTTGACACTGTAATAAAATTATTAGTGAAATTTAATGCAATTGGAAAAGAAAAAGAAAGTAGTCTGTGCAATAATAAATTATTTTATGAGGTATTATATTGGGCAATTGATATTACGTTAAAGAACGGTCAATCTATTAATGACAATAATATTACGTCCATTTTTTCTTATATTTCTAATGCGTCAAAGTGCAAAAAGTTATGGGAACATGTAATAAATAATCCACAGAAGAATGTGGAAAATATTTTTGAAGCAACAGGAAGCCATTATTATTCTGCAATTAATAATAGGTATAATTTTATTGCTAATATTTTTAATCTTGTTTTTAAAATTGATTTTGAAAAATACATGAAGGACTCAGAGGCTTTTTCTCATATGATGGAGTCAAGCAATGAAAGGGAAGAAATAGCTCATTATAAGATAAATAAACCGTTACCTGAAACATTAACAATTGAAGATATCATTTTAGATATGAAGAAATCTAGGTTTATGTTAAGACCGGATTATCAGAGATCCGAAGTAAAAAATATTCAAAAAGCGTCGTATTTATTAGAAAGTATTTTGCTTGGTATCAATATACCACCGCTTTTTATCTATAAACGTAAAGAAAAAATAAAAGAAGTAGTGGATGGACAACAGCGTCTATTAGCAATTTTAGGTTTTTTAGGAAAGACATATATAGATGAGCGGGGAAATGTAGCATGTTCTGATAAAGATAAATTTAAACTTTCTAAATTAAAAATACTTTCTGAATTAGATGGAAAAACGATAGATACAGTGGGGGATAAATTTGAAGAAAAGATTTTAGAATTTCCTATGGACATAATAGAAATTGATGCAGAACAGAATCCAGATTTTAGTCAAATTGATCTGTTCTTAAGATTAAATACAAAACCGTATCCAATCAAAGAGAATACTTTTGAAATGTGGAATGCATATATTGATAAAGATATAGTTATTAAGGTAAAAAGTATAGCAGAAAAATATGAAAAAAGAGTTTTTAAAGCTAGAGATACGCGAATGAAATTAGAAGAACTAATAACTTCATTAGCATATCTTGATTACAGAATGGGGCAACCGCAAACAGAAATAGTAAATGTTTTGAATATTTATAAGCGCAATGACAGAATGTGTGCAAGGATTATGAGTAAAGACAATGTTACAAAGACGTTGAGTGAATTATCAAATAATAATCCTAGTGCATTCCTTAGATCACTTGATAATGTTGAATTGTTTGCTGAAAAAATTTTAATGTTGATAGATAATGATACGGAGAAACTACGTGATTTATTTAATCATTCAAGAAAAGGTACACAATATAAGTCAGACCAAAATTACTATTTTATATGGGCGATTCTATTAAAAGTGCCTTTGGATAGAATTCAGAAAGCGAGAAGTGAAGAATTTAACCGGATTACAAAAATTTTTTCTCTTATTCAAAAAATGCCAACAAAAATGACAACAGAACAATTCTTAAAATATTTAATGTAAAAAGGACGCAGTGTAGGTCGAGATAATTGGTAAACGCTTTAAATTTTGTTATTGATATAAAAAACCGGTCACCTCTCGGTGGCCGGATTTCCTTGAGGCTTCCCGTTTATTGGCAGCATCGACAGTTGCCTGAAGCGTTTTTATCATCTGTTTCAAATTAGTGATTATATCTTTCAGACTACGAAGCAGGAGATTCTTGGAATTGTCTGCCACAGTTTTTTCATCCTGTTTTTGGTACCTTTATTATATCAAAGCAGTTGAAAAACCCAGAAAAATGGTGATTTCAGCAGGTTTGAAGACGTCGAAAATACAAGAGAAAACACTGCTTTTATGTTCCATCTATTCATTAGGGGAATGTTTTGAAGCACGTTTACAACTCATAATGAATCCTTCATGTAGAGTAAATTTCTACTTTCCAGCATAAAAAGTGGAGTAAAAATTTACGTACTATCATTAAGATGTATTTGGTAGATGATAGCTAGTTGATCGGAAATAAAATGCGTATGATTATACTGACTGAAGTTGATATATTATAATCTTTTTAGGAAGCACCTCTTGTAAGTTGAGTGCTTTCTTTTTATTGGCTTTCATGATAGGATAAAAGAAAAATGTTGGAGAATAATGTACAGATGAAAATCTTGAAAAATAAGGTCTTGGTTGATGCTATTTTGCTTGTTATTCAGTTTTGCAATCTATTTGTTGGAAATATAATGGTTTATGAAACGACAGAAAATAATATGTTTGATTGGAGATTATTATTTCACAATAAAGGTTTTAAAATTTGGGCATTTGTATTTATAGGATATAATATTTTAATCTTCTACAGCGAGAAAGGAAAAGAGGAAAGCGAAAATATTAAAAAAGCATATGAAAAAAGTGAGATAAATCTTCTGGAATTAGTGGAAAAAGATGCAAAGAATCATGATTTTAGTTCTGTAAATGAAACAACGAAATTAATTAGAGAGTTACGGAAGTTGAAGAATGGGGAATAACTATGCAGATAAAGACTATAAATGGATTGTCACAGAAAGTAAAAAAATTTAATAAAACAGAAGCAAAAAGTTTGTATGATGCTTTGCAAAGACTAGAAGAAGGAAATTTAATATGGCTTTCTTTAAGCGGAAAAATTCAGAAAATTGCTGGGGAAAATAATGTTTTTTCATATAGAGTTAATAGATATTTGAGACTTATATACAAGGTTGAGGAAGAAGATATCATGGTAATTGATATCATAGATATGAGAAAAATATAGATGAATTACTAAAAAAGTCATTCAAAGAGTTCTTTTTCTAATCCTCCAAACCGAAAAATGAATTGATCAAACAAGACTAGAATGTTAAATTCAGAAATTGAGCAGGCGAAGGGCCTGCATTCGAAATGCTTGAAATTGGGGAAAGATTGCAAGTTATACGGTTTGCAAGAATATATAAACAGGATTTGAACAGAGATTGTGTTGAAACAGTATTTGTATAGAAAGGATGCTTTAAGGATGGCAGCAAAGAAATGGGTTACCATTGTAACTTTTGTTTGTACGATAGAAGTAATTATTTTTATAGTCATATTTAAATTGTACTGTCTTGAAAATAATATTGGATATGACATTGCGCTTGCAGTTTTTGGTAGTGCCTTGTTAGGATTTGTAATGTCATTAGTTGAATATTTTTCGGAACGGAAAAATGCAATGGAGCAATTTTGATTAGAGGCCGGACGTGTTCTTATGCAATTTCGAGAGGCTAAATGTATTCATTTTGATGAACCACAGGAACTTGCAATGAAATGTATTATTGAATATCATTATAATAAGATTACGGAGCAACTGCCACAGGGAATGTCTATTTTATTTAGACCAGAGGAATCACATGATCATCAGACAGAATATATCGAATGGATGAAAGTACATGAATTTAGGATATTTGCTGATAAAGATGATATTAATGAGATTTTAAATAAAACGTATATTTCAAGAATGGATAATTATGAAAAGATGATTAATGGAGCAATTGATAATTACATAGAACTTTCTAAAGTTAGTTTGTCTGAATTGGACAGTGCTTATGGAAATATGAATTTTATATTTGCAAATAATAGTATTCGATCAAAAGCATATAACGAAATATTTAATAAGTTGCGTTTATTAAAACAAAAAATACTTGAAGAAGCTTATCATTTTAATCTTTACAAAAATGGTAAGGGAAACTTTGCTGTGTGTGCCCAAAAAGCACTGGAAGTTAGCAAATCTTTGTTTATGGAAGAAAAAACGAAACAAGATGTTTTTGATAGTATACGCGTCTATCAGAAGCAATTTGATGATATAGAAGAAAGCCTTGAGAATTTTAGAGTTAAGATTTATTACAAAGAAAAGGAAGCTTCTATTGAAAGAGAAAGGTAATTGCATGGCAGATGATAGAATCATAGATTTACAAAATGGTTTTAGTACCGCGTTTATAAATCAAACATTTCAATCCAACCTAGCCTACCGTCCACAATTCATCTACAACGACAACAAAAACGGCCAGAAAGTTTTTTCTTCCATCGAAGAAGAGCTACTCCGTTGCGACAGCTTTGCCATCAGCGTGGCCTTCATCACGCGGAGCGGTATTACACCGTTATTGCAGACATTTAATGAACTGGAACGGAAACACATTCCCGGGCGGATTTTAACCACGGATTATTTATGCTTCAGCGATCCGGAAGCATTGGATACGTTAGCGAGCCTTTCTAATATTGAGTTGCGTATGTACCAGACGGAGTGTGCTGGAAACGGATTTCATACGAAGGGATATATTTTCCAGAAATCTGAGGAATATCGATTTATTATTGGAAGTTCTAATTTAACCCAGGACGCGCTGACCAGAAATATGGAATGGAATACGAAACTCGTTTCTACGAAGCAGGGAGAAATGATTCAGTCTGTATTGGGTGAATTTGAACGGCTGTGGAATGAGAAAAAATATACGAAATGTTATTCAGACTTCATTGAGGAGTATCGTAAACAATACGAGGAAAAGCAGCTATTCCAAAAGCTGGTTGCGGAGCAGAAACGGATTGCAAAGCAGGAGGCTATTCCATCGGTTGAGGCATATACATTACAGCCGAATTCTATGCAGAGAGCGTTTATTTATAATTTGTTGGAATTGCGGAAACGAGGTATGGACAAGGCTCTTTTGATTTCTGCAACAGGAACTGGTAAGACGTATGCTTCTGCATTTGCGATGCGTGAATTGGGATTTAAGAGAGTCCTGTTTTTGGTGCATCGCAATCAGATTGCGCGTCAGGCGAAGGCATCTTTCGAACGTGTTTTTGGAAGTCGTGTAAAAACTGGTTTGGTTTCTGGAAATAATCGTGATTATAACGCAGATTTTGTATTCGCAACGGTGCAGACATTGAGTAAACAGGAAAATTTGCAGCGTTTTGCGAAAGATTATTTTGATGCGTGTATTTATGATGAGGCGCACCATACCAGTGCTGGAAGCTATAAGAAGGTGATGGATTATTTCACACCTCAGTTTACTTTGGGCATGACGGCAACGCCGGACAAGCGTGATGATAATATTGAGGGTCGCAATATTTATGAGATTTTTGATCATAATATTGCCTATGAAATTCGATTGCAGCAGGCGATGGAAGAGGACTTGTTATGTCCATTCCATTATTTCGGAATCACGGACCTGTCTATGATTACGGATGAAGGTGGAGCGAAAGAGGAGCAGTTGGAACAGTTCCGTTATCTGACCAGCGATGAACGTGTGAAATATTTGATGCAGCAGGCATCTTATTTTGGCTATTCTGGTGATCGGGTAAAGGGATTGATCTTTTGTAGCAGAATTGAGGAAGCAAGAGAGTTATCTGCAAAGTTTAATGAGCAGGGGCTTCGAACCATTGCTTTAAGTGGAGCTGATTCGGAAGAAGCTCGCGCAGAGGCTATTGAACGATTAACCATGGATGTACAATCATCTGAGGATGATTATTTGGATTACATATTGACGGTCGATATTTTCTCTGAAGGTACGGATATTGTCGAGGTGAATCAGGTGATCATGTTGCGTCCGACGCAGTCTCCGATTGTATTTATCCAGCAGTTGGGGCGCGGAGTGCGTAAAGCAGAAGGAAAAGAATATGTGGTGATTTTGGATTTTATTGGAAATTATAAAAATAACTTCATGATTCCGATTGCCCTTTCTGGAGATCGCAGTTACAACAAAGACAACATTCGCAGATATTTGATGGAAGGCGGTCGGGTGATTCCAGGGGCCAGTACCATTCATTTTGATGAAATCAGTAGAAAACGGATTTTTGCAGCAGTGGATAATGCTAATTTCAGCGATATTAAATTAATCAAAGAAAATTATACGAACCTGAAAAATAAGCTTGGGCGTATTCCGAGGTTGCGTGATTTCGATGATTACGGAGAAATGGATGTCCTGCGAATTTTTGATAATGGCAGTTTGGGTTCTTATTATAAATTCCTGGTGAAATATGAAAAAGAATATAAGGTGCGTTTGTCGGCGGAAGAGGAAAAAGTAGTGGAGTTTGTTTCTAAAAAGCTGGCAAGCGGAAAGCGAATTCAGGAATTAAAGTTGTTAAAACGAATGCTGACTTATGTTCAGGGCTACCATTTGTTTTCAGGATTACGGCAGGAACTGCAGAAGGAATATGGCATTCAGCTTAGTGAAGATCAGAAAAAGAATATCATCAACATTATGACAAATGAATTTCCGGCTGGTGCCAGCAAGAAAACTTATGCAGAATGTGTGCTGATTGAAAAAGAAGATGGAGCAGAAGCTGATTATCATGTTTCAGAATCATTTACCAGAATGCTGAAAAATCAGGATTTTTATGAAATCATGAGAGAGCTGGTGGATTTTGGAATAAGCCGAAATGAACGGGATTATTCCAATACATATCGAAAAACAGACTTTGTGCTGTATCAGAAATATACCTATGAGGATGTTTGCCGCCTTTTGAATTGGGAAAACAATGAAGTACCATTAAATATTGGTGGTTATAAGTACGACAAGAAAACGAAAACATTTCCGGTATTCATAAACTATGATAAATCGGAGGATATCAGCGATACCACAAAGTATGAGGATCATTTCACCAGTAGTAGCAGCTTGATAGCAATTTCAAAATCAGGCAGAAGCGTATCATCAGAAGATGTACAGAACTTCCTGCATGCAGAGGAACGCGGAATTCAGGTCCATTTATTTGTGAGAAAGAATAAGGACGATAAAATTTCCAAGGAATTCTACTATCTGGGATATATGAAAGCAAGCGGCCGAACAAAGGAATTTACGATGCCAAACACAGATAAGACAGCGGTAGAAATCGAATGGCTGCTGGATGTTCCAGTACGCGAAGATTTGTATGAATACATTGTAAATGAATAAGGCTTATATTTAGCAATATAGAAAATCGAGGAACAAAATGAAGACAGTAAGAGTAGTAGCGGCAGTAATCAAAGCGGAAAAAGAAAATGGAGAGCCAATTATTTTTGCAACTCAGCGTGGGTACGGTGAATTCAAAGATGGTTGGGAATTTCCCGGAGGAAAGATTGAGGCCGAAGAGACACCGCAGGAAGCATTGAAACGTGAAATCCGCGAAGAGTTGGATACAGAGATTTCAGTGGGAGAGCCAATTGTCACAGTGGAATATGATTATCCCACATTCCATCTTTCTATGGATTGCTTTTGGGCTGATGTGGTTTCTGGAGATTTGGTGCTTCGGGAGCATGAGGCTGCGAAGTGGTTGACGAAGGAAGAACTGGACTCTGTGGAGTGGTTGCCGGCGGATGTGATTGTGGTGGAAAAGGTGCGAAGGGCAATATCATATTCGAATAATTGAGAAGCCGACAGAACTGTGGTAAAATATATTTGTATTAGGGCCTATAACGTAAGTTATGATTTCCGGTATGGAGATAATGTAATTAATAATTCGTAGGAATTTATTTCTATAGGCTTTCTAATGAAGGTTATGTGTTGAGTATTCAGGCCCTAATACATACGTGAGGATAAAATGGAAAAAAATAAAACATTGGCAAATCAGATATGGACAACTAGAGTATCAAGGGTTAATGCTGAAAAAAGATTGATAAATAAAGAATCATTTTTTCAAGCAATCAATATTTATTATTCATGTTTGACGATTATATTTTCTATACTTACATTGTTAAATGGTAATGAGAAAAATGGTGATGAGAAATTAAGTCTTTTGACGGTTCTTATGTCAATATCATTACTTATTGTTATTTTGTATTTAAATGGACAAAAATATTTGGAACATGCTCGAGAGTATAGGAAAAATTATACGGAATTACAACGGTTAGAATTTGATTTAGAACATGTAGATGAAAATGATCAGGAGTCAATTAGAAAAATATATATGAAGTATTGCGACTTATTGGATTCAAGTAGCAACCATATATCTTTTGATTATTATGCAACAGTTCATGGAAGTTCGGGCGAGTATCACGAGAAAAGATGGCATAGCGTTTGTTGTAAATACTATTGGAATGTGTTATGGAGGTTTTTATTAAAAAGTTGCATTATAATTTTGCCATTAGCCTTATACATGATATGTGAGGAGATATAAATGCAAGCATCGTACTTGTGGAAAAAGTTATTTACAAAGAAACATCTTAAAGCGCGGTATGAGGAAAAAATAAAGAATAAGCCTTCGATAGGATTGGATAAAGTTTCGCCAAAGAAATTTGAAGAGACTTTAGATGAAAATTTTGAAATTATCATACGTAAAGCTTTAAATGGATCTTATCAATTTACAAGGTATAAACAGCTGTTGTTTACAAAAGGCCCAGCAAAATTCCCAAGAGTAATATGTGTTCCAACGATGAGGGATAAGTTGGCGACATCTGTATTAAATGAGTTGTTGGTAGGGGTATATGCAAATTCGTGCATAACGAGATTGCCACAATTGGTCATAGATGACATCGTGCGAATGATGCCATTCTATGATTGTTTTATAAAATTAGATATTAAGTCATTTTATGCGTCTATTGATCAGGAAAAACTGATGTCTATATTAAAAAAGAAGATACGAAAGCAGGAAATACTTCTTTTAATATGGAATGCTATAAAAACAGAATCTTTATCATATCCCGTAAAAGAAAAAATAGAAAAAACACAAAGACTAAGAGGAATTCCGGAAGGTTTGCCGATTTCTAATGCATTGGCTAATATTTATATGTCAGGTATCGATAAAAAGTATCAGAATATGGATGGCATATCTTATTATAGATACGTAGATGATATTCTGATTTTGGTAAACGAGGAAAAGTTTTTTGAAATAAAAAAAGAAATTGCTAAAGATATTGATGAACTTGGTTTGGAATTGAATGAAAAAAAGGATGAAGGAAAAATATTTGACTCGTTTGAATACTTGGGATACACTCTTAGCCATGATAAGGTTTCGGTACGGAAAAGTAGCATATTAAAGCTTGAGCAGTCCATGGAGGATTTGTTTGGAGAAGTAAAAAAAGAAAATATTGAATATTTGAAGTGGAAACTTAATTTAAAAATTACAGGTTTTATTCTTGAAAAGCAAAAATACGGTTGGATGTTTTTCTATTCTCAAATTACAGATGTAAATTTATTGTTTCATTTGGATGATGTTGTACAGAAACTTTTAAAACGATATAAATTAGATGGAGAGTTACATTTAAAAAAATTTGTAAGAGTATATTGGGAGATAAAAAAAGCTTTACATACGACTAAATATATTCCCAATTTGGATAATTTGAAATTAGAAGAGCGAAGAAAAATATTATCGGACATATATCAAATGGATTTGACAGGAAAAGACGAACGTTTTGTAGAAATTCAATTTAGGAAAATAATGAAACGGGAAATAAGAGATATTGAAAGAGACATTGAAAGCATTTCATGATATTGAAAGGAAACTATAAAAAAGTATAATATGAAAAACAAAACCCTCAACTACTACAACCACCATGCCCAATCCTTCATCTCCACCACCGTATCCGTAAATTTCAAACCCGTCCAGGACAAGTTCATCCACGCTCTGAATGGTCCTAAAGTCCTTGATTTTGGCTGTGGCTCTGGCCGGGATACAAAGTATTTCTTAGAATCCGGTCTTCAGGTGACTGCGGTGGATGGATCGGAAACGATGTGCCGATATGCCAGTGAATTTACCGGTATCCAGGTTCAAAATATGCTGTTTCAGGATTTGGATGCACAGAATCAGTATGATGGAATCTGGGCCTGTTCTTCGATTTTACATCTTCCGAAGAGTGAATTGCATATGGTATTATCGAAGATGGCGGATGCGCTGCGTGATGATGGAATTATCTACACATCGTTCAAATATGGAGATTTTGAGGGCGAGCGCAACGGAAGATATTTTACTGATTTTACAATAGAAACATTTACGGATTTCATAAAGGATCTGGAGAAAATCAGGATGGAAACATACTGGATTACAACGGATGTAAGACCTGGAAGAGGCGAGGAAAAATGGCTGAATGTAATGCTGCGAAAACATTAGACAACGCGGTTTTAGAAGGATATGACACCGATGTCATGACGGGTGACCGGGACAAAAGAAGGTATTTGTATTATCAGCTGATCCACAGCATGCGCAAGGCGGATCGCATCGATATCATTGTCTCTTTTTTGATGGAATCCGGTGTGAAAATGCTTTTGGAAGAACTGAAAAAGGCTATGAAGCGCGGAGCGAAGGTCCGCATTCTGACTGGAAATTATCTTGGCATTACGCAGCCATCGGCATTGTATCTGATTAAACATGAGCTGGGAGAGCTTGTGGATCTTCGATTTTATAATGAAAGGAATCGGTCTTTTCATCCAAAATCTTATATCTTTCATTATGCAGATCACAGCGAGATTTACATAGGTTCTTCCAATATTTCCCGCAGTGCGCTGACGTCCGGGATTGAGTGGAATTACCGGTTCAGCAGCCACCGGGATCCTGAAAATTACGAGAAATTTTATCGTACATTTGAAGATTTGTTCCAGAATCATTCCATTGTGATTGATGATAAAGAATTAAAGCGGTATTCGAAAACCTGGCACAGGCCTGCGGCTTCCAAAGATCTGGATCGTTATGACAATGTGGAAGAAGAGGAAGATACAAAGGTTAGACTTCTGTTTGAGCCGCGGGGAGCGCAGATTGAAGCGCTTTGTGCGCTGGAAAACAGCAGGGCAGAGGGTGCTTTGCGGGGAATTGTCCAGGCGGCTACGGGGGTTGGAAAGACATATCTGGCCGCTTTTGATTCCAGGAATTACCGGAGAGTGTTGTTTGTGGCGCACCGGGAGGAGATTCTGAATCAGGCAGCGATTTCTTTCCGGAATGTCAGAAATTCGAATGATTATGGATTTTTCCATGGAAAAGAAAAAACGACCGGCAAGTCGGTGATATTTGCGTCTGTTTCTACACTGGGGCAGAGAGAATATTTGACAGAAAAGTATTTTCCGAAAGATTATTTCGATTATATCGTCATTGATGAATTTCATCACGCAGTAAACAATCAGTATCTTCAGATCGTCAATTATTTTAAGCCGAAGTTCCTGTTGGGCCTGACTGCCACGCCGGAGCGGATGGATGGCCGCAATATATACGAAATATGCGATTATAATGTGCCCTATGAAATTTCATTGGGAGAGGCAATTAACAAGGGCATACTGGTGCCGTTCCGCTATTACGGCATTTACGATGACACTGATTATTCCAAATTGCATGTGGTAAAGGGCCATTATACGGAAAAGGAATTGAATGAAACGTATCTGGGAAATGTCCATCGGCATGAACTGATTTACAAATATTACAATAAGTACGGATCGAAAAGAGCATTGGGCTTTTGCTCCACCAGGGAGCACGCGGAAGAAATGGCAATGGAATTCAGCAGAAGAGGAATCCCATCGGCTGCGGTTTACAGCGGTGCGCCCGGAGCGTATGTAGAGGAGCGAAATGCCGCAATTGAAAAGCTGAAGTCCGGCGAAATCCGGGTGATTTTTTCGGTGGATATGTTTAATGAAGGCGTGGACATTCCATCCGTGGACATGGTCCTGTTTTTGCGGCCAACGGAATCGCCGGTTGTATTTCTGCAGCAGCTTGGCCGGGGCTTAAGACGCAGCGCCGGCAAGGAATATCTGACCGTGCTGGATTTTATCGGGAACTATGAGAAGGCAGGAAATGTGAGAAGATTCCTGACTGGAAATGCTGGTTCCACGGCAATATCATACCGCCCGTCGGACCGGGAAGGAATTCCAGATGACTGTCTGATCGATTTCGATATGCGGCTGATTGATCTGTTTGCGGAGATGGACAAAAGACAGCTGAGAATCCGGGATCAGATTCAGGCGGAATATTTTCGGGTAAAAGAAAAGCTGGGAAGAAGACCTTCCCGCATGGATTTATTTACCTACATGGATGATGATGTCTATCAGCTTGCCATGTCGCATACGAAAGACAATATTTTCAGGGATTATCTCGGTTTCTTGCATGCATTGGGTGAGATTACGGAAATAGAAAATGAGTTGCTGCAGGGCATTGCAAAAGAATTCTTAAATGTTCTGGAGACAACGAGCATGACCAAGGTCTATAAAATGCCTGTCTTGATGGCATTTTACAATGACGGTGATATCCAGACCGATCTGACGGCCCCGCAATTGCTGCAGGCCTGGAAACAGTTCTTCGATCAGAACCGGAACTGGAAAGATCTGGACAAGCAGATAACCTATGAAAAATATAAAGCAATGTCGGATAAAGACCATTTAAAGAAAATCATTTCGATGCCGGTTCATTTCCTTCTGGAATCAGGAAAAGGATTTTTTGAGGAGAAGAGCGGCTATGTGATTTCCCTGAGAAGTGAATTGCAGAGCTGGGTTGAGAATGAAGCGTTGAAAGAGCAGATGAAGGATATTATTGAATATCGCGCGATGGATTATTATCGGAGGAGGTATCGGGAGACGAGATAGGCTTGTTGGCAGGAGGTATTTAGATTGACAAAGAAGAAAAATGAAATCACTATCCGTTCCAGTGCGGCAGAATATCTTACTTATGTTGCATCAGTTGGAGAGCAGCAGGATAGTATTGAAATGCGTTATGAGGATGAGAACATCTGGCTGACACAGAAGATGATGGCTCTATTATATAATGTGGGTACAAATACTATAAATTATCATATAAAAAAAGTGTTTGGTGATAGTGAGCTACAGGAAAATTCAGTTATTCGAAAATTTCGAATAACTGCTGCGGATGGAAAAAGCTACAGTACGAATCATTATTCATTGGAAATGATTATAGCAGTTGGATTCAAGGTGAATTCTGAGCGAGCTGTACAGTTCCGAAAGTGGGTAAACCAGATTGCAAAGGATTACACCATCAAAGGATGGGTTATGGATGATGAACGCCTGAAAAATGGTGGTTCCGTGCTTACGACAGAGTATTTTGATCGTTTACTTGAGCAGATTCGGGAAATCCGCTTGTCCGAGCGCAGATTTTACCAGAAGATAACAGATATATATGCTACAGCCCTTGATTATGATCGCACCGCAAAAACGACAAAGCAGTTTTTTGCAAAGGTACAGAATAAGATGCATTATGCAGTACATGGGCATACGGCAGCAGAATTGATTTACGAACGGGCCGATGCAGAAAAGCCGCATATGGGCCTTACAACATGGGCGGCAGCACCAGAAGGAAAAATTGTAAAAAGTGATGTCACAATGCGTTCATTGGAACGCATTGTGTCGGCTTATTTGGATTTAGCGGAGGATCGAGCAGAACGACATATTCCAATGACAATGGAAGACTGGTCAAAACGTCTAGATTTATTTTTGATGGCAGACGATAGAGAAATTCTTTAGGACGCAGGAAAAATTACTGCTGAGATCGCAAAAGCGAAGGCAGAAACAGAATTTGAAAAATATCGTATTGTGCAGGACAGATTATTTATGTCGGATTTTGATAGGTATATGTTGGAATTAGAGAATCATATACAAAAGTGAAGTATGAAAAGATAGAGGTATTGTAGAAAATGAATCGATTTTCAGAGAAGGATTGGAAGCTGTTTCGAAGCAAGATTGTCGACTGGCAGGAAGCTTACATGGAAAAATTAAACCAGGAGTATGTAACAATATTGACCGGACCAGGAAATTGGATACCTTAAGGATGCTTGCCGCAATGGAGGAGTCACCGATCCGGCTGGTGGAGCGTCTGGGTGAACTTCAGCAGATCATAAAGGAAAAGCCGCAGGATTACAGTTGTCCGTTTGTTTTGTCTACGATTCATGCCAGCAAAGGACTGGAGTACGATGCAGTATATCTGCTGGATGTGATCGATGGGATTTTACCGGCTTAGGTTCTACAGAATTCAAAGTCGGCGTCCAAAGAAGAACTGGAAACTTATGATGAAGAACGGAGATTATTTTACGTAGGAATCACAAGAGCAAAAAATCAGCTGAATGTATTTACCATGAAGCCGCAAAGTTCGGATTTTTGCGATGAATTATTTGGGCGAAAGGTTCCTAAAAAGCCAATGGAAATACCAAAGAGAGCAACCGCAGTGAACCAGCTCAAAGCAAAGCGGGAGCAGCCGAAAACCATTTCCGATGTAGCGTATCAGTACTTCCTGGATCAGCTTGGAGTTGGCACGGTCGTGGAGCATAAGAAGTTTGGAGAAGGTGTGATCGCAGAGATGGAAAAAGGAAAAATCTGGATTGCTTTTGAAGAAGGCACGAAGTCATTCTAGGCCAGGGCACTGGCGGGAAGTGGAATGCTAAAGTTCCACTAAATGATAAGAAGTTCCGTTGACATGAGGAAGGGTTCATGATATATTCGAGTTAGCAATAGCTAACCAATATAAATGATAGCATTCCAGGGAATGCTATTGCAGAAGGAGGGATTTTAACATGTCAATGATCAACAAAGAAGTAAGTGATTTTTCGGTTCAGGCTTATCAGAATGGGGAGTTTAAAACGGTAACCAAAGAAGATATTCTGGGGAAATGGAGTGTATTTTTCTTCTATCCGGCGGATTTTACCTTTATATGTCCTACCGAGCTGGAAGATCTTCAGAACAAATACGCTGAGTTTCAGGCAGCAGGATGCGAAATCTTTTCCGTATCTACGGACTCTCATTTCGTTCATAAGGCATGGCATGATTCTTCGGAGCGAATTGGTAAGATTATCTATCCTATGCTTGCGGACCCGACCCATGCACTGTGTAAGGATTTCGAAGTGCTGATTGAAGCGGACGGAATGGCAGAAAGAGGAAGCTTCATTGTGAATCCGGAAGGAAAGATTGTAGTATATGAAGTCAATGCGGGGAATGTTGGACGCAATGCGGATGAACTTTTCCGCCGTCTGCAGGCAAGCCAGTTTGTAGCGGAACATGGAGATCAGGTATGTCCTGCAAAATGGCATCCGGGCGAAGAAACCCTGAAACCAAGCCTTGATCTGGTTGGTATGCTTTAATGGAAAAAGAAAAATTTTATGATGTGATTGTAGTTGGCGGAGGTCCGGCGGGATTGACGGCTGCATTATATCTGGCGCGGGCGTGCTATCGTGTTCTTGTGGTAGAAAAAGAAAAGTTTGGTGGCCAGATTACAATCACCGATGAAGTTGTAAATTATCCGGGGGTTGAGAAAGCCAGCGGAAAAGAATTGACAGAAACCATGCGCGAACAGGCTGAAAATTTCGGAGCAGAGTTTTTGCTTGGTGAGGTTTTGACACTGAAAAAAGCGGAAGAGATGCCGGAAACGCAGATATGGGAAATTACGACGGATAAGGGACGGTATCAGTGCTTCGGAGTACTTCTTGCAACGGGAGCCCATCCGAGAATGGTAGGCTTTCCGGGAGAGGCAGAATTCCGAGGACATGGAGTTGCTTATTGCGCGACCTGTGACGGAGAGTTTTTCTGCGGGAAAGAAATTTTTGTAGTGGGAGGTGGCTTTGCAGCTGCGGAGGAATCTGTATTTCTGACAAAGTATGCAAGCCATGTGACCATACTGGTTCGTGGAAATGACTTTTCCTGCGCCGAGGCTGTTGCGGAAACAGCCAGAAAGCATCCGAAAATTACGGTTTTAACTAATACGGAGGTTGTCTGCGTGGAAGGTGACCACCTGCTGCGCAAAATCTCTTACAGAAATAATCAAACCGGAGAAACTAGTATTTTCCATAAGGAAAATGACACATTTGGCGTATTTGTGTTTGCGGGTTACGCACCCAATACCGGCCTGGTAAAAGATATGGTAAGTCTGGACGCTGGCGGGTATGTGGAGACTGACCGAAATCAGCAGACCAGCTGTACGGGAATTTATGCAGCGGGCGATGTATGCCAGAAGAGCCTGCGTCAGGTCGTAACAGCAGTTGGAGATGGAGCAACAGCAGCCACAGCCCTTGAAAAATATGCGGCAGCCATGCAGGAAAAAACAGGGATTCATCCGGAAAAACCGGTGAAAAAAGAACCAGAAAAGCCGGGAAAGGCTTTGGCGGGTGTCTTCTCACAGGACATTGTAAATCAGTTAAATGTGGTATTTTCCAGGATGGACGGGAAGCTGCAGCTTGACCTGCATCTGGATTCCCGTCCGGTAAGCCAGGAATTAAAAAGCTATATGCTGGAGCTGGCAAAATATACGGACAAGCTGACTGTGCGTGAGAGAGAAGCTTCGGAGGATGCATCCTCCTTCCTTCCATATGTGGAAGTGAAGAATGTGTCCGGGCAAAGCTGCGGACTGGCTTTTCATGGAGTGCCCGGAGGCCATGAGTTTACTTCGTTTATCCTGGGGCTCTACAATGCGGCCGGACCGGGACAGCCGCTTGCCCCTGAAATCAGAGAGAAAATCCAGGCAATCAGTCATAAGGTCCAAATGCAGATTCTGGTATCCTTGTCCTGTACCATGTGCCCGGATCTTGTCGTGGCAGCCCAGAGAATTGCGTCGCTGAATCCATTGGTAACCGCAGATGTATATGACATCGCACATTTCCCGGAATTAAAAGAAAAATATAATGTTATGAGTGTTCCGTGTCTGGTTATCAATCAGGACAAAGTAACATTCGGGAAAAAGAATATCCAGCAGTTGCTGGAAGTGATTGGCACTGGTAATAGCAACGAAATATAACAGATTCCCTATTGACTTTCCCTCGTACATTGTCTATGATGATTTATGTACACGAGTAATAGAATACGATGGATTGAACGGAATTGGTGCATTCATTTTACAATGCTCTGGTTTCGTATATCATTTTAGTATAAGTTCTTTGACTTTGTGTCAGGGAACTTTTTTTCATTTCATAGAAAATTAATTGGGGGAAACATGGAAGATTTAATCAAATTGAAAACAGCGATGGATCTGATTGTTACAGGTTTATATGAGAAGGAACGCCAGAAAAAGAAGGGGGAGTATTTTTACAGCAAGCGTCTTATTCATGGAATTAATCTGTTTCAGAGTTTAAATTATAAGTACAACCCGGAAGGGTTTGATTTTGGAAAGATGCATGAGCAGAGTTTTATTACGGAGTATGCCATGCGGCCGGTGGCAGAATGGTTTCAGGGATGGAAAAATAAGGAGAGCCTGAAGCTGGAAGACCAGAGTTTTTATTATATGGATGCACTGGTGGGGGACAGTGGTTTTCATACGTTTCATGTAAATGACAATTGCGAGGATTACATCGAGTATGTGGAAAAGGATGTGATTGCCGGGATTGAGCAAAGAGCGGTTTATGACTGTTTGAAGTCACTGGATCAGAATGCGTATGTGAATCTGAGAAAGTTTTTGATTGAGCATCCGGTTATTCCGGCAAAAGATCTGAGGGGATTAAAACTGGGATATGCCAAGAACAGCATTGCGCTGCAGGCAATTGAAAATGCCTATGAAGAGATTCAGAAAGATTGTTTTGTCTGCCCAAGGTGCGGCTGGACTCTGCAGAAAGAAAAGATCGGGATGCGGTGCCAGAGCCGTACCTGCAGTGAAGCAGTTTATATTCCGGGGGAACTGAAAGTGATTTCCGGCAATGCCGGGATGCTGCGGTTAAAGCGTGGTGTGATGAAGTACATCGCGGTTCCGGGAAAGCTGGAACTGGAAATTTATGCGTATTGTGAGAAGCATGGGGTTCAGAGTGTGTTGTGGCCGCAGATGGACCGGTATGATATTGAAATCACGTTTCCGGACGGAACGGTGTGGGCAATTGACGCGAAAGCGGTAAAAGAACCGCATTTTCTGAAAGAGAATGTGGCGCGGGATGGTGGTTTTCCATCCGGGACTTATGACCGGAGTTTTTATGTGATTCCGGATGAGTATGCGGCGGCAAGAACAGATTATAGGATGATCATTAACCAGGAACTGGCACGTCTGGGAGATCGTCAGACCCGCTGTATCCGGCTTTATGATTTGAAAAAAGAAATCAGGGAAAGGGGGAAACGCTGATGCAGGATATCAAAAAAAGATGGAAGCCATATTACGATGAAAAGAAGCATTTTTTGAGACTGGAACAGTTTGTCTTATTTGAGATGGCGCTTATGATCGTGAATCGCTGGAAACAGGATGCGGACGCCAATAAAGGCTATATTGTATTTACTAAGTACCAGAATATCGGAAAGAAGCAGTATGTTCCAGAGGATTATATCATCCAGAATGCCAGTGTCTGTCTTAGAAAATTCCGTTCTGAAAAGATGTGGAAGGATACGCTGAAAGAATACAAAAAGGATGAGTATGCGGGCATACGGTTATATGACATCACAGAGGACCGGATTGTCGAGAAGAACACGGGAAATCTTGTCTATGCGGCACGTAAAAAGGATTATCTGTGCTATATTCTGTCATATTCCCGCAGTAGGGATAAGCGGTATGCAACCCATGGTACATACCGGTATTTTAATAAAAATAATGAAGAAAAACAGATCTATATTACGCTGAATGAAGAACTGGATGAAATGATCTGTGACGTGAAGCGGGGAGGAGAACCTCGGAAGAGGATTGTAATTACAATGGAAGAACTCCTGGATGCCGCAGAAGAAATACAGGAGAAACGCCCGGGCGATCCCTGTGCCAGGATTCTGAAAACCAATGTGATCAAGGCAGTGAAAAATGGAAGCGTAAGCATGGCAGAACAGCTGGAATTGGATCGTGTAGTGAACATTGTGGGCATGGTTGGCGCCGGTAAGACCACATTGTTAAAGGTTCTGGCATATATTCTGGATCAGCGTAAAAAACGGGCAGTGATTGTCACGGATACCGTTGCAGAGGTATTTCAGTTGTATCAGTATTTTCGGTCTTTGGGCTGCCAGTGCAGCCCGCTGATCGGCAAGGCGGAACGGGTAAAATATATTAACCAGTTGATAGGAGAAGAGGAAGATTATCTGGATGAAGAAATATCAGGATATCTGACGACAAACTGTCTGATTGACGGCCTGGATACAAAAAATGAAAATGCGGTATCCTTTGGCGAGGAACCTTGTACGAAGTTGGAACAGGGAAACCGGCGGTATGTCTGCCCTTATTTTGAACAGTGTCCGGCCACGGCCATGCAGCGTGAGGCATTAACTGGCAATCTGGTGATTACCACCGTCGCGGGCCTGGTTATGGGCAGAGTGGGAAAGCTGCAGAGGGTTTTTCTGGAAGAGGCAGTCGCAGCAGCAGATGTTGTGTTTTACGATGAATGTGACCGGGTACAGAAAAACCTGGATGATCTGTTTACTCCTGCAACGGAATTTAATATGTTTATCAATGAGTGTGCAGAGCCGGTCAGCCAGTTTATGCTGGAGACGAATACGCGGCGTCTGGGTAATCTTGCGAGTGCCTATTATGCGGAACTGCAGGCGAAATCCCCCACGGTACTGCAATGTGTTTCCAATGCGGTGAAAGCGGCGAAAAACAGTGAAAACGGCAGTGTGCTGGCCAATACATTTTCTGCTTATACGTTGTTAGACAGCATTGTGGATGAAATATCTGAAGCTACGGTAAAAGAAATCTATCGTCTGATGGATTTTCAGACAGCAGAAATGAGTTCGCTGTTTGATATTATGAGTCGTTCCTGTGAAAGTATCCGGTCAGACCGTTTTGAGCAGCTGCTGGCAGAATGGCTGGATCGAAGGGAACCGCAGCTTAAAAATAATGAAAAAAAGATTGCGGTCAGGAAAAAAATACAGCTGATCATTACCTTGATTTTCTTTGACCGGTTTGTCATGGAGATTGGAACAGCGTATGAGGATTCCCAGGATGTCACGATGGGATATAATGAACTGGTTGGTTTCATCCGGACGCGTTTTACCGCACAGCAGGACTACCTGCCCTCTGCGTTAATGGGCAATCTGTTTGGAATAAAATTAACCAGCGAAGATGATATTCTGCTGTTTCGGCAATATGCGTATGGCAGAGCGTTACTGACAGATCTGCCTTATTTGCGGGTCAATAAAGAAGGCGTGCCGATCGGGCCGCATGTGGTGCTGCTGTCAGGGTCCAGCTATGCCAAGGGCTCCTATGAATATCATGTCAATGCGGATGTAAATTATATTGTTGAAGCGGACAGATCTGTGCGGGAATTTATTGGAAATACACAGTTTATGGAGCTTGGTTTAGCGGAGCGTGTATCCGGAAGTCCTCTTGAAAACCGGGATGCGGTTTTAAGAGATGTAGTAGATCGTTGTACTGCATATATCATTTCTGAATTGTCCGACAAAAAGGGCAAGATTCTTTTGGTAGTGAATAGTTTTTCCCAGGCAGAGACTGTGGCGGATCGTTTGCGGGCTAATTTTGTCAAACGTGGGTGCAGGGAAGAAGTTTGCGCGCTGATTTCTGACAAAAATATAGAAAAGAAAGATTTCAGTCAGTATATACGCCGTGGGGAGGTTTATAAATTTGACCAGAAAAAAGCGAGAATTCTGGTGGCTCCGGCGTTGGCAATTGAACGAGGACATAACATTGTGGATGAGCAGGGCCATTCCTCTCTGAGCAGCGTGTTCTTCCTGATTCGCCCTATGGGTGTTCCAGATGATGTGAAAGAACGGAGCATTAAGATGAATGGTTATATGGCATCGAAATTATTCGAATACAAAGAAAATGATCTGTATCAGAAGAATCTTTATGTCCGTCAGGAAGCTACGAAATTCTGGAACCGCATGAATTATTCCGCGAAAAGAAGGCTGGATTATCTGTGTGATAAGGAAATAAAAAGAGATCTGGTTTCTACCATGTTTGTTCTCATTCTGCAGATATTTGGGCGCCTATGCAGAGTTACAGACGCATCGAAAGAAACACCCACCGTTTATTTTGCAGATGGGGCATTTCGAAAAAAGATAGATGCAGAAGATGGATTTGATGCGTTAAATGAAATGTATGATTATTTAAAAGACATGCTGTCAGATGAAGAACACGGGGAAATTGCCAGAACCTTGTATGAACCATTCTTTACAGCATACGAAGGAGGTATCCGACATGAGTAAGGCGACTAAGATTTATCCAATGGCTTTTGTTCCGAATCCGGATGCGGAATGCAGGCTTTATTACGTTGGTTTTCCGAAAAAATGGAAGGACAGTCTGATCAGGGCAGAAAAGGCAGCGAATCCCAAGTGGAGCGGCGTGTATGCGCTTCCGACCTACGCTTTGGGCAAAAGCCTTGGAACCTGGATGGACGGAATTGTAGAGCTGGCTCCACTCAGACTGGATTCGAAAGATGAAATGTGGGCAATTTCCTGTGAACAGGAAATCAATACAGAGCAGCTGCTGGAGCATATGAAGGCATGGATTCAGGTTCAGTATGGGAACAATTATAAATACCGTCCCGCGGCAGTGGAAATTCAGAAGCTGCTTCAGGAAATGAAGGTTGAGGACTTGAATGAGCTGGCCGGGAGTAAGAATGTCAGGCTGTTTGATGCAGATGGCATCCCAACAGAAAATTATTCTTATGCTGCCTTTTCCCTGATGGTGACAAACGCTTTGACCGGAAAAGAAATCCAGATAGATGGCCACCGTGTAAAGCTGAATTATGCCGGAAAAAATCAACTGATTTCTGATATACAGGGAGAGGGAGACCACAGCTATTCTTATGGAATTTCATTTTCTTTGCAGACAGTTCCGCCGGAACGGAAAGCATTGCTCTTGTGTGATTGCTGTATTCACAGATGGATTCCGGATCGGTGGAGTGAGAAACCTTATCTGAATGGTGATAATCTGACTGCGCATATCTGGATGGAAAACAACAGAATATATAAACTTCCGATTTTTCAGAAATATAAAACGGAAGAGGAATATTCTTGGAAAGAACCGGAAAAAACATATTATAATTTGTATCAGTTCCGGGCGCTGCCGGCAGCAGGAGAAGTGATTCGTTCCATCGCAGACTCGATGACTGGAAAACAGAAAATTACGTGTCTGTATAAAAATGGAATGGATGGCTGCGGATTCAAAAAGAATGTGATCGGAACCGGTGTAAGCGTTTTGGAAAAGAAAGATATCTATGATGGCGTATTTTCTTACATAGCTGACATCGTGCGGGAAACAGAGGGAATCAGCCGTGTGGGAAGCACGAAGCGGGCAGTGAAAAAACTGAAACTGGATACGTTGAATCTGAACAGAGAACTGACGAAGGATCAGCGCCTTCTTCTGGCAAGGAGAATGAAAACCTGTACGGAATCGGATCATCTGACATTTGAGGTGTATGCGACAGATGATACGTTGGAATGCGCAGAAAAAATCATGGAAAAACTAGAGTCCGTATTTGTGTCTTGTGAGGAAATGACATTTACCATAAAACGGTGCAGGCTGGGCAGTATGGGAGAACCAATGAAATCTTCTAAGAGCGCGGATGCTTTAAAACGAATCCATGAAATAGAAAAAGAACTCAGTCCAGCCACAGAGCTTACTGCATGTATCGTAGTGCTGCCTGGAAAGGAATGCTTTCATAAGCTAGGGGATCCGAAGGCATCAATTCGCTGCGGCATGGCGTTAACAAACCGTCTTACACAGTTTGTGACACCGTGGGATGAAACGGTAAAAGAGAACGTTATAGAAAGTAAAATCACCAGCGCAGTTGAGGATCTTTGCAGACAGCTGGGCTATGTCAGGGAGTTAGATGAAAGCGCAATAGAAAAGAAAGAGTTACTGCATCATACACCCGTGATTGGGATGCAGGTTATGACACAGATCTGTACTCCGTATGGGAAAGCGAGATTTTTACCATTGTATGTGGAAATGGATTATGTTTCTGGGAAAGTGTATGCAGAGTGCGACGCATTTGAGCAAACCAGGGTTCTTTACCGGGAGGCAGCCTTTGAACTGGCACATCTGAGCCTGGATAAAAATTTTGAGAAAAAATGTGAAAATGCCGCGCGTGGAACATGGAAGCAGAAAATGATCATGTGGAAAAATCTGTATCGTGACAAGAATCTTCTGGTCCTGATTGAAGCAAATGGGAATACTCGGGCAATCTGTAACGGAATTACAGACAGTCAGATACAGAAGTATCGTTATCTGGCACCATATTGCCCGGAGCAGATTGAGACTGGTACGAAGGAAAACAGTTATTTGCAGGATTTAAATCATTCAGGAGTCCGTCTGATTCGGATTAGACGGAACGGAGAAATCCCGGATTACTATACGGAAATTTCTTCAACAGATGGTTATTCGGCAACCAGCGGTGTATTCCGGTATGGGCAGGATTATTGGGCAATTGCGGGCAGACCGAATGATAAGTCCTATACTTCAAGCTATAAAAAAACAACGTATGACCTGCCGCACCAGAAATTTGCAGAGAGAGACATGATTGAGATATATCCGATTCAGCTGCAAAAGGATGACGATCCGGATGAATGGGTGATTTACACGAATTCCCTGCGCACCGGAGCGATTCAGTACGATGAAGCAACGGCTTTGCCGATTCCGATGCACATGGCGGCAAAGTTGCAGGAGTATTTGCTGGAGGTATAGGAAATCCATTGAAAAAGGCAAACATTGTCTTTCCTGAAAATAACGTGTTCGAAGATAAAATCGAGGATACTTCCGAATATGATTCTGACCAGGGGCGCGGATAGCTAGCAGGTTTATTACAGAAGAGATGGCGAAGCAGTATTTTGCGATGTTCTGGGGCCGAACGGATGTATATGCGAAGCGGGGAAGGAATGGCGGTTATTTTCCCCAGTGTGATCATCGCTGGAATGACAGAATTTGTCCCAGACAAAGGGGAGAGAAGATTCGGTGTGGAGACTGTGAGTATACAAAATGGACAAAACTTACGGTGGAGAAGATCGTAGATCATTTAGCTGGTTACAAAGAAGATGGAACCGATGTGATTGGTGTCTATCCATTGCTTCCGGATGGAACCTGCCGTTTTCTTGAATTTGATTTTGACAAATTTTAGTTGTGCTGCCCCTTCAGGAAAGAGCATTAAAATCATGTTAACCTGGTCAGAATTTTACAATCAATTTTCCTTACAACTGAATGAACAGCAGCAAAGTGCCGTGCAGAGCGTGACTGGCCCGGTGCTTCTTCTTGCGGTTCCGGGCTCAGGAAAAACGACGATACTGGTTACACGCCTTGGTTATATGATCTTTTGCAGGGGGATTGCTCCGGAGAAAATTCTGACGGTAACGTACACGGTGGCGGCGACAAAAGATATGTCGGAGCGTTTTGCGAGTCGGTTTGGGCAGGATCTGGCAGACCGCCTGGAGTTTCGTACCATTAATGGAATCTGCGCCAGGGTGATTCAGTATTATGGACGGAAAACGGCACGGACTGCTTTTTCGCTTCTCACGGATGAGAAACGGATTTCCGCGATTTTGTCTGCAATCTATCAGAAAACGGAGCGGGTTTATCCGACGCAGGGCGATCTGAAGAATGTCCGAACCCTGATCACGTACATAAAAAATCGGATGCTGAATGAGAAAGAAATTGAGGCGTTAGATGAAACAGCCGAGATTCAGATTTCCGAGATTTATAAAGAATACTGCAAGCATTTGCGGGAAAACCAGCTGATGGATTACGATGATCAGATGGTTTATGCCTACAACATGCTGCGGAAAATTCCTTGGTTGTTAGAGTATTTTCAGGATCAGTATCCATATATCTGTGTGGATGAGGCCCAGGACACTTCCAAAATCCAGCATGCGATCATTGCGCTGCTGGCATCCAGAACGGAAAATCTTTTTATGGTAGGAGATGAGGACCAGAGTATTTACGGATTCCGTGCAGCTTATCCGGAGGCGCTGCTTGAGTTTGAGCAGCATCATCCTGGGGCAAAGGTTCTTCTGATGGAGGAAAATTTCCGCTCCGATGCGAACATTGTTCAGGCCGCGGATTCCTTTATCCAGAAAAATACGTTGCGTCATGAAAAACATATGCGTCCGTCAAGGCCAAAGCAGAGGGAACTGAGGGAGATTTCGGTTGCGAACAGAAACGCGCAGTATTCTTATCTTTTGAAGGTGGCAGCGGGGTGCACAAATCAGACTGCAGTTCTTTACCGGGATCATGAATGCGCTCTTCCGTTGATTGATCTTCTGGAACGAAACGGAATTCCATATCGGATGCGCAATGCGGACATGACATTTTTTACGAACCGGGTTGTGATGGATATCAGCAATATCATAAAGCTGGCGGCTGATCCGCAGAATACGGATTTGTTTTTGCAGGTTTATTATAAGCTTGGCACATATCTGCGCAAACAGGATGCCCATAAAATCGCGGATATCAGCAGAAAACAGAAATTGTCTGTCTGGGAGGCAGCCCTTCAGTACGGAGATCTGGATGGTTATGTAAAAGGCAGCATCAGCGCAATCCAGACACATATGAAGCATTTGCTGGAGGAACCGGCAGGCAAGGCAATTTACCGGATTGTTCAGTACATGGGATATCAGGATTACCTGACCAGAAGTGAGATTAAGGATAACAAACTGGATACCTTAAGGATTCTTGCGGCATTGGAGGAGTCACCAATCCGTCTGGTGGAGCGTCTGAGTGAGCTGCAGCAGATCATAAAGGAGAAGCCGCCGGATTACAGCTGCCCGTTTATTTTGTCAACGATTCATGCCAGCAAGGGACTGGAGTACGATACGGTGTATCTGCTTGATGTGATTGATGGAATTTTGCCGGATCAGGTTTTACAAAATCCCAGAACGGCATCCAAAGAAGAATTGGAAAGCTATGAGGAAGAACGACGTTTATTTTATGTAGGGATTACGAGAGCAAAAAATCAGCTGAATGTATTTACCATGAAGCCGCAAAGTTCGGATTTTTGTGATGAATTATTTGGTCGGAAGGTTCTAAAAAAGCCAATGGAAATACCAAAGAAAGCAGCTGTAGTGAACCAGCTCAAAATAAAACGTGAGCAGCCGAAAACAATTTCCGATACAGCGTATCAGGCATTTCTTGAGCAGCTTGGAGTTGGTATGGTCGTGGAGCATAAACGCTTTGGAGAAGGCGTGATCACAGGAATGCCAAAAGGAAAAATCAGGATTGCTTTTGAAGAAGGAACAAAGTCATTTCAGGCCAGGGCACTGGCTGAAAGCGGAATGCTGAAGCTGTGATCAGATACGCTATCTATTTCAGACGAATATCATCACCATAGAAAAGAAATTTTCACGAAGTTCTCAATATAATAAATTGGAGGAAAAAATATGAGCAGAGTATTAATTGTAATCGATATGCAGAATGATTTTGTGACAGGATCTCTTGGAAGCAAAGAAGCACGGGCCATTGTACCCAATGTGCAGGCTAAAATCAAAGAATATGCGGATCGCGGAGATCGGATATTTTTTACCAGGGACACGCATCAGGAAAACTATCTGGATACTGCGGAAGGAAAAAAACTTCCGGTAAAACATTGTATCAAAGGCACAGATGGTTGGCAGATTATACCGGAACTGGAAGCGGAAGGCTGTGAGTACATAGATAAACCGACCTTTGGATGGCTTAACTGGGGTGGATTTGGTGAGCATGATGAAATAGAGCTTGTGGGTGTATGTACCGACATCTGCGTGGTTTCCAATGCTTTGATTTTGAAGGCCATGTATCCAGAGGCTGTGATTTCGGTAGATGCAGGCTGTTGTGCCGGGGTTACGCCGGAAAAACATGAGGCTGCGCTGGAGACAATGAAGAGCTGTCAGATTGATGTGTGGGGCGAGTAGAAGAATGCAAGTTAACAGCTGTCTACAAAACGTTCAAAATTCAGATCGACTTAGGAAAATAAATATTGGTCATCAATCTGACAGACGAGTTCTCTGATCAAGCCAAAGAAAAAGCAGATGAAAACGGAATCATTCTGATCAACGGATTAACATTTGCGTCTCTTCTTATGAGGTATGGAATAGAGGTTGATATACGATAAAGTGCCTGGTCGGCAAATCGGAAGTTGAAGGAGCATCACCGTTATGATTAGAAAATTACGAAAAGCGGATATAAATAAAGTTGCTGATATATGGTTGGATACTAATATAAAGGCCCATTATTTTATCCCTGCTCAATATTGGAAAAGAAATTTTGATTTAGTAAAAGAACTGCTATTACAGGCCACTGTCTATGTTTACGAGGATAAGCAGGAAATACAGGGGTTTGTAGGGCTGAGTGACGAATACATTGAAGGTATTTTTGTTTCTGCCGAAATGCAGTCTCAAGGTATAGGCAAAATTTTGTTAAACTATGTAAAGGGGAAAAGAAACAATTTACTTTTAAATGTATATCAAAAAAATGCACGGGCAATATCTTTTTATCAAAGAGAAGGGTTTGAAATCCAGTGCAATGGCATTGATGAAGCTACCGGGGAAAGAGATTATGCAATGGCATGGCAACGGAAATAGATGCCATTGTGAATGCCACAAATGATGGCCTTTGGGAAGGCAGTGGTGTTTGACAAATGGGGAAAGTAAATAATAAACTGTTCTATTTGTGATTTTATGTTATCATAATAAGAAAAGCATATCACACAAAGGAGAACCCCATGATTCTGTTTTCGACTGTTTTAAGATTAAATAAGAATTTTACCCAGGATGATTTTATAAAGACTGTGATTGAGTGGAACCAGAACAGCCCGCATCCGGAGAATGTGATTTCGGGAATCGCATGGAACGGGGAGCGGAGCGCACGATATGGGACGGACAAGCTGTGGCTTGCGCTAGAGGAGTACCGGAATGAGAACATTATAGCGGTGCGTTATGAGAAGGTGGAGGCCAACGGTACCATCTGGGACAGCGACTATATTATGAATTTTAATACCATGAAAATGGCAATTCAGCTGGACAGAAGTTATACGGAAGATGCGCTGATCATGGATCCTGCATTTTCTACTCCGTATTTTATCCGGCTTCTGATTGAGAAGGGATATCTGCGCGCGGACGGTGATCTGCAGATTACGGAAAAACCGGTTCTGGTAACAGAAACAGAAGTCCCCAATCTGGCTGATGTGATCAATGGGCAGGCGAAGCATGACCTTCCGATTGTTTATGTATCAAAAAACGCAGAAGGAACGACAATGGTGAATACCTGGGATATGGCATACCGTCTGAAAGGGGTTGCACATGTCCTGGCGGCAGAAAACTCACAGATAGATACGCTGCTCAGTGCAGCGTGTGCGGACCAGAATGAAAAGAATGGTTCTGTTGGAATCTATTATCCAAATACGGCTGCAAAGAACAGGACATTTCCATACCACGTATATGAAGATGGCGGTAAAATGCTGGCAGACCGCATGGTGCGGAATGTCATTGACTATTGTAACGCGCAGCTGGCGGATCCGCTTTATACCTGGCAGGGCGTGAATAATGCGCTGCTATTAGACCGTCTGAAGGCTCGGACTCTTGAATTTCAGACAGCAGAACTGGAAACCAGGCGTATGAGGGAGGAAAACTATGAACTTCTCGATTCTGTAGATAAGGATCTGGTCCGCTTAAGAAAACAGGTGGAGGAACTCACCAGAACCAATGAAGCTTTAAAGTATGAAAACCAGGGTCTGCGCTCCAAATTAAACCGTACGGATGCCGCACCGATTCTGTACCTGGGCGAGGAAACAGAGCTTTTCCCGGATGAGATCAAGGCAATTCTTCTGGACGCGCTGGAGGCAGAATTACCCAAGTACGAGGAAAAGACACGCAGACATACGGTAATTGAAGACGTGATCCGCGAGAACGACTGCAAGAAAACAGCCGGAGAAAAGGCTGAGAAGCTGAAAAATCTGCTGAAAGGCTATAAGTCCCTGAGCGGATCCCTGAAACGGGAACTGCAAAATATGGGATTTGAGATCACCGATGACGGAAAACACAGCAAGCTGACCTACTACGGAGACAGCCGTTACATGGCAACCCTGGCGAAAACACCGAGCGATGGACGGTCGGGGAGTAATATTGCGGCGGAGATGATCCGGACGATGTTTTAGAGGGCGCAGGAATCATTTGCTGACAGAACTGACGCAGGCTGTTCGAAGCATAGATGAAAAAGATTTGGAACCACGCCAGATTGCATCCGTGTTGGGTGGAAGGCCAGGGTAAATAAGAAAAAGGCCTATAGGACGGAGTACTCCGTTCCCACAGGCTCCCCATGGTACTATATTCTTAGTCTTCTGGAAGCATTAATTGACACTTGCCATGATAGGCATTGCAAGTATACAACAGGTTGTATCCACCATTATTGTCTTCGGGTGAAACCCATAGACATCCGGCTTTTAGTTTTACAGTATGTCCTGTTAATTGAAAAGAAGTGAGCCGTGGCTTTCCCCATTCATTCAAGTATTCATCCTTGACTGTTTCTGTTTCCATAAAATCATACTGGAGCTGCGAATAGTAGCTTCTTACATTGGCCCAGTCTGTCGCAACTCTGGCTTTATGAAGCTGCTGACTGAAGATCGGAACGGAGATCGCTACAAGAACTCCAATAATAGCAACAACGACCAGGAGCTCTGACAGCGTGAATCCATCGTTTTTCTTTTTCATAGCACTTCACCTCCTTATATAATCAAGTGTTTTCTATTGAAGATTCCTTTGTAATCAAACGCTCTGGTGTAGTGCATTTCACTTCCGGCATCAATTCCGAGTACCAAAGTTTTTTCTGTAATAGCTTCAATTTTCAACATTCACGTTTTTTGTTATACAGGAAGCTCCGATTTCGTTCAACTATTATATCTTGAAAACGTAAAAACACAAATGGAATCTATAAGGATTCGAAGGCAGAAGAGCATATTGATCGTTCGATCTTTCGAGGTCTGCTGGGAGAGTATCCGCAAACCGAAGAAGTAATTAAGCGAAGCCGCGAAAGCGGCTTTTAGCTGGCAAGGTGCTTGTATGGAGCGTTTACTATGTGTAGAAGAATAAGATATTTTGTGATAAAATGAGATTTGTGGAAATTTACGCTGAAGGCAATTGCATGCAGAACCGCCGGGCAGATGATTTCTACAATCACACCATCATGCGTGCGGTGATACAAATCGCAAGTTAACAGCTGTCTACAAAACGTTCAAACTTCAGATCGACTTAGGATAATAAATATGATTGATGCTATAAGGGATAGAAGAAGTATACGAAAATATAAAAGTGAACCTGTCAGGAAAGCTCTGATCGATCAGATTCTACAGGCGGGGATTCTGGCACCTTCATCTAAAAACTGGCAGCCGTGGAAATTTATCGTTGCTACGGGAAGCGCGAAGGATGAAGCATGCCGTGTGATGGAAGACGGTATTAGCCGCGAAAGGTCTGCTCCGTTCATTCTGGAGAGACGTGAGCATATCGGTGGCGCGGAGCATACGGTTCAAATCATGAAACAGGCTCCAGTCCTGATTTTTGTGGTGAATCCATTGGCTTCAGGCTTCGATAAGGCACTATCAAACGATGAAAGGGTGTCGGATATCTGCAATGCGCAGTCTATCGGGGCCGTCATCGAAAACATGATGCTGGAAGCTACGGACCTGGGGTTAGGAAGTCTCTGGATCTGCAATTCTTTCTTTGCACAGCAGGAACTAAGCGAGTGGGCCGGAGGCGAGCTGTACGCCATTCTGGCGCTGGGATATCCGGATGAAGCTCCGGAAGCTAGACCGAGAAAGAACATGGAGAGTGTGGTCGAGTGGAGGGGAAAGTGGAATGAGTAATTACTACGTTTTCCGAATAAATTATGATGATCGTTTTAAGCTGATTCGAAGAGAATTGGTAAATCATCATCTGTTGAGACAGGGCTGGGGAACCTATGGCATGGCTCTGGATTCCTCGTATGATACCTTTAAGGCAGGGTGGCAGTCTGAATGGGAAAAGGATCTTCCAGACGAAATGATGCGCGCCCGGTACAATAATCTTTCCATCATGCTGAAAATCGAGCCGGGGGATTATATCATCGTACCGAAGGTCAGCGTGGAGGAGGATTATGTGTGCCGAAGCTTCGTCATCGCAAAATGTAAGAAGAAATATTATTTTGATGTTCTTGCGGAAGCAGAGGATTTCGGTCATATCATAGAGGTCGAAGATGTCTTCAGCTGCAGCTATGATAAGAATCTTCATGCTCAGAATATTAAGAGCAAGTTTATAGCGTATCAGTCTCCGTTGAATCATGTACGGAGTGAATCCTTCAAGGAATCCGTAGATGAGCTTGTGCGTTTGCATGCAGAGCAGCCGGACGAATTTGCAAAGAACAGCACAGATCTGATTTCCATGATCGGCCGAGCGACTGCATCAGCGAGAAATCAATACCTCGAACAGATCAAAAGCGTGCTGCAGAAGATCGATAATCATAAATTTGAAGATATCATCGGAGAGCTGTTTATAAAGAACGGCTACACGCTGACAGATAACAACTGGTATGACGGGGAAGGCGGTGATGTGGATCTGGTCTTCGAATGCTTTAACCGGAACACCCTGATGTATAACATCTATGAAATCTGCGATGTAAAGATGCCGCATATTTATGTTCAGGCAAAAAAGAAGACCGGCAAAGACATTGGCGATATCGTAGGTGTAGATCAGCTTGTGAAGATGGAGGAGCGGATTCCGGAGAAAAACGCCATTCTGATGGTGATCAATCTGACGGACGAGTTCTCCGATGAAGCTAAAGAAAAAGCTGATGAAAACGGAATCATTCTGATCAACGGATTAACATTTGCGTCTCTTCTTGTGAGGTATGGAATCGAAGTTGATATACGATAAAATGTCTGGTCGGTAAATCGGAAGTTGGAGGATACACGCATGAAAATTGTAATCATTAATGGAAGTGCC
>ERZ836760.824-NODE-824-length-41274-cov-54.498508_pt1 | contig 41274 bp, 29 predicted proteins | sample MGYA00519941_ERZ836760 | MGnify/ENA primary metagenome ERZ836760 (study PRJEB31850, sample SAMEA3708807) | human gut metagenome | biome: human gut; feature: human-associated habitat; material: faeces | place: China | collected 2014 ... | reverse complement strand
TGACCCACCTGGGCCGGGCGGCACCCATACACCGCTTCGGCATTTCGGCACCCCGGCGACCGGGCACTCCGGTATCCCGGCCCTTCGGCATTCTGGCACCCCCGCGCTCCGGCACCCCGGCGACCCACTCGCGTTGCCGGGGTGCCGTATTCGCTCTGCGCCATAATGTGCGTGATAATGGAACCATGCCAGTGATGAATGATGAAGTGCCCGGCGAGGTTGAACCGCACCCCGATTGTTGGACTGGAGTAATCCAGATTCGATGATCGGAGGTGCGGTTCAAAAGGCCCTTTTTTGTGTCGGATTACGAACCGCGCGTTTCACCGCTTGCCGTTGTAGATCTCGTTGTCGATCACATCAGCGAACACGCGATTGACGGCCGGGCGCACCACTTTCAGCGACGGTGTCAGGCACTTGTTCTCCTGCGTGAACTGCGTGTCCAGCACGGCGAACTTGCGTACGGATTCGGCGCGCGAGACCGTCGCATTCGCCTTGTCCACGTACTGCTGAATCTCCTCGCGCACCGCGGCGTTCGTGGCGAGCCGGTCGACCGGCGTCTCCGTGGACAGGCCGTGCGCGGGCAGCCACAATGCCAGCGACTCCGGATCGAGCGTCACCAACGCGCCGATGAACGGGCGCTGGTCGCCCACCACCACGCAGTGCTCCACGATCGGGCACTTGGCGATCTCTTCCTCCAGCGGAATGGGGGAGACGTTCTTGCCGCCGGCAGTAATAATAATGTCCTTGATGCGGCCGGTGATGACGATGTGGCCCTCATCATCGATCTCGGCCAAGTCGCCGGTCCTGAGCCAGCCGTCGGCGGTGAACGCCTCGGCCGTCTTCTCCGGCAGATTGTGGTAGCCGCGGAACACGTTCGGGCCCTTGACCTGCAGTTCGCCTTCGTCGGAAATGCGAATCGAGGAGCCGGGCGCGGGCTGGCCTACGGTGCCGATCACATTGTCGGTCACGCGCGTGGCGGCGAACGGGGCGGCGGTTTCGGTCATGCCATAACCCTGAATCATCGGCAGTCCGATGCCGTTGTAGAAATGCGCCAGATCGAGCGACAGTGGTGCGCCGCCGCAGGCCACGTACTTGATCTTCGGGCCCAGAGCACCGCGCACCGTGCGGTAGACGAGCGTTTCGTACTTGGCGCGCTCGGCGATTTCGGCAAACGTGTGCTGCTCGCCGGCCTGCTCCTTGCGGCTCCAGACGCGCGCGGCCTCGGCGGCCTTGACAAACAGGCGGCCCTTCCAGCCGGCACCGGCCTTGTGCGAGGCGGCGTTGTATACCTTCTCGAACACGCGCGGCACGCCCAGCAGGTAGGTCGGTTCAAACGAACGCAGGTCCGGCAGCAGGGTTTTGGTGTCCGGCAGATAACCGACCACGCCGTCATCGGAGGCGATGGAGGCGTACTGGATGAATCGCGCGAAGCAGTGGGCCAGCGGCAGGAAGAGCAGCAGGCGCGGATGGTCGTCAAGCACCACTTCATGCAACGCCTGCGAGGCGGAGATGGTGATGGACACGAAGTTCTTGTGGGTCAGTTCGGCACCCTTCGGGTTGCCGGTGGAGCCCGAAGTGTAGACGATGGTGGCCAGATCGTCGGCGCGCACGGTGGCCACGCGCTCGTTCAGTTCCTCGTCCGAAACAGCCACGCCCAGACCTTCGAGCGCGCCCAGCGCGTTGCCCTCGATCATGAGAATCTGCTTCAAGGCAGGACAGTGGTCCTTGACCGAGTCGAGCCGGTCGAAGCGCTCGCGGTTGTCGGCAAAGGCCAGCTTGACCGCCGAATCGTTCATGATGCGCTGGGCTTGCGGGGCGGAGTCGGTGTCGTAGATCGGCACGCTTACCGCGCCCACTGCGGCCAGTGCGAAATCGAGAATGCCCCATTCGAGACGGGTGGAGGAAAAGATGGTCACCGCGTCGCCCTTGGCGATGCCGAGCGCGATCAGGCCCTTGGCGGCCGAGACCACGCGCTCGTGGAATTCGCCGGTGGTGACGTTCTGCCAGCGGCCGGGGCCGATTTTCTTGGCGGCGATTACCGTGTCCGCGCCGGTGCGGGCCAGTCGTTCGGTGAGCAGTGAATAGATAGTTTGGTCATCGCGGATCTCGATGGATTCGCCGGGCGTGGTGTATTCGGTAAGCATACGGCCGTTTATTCCTTACAAACATGATGGCAAGTTGACAACCCGAGCCATTCTGACGAGTTAGATTACGCTGGCGTAAGGTTGCGCGCGTTGTGGGCAATGGAGAAGTTGTCTGTCTGGTTTTGTGGATTGTATACAACGCCGTGTCTAACCGGTTTGCTCTACGGTTATGACCGTGTCCATTTCGGGAGCCATCGACTTCCTGCAGGACAAGTACGTGCTGAGCCCGGCCCTGCAGGGTCCGGTCATCAGCTCCAGCATCATCGGCGGCGTGATCGGCGCCGGCTTCTCCGGCTTCCTGTCCGATAAGTACGGCCGCCGCCGAAGCACTGGTCGCCGCGCAAAAAGCAGCACTAGGCCGCGTTTGCTGCGTCTATTGGCGAATTGATCATATGGGTCGTCTGCGTGCAGACGACCCTTTTGCGTTCCGTCGGCTTCTGACACCGTAGAAACGTGCTTTCTCGGCTTCGAGGGGCTGATTTTGCCTTATCTGGAAGTCTACTTCCACTTCGAGGGGCTGATGCCCAAGTAGACACGGCCCTAAAACGGCGGAATGACGTTGACGTGTAGCCGTTTATACTTCCGATTACATGGATGAGGAGCCCCTCGAAGCGGAGATAGACTTCCGTCAAATGCGAAATCAGCCCCTTGAAACGGAAGTAGGCCTCCGGCAAACGCAAAAATTAGCCTCCTCGAAACGGATAAATGCACGTATTGGGTGTAGTGGATGCTTCAGCCCCTGATATCGAAGCATATTTTTTTCTGGTTGGCGCGTCTAGCATGCGCACTCCGCAATCGATAATTCTGTGGCCTCTCTCACTTTAAAAGTCTGGCGTGTGCGAGGGCGTTCGCTTAAGGTGAATGGGATTGCGCGGAATGTGGAGCGCAGGTACACATGACGAGGGCACACCGCAACAACACGGCAAGGGGGAAACGAACCATGTTCGACAAACGACTGTTCCAATTGGCGCCCGGCTTGAAAAAACTCATAGCCGGCAAAGTGGCCCTGATGTGGGTAGGTCTGTTTGCCAACATTGGTTTTATGCTGTCGCTGGTAATGTTGCTGAACAGCTTGCTGACCGCTGTGGCACCGCCGCTGCTCCAATGCGGCGGCACTTCGCAAGGCGTGGCCTGCCCCGTGCCGTTGTCTGATCAGCACGGCGCGGATGTGCTGCCCATGGCTGGCGACGTCATGATTTACGTGCTGCTTGCGCTGGTCTGTATAGCGGTCCGTTACACGGCCACCACGCACGCCACCCGCCTCGGCACCGAAGCCGCCGAACGAGTCAAACTGGCTTTGCGATCCAAGCTGTACCGCAAAATGGTGGCACTCGGCCCGTCCTACAAAACCCGCATCAAGACCTCGGATGTGGTGCAATCCGCCGGCGAAGGTGTTGAACAGATTCAAAGCTTCTTTGAACTGTTCCTGCCGCAGCTCTTCTATGCGATTCTTGCGCCAATCACCTTGTTTGTGGCCATTGCGCCGATTAACGTGCCCGCTGCTGCCGTCATGCTGGTCTGCGCGCCGCTCATCATCGTCGTGACCGGCATCGTCTCCATGACCGCCGCCCGCGCCTTCAAAAAGTACTGGGTGCGCTACACCGACATGGGCGCCGCGTTCCTCGACAATCTCCAAGGCCTTGAGACCCTGAAAAACTTCGACGCCGACGAGCGCGCCGCCATCGAGATGGACAAGAAAGCCGAAGGCTTCCGCGTGATGACCATGCGGGTGTTGCAGATTCAGTTGCGTTCGCTGACCGCCATGGACATAGTGGCCTACGGCGGTGCTGCGGCCGGCATCGGTGTGGCGTTATGGCAATACGCGCATATTGGCGATGCTTTTGCCAATGGTGCGTCCGGCTGGTCGCCAATCGCACTGGCCTCACATCTGCCTGGTGTGCTTGCCTACGCGGCATACGGCCTGCACTATCTCATCCCGTTCGGGGTGGGCTACCCGCTGTCTCTTACCGGTCTGCTGTTCATTGTGCTGCTGTCCGCCGAATTCTTTATTCCCATGCGTCAGCTTGGCTCGTTCTTCCACGTGGCGATGAACGGCATGACCTCCACCAAGCGCATCTTCGCTCTGCTGGACACCCCGGAGCCCGAGCATGGCACGGCGACCCTGCCGGCCAACGATTCCGATTCCGCTGACGACGGTCTGACGGTCCGCTTCGACCACGTCGGCTATTCCTATGATGATGCCGGGCACGGCGACTCCAAGTCCGCATCCGCAAAGACCGATAAGCAAGGTGAAACCAGCCCCAATTCCGCCGTCGCTCCTGCGCTCACCAACATCACCTTCGCCGCACGGCCCGGTCAGTTCACCGCCATTGTTGGCATCTCCGGTTCCGGCAAGTCCACGGCCGCCTCGCTGCTCGCCGGTACACTGGCCGGTTACCGAGGTTCGCTCACGCTGAACGGCGTCGAGGTATCCGATTTGTCAGGCGAAACACTGGCCGGAGCCGTCACTGTGATTGGTGCCAGCAGCCATCTGTTTGCGGGCGCATTGCGCGAGAATCTTCTGATGGCCTTGCCCGATGACGAGATTCCTGATTCGCCGGATTCCGTGGACTCCCGTCTGTGGTCCGCGCTCGAGCAGGCGCGCATTGCCGACTTCGTGCACGCACAGCCGAACGGACTGGGCATGCCGATTGAGTCCGATGCCGCCAACCTGTCCGGCGGCCAACGCCAGCGCATCGCCATCGCCCGCGCGCTCCTGCATGATTCGCCGGTATTTGTGTTCGATGAGGCGACCAGCAGCGTTGACATGGAATCCGAAGAGCTGATCCTGGATACAATTCGCGAATTGGCGCAATCCCGCGGCAAGACGGTTATTATGATCACCCATCGCATGGCCAACGCCGAACACGCTGATCAAGTGGTGGTGCTCGAACACGGCAAGTCGGTTGAGAGGGGCACCCATACCGAGCTGATGACGGCGGACGGCGTCTACGCCAAGCTGTTTACCACGCAGGCAGATATTGAGAACTTCGGAGAAGGCCATGCTCGGCGTGTGCTGCAGGTTGGTTCCCGCAAGCAGGAGCTGTCCGACGACAGTCGGACTGAGGGTGGCGCAGCGCGCGTAAGCGCAGAGGCGGGTATGACGGTTGACCGCCTGCAGTCAGCTTTGCCGACGGCTTCCATTGGCGGGAGTGAGCAGGCCTCGGCTGAGACTCCGGCTGGTGTTGCAAATAGCGATTCGTCTTCCAAAATGAGCACATTCCAAGTGATCAGGCGACTGCTTAAGGAAGCCCGACCTCTGGCAGGACTGATGGCAGCGGCCTCCACCGCCGGCACCATCGGCCATCTTTCGGCCACTTTCCTGCCCGTGTTCGGCATTATCGCGGCATTTGCACTTACCGGTAATCCGGTGTGGGGCATGGGTGTTGCGCCCGCCGTCATCATGATGATTATCTGTGCTCTTCTGCGTGGCATCACCCGATACGTCGAACAATATCTGAACCACAATGTGGCATTCCATCTGCTCGCACTCTTCCGTTCCAAGGCGTTCGCCGCGTTGCGCAGACTGGCGCCGGCCAAGCTCGCGGGCAAAGGTAAGGGCAACCTTATCGCCATGCTGACCACCGATGTGGAACTGCTTGAGATCTTCTTTGCCCACACCATCAGTCCGGTGGCCATCGCGGTAACCTCCACCATCATCTACACGATTGTGGCCGCCACCCTAAGCCCATGGATGGCGCTGGCGTTGATTGCCGCCCACCTGGTTATCGGCATCCTTGTGCCGCGATTCTTTGCCACCGGCGTACGTAACCTTGGCCCTGCCATCCGTGGCGCTGCCGGAGAACTCGACGATGTGATGCTCGATGACATGCGCGGCCTGGACGAAATCATCCGATTTGGCCGCGGCGAGGAACGTGCGCAGGCCATCGAGGACCGTACCCATGCGTTGTGGAAGGATCACGCCAAACTCAGCAAGGTCAACGGCCGTTTCATCGGAATCAGCGGACTCTTGGTGGCTGTGCTCACAGCGGCTTCGGTCGCCGTGGCTATTGCCTGTGCCGGCGCGAACCCGCAGAGCATTCCGGCTCTGATTGCCGCCTTCGTGCTGTTCGCCGGCTCGTTCGGACCGACTTTGGCGCTCGCCGCCTTGCCCGCTAACCTGACTCAGACCTTCGCGTCCGCTAGCCGACTGTTCGGACTGATGGACGAGGTGCCCGCTGTGACCGAGAACGGCACTGTTGTGCCGCAGGAGTATATGGGCATGCGTCTTGATGACGTCACCTTTGCATATGCGGGGGAGCGCGAAGTCCTGTCCGACTTCTCGCTTGACGTGCCGCAGCATGGCGTGCTGGGTATCCAGGGGCCGTCCGGCCGAGGCAAGTCCACCATGCTCAAGCTGCTGCTGCGCTACTGGGATCCGCAGCGCGGTCAGGTGACGTTGTCCGGCACGCCGTTGCCCGAGGTCGATGTGCATGCTCGCCGACGTATTCAGGCCATGATGAGCCAGGAAACCCACCTGTTTGATGGCTCTATCCGAGACAATCTGCTGATTGCTTTGCCTGAGTCCGAGGTTGAAGCTGCAAATGTTGCAGGCAATGGGGAAGTGGGTGCCAAGACCGTTGATTCCCGACAGCAGCGGTTGGCGGCGCAATCGGCAGAGGGCGATGCCGTTCAGGTGGCAGCATCTGACGGTCTCGACGCTCGTTTGCGTCAGGCTCTCGCCAAGGCCTCCGTGCTTGATCTCATTGATTCCCTGCCCGATGGCCTTGATACTCAGGTAGGCGAGTTGGGCGACCGTCTATCCGAAGGTGAACGCCAGCGTATCGGTTTGGCTCGTGTGTTCCTGCGCAATGCTGATCTGGTGCTTTTCGACGAGCCGACCAGCCGTTTGGATGCTTTGAACGAGGCTATTATTCTACGTTCCATTCACGCTATGGCCGTGGGTGAGCAGCATGCAGACAAGGAGCGCGGCGCGGCTGTGGTGCTGGTCTCCCACCGCGAATCCGCCATGCGCATTGCTGATGCGGTACTCAATCTGTAACTGCCTGTAACTACGCGGGAATTACATCGCATTGCGTTACGTTACCGCGTTGCACTGCGGTTCCTCGCGGGTGGCGGCGATGCCATCTCCGGTCGTCATTGCGTTGCTGCGTTTGTGTTGCGATATGTGATGCGGCAACGCAGCAATGCGGCAATGCAATGTGATGTGGCAACGTGGCAACGTAGCGATGCAATAACGCGACAACGTGACAACGTAGCGATGCAATAACGCGGCAACATGGCAACATGGCAATGCAGTAACGCAACGCAGCATTCACGCCTTGATCAAAGTGCCGATGATGAGCGCCTTCTGCAGCCCTGGGCGGAACAGGTCGTGAAATTCATGCGACATTTCGGTTTCGAGTTTGACCGATGCATGGATGTCGTCAGTGCGAAGGCGTGCCTGTTCGGTGCCGATGATGTGCTCGAGCACCGCGAATCCCTCTTCGGTTTTGCCGGCTTGAATGAGGAATCGTGGGCTTTCCGGTGCTCGCACCATGGAGAGCAGGAACGCGGCGGCCGGAATCGCACCCAGCCTCAGCATCCAACGCCAACCGGCGTTGACATCCCAGCTTCTGGAACCGTAGGAGGCGATGATGTAGTTGATGACATTGGTCAGGAAGATGCCGCATACCGCGAGGAGCTGATAGGAAAAGGCAAGCAGACCGCGGATATTGACCGGCGCTTAGGGCCAGACCGAACGTATATTTGCCCGATCCGTGAGTACGTATGGTTGTTCCCAAGGGATTGCGCTGCTTGGAAGTAGCTTGAAACAGGCCCGCCATGTGCTTTTCCTCTCAATACAGCTATGGGGGGTGCCTGTTCATACTAGTCAGATTCTTGTCATATGGCGTTGAATATCTACAAATGTGGGCACTAGTGAGGCGGCTGAGTGGTGGAATCGCGCCGTGGTGTGTGGGTGTTGGGGACTCACGAGCATGCTGCGCGTTATTTGGTGGTGTGCTGAGAGTCGGGACCTACTCACGTTGGGGGAGGGGATGAAGAGCCTCTGAGACGAGTCGCTGTTCGACTGGAGATTTGCTCACGTGGAAAGCATGGAAAAGGCGAAAAAAATCAGGCGTGTCGGGTGATTTGACAAATTGGTACACAGGTATATCATCTTAGGTATTGGTACACGGGTGTACCAAAGAAAACACCCCAAGGAAAGGTGGCCAGAGGAGACTTCGCAAGCGGCCAAACGAATTGAAATCCAACGCAGCAGTCGATTCGTTTTTGGCAATCGGAAGGCAGTCGTCAACAATCGGAAGGCAGCCAAAGACAGCCGGAAGATAACCGAGAAGTAACCGGACGAAAACCGGAAGCCAGTCGGAAGAAAGCCAACCACCCGCAAGTCAACTCCAATGGTCCAGAAGGAGATAACATGCGCAACACCAAGAAGGTCATCGCGGCAACGGCAGCCGTGGCCACGCTCGTCGGTCTCGCCGCCTGCGGCAGCAGCAACGACAACGGCGCCAACAAGGGTGACGCTGACAAGGCCGAACTCGTGTTCTGGGGCTGGGATTCCGGCAACTCGATGAAGGAAATCCTCGCTGACTTCGAGAAGGCCAACCCCGGCATCACCGTCAAGTTCAACAACACCGGCACCGCCGAGAAGACCTCCACCGCGCTCTCCAACGCCATCGCCGCAGGCAACGGCGCCCCTGACGTCGTGATGCTCGAAGATCCGACCGTCACCCAGTTCGCCGTCACCGATGGCCTCGTGGACCTGAGCGAATTCGGCGCCGACAAACTCGCCGACGACTTCGCCGCCGGCCCGTGGAACAAGCTCCAGTACAACAACAAGCCGTACGCTCTGCCGATTGATTCCGGCCCCGAAATGTTCTTCTACAACAAGGCAGTGTTCGACAAGGCCGGCGTGGACGGCGAGTCCATCAAGACCTGGAACGACTACTACGAGGCCGCCAAGAAGATCCGTGCCACCGGCTCCTACATCACCAATCTGGCCGGTACCTCCAACGACTATCAGCCGTTCACCGCCCAGATCTGGCAGGCCGGTGCCCAGCCGTGGAAGGTCGATGGCGAGAACATCACCATCAACATGACCAAGGACGAGGGCATGCAGCGCTATATCCAATTCGTCCAGAAGCTCATCGACGAAGACCTCGTGGACGCCAAGACCCCGAACTGGTCCGACGATTGGAACCGCGAGCTCAACGATGGCACCCTCGCCTCCCTGACCATCGGCGCTTGGATGCCGATCAACCTCATGACCGGCGCCCCCGATCAGGCCGGCAACTGGCGCGTCGCCCAGCTGCCGCAGTGGGAGGAAGGCAAGGAAGTCTCCGCCGAAGACGGTGGCTCTGCACTTGCCGTCACCTCGCAGTCCAAGAACCAGGCCGCTGCCTACAAGCTCGTTGAGTACATGACTCATGGCGAGGGCGCTCAGACCATGGCCGACACCGGTACCTTCCCGTCCCTGAAGAAGATCCTCCGGTCCGACTCCTTCACCGACCCGACCACCGAGTCCAACAAGAAGACCAACGACTACTTCGGCGGTCAGAACGTCAACGAAGTCCTTTCCGCCGCGGCTCAGCGCCCGACCGAGAAGTTCCAGTACCTGCCGTACAACCCGTACGCCCAGACCGCTTACGGCGACGAAGTCTCCAAGGCCTACTCCGGCGACATCACCCTGGAGAAGGCGCTTGAAAACTATGCCAACAAGCTCGCCGAGCAAGGCAAGCAGCAGGGCTACAACGTCACCGTCAAGTGACGCAACCGATCTATTGCCGGTACATCCGGCACTGACCAACAATCAAAACCTGCGGCTAGGCCACTCTCCTTCCGCCTAGCCGCCCGATCTCCCAAAGCGGGGATGCTCCCCAGTGTCCCCGCTTTCCCGTGCCCTCGCCTGACGTGATCGCTCCAATCGAGCGACCCCCTGGTAGCGGGCGCAGCACAGCAATCCGTATTCCAAGAAAGCAATCGATTATGTCCGATCAAACAATGGCCGCAGCCCCGCAGCCAACGGTGGGAATCCTGCCTGAGGAGGCGGATCTGCACACGGCCGAGGCCCGCGTCAACAAGCACAAGGCCGACTGGCGCGGCTGGAAGTTCATGTGGCCGTTCGCCGTGGTGTTCGTCTTCGTGTTCATCATCCCAATTGTGTACGCCATTTACATCTCCTTCTTCAAGAAGCAGATGGTCGGCGGCACCAAGTTCGTCGGCTTCGAGAACTACGCCCGACTGATTCAGGATCCGCAGTTCTGGAGCTCGGTGGGCCGCGTCACTATCTTCACCGTATTCCAGGTGCCGATCATGCTGTTTCTGGCCGCAGCCATGGCCCTCGCTTTGGATTCGATGAAGCTGCATGGCACCAAGTTCTTCCGCATCTCCACATTCCTGCCCTATGCGGTGCCCGCAGTGGTCTCCACCATGATTTGGGGTTTCGTGTATGGCGCCAAATACGGTCTGGTCGGCTCCCTCAACGACTTCCTCGGCACCAACATCGATGTGCTCAACCCCGACGTGCTGCTTGCATCCATCGCGAACATCAACACGTGGGAATATGCCGGCTACAACATGCTGATTTTTTACAGCTCCCTAAGCACCATTCCGCACAGCTTGTATGAGGCCGCCTCCATCGACGGCGCTTCGGAGTGGCAGATTGTTAAGAAGATCAAGCTGCCGGAGCTGAAGGGCTCGCTGGCCATCACGGTGATCTTCTCGATCATCGGCAGCTTCCAGCTGTTCAACGAGCCGAGCATTTTGCAGAACATGGTTCCGGGCAACGCGATCACCACGTACTACACGCCGAACATGTACGCCTACAACCTGAGCTTCACCGGCAATCAGAGCAACTATGCCGCAGCTCTGGCCATCGTGATGGCCATCATCACCATGGCCATTGCGTATGTCGTCCAGCTTAAGAGTATGAAGGAGCAGATGAAGTAATTATGAGCACTGCAACCATGACTTCAACAACAACCATGACCCTGGCCGATCTCAAGGCTCAGGAAAAGGCCGCCAAGAAGGCCGAGAAGGAGCGTCAGAAGCGCATCGACGCCGACGAGAAGGCCGAGCGCAAGCGCGCCGCCAAAACCGGTTTCTCCAACCCGGCGAACCCGACCCGCTCGATGGCCCTGACCATCGTGTGCGCGATTTTCGCGGTCTACTGCCTCTTCCCGTTTGTCTACCTGATGATTAACGCCACCAAGACCCAGTCCGACTTCACTTCGACGTTCGGCCTCGGTTTCGGCAAAACGTTCGCCCTGTTCGACAACATCGCCACGGTGTTCACCTATCAGGACGGTATCTTCGGCCGCTGGTTCGTCAACACGATTCTGTATGTGGTGGTCGGCGCCGGCGGTGCCACCTTGCTGGCCATCATGGGCGGCTATGCGCTGGCCAAGTTCCGCTTCCCCGGCCGTAAGCTGTGCTTCGTGATCATCATCGGCGCCATTTCGGTGCCGGGTATCGCGCTGGCCGTGCCGCAGTTCCTGCTGTTCGCCAAGATGGGCCTCACGAACACCCCGTGGTCGATGATTATCCCGAGTTTGGTATCCACGTTCGGTCTGTATCTGATGTGGATCTTCTCCGATCAGGCCGTGCCGGATGAGCTGCTTGAAGCCGCGCGCGTGGATGGTGCCGGCGAGTTCCGCACCTTCTTCCAGATTTCCCTGCCGCTGTTGGCACCCGGCATCGTGACCACTGCATTGTTCGCCATTGTAGCGACGTGGAACAACTACTTCCTGCCGTTGATCATGTTGAAGGATTCCAACTGGTACCCGTTGACGATCGGTCTGAACCAGTGGAAGGACCAGGCTTCAACCGCAGGCGGTCAAGCTATCCAAAACCTCGTGATTACCGGTTCGCTGATCACGATCATCCCTCTGGTGATTGCGTTCCTGTGCCTGCAGAAGTACTGGCAGTCAGGCCTCGCCGCAGGCGCCGTCAAGGAGTAACCTCTGGCTCTCTCTGACGGGAGCTGGCCGCGGAGCGGACTGAGGGTGGTCATATGGGGATTCGACTGGCGACCACCCCCAGTCAGCTTCGCTGACAGCCCCGCCAGCGGGGGGCGGCCTCTCTGGTGTTCACAACCTGCAAGCACAGCACTTCCCGCAAACCGATACAATAAAGGATTTGATTAATATGACTACTCATAGAGCATTTAGGTGGCCGTCCCTGCTGACGGAATCCGGCCGCGGCATCGCGTTCGGCGGCGACTACAACCCGGACCAGTGGCCCGAGGAGACGCTGGACGAGGATATCCGTCTCATGGGTGAGGCCGGCGTGAACGTCGTATCGCTGGCAATTTTCAGCTGGGACAAGATCGAGCCGGTCGAGGGCGCGTTCACGTTCGAGTGGCTCGACCATGTGATCGACAGGCTCGGCAGAGCCGGCATCGCCGTGGACTTGGCCTCCGCCACAGCCGCCGCGCCGCTGTGGCTGTACGAATCCCATCCAGAGGTGCTGCCGGTAGACCGGTATGGTCATACCGTCAACGCGGGCTCACGCCAGTCGTGGCAGCCCACAAGCCCGGTGTTCAAGGAATACGCGCTGCGCCTGTGCCGCAAACTTGCCGAACACTACAAGGACAACCCGTATGTGACCGCCTGGCACATGGGCAACGAATACGGCTGGAACAACCGCTACGACTACTCCGACAACGCCTTGGCCGCGTTCCGCACGTGGTGCGAGGCCAAGTACGGTACCATCGACGCGTTGAACGAGGCGTGGGGCACGGCCTTCTGGTCGCAGCACGTGAACAGTTTCGACGAGGTGCTGCTGCCACGTCACATGGGCGGCGACGCCATGGTCAACCCGTCGCAGCAGTTGGATTACGAGCGGTTCGGCAACGACATGCTGCTCGACTTCTACAAAGCCGAACGCGACGCCATCGAGCAGATCTGCCCCGACAAGCCGTTCACCACGAACTTCATGGTCTCCACCGACCAGTGCGTCATGAACTACGCCAAATGGGCGGATGAGGTGGACTTCGTGTCCAACGATCACTACTTCCATGAGGGCGAATCCCACCTGGACGAACTCGCCTGCTCGGACGCGCTCATGGACTCCCTCGCGCTGGGCAAGCCGTGGTACGTGATGGAGCACTCCACCTCAGCCGTGCAGTGGAAGCCGCTGAACACACGCAAACGGGCCGGCGAACTCATGCGCGACTCCCTGGCCCACGTGGCCATGGGCGCCGACGCCATCTGCTTTTTCCAATGGCGGCAATCCAAGTCGGGCGCCGAGGCGTTCCACTCCGCCATGCTGCCCCACGCGGGTGCCGATTCCAAGGTCTTCCGCGGCGTATGCGAGCTCGGTAAGGCGCTGAAGACCCTCTCCGACGCCGGGCTGCAGGGCACTGAGCTCGAGCGTGCCGGCACGGCGATCCTGTTCAGCGCGGAATCCGAATGGGTCACACGCTCCGAAACCCTGCCCAGCATGAAACTCAACCACTGGCACGACGTGCGCGACTGGTACCGCGGCTTCCTGGATGCCGGGCTGCGCGCGGACGTGGTGCCGCTCGCCTACGACTGGACCGGCTACAAAACCATCGTGCTGCCCACCGTGCTCAGCCTGTCCGACGAAGACGTTCTCCGTATCGCCGACTTCGCGAAGGCCGGCGGAACCGTCATCGTCGGCTATGCCGCCGGCCTGATCGACGAGCACTTCCACATCGGCCTCGGCGGCTACCCCGGCGCCGGCAACGGGCTCCTACGCGACATGCTCGGCATCCGCTCCGAAGAATTCAACATCCTCGGTGAAGAAGCCGAAGGCGAGCTCAGCGAAATCAGCCTGTCCAATGGTCTGACGACCCGCCTGTGGCAGAACGACGTGACTTCCGTAGCCGCGGACACCACAGTGCTTGCCTCTTACGCAGGTGAGTCCGCCGCCGACTGGGAGCTGGAGCGCACCCCCGCCATCACCAGCCGCCCCTATGGCAACGGTACCGCCATCTACGTGGGCTGCGACCTCAACCGTCACGACATTGCCCAGTTGCTCAAAGCACTTGGCTCCCGATGGCAGGAGTTGTCGGCGCAGCCGACTGAGAGTGGTCAAACTCCAACCTATCCCACCACAGATCCCCGCATCCTGCACACCATCCGCCGATCCGCAGACGGCTCCACCCGCTTCGATTTCTACCTCAACCGCTCAAACCAGCCCGTCGCCATCAACGGTGTGGAAGGTGATCCCATCATCGCCCACCGTTGCGAGACTGACGCCGTTGGATATACGCTGAACCGCAACGCCATTCTTATCGCTAAAACGTCCTGCTAAACCGCGCTAGAATGGCAATGTTGTCCGGATAGAGGAGTGCGGCATGAGCGACGAGAAAACAGCCAAGCGTCGAGTGACGCTACGCGATGTCGCTCAGGCCGCCGGTGTATCGCTCAAAACTGCGTCGAACGTGATCAATGGCTCCGGGCGTATGACAGATGAGACCCGTGCCAAGGTCGAGTCGGTCATTAAGGACCTCGACTACCGAGTCAACGTGGCCGCCCGCAACCTCAACCGCGATCACACCGGCTTCATCACCCTCGCCGTGCCTTCGCTGATTCCGCCATATCTGGCCGAGCTCGCCAACCGCACCATCGAGGCCGCCCGTCAGCGCGACTATTCCGTATACGTCACCACGTATGCGGAAGGCTCCGCGAAAGGCGCGCGCGATCTGCTGAAGAAGTTCAACTCCACGGTGTCCGATGGCATGATCCTTTCCATGAGCGAGGTGGAAAACATTTCGCCCGATGATCTGAAGGTTGATTTTCCGCTGGTCATCGTTGGCGCGCGTACCACGTGGGGCATTGTGGATCACGTGACCCCAGACGATGTATCCGCAGCCGCCATGGCCGCAGGCTACCTGTATGACCGCGGTTCCACCAGACTTGCAGTGATCGGTGCCCGTGACGTTTACGACGAAGATGCATTGCTGAATGCCGTAGAAGGCAACGCGCAGCTGCGTCTGCGCGGCATCATCGAAGAGACCCGTAGGCGTGGGCTCTCCTTGGATCCGCAGCTGATTGGCAACACCGATCAGGATTGGACCATCGGAGCCGGTGCCCGTGTGACCCAGCGGCTCATTGATTCCGGCGTGCCATTCGACGGTGTGATTGCCTTGAACGATCAGTTGGCCATCGGCGCATTGACCGCTCTGCGCACCGCTGGTTATGAGGTGCCCGTGCAGGTGCAGGTCATCGGCTTCGATAACAACGAGGAAGCCCCCTACCTGCAGATTCCGCTGACCACCATGGATTCCCGCCTTGACTGGACGGCTCCCACGGCAGTGGATCGCATCCTCGGACGCATCGACGGCAGCATCACCAAGTCCGAACTGCTCACCACCGAATCCCAGGTCATCGCCCGCGCCTCCACACGCTGAACGACATTGCTGTAATGCTGGTGTTGCTGTACTGGGCCGTACGAGGCGTTGATACACCGGTTGACCAACACGGCATAAAGTGCTAAGGTGACGATTGCGTGGTACACAGCTGTACCGCGTGGCGCATAAGGAAAGGAAGCGCCAAGCATCACTGGGCGTTCGTTCTGAGCGTTCACCATTCAAAGGAGAAAAAGCATGCGCCGAAATACCGCGCTTGCTCGCATTATGGCATCCGGCGTGGCCGCCATAATGCTCTGCGCAGGAGGCACGTTCACTGTAAACGCCGCCGAAGAAGAACCAGTTAAAGCCGACGTCTCGGTCAAGGCCATCCAAGGCTTAAGCGATGATTTCATCGGCGGTATGGACGTCTCATCCATGCTCTCGCTGGAAGAAAGCGGCGTCACGTTCAAGAACGCCAATGGCGAGGTCGAGGATTTGTTCACGTTGCTCAAGGAATCCGGCGTGAACTATGTGCGTCTGCGTGTGTGGAACGATCCGTTCACCGCAGACGGCCAAGGATATGGCGGCGGCAACGTCAACGCCGATCGCGCACTGACCATGGCCAAGCGAGCCACGGCAGCAGGGCTGAAAGTGCTGGTCGACTTCCATTACTCCGATTTCTGGGCCGACCCCAGCAAGCAGCAGGTGCCCAAGGCGTGGAAATCCTTTGAAGGCGACGCGGACAAAACCGCCGACACCGTATACGACTACACCAAGCAGACTCTGACCACGTTCAAACAAGCCGGCGTGGACGTCGGCATGGTGCAGGTCGGCAACGAAACCACTGCGAAAATCGCCGGCATCTCCGGCTGGAACGGCATGCCCAAAGTATTCTCCGCAGGTTCCAAAGCCATACGCGAAGTGCTCCCCGAAGCCAAGGTCGTCATTCATTTCACCAACCCGGAGAAAGCCGGCACCTACGCCACTTACGCCAAACAGTTGAGCAACCACAATGTGGATTACGATGTGTTCGCCAGCTCCTACTACCCGTTCTGGCATGGCACCACCGAAAACCTCACCAGCGTGCTCAAGAACGTGGCCTCCACTTATAAGAAAGATGTGATGGTGGCGGAAACGTCGTGGGCATACACCTTGGATGATGGCGACGACGATTCCAACACAGTGCCCAGTAAAGTAACCGCCGATAACCTCAAGAAATACGACATCAGCCCGCAAGGCCAGGCCGATGAGATTCGCGCGGTCGCCGAGGCCGTGAACAATATCGGCGACAATGATGGCGATGGCGAAAACGATGGCCTGGGTGTGTTCTACTGGGAGCCCGCATGGGTGCCCGTGGGCACCGGCGGCAAGGATAACGCCGAACTGGCGGATACGTGGAACAAGTACGGTGGCGGCTGGGCCACTGAAGCGGCCGGCGAATACGATCCCAATGACGCCGGCCTGTACTGGGGCGGCTCAGGTGTCGATAACCAAGCTTTGTTCGATTTCGATGGCAAGGCGCTCGCCTCTCTGCCGACGTTCAAGTACATTCACACCGGTGCCGTCACCGATCATGTGTTCACCAAGATAGATCCAGTGGAGATTACCGCGACTGACTCGGATTCCATCGACGCGATCAAAGCGCAATTGCCGAGTGAGGTGGCCGCACACTATCAGGATGGGGTGGACGAGACCGAAACCGTGACCTGGCAATCCGCTGCGCTTGACTGGATTCGTGGCGCAGGCACATACACCATCACCGGCACCACCAACGCTGGCCACGACGTGACCGTCACCGTCACCGTCACCGCCACTCCCGCCAAGGATTACGTAACGGACGGCAGCTTCGAGAACGCTGAGAACGATAAGAACTGGACCATTGCCGGCACCGGTGCGTCCATCACCGAAGACAGTGGCAACGCCGCCGACGGCAAGCGCGCGCTGAAGTTTTGGGCATCCGATGCCTACAGTTTCTCCGCCACGCAGACCATCACCGGACTCGAGCCTGGCGAATACGTGCTGACCGCCATGAGCCAAGGCGCGGCAGCGGACAACGCCGCTATTACCGATGGTGTGGCCCTCTCCGCCACAACGGGTGGCAAGACCACGTCCGATGCGCTGGAACTCAACGGTTGGGTTAAGTTCGATACTGCCACCGTGCCTGTCACCGTGGGTGCTGATGGCACAGCGACCATCACCATCACGGGCAACCTGCCTGCCGACGCATGGGGCAATGTGGACAAGGTCTCACTCGTCAAAAAGACCGAAACTCCGGTGAAGCCATCCACGGAGAACCTGGACAAGGCCGTGGCCGAAGCCGGGAAAATCAATCGCGATGAGTACACCAACGAGTCGCTCGCCAAACTCGATCAGGCGCTTGCCGCCGCTGACGTGCTGCTTGCCGGCAGCACCTACACCGAGCAGGACGTGAACGATGTGATCAAGCTTGTTGCCGATGCCATTGCCGGCCTCGCCCAAAAGGAGGTCTCCAGCCTGACCGTCACGTCAAGCAAAACCACCTATCAGGTGGGCGATGCCATCGATGCCGACCATGATCTCAAGGTCGTGGGCAACTATTCCGCAGGCATGGGCAACGTGACGCTTTCCGCCGACCAGTTCACGCTCGATTACGATTTCTCCGCTCCCGCTGATGCGGCGAAGGTTACCGTAACGCTCAAGTCGAATCCGAATGTCACCGAAACCTATACGGTTGCGGTTACCGCTCGGGCCGAAGGTGGTTCCGGCAACGGCTCGGACGGTGCGGGTAATGGCGGGGCTACTATCAATCCCGATACGGGCGAGGGCGATAAGACCAACGGTGCGAATGGCGACAAGATCACTGGTGTGCTGAGCAATACCGGTAGCGCGGTGACTGCCGTGGGTCTTGCGGTTGTCGTTCTCGGCGTGGCCGGCGGGATCTCGCTTGCTTTGCGTCGTAAGCGCTCCTGATAGAGACTGATGCGGCATTATGATGCGGTTGCCGGCAGCCGGCAACCGGCTGCCAGATGCCATCTGTCGGCTGTCGTTTATCGGTTGTCGGCTGTCAGATGCGTCTGTCTCGGCGCAGCGATGCGATTCTGTCCCGGTTCGTGCATCAATCGTTTGATGTGGGTACCAGGACAGAGATCACTGTCCTGGTTTGCGAAAACGGGTGTTTTTCGCGTACCGGGACAATTCCCGTTGCCCCGGTTTGCACGTCAATCGTTCTACGTGAGAACCGGGACAGTATGTTGATTCGGGATTGGCTGTATTCCGCCGATTCTGTTTGTCGGGGTATGCGGACTTTGGGGATTGTCTTGTCCTGGTTCTCGAAAATGGCCCGAAATTGCGTACCGGGACAACGATTTCTGCCCCGGTGCAAACGTCAATCGATTGACGCCTGTACCGGGGCAAATTCGCGCCCGGGAACAATAGGGCGAGGGCCGGTCGCAGGAGTGGAGCGTGATGTTGTCATGATTGCGCCCGGCTCTCCCACACGGAAGGCCGGGCGCAATCATGCCGTTTGGTTGCAGCACCCGCACATCGCCTGCATAACCGTGTACAGTGGCGTGTAGTCGCAGCAATAAAGGAGCATCAAAAGCCATGACCAACGGACACATCAACCCCGCCAACGTGCCGGACATCGCCTTGAAAGACGGTCATTCCATTCCGCAAGTCGGTCTCGGCGTGCTACGTATCGACGACGAGGGCGTGGTCCCCGTCGTCGAATCCGCGTTGGAAGCCGGCTACCGCCATATCGATGGTGCGGCCGGCTACAACAACGAGGCCGGCGTGGGCCGCGCGCTCGCCGCTTCCGGATACAACAAGGGCACCAAGCGCGAGACCCTGTGGGTCACCACCAAGCTGCGCGACTCCCAGCAGGGCTACGATTCCGCGCTCAAAGCTTTCGACAACTCGCTGAAACTCCTCCAGCTCGATTACGTGGACATGTACATGATCCATTGGCCCACGCCGTTCGACTGGCGCAGCACCGACACCTGGAAGGCGTTCGTCAAGCTGCGCGACGAAGGCATGGCACGCACACTCGGCGTATGCAACTTCATGCCCGCCGATCTGAAGCGTCTGCACGAGGAGACCGGCGCATGGCCGGCCGTCAATCAGATTGAGCTGCACCCCACGTGGCAGCAGCGCGAAGTGGTGGCGTTCTGCAAGGAGCACGGCATCGCCGTGGAGGCCTACTCGCCGATGGCGCGTGGCGCCGACCTCAACGCCGGCGACGGCACCATCGAGAAGATCGCCGCCGCCCATGAGGTCAGCCCGGCCCAGGTGATTCTGCGTTGGCACATCGAAAACGGCACGATCATCATCCCCAAGTCCGTGCATGCTGACCGCCAGAAGGAGAATCTCAACCTGTTCGGCTTCGCCCTGACCGCCGATGAACACGCTGCCATCGACGCCCTCGACGGCCCCACCCGCGCCGGCCACGACCCCCTCACCTTCACCTATGCGTGATTGATGGCACGTCGTAACGCCCACTTCCGCCGTCGTTTCAACGCTTCTGGTCCGCTGGAGCGCGTGCTGATTCTCATCGTTCTCGCCGCAGCAATCGGCGTGACCATCGGCCTGCTACTGCCGCAGGTCAGCTCCGACGCGGCCAAAATCACAGGTGGCTACACTGCCACCGGTTCAGCCGCCGACACTTTGAACGCGCTCGCCGTAGACGACAACCAAAGCTCCTCCGGCTACGACCGCGATTCCTTCGGTTTCCGCACCACCGACGTCGACGGCAATGGCTGCGACGTACGCGACGACGTGCTCGCCCGTGATCTCACGGACATCACCTACAAATACGCCGGTTCCTGTGTGGTCGAGTCCGGCACACTGGCCGATCCGTACACCGCTCAGATCATCCATTTCGTACGTGGCCGCGCCACCAGCGCCAAAGTGCAGATCGACCATGTGGTGGCCCTTGAAAACGCTTGGCAATCCGGTGCGCACGACTGGTCCACTGCCAAACGCCATGAATTCGGCAATGACCCCTACAACCTGCTGGCCGTCGACGGCCCGGCCAATCAGGAGAAGGGTTCGGCTTCCGCCGCCTACTGGCTACCCACCAACGCCGACTACCGTTGCGACTACGTGGCCCGCCAGATTGGCGTCAAAGACAAGTACCAGCTCACCGTCACCTCCCAAGAAAAGGACGCCATGCTCGCCGTCCTCCACACCTGCCCGGGCCAGGCCGTGCCCGCAGACGAATAGGGGCTACCGCTCAGGATTGTTGAGCATAGGTGCCTGCCCCTCGTCATAAGCGCGCAGGAGCCGTCGGAGCAAAAATGTGGTGAAGTATGGTGCGGTGAACACGTGTTCGCTACTACCGATATTGCCGGCGGATAGTTTCACGCCGAACTGAATTTCCGGATAAGAATCCGAAGCGATTAGCGTCCGCATGGATTTGGCGGTGCCTTTTTTCGATTTCACCTCCACCGGCACCAGCCATTCGCGCGTGCGGACGAAGAAATCCTGTTCCAGTGTGGAATCCTCTTTTTTGTAGTAGTACAGGTCATAGCCGGATTTCCGTAGCGCTTCAGAGACGATGCTCTCGTACATAGCCCCCTTATAGACACCAAGATTACGATTGGCCCGCAGATCATCACTGGCCTCGTCGTCAAGCATCGCTACGAACAGACCGGTATCGCCGAAATATATCTTGAACTTGTTTTCGTCATAATTGCCTTTCAACGGCAGTTCAGGATAGGACATACATCGGCAGATATTCACCATTCCCGAGGTCTCAAGCCATTCCACGCATCCTCGATAGTCTTTGAAACGCGCTCCGCTGGCGACTTTGCTGATTTGGAACTTCTTGTTTTCCTTGGCGAGTTGCACGGGAATATGGTTGAACACGTTGAGAATTCGTGCCTGATCGAGTCCTTGCGCGTATTTGCGGATATCCTCCTGGTAGTCCAAAATAAGCTGGCGCTGCAATTGCAGTGTTCCCTCGAACGTGCCAGTGCGTATATGGGAGGCGACAACCGCAGGCATGCCGCCAAGCACGCAGTAATCCATAAATGCCGTGGAGAAGACGTTCATTTCCACTTCAGAGAATGGCGTAGCGTCACACAGGTGGGTGAACATGCTTTCGATGACGGCCTCATCGTATCCGCGAGCCCACAGAAATTCCTCGAAGTCCAACGATCGCATTTCGTAGTCGGTCTTATATCCCACGCTATTGCTTTCGATTTGCTTATAGCTGATGCCCAGCATTGAACCGCTGCAAATCACATCATATTTGCCGTCGATTTTAAAGAACTTCAGTGCAGTGGCGATATCAGGATGGGCCTGGATTTCGTCGAAAAAGATGAGCGTATCGCCCGGAATGAACTTTTTAGCTGGGTCGATCAGGGAAATATTGCGGACGATGGTATCCGCGCCATAACCGTCCGCAGTGATTGCACGATATTTCGGTTCCTCAACGAAGTTGATTTCCACTACCGAACGGTAGTTGTGTGCGGCAAAGTAATCGATAGTCTCTGTCTTGCCTACTTGACGAGGGCCCTTGATGATTAGCGGGGAGCGATTCGGGTCGGATTTCCATGCATTGAGATAGGCATCGGCTTTGCGTTTGAGATACATGAGGAGCCCCTTTCCGAATTACTGCTATATCAATGATTTTACACTTTCATGAGCGAGTTTTCTACCGTCTGGCACATTTCATGAGCGAGTTTTCTAGTAATTTCCTCATTTCATGAGCGAGTTTTCGGCGGTTTGTCACATTTCATGAGCGAGATGGCGGGGAATGCCAGCTGCCAGTCCGCCAGTCATCCATCAATCGTCCGCAGATTGTCCGTCTGTTGACGCGGGAAACATGCCCGCGCTATAACTGAGCCCGGTATGAAGGGAGAAGGGAATAGGAACAGACGATATGGCAGTAACACACACCGCAGCAGATGCCACTGCGGCAACCACTATGACGAACGCCGTGGCAGACATCGAACAGGAAACACCGGAAATCGAGAAGGAACGCCAGCTTGCCGGAGTCGGATCCGGAGCTGGAACCGTGGCAAACGGCAAGAAAAAGCCGCATGACCATGCGCTGGCCAGCATCCTCGGCCCCGCGTTCGTGGCGGCCGTGGCCTACGTCGATCCTGGCAACGTGGCGGCCAACATCACCTCCGGCGCGCGATACGGCTACCTGTTGGTGTGGGTGCTGGTGCTCGCCAACGCCATGAGCGTGCTCATCCAGTATCAGTCCGCCAAACTCGGCATCGTGACCAACAAATCCCTGCCGGAACTGCTGGGTGAACGTATGAGCGATGCCGGCCGCTTCATGTTCTTTATGCAGGCTGAAGTCATCGCCATCGCCACCGATCTGGCCGAGGTGATCGGCGGTGCCATCGCCCTGAACCTGCTGTTCGGATTGCCGCTGTTCATCGGCGGTCTGGTGATCGGCGCAATCTCCACGGTGATGCTGTGGTTCCAAGGCGGCAAGACACAGACCACATTCGAGCGCATCATCATCGTGATGCTGCTGATTATCACATTCGGCTTCATCGCGGGTCTGTTCGTAGCCCCGCCGAACCCCGGCGAAGTGGTCAAAGGCATGATTCCACGCTTCCAAGGCGCCGACTCGGTGTTGATGGCCGCCTCGATTCTGGGCGCCACCGTGATGCCGCACGCCATCTACCTGCACTCCACGCTGGTGAACGACCATTACGCAGGCGGCGAAAAGCCGTCAATCAAAACGCAGCTGAGAGGCTCGAAAATCGATGTGGCCTGGGCGCTGTTGCTGGCCGGCACCGTGAATCTGGCGATGCTGGTGCTCGCCGCCAACTCGCTGCATGGCATGTCTGGCACGGACTCCATCGACGGCGCACAGCGGGCGATCACGCAGGTGCTTGGCCCGGTGATCGGCACGATCTTCTCCATCGGCCTGCTGGCTTCGTCGCTGAGCTCCACATCGGTTGGCACGTACGCCGGCTCGGAAATCATGCACGGTCTGCTGCACGTCAACGCCCCGATGTGGGCCTGCCGCGTGGTCACGCTGGTGCCGGCACTGATTGTGCTGTGGTTCGCCAAGGACCCGACTCAGGCGCTGGTCATCGGCCAGGTGGTGCTTTCCATCGGCATCCCGTTCGCCGTGATTCCGCTCATGCGCTATACGCACAGCAAAGAACTCATGGGCAAATGGGCTGATGGCACGATCAAGCACATCATCTTCCTGATTGTGGTGGCACTGATTGTGACCCTCAACGTGCTGCTCATCGTCCTGACATTGATGGGACGGGCGTAAGAAGCTGATGAGCCGGCTCCCGCCAGCGGGAGCCAGCAGCTTACCGAGCCATACGCCGTGCGCGGCGTTCGCGCAGCGCACGCAAGGAAATAATGTCACGCGTACGCCCAGCGCCGTCACCCTTGACGCCGAAGAGCACCATCAGCACCATCACAAAGCACAGCAGTGCAGAGAAGCGAAGCACCCACTGGATGCCAAAGATGGAAGCCGCAACGGCTGAGACTCCCGCCTGATGCCTCCATGCGGCGAACGTTTCCATAAGAATCACCAACACAGGTGCACCCACGGCACCTGCGATTTGCCGCGCGGTGTTCGTGACCGACGATCCGGCAGACACCTCATCCGGCCCGTTCAGGCAGTTCAGCGACCATGTGGTAATCGGCATAAGCAGGAATCCCATGCCGATCTGACGCGTGAACTGGCAAATCGACACCCACCAAATCCATGTATCCATAGACACCAAAGACATGCCGAGCGTACCGACGGTCAGCACAATCGAGCCGCACAGCGCCACGGGTCGTGCGCCGAAACGGTCCATCGCCCGCCCGCCGAAGAACTGGGAAACGCACTGGCCGAGGGCGCCCGGCAGCATAATCAGGCCGCTCATGGTGGCCGAATAGCCACGGTCGGTCTGGATATACAGCGGCATGATGACCAGAATCGAGCTGAACGCAAAGAACGCCAGAGATGCCGTGATGGTGCCGACGGTAAAGGACCGATTCTTCAGCACTTCAAGATCCAGCAGCGGAGGCTGGGGGAGTGCGGCCGGCTCCGCTCCCGACTGCGCCGCCTTGGCTTCGCGATACCGCCGACCGTGACGCAGGTTGCGCATCACGAACCATACGATGCCGACCAGTCCCACAACCATCGGCCCCCACGTTACCGGAGCGGCGAATCCATAGGTCTCCGAATCGGTGAAGCCGAACATCAGCCCGCCAAAACCGATTACGGACAGGCTTACCGAGAAGAAATCCGCGCGGGCCGACGGGTCATGCGAGCCGAAATTATGCAGTCCGAACATGGCCGCCACCAGCGAGACCACGCCAATCACGGTCATGGTCAGAAAGATGGAACGCCAGCCGTTCGCATCGGTTTGCCAGCCGCCCAGCGTGGGGCCGATGGCCGGTGCCACACTCATGGCCATGCCCACCGTGCCCATCGCGAATCCGCGGCGAGACAGAGGATAAATGGAAAACACGGTGATCTGCAGCACCGGCCACATCACGCCCGTGCCCGCGGCCTCAAGCACGCGCCCGAGCAGCACCCAGATGAAGCTCGGCCCGACCCAGGCCATCAGCGAGCCGACCGTGAACACCGCCATTGAGCAAATCACGATCTGGCGGGTGGAGAAGCGCCGGGTCAGAAACGCGGTCAACGGCACCATCACGCCCATGACCAGCTGGAACACGGAGGTGAGCCACTGTCCGGTGGTCACGGAGATGTGGAATTCGGAAACGATGATCGGCAGCGCCGAGCTCAGTTGCAGCTGCGCGAAATTACCGACAAAGGTAATAAAGGTCAGGATTGCGATGGAAATAAATGCCGCGCGGCTCAGTTTACCATCCACGTATGATTCCTCACGGCTCAGTACCCGCTGCAATTCGCCGCGACGATTCTTGATTCCCTGAGCTCCAGTCACGCACTACCCCACTTCTGTTGCCCGGCCTGTTGCCTTGGCGGTGTCGGTGGCGTATCTGTTCAGTGATACATGCGCCTCGCATATCAATGCGTATTCGATGTATTCGGCGACCGTCGTCTTCGCGTGCTTGGCCGAGCAGCCTCTCAAAGCACCCCAATACGCTATACCCAGGGGTGGTCCAGTCGGTTCGGAATATGTGCAGAAGCGGGGGCGAACACGCTTTGTGCACAAGACCGGGGCATAATAGGCGGTTGGTTATTGCAAGAGGTTACAAGTCAATAAGATCAGTTTGGGAGTTAGTATGAGCGTTCATAGGGCAAGTCACGCAACAAAGTATTCCACGCAGAAGGCACCGCATCTGGCCGTGGGTGGTGTTGATTCTGGCGCTACTTGTGGTGCTGCTAGGCGTGAGCGGATTCTTCGGTTTGAAGCTGTATTCCGAAGCCAAGCAGGTAAAGGCGCATGAGGAACAGGCGATGCAGCTGCTGGGCGGTGTGACCGACCTCGGTAACCTCGACAACCTCGATACGGTGAGCCAGCAGATCAGCCAGGCAAAGACCGAGACCGCGGCTGCGAACGAGATTGCGCACGGCACGCTGTGGAACATCGCTTCGAAGGCGCCGGTGTACGGCGACGACATCACCACTGTGCAGGGCATGACTTCGGTGGTGGATTCGCTGGTCAGTGATTCGGTGCCGCAGTTTATGAACGTACTTTCCACGCTGAAGAGCGCACAGCTCAGCTCAGGCGACGGTCAGCTGAATCTGCAGCCGATTCTGGAAGCCTAGAAGAATATTGCCACCGCGAACCAGTCACTGCAGCAGCAGGTGCAGAAGTATCAGCAGCTGCCGAAGGCCCATATCGGCATGGTGAAGAACGCCTATGCCACCGGCAATACGCAGCTGACCAAGATGGCGGACAAAGTCAATCAGCTGTCCGGCACGTTCCAGATTCTACCGGACTTCCTTGGCTCCGATCAGCCGCGCACGTATGCGTTGATGGCTATGACCACTTCGGAGGAGCGTTCGTCCGGTGGCCTGATTGGTTCTGTGGGTGTGGTAACTACCGACAACGGCAAGATCGGTATCGGTGATTTCCGTTCGAATGGTGAATATATCCCATATGGTGCTGGTGATCCTACGGAAGACGAGCAGCGCATCTTCCGGCAGTGGGGACCATTGAACATGTCATTCGATGTGCGAGATTTGGCCGTATACCCTGATACTTCACGCAGTGCCGAAGGTATGCGCGCGATTTGGCAGCGCACGCCGTGGGGAAGCAATACTCAGCTGGACGGCGTGCTCATGGTTGATCCTGTATTTTTGCAGGAACTTACGAAAATCAGTGGTAATGTCACTATTCCTGATGGAACGGTGCTTACGGGAGATAACACTGCTGAGTTTTTGTTGAACAAGGTGTATGTTGATTACCCAGTCTCCATGCAGGACGCCCTATTTGCTCAAGTCGCAGAACAAGCAGTCGGTAGTATGTTCAGCAATATTGATTTGGCTAAACTCACCAAGGTCGCACAGCTTATGGGTAGCATGGCCGAAGGCCGTCACTTCTCCATGTACGCATTCGACGAAACTGCTGAAAAGACCATTAGTGATGCAGGCTTTACTGCACAGACTCCGAGCAGTGAAGAGCATCCGCAGGTGGGAGTGTATGTGACTGAGCAGAATCCGTCAAAGATGGGATGGTATATTCATCGTACTTCGAAGGTGACTCGTTCCACCTGTGGCCCGTTGTCTATTTGTAAGTGCAACAGCCTTGTTGGGTCTTTAAGTTTAGCAGTTCGTCGGTGAACGCCTCGGCGGGTGTGCGGTATCCGAGCACGCGCATGGGGCGGTTGTTGATCTCGTCGACGATCTCCTGGACCTCGCGCGCCATGCCGGGGTCGATGACGGCGCGTTTGGGCAGGTACCGGATCATGCCGTTGCGGTTCTCGTTGCTGCCCCGCTGCCACGAACTGTAGGGGTCGGCGAAGTACGTGGCCATGCCCAGCTCGTCGCGCAGACGCGCGTCGCGCGCGTGACGCTGGCCCTGGCCCCCGCCGGCAGCGGGGAGAACATCGCCAATTGGGCCCCGACGCTTTCGTCGGCGGTCCTGTCCGGGATGATGGCGGCCATGAGGAACCGGGTCCTGCGCTCGACCTCGGTGTGCAGATGGCAGCCCGTCCCGATGACGCTGTCGGCCTCCCAATGACCGAAGCCGCCGCGATCCCCGGGATCGAAGGGCCGTTCGTGGATCGGAGTGCGTCCGGGTATCGGGAAACGGGGCGCCCTCCTGCCGCCACGTGTGTTTCTGCAAATTGGCGTCCACAGTATGGGCACTATTTTTCAGCAGCATAGGCGGCTGGTTTCCAGCAGAAACTGCGTCGTCGGGTCCGCCGCCTTTTTCTTGGTTATCTGGTCATGAGGGCGTGCTCGCTGCGGTAGGAGCCTCCCTCAAATCTGATGAGCCTGCCGTGGTGCACGGTGCGGTCGATCAGCGCGGCGGCCATGTTCTTGTCGCCGAGCACGCGTCCCCAGCCGGAGAACTCGATGTTCGTGGTGTAGATGACGCTCCGGGTCTCGTAGGAATCCGATATGACCTGGAACAGGAGCCTGGATCCCTCCTCGTCGACGGGCATGTAGCCGAACTCGTCGATGACCGGGAGCCTGGCCTTGGCGATCTGCCGGAGCTCCGTGTCGAGCCGGTCCTCCCGCTTCGCGCGGCGCAGCCGCATGGGCAGCCCGGTCGCGGTGAAGAACCTGACCGGTATCGCGCGCATGCACGCGAGCCTGCCCAACGCGACCGCGAGATGGGTCTTGCCGGTGCCGACGGGCCCGTAGAGCACGAGGTCCTCGCAACGGTCTATGAAGTCGAGCGTCTCGAGCTGCGCGCGTCCCCAGTCGGCGGGCATGCGCAGGTTGGACCAGTCGTATCCCTCGATGTCCTTCGCGTTCGGGAATCCCGCGGCCTTGAGGAGCCGGACCCGTTTCGACCGCTCCCTGGAGGCGATCTCCGCGTCGAGCCGGCTTTCCATCAGATCCAGCTGGACGGGCGTCGCCCGCTCGATGGCCTCGGCGAGCACGTCCCGGGTCAACGGCAGCCGTCTGGCCGTCTCCATGATCCTCCCGCATCTGGCGATGGTGTCGGCCCTGCGTCTGCGTGCCGTGTTCCGTCCGGTCGCGTCGTTCATCGTCCCGCCTCCTTCCCGCCGTTCCCGGTGATGAACCGGTCGTATCCGGCCAGGTCGGGCCCGTCGTCGGTGATGGCGCCGGCATCGGTGTCGCGTGCACGCAGGGCGAGGGTGACGAGCGTTGATTCGTCCAATGCCGAACCCGGCCCGTCGGCTATCGCCCGGCTCGCGGCCGCGACCGCGTTGCGGAAACCGGCGGCCGCGCATGCCGCGCCTATCGATCTGAGGCTCTGCGCGAGGCGTTTGGAATCGGCCTCGTCGAGCCATGCGCGCACGTCCTCGGGGAAGTCCGGGCGTATCGACGATTCCCTCCAGGATCCGGGTTTGGCCGCGAGCACGGGCATGGCCAGCTCCGGATCCTGCAGCGTGGACTGGCTCCGTCCGTATACCCGGGGGTACCGCGCGACGATCTCCCCGGTACCGGGGTCGGTGATCCGCACGCTGTCCCAGCGGATGGCGGCCAGGAGCGTCCTTCCGTGCAGCGCGGCGCCTGCGAGGTACCGGTTCGAGTCGATGTCTATCTGCCCGTACTTGTCGGCCCTGCGGCTCTCCCATCTGATCGGGTCGAACGTGGTGGAAGGCAGCGGCATCAGCGCCGCGCGATCCTCCCCGAACACGTCCCCGATGGCGGTGCCCCTGCGGTGATGCCTCGACGAGGCGGCCAGCGCATCGCATCTGTCGAGCATGATCCGTCCGAGCTGCGCGTGGGTCTCGGCCTCCGGCGGCGGGACCATGAGGTCGCGGCGGAGGAACCCGACCGCGTTCTCCACCGCGCCCTTCTCCCAACCGGAATAGGGGTTGCGGAACCTCGCGTCGATGCGGTGGTGCGCGAGGAACGCGTCGAACACCGCGGCGGGCGTCACCTCGCCCCTCGCGTTCCTGCGTCCCGCGCCGGTGGCGTTGTCCATGACGATCACGGGAGGGACGCCGCCGATGTGCTCGAACACCTCGACCAGCCCGTGGCACAGGCATTCCGCGTTCTCCCCGGGCAGGCTCGCCGCGTACCGCATGTTCGAATGGGGGAACGTGACGACCAGGCAGTGGTCGTCCACGAGCCCGCCGGCGATGCGGGCCTTCGCCACGCCGAAATCGATCTGCGCGACGCCGGGCGCCCAGACGAGCTCGCCGTACCCGTCGGAACCGCTCCGGTTCGCCTCGCGCCAGCGTCTCACGTACCCCGGCGTCGTCGTGTACTCGCCGTCGTAGCCGGTCTCCGCGCGGAGCCTGTCGTGCACGCGTTTGGCGGTATGGCGCTGCTTGCGCGGCAGCATGCGGTCGGCCTCGAGCCATTCGTCGACCAACGCCGCGTACGGGTCGATCTTGGAGCCCCGGCGCCTGTCCATGGGCGGTTTCGGGGTCATGTCGTCCATATCAGCGTATTTCGCGACCGTGGCGCGGTCCACGTCCAGCCTCCTCGCGATCTCCGACCTGGACACTCCCTGACGGTCCAGCCTCCTGATATCTTGCTGTTTGGGCATCGGCATCGCCATCGTCCTTTCCTTCCCGAGCGCCGCCGGCTGCAACCGGTGGATTCGTTTTCTGGTTACGTCTCGGGAATATACAGGCACGGCGGACCGGTGCCTGTTCTCGTCTGGGCGGTCATATGGTGCAGTTCCTGCTGGAAACCGGCAGCCCATACTGCGGAAAGATAGTGCAGAAACTGCTTAAGAAAAATTGAAGCAAAACAACGGTTCCCACAGGGGCGGGACAACTCCCGCGCCCGGCGACCTGGCCGACCGGAACTTCACCGCCGAACGGCCGAACGAGAAGTGGCTGACGGACATCACCGGGGTCAAGGCCGGGGACGGGAAGGGCGTGCCTCTTGCCGCCGGTCGACTGACACGATGGCGGGATCGTCGCGTATGCGGCCGGTTCCGGTCCCGACGCCGGGCTAGCCAACAGGATGCTCGTCAGGGCCGCGGAAACGCTGCCGGAGGGAGCGCATCCCTTGGTGCGTTCCGACCGCGGATGCCTGTTTTTAGTCAAGTCGGTGTTTCGTGTTTCGTCACTAATTTTTTTCGGTTTTCGGCATGAGGAGTGCCGGCCGGTGGTTTGTCTTACTGGTTGTCCGTCTTGCCGAACATGAGGGCTTGGCTGACGCGTCGGCTGGGGCCGGTGAATTCGATGAGGCGTCCGTGGTGGACGATGCGGTCGATGATCGCGGCGGCGAGTTTGTCGTCGGCGAAGATCGTCCCCCATTTGCTGAACTCGATGTTCGTGGCGGAGGATGATGCTGCGACGTTCGTAGCTGCCGGCGATGATCTGGTAGAGGAGACGGGCCCCGTCGAGGCGCACGGGCGCGTAGCCGAACTCGTCGAGGATGATCAGGTCGGCACGGGCGAGGTCCCTGAGCAGGCTGTCGAGGGCGCCGTCGCGTTTGGCCTTGCCGAGCTGGAGCACGAGCTCCGCGGTCTGCCGGAACCTCACGCTCCTGCCTTGCTCGATGGCGAGCATGCCCAGGGCGGTGGCCAGGTGGGTCTTTCCGCGTCCCGTCTTGCCGTAGAACACGAGGTCCTGCGCCTTGGCCGCGAAATCGAGGCCGGTCAGCTGCTCCTTGGTGTATCCGTCGGGCAGGCGCACGTTCGCGAAGTCGTAGCCGTCGAGGCTTTTGGGCACCGGGAACCGGGCCTGGCGCATGAGCCTTGCCCGTTTGGAGGCCTCCCTGTTGGCCAGTTCCGTGGCGAGCATGCGGTCGATGGCGTCCAGTTGGCGGGGCGTGGCCCATTCGAGCGTTTCGTCGATGGTGGCCTTGGAGATGAACAGGCTCCTCGCCCGCTCGCGCAGCGGGCCGGGGTCGGTCCGTCCGTTCTTCTGGTTCACTCGTCCTCCTTGGTGTAGGCGATGTCGTATTCGCTCAGGTCCACGGGGTCGTCGTAGGCCACGGGTCCCAGGCCCGAGGCGTGGCGTGCCGCGGCCAGACATACCCCGGCCCGGTCCGTGCCTCCGGTGGATTCGAGGATCACCGGGCATGCCGGCCACGGCCGCCCGCCAGCCGCTCTCGCCGTCGGCGTGCAGCAGGGCACGCAGGCTGTCGCGCCGCGTGGCCTCGTCCTGCGCGTCGATCCATTCGCGAAGCGGGTCGGGCATCGCGTCGCGCACCCGGCTGTTGCGCCAGGCCGCCGGCCGGTCGCACAACAGCCCGAGCTGGCTCGACGGGTCGCCGCTGTCGGTCGGCTTGTCCCCGTAGGACCTCGGATGCGTGATCACGCGTTTGCCTTCGGCATCGAGGATCTCCACCTCCAGGGCCCTCAGGCCGACGATCATCTCATGGCCGGCGTGTTCGGGTCCGGCCGCGTACCGGTGGCTGCCCTGGACGGTGATGTTGCCGTATTTGTCGGCCTTCATCCTCGTCCACGTGACCACGTCGAACGGCTTGGCGGGCAGGGGCAGCAGCGCCTTTCGGTCCTCGTCGAACAGGCCGGTCTGGCTCTCGCCCTTCCTGTAGTGGTCCTTGTCCCCCAGTTCGAGGCAGCGGCCGGGCAGGCGCAGGTTGAAGCTGTCGAGGTTCCATACGCCGGGCACCGGCACGAACAGCCTGCGGCGCACGGCCCCGACCCTGGCCTCGACCGCGCCCTTCTCGTGTCCCGAGTACGGGTTGCAGAACGTGTACTCGAACCCGTAGTGCGCCTGGAACGCCTGGAACAGGCGGGTCAGGCGGATCCTGTCGAACCATTTGCGTCCGACGCCGGCGGTGTTGTCATACACGATGCGTTCGGGCACCCCGCCCAGCCATTCGAATAGGTTCCTGAGGGCCTGGCACGTGCACTCCGCGTTCTCCCCGGGCATCAGCTGGCTCGGCCCGATGTTCGAGTACGGGAAATCCAACACGAAATGCCGCATTCGCGTCACGACGCCCCGGTAGCGCACGTCGACCTGGCCGAAGTCCGCCTGGCATTCGCCCGGATGCCACGACAGGTCCAGGAAACCGGCCTCCCGCTCCGCCGCGGCCTCGCGCCTGAGCCGCGCCACGGTCCGGGTCACCGTCGACAACGACACCCCGGCCCCGTACTCGTCGCGCAACCGCTCATGGATGCGGGTCGCGGTATGCCGCTGCTTGCGCCAGGTCTCCCGGTCCTCGGCGAGCATGCCCTCGATCATGGGCAGCCACTCGTCGATCACCGAACCACGACGTCGCCTCACGGGCGGCCTGGCCGATAGGTCGTCGACCCTCAGATACTTGCGCACGGTCGGCTCGCTGACCCTCTCGCTGCGCGCTATCGAGGCGATGGACTCACCGTTCCTGCGACGCGAACGGATAGACTGTATTTGGGGCATGCTGATCATTGCCTTTCCGGACCTTTCCCGAATGGAACTAGAAGCACCATCAGGCTAAGGCCCACGGGTGGTCGGCATGCCTTTCCGCCTAAACCCGAAAAACCTTCGTGACTAAAACCTCAACTTCCTATTGAACAAAAACATTCCTTCCCGTGGCGCGCGTCCTGCCGTTGCGCCACGCCTTGCCGGTGCGTTTCGAGACGCCGACCGCGTGCGCGGCCTGGGTGAAGTTCATGCCTTCCTCGTCCAGCAGGCGCACGTACTCGGCGCGTCTCGCCTCGCACATCAGCTTCCTCGTCGGATATTCGACGCCGTTGAACGTCCAACGGTGTTCCCCGCCACGGTCTTCGTTTCGGTGGCTTCTGGTCACCTGACCCTCCTTGCGGTAGGTCAGGTGTTGCAACGATCACTAGAACCCGCCACGCTGTATGCCACCCTAGGGGGGTGCTCCTCCCGGTCAGGGAGTCCAAGAAAACGTCACCACCTCGTTGTGGAGTGCTAGCCTTGATTGTTAAGAATGGGTTTAAGGAGTGGCGAAATGGCAATGTCTAATAAAGAAATTATTAAGCACCTTCCGGATTGGATCGCAGAAAAGAAAACAAGTTTCTTCTTCGGCTCGGGTACGTCTGCTCCTGGCATGCCTCTAATGAATGATTATGATCCTAAAGATTTGCTGGAAGAAGTAGTGCAAAGAAATAAGACTTTAATAGCGCATGATCCTGCTTTATTTATTGAATGGGTGGAATCTAAAGATAGCAGGTGGAATTCACCGCTTAAAAAAGAATATAATCACTTTTGTGGGCAAGGTAGTATACAAGCTGTGCAAGACTTTGTTGAAACAAAATTTCATGAAATACAAAGCACTGCAAATGAATATAAATGTTTTATGAATAATATTCTTTCCATATTAAACAATGTGAATTCGAGAGAATTGCATAAAAATATTAATATTTTTTCTACAAATTATGATTTATTCGTTGAAGAAGCAATTGATGAAATTTATAGAGAAGGAGGGTCTGTTCCTTTTGTATTTAATGATGGTGCCAGAGGATATTTTAAGAGACTGTTAGATAGCTCAAATTTTGATACCTTGACTGCTTATAGAGGTCGTTTTGATAACTATATAAATGAGTTACCAGCAATCAATCTTATTAAAATTCATGGATCTGTAAATTGGAACGAACTCTCTGCTGATGCGATTCAGATTCAAAATAATGTCGTTGAGGACATTGATGTGTCTGGAAAAGGAATGGTGGCGCCTAATGGTCAAGAACCAGAGAACACAACATTAAAAAAACACTATTATGAAATGCTGCGCTATTTTGAATATGAGATGTCGGCGAGTTGGGAGAATGGCTCGATACTGATAGTGCATGGTTTTTCATTTGGTGATGGGCATATTGCTAAGGCGTTGAAAAGAGCGTTGGAGAATCGTGCGCTAATGGTTGTCGTTGTGGCATATAGAGACGCTGACGTTGAAACAATTAGAAAAAATCTCACTAATTGTGGTTTAAGGAACAATTTATACTTCTTAAGTCCAAAAGATTTTATCTTCTCTAGTGAAGATTTTAATCGTTTAAATTTGAGTAATTTAAACAAAATAATTACTGGTGAATTAAATTGTGCGTAATGGTGGAGGAAATCGTGGAGCGAAGTGAAAAAGAACTCGGGGTTGTTATGTCAGTTGATGCCGATGAGGCGACTATTGGCATGTACAACGTAACTAATGGTACTTCTTTCTTTATGGATGGTGAGGAGATAAACGGAATAAAGGTTGGAGCATATGCGATTCTTAAGCAGGGGCGGAATCGCATTGTTGTGACTGTTCTATCGGAAAAAGTGCGAGATCAGCTGAATACCATTAATTCAAAAGAATTTGATAACCGCTTCCATGCACAATCGATTCAGAGAATAGTGAAAGTCAGATCTCAGGGTGTGATCAAAGATGGACACTTTTCTTTAACAAGTGCTGTCGTCCCTATGGTGGGTAATGTTCTTGTTTCCGCATCTTCTGAAGATATCGCGGATATTTTTTCTCGCGGTGTTAAAGAATGTGAATCGGTAACCATAGGGCGCTCTCTTATGGAGAATCAGCCAATTAGGATTCCTGTGAATGATTTCTTTGCTTCGCATATTGGCATTTTCGGTAATACTGGAAGTGGAAAATCGAACACCCTGCACAAGCTGTATCTTGAGTTATTTAATTCGAGGTATGGTTCACCGGCATTGGAGAAAAGTAGCTTTGTTATCATTGATTTCAATGGTGAATACGGAAGCGGTTCGGCTTTTAAAGACCATCATATTCAACTTTATGATGGAGTAAAAGAAAAATTTCCAATTGATGAAAATTTATTTTTTGATATAAATACATTGAAAGTTTTGGCTAAAGCGACTGAGAATACACAAGTGCCTTTTTTGGCTCGTTCTCTAAAAAAATGGCGAGAAAACCGTGAATATACTTCGATGGAAATAGGTCTCTTAAAGAAATGTTTAACGTCTTGCAGTATTGACCTTATCGAAGAATGGCGTGATGTGGCGAGAAGTATTTTACAAGAGGGATCTAATAGTGAAATTGATTGTATGAATGTGCTTGATACCGTTAAAACATTTAAAAATGATTTAATGTATATATTGGAGGATGGCATAGAAAAGTATATTGACAAGGGGGATTCCATTGATGGGTGGGAGTATTCTAATTTGAAACTTGATTCTGTGAAGCGAGATTTAGCAAAATGCGTGAGTTCTTTTAATCCATGTATTTCTTTTTTGAATTTTATAAAATTTCAGAAAATATATGACGCGAAATATATGGGCATGCAACTTGATTGGTTGAGGCCTGTCGTGGGAAGAATGGAAAGAGTTGTCAATTCCATAGAAAAGTATGCTGAAATAAAAGGATCTGATGAGTGTTATCTAAAAGGCGTCACTGTTTTCAACTTAAAAAACGTTGATGCGGAATATAAAGAAACCTTTGCATTGTTAATTGCTAAGATGTTCTATGAGTGGAAAAAGAAAGATTCGAACAGTGTTTCGGTTCATCTAATAATAGATGAAGCGCATAATATTCTTAATTCTTTTAAATCATCTCACTCTGATATCTGGGAAGATTATCGTCTGTCGACTTTTGAGTCAATGATTAAAGAAGGTCGAAAGTATGGTTTCTTCCTTACAATTGCGTCTCAACGTCCAGCGGATATTTCTCCAACAATTATGTCTCAGATCCATAACTATATCGTTCATAAGTTAGTGAATGACAAGGATTTGCAAATGATGGAGAACACGATGCCAACTCTTGACGCGTTCTCCAAATCACGAATTCCTACTTTAGGTAAAGGCGAAGCCGTGTTGACTGGTCGCGCTTTCGGTCTTCCCTCACTCATCAAAGTTGATTATGAACCGTATTCGCGTCCTGATTCCGACGATGTTGATTTGATTAAAAAATGGACATCCAAAGCTGATAATACTGCTTCTGCGAGCGATACGTACAGTGGAACGCAGACTTTTTGAAGATTGAATAAACGGATCTTTGCGGGTTCGGTTCCGAGGGGCGGAGTCGTATCGAACGGCTACCATTACCTCCGCGCCAGGCTCGGCGTCGACAAATACGTCGGGCTGGCGCGCTCGAGTAACTGAAACATTTTCCATCCAAGGGCGGCGTGGATAACGTCTTATCAAGTCCTCGCTTAAAACTGACTTCTAGTATTCCTCCATTCCCATTTATCTCCCTGTGTCGCGTAACGTTTCTCGATAATCCAAAAATCTGTGCGGTCGCTGACCCTGCGCGCGCTGATTCTTCATATCGAAATCACCGGCACATCCTACTGATTGGCGTTTTCTGAATCATTGCCATTATTGTTTTTAATTATTGTTGAGAGCTATCTATATGGAATTGCGTATTGCTCATATGCGGATAAATCAAACAATGTTCCAATGAAGACTTGAGAGACTTTGCTCCTTTCTTCGGGCTTTAGTGTGGTTCTACATTTCATGCATAAATCGCAAATAGGGGCTTCTGAATGCATTGTGTATTCGTTTTTGTTATTTGGATAACCATCTAACGAGGTTGCATATGTATATTGCGATGTTGGTTTCAACATCGTCGCCGGATATTCTTTCCCATGAAATACGTCCAGGCACTTGTTATGTCTCCTTAGTTTCACGTTGATTCTATGGTGGGCTGTTTCCTATTGGTGTGAACCGCACCCCCGATTGTTGGACTGAAGAAATTCAGATTCGATGATCGGAGGTGCGGTTCTTTCGTATGCGTGAGGATTGAAGGAAACACTACGACGACGGGTTCCGGCGCGAGGCGCTGGAACCCGTCAAGGCCGGAGCCGGCGGGAACACGCTCGCCAGACGGCTTGCCATACCGGTGTATACCGCGAGAAACTGGATCATGCTGTACAGGTCCGGCGGCGAGGAGGCGGTCATGGGAGGCAACGGCGGCAGACGCTACGACTGGGAGACGAAGGTCGCCGCGGCACGCGACCACGTCGAGAACGGCATGACCAAGACGGAGGTCATGGCCAGGCACGGGATCACGAGCGTCACACCCCTGGAACGCTGGTGCCGCGAATACCGGGCCGGAGGCCCGGAGGCGCTCAGACCGAGGCCCAAGGGCAGACCGAAGGGCGCGAAGTCCAAGCCGAAGCCCGAACCCACGCGCGAGCAGGAGCTCGCCGAGGAGGTTGCCTACCTGAAGGCGAAGGTCGCGTACCTGGAAAAACTCCGGGCCCTGCGGGCGCAGAAGTCACGAGACGCGAGAGAAGCGCCGTCGTCCGACTGCTCGCGGGGCGGGGACACCGGCTCGACCAGCTCCTGAGGATCGCGGGGCTGGCCAGATCCACGTACTTCTACCACCTGTCGCACCCGGAGCTGACGCGGGCCGATCTCGGGCCATTGGTCGGCGAGGTCTGGGGACGCACGCCGAACGGGTGCGGCCACCGGCAGGTGCGCATGTGCCTGGTCCACGAGTTCGGACGGAAGGTGTCGGCCAAGAGCGTGCTCGGGGTCATGCGGCGCATGAGACTGAGATGCGCCATCCGCTCCAGGAACCCGTGGAAACGCTATAACTCGTACAGGGGCGACGAGGGAGGCCACGTGCATAACCTGCCCGAACGCGACTTCGACGCGGCCCGTCCGTTCTCCAAGCTCGGGACCGACGTCACCGAGTTCAAGGTCTCGGGCGGCAAGGCGTACCTCGCGCCCGTGTACGACATGGCCAGCAAGGAGATCGTCGCCCGGGACGTGAGCCGCAGTCCGGACCTCGGGCGGCAGAGGCGCCTGCTCGCCATGCTCGCGGAGCGCCTGCCCGCCGGCGCGGAGCCGATCCTGCACAGCGACATGGGATGGCAGTACCAGCACCGATGGTGGAGGGACGAGCTCGAACGCCTCGGCATCCGCCGGTCCATGAGCCGCAGACAACGCCGCCACCGAGCAGGTCTTCGGCCACTTGAAGGACGAGTTCTACCGCGGCCGCGAGTTCGACTCGTACGAGCGGTTCAAGCGCGAGCTGGATGCGTACATCATCCATTGGGACACCAGACGGCGCCAGATACGACTCGAGGGACACATCCCGGAGGAGTTCCGGAGCATGTCCCTCGCGGTCTAGGGCTGTATCCTAATTAACAACGTCCAACAATCGGGGCGCAGTTCAATATACTCATGTGTTTATTATTTGGACTCATTTAAAATAGAGTACCTATCTCATTAGCCAATCTCTTCTTCTGGGTCTGCTAAACTTAAATGAATATTTCTCGACGAGGAGGATTAAAATGGTATTAATTTATCGAACCCGGAGTTGGAGTGGATGGGGAAAGCATAACCACTATTGGAATGAGTATCGATTGGAAGGAGACGAGGTTACAAAAGTCAAATGTCATCGTCAGAAATTCTTTGATGGTAAAGAGAATACTTGGGAGGAAGATGAAGAGGAACAAGATTCTTGGTCTGTTGGGAGTTCCAATCTTCCTGATTGGCTGAAACGTTTCCTTTGAGTCTGAGCGCAGTGTCTCATGATAACGTCTATGGCTCTGCAGCGATGGCTTTGCTTAGGAAAGGAAGATTGGGTATGCCTACCAAGACACAAATGAAACGTGAAATCGTGAGTCGATCTGCTCTCAGTCTACTTGCTGCGGAGATCCAGTTCATTGAGATTCCACGGACTTATCCGACATTCGACAATGCATTCAACCATGCGTTTAAGAAATGTGGGCTGGATAGGGTTTACCCGCATGTTTTCGGACTAGGCTATTCGGATCCGCAGGATTTGATTGATAATTCAATCACACACACAGGCTATGAAATCCCGTTTGCAAGGTGGCGCAGGGAGATTCATGAGGGCAGGCGTCGTTATGAACTTTATCTCACTGATGACGCAGACCAGGATCGGCTTGAGCGGGGCGATGTTAAGGAAATTATTTCTCAAGACTATGGATTTGACGATGCCTCACCTTTTGCAGTGTGGCCATGGACTGATTTCGGCAAGGTGATGAGCAATGAGTTAATTGCTCAGAATATTGCGCTGTATCCTGTCAGGGGCGCAGAATCCAAGCAAAGTTAGGGCTGAGGGCAGTGTGGTTTGTGCCGAACCTGACACGCTTTGCTCTTCCATGAGTTTGTGTGCTTGCGTCGGGGAGAGCTCGTTGATGGGGCGTACAGCGCGCACAGGGCCTGCCCATCGCGATCGTGGAGGAGATCGCCTACGAGAACGGCTGGATCACGCGCGAGCAGCTCATGGAGTCCGCGGAACGCTACGGCAAGAGCCCCTATGGCCAGCATTTGAAGGGCCTCGCCGACGGCGAGATCATGCTCGTGCCGAATCAGAAGAACTGACGTGATGAGACGTCTTCAAAGCGCCTCATCACGTCAGTTCTTCTTACCAGTATGCCCTAGCCCCGTTGTCCCAGATATCCGTTTTCCCATATTCAAGTGCAGTAATGATGTCTTGATTCAACTTGCTACGTAGGTCATCACAGATTTTCGTTTGGAATAGTGGAATGAAGCACATGTCCCATGTGAGTTTATGGCTATCCGGATCAGGGCAAAACAATATTGCTGTGGCCTGAACCGCTTGGAGAAATTGCTTCGTCTGGGATTTGTACTCCATCAGTAGGGCGTAAACGTCCTTGCTGATATCCAGTAGAATCCTGGTGAGCAGATCACTTGAGATGGAGCCTCCATCAGTGTATCGTTTTTGGCTTTCCTCATCATCGTTTTCCTGCCGTGATTTGCGTGCTGCGATTGCGTTTTTTCCATGCCTTTTCCGCGATGGGCCGAATCCTAGTGAGTTACGTCGTGAGAGAGCGAATGCTGCTTTGCAGGCATTGATAAATGTATCTTCATCCGGAATCGTGTCTGCGGCTTCGCTGAGTGCGAATGCAATAGAGGCTACAATGTCGCAAAGAACATGTGCTTGGGACAAGTACTCGCCGGCTTTAGAGGCTAAATCTTTGAAAGAATTAATGCCATGATTTTGTACACAAGTGCAGAGTTTTGATACTTGCTGGCTTGCTAGGGGGTTTTCTCTTGCCCAACGGAGTATGTCAATGACTCGGCAATAGTCAATGATGGGATGAGACACATCCTCGCAAAGGAAAAACACGCGTTTAGGCTGTTTCTGTGCGTGGATAATTGTTGTTACCTTATCATGCGGAATATCGGCAATGCGAGCTTGAACCGTTTGGACTTTGTTGGCAAGAGCCTGCTTGTATTTGTCAGGCAACTTCTTACTGTTTTCGGGAGTAAGAACCATTCTGAGTAATTGGGCGTGTGCGATACCTGCGCATGAACAGACACAGTTGAATCCATTTGCGAATGTGCAGCTACCTTGACCTCGTCCAGTGTGAATATCTATGCAAGGGTCTTTGGGATTTACTTGGATGGGCAGTGCCATGTTTCTTCTTTCAGCTCTGTTTATTAGATTTCAGCGTCTCAATCACTTTCGGCATATCGGTCCAAGGGGCGTATTCCTGCTCGTGATGTGGTGTGAGTCTATTTCGTCCCTGACTGTTTTCCACTGTGTTGTGTCGGGCTGCATTGCATATGGCGGCATCGAGATGTTCGCTGTCGATGAGTTCGTCATTGACGTATTTGTTACGATTTCCTCCAACGATGCCTGCTCTTGCCGCGGCTGACTCAACATCGGGCGTCAATGTATAGCTTGGTGGACAAGCCTTCATATGATCGAGTACCCAGACTTCGAAGCAGGGATTGGAAATGATGAGTTCGATTCCATTGTCCTTGCAAATTTTCGCGGCCTTGCTGTGGTCGTGGAAGTCGTCAACGTCGACTACCACCCAGATATTTTCATAGCAATCTGTGGAGATATCCCGTTCATCCTCTTTCTTCAACGTGCATGCAAAATCTGCGAGATGTTCAGGACTTTCGTTCTTCTGTTGATACTCGATGACAACGTCATATATGGACTCGAGCTGCTTGAAATACTGTCTTTCGGTAACAGCTCCCGAGGTGCCTCATTTAAGAATGAGCGCGAAATCCGCAGTGGTGCCTCACCGGTTT
>ERZ836760.814-NODE-814-length-41817-cov-6.605143_pt1 | contig 41817 bp, 37 predicted proteins | sample MGYA00519941_ERZ836760 | MGnify/ENA primary metagenome ERZ836760 (study PRJEB31850, sample SAMEA3708807) | human gut metagenome | biome: human gut; feature: human-associated habitat; material: faeces | place: China | collected 2014 ... | reverse complement strand
AATACACCTACAACGGAGAATCCTACAATCCGAATATCGAGAGCCAGTATCTGAGAGCAAGGTACTACTGCGTGGTAACGTCGACCTTCCTCACCGAAGACAGCTACCTGGGCAGCCTGACAGAGCCGCTGACGCTTAATCGTTATAATTACTGCGTGAGCAGTTATCTGAATTATACGGATCCGAGCGGAAACAGTACGGAGAATGATGTTGATAGAATCCTTCGGGAATATCCGATACTCAGTAATCAAAAATCCGAACAGGCAATAGCAGTGGAATCTTTTGTAAACGGAGTACTGGGATCCGCAGCAAAGGTGATTATAGATAAACCTACTGCTGCATATATGCCGGGTATGGCAATGGAGGAGCTGTACGGCGGACAGTACAGGTTCAACGAACGTGCATACAATAATTACGTTAACCTGACGGAGACATTGATAGAAGCCTTATCCAAGGATGCAACGAACAAGACGGCATACTATGCAGGAAGATGTACCGGAGATGTTGTTATCACAGTAGTTGGTGGAGTGGAATTTGTCTATGGACTGATTACTACTATTTCGGGAGGAAGTGGATCTGCAGCAGCACTTGCAACCGGAATAGGAATAGTAGCTGAGCCGGTAACTATAGCTGTGACAGCAGAAGGTGTCGTTACAGTTGTTGACGGTGTTAATACCATACATTATGGCATTACAGCTTTTAAGAAAGATGCAGACAAAGGGAAAGAAGCTAAAGAAGCAGACAGTAAGGCTGCTGAGAGTGGTAGTAACCCTAAAAATGTATTTCCAGAAAACCCAGATGACTTGTTACCAGAAATACCGAGAAATAAAGCAACAAAAGCTAATGGTACAACAAGTCAGACTATTCAAACGAGCGATAATATTAGGATAAGGGCAGAACAACATCCGTTATTGCCAGGCGAAACCTATAATCCAAGACATCATGGTGTTCATTATCATGTGGAATATAAGGTTGATCCTACAAAAAGTTGGAATAACAAAAATAATGTAAAGAAATGGTATCCTGAAGGATATACACCTGGAGCAGGCTCTGGATTCATACCAGGAGAACCCTTCCCAGAATAAGAGAGGTGACAAATAATGGATTGGATAAATAGCGTAAGCAACATGGATAATACAATATATGATATTTGCATAAAAGATTCTTGCTTGATTATATATATCAAAACTTGGGATCAAAAAATTAGGCAAATTATTTTTTCAAACTATTATGCCTTCAAAGAAAAAAATTCTATAGGTAGAGAGATAGGAGATATACTAATTCAAACAAATTCTATACTGTTAGAAGAATTGAAAGAAGATATTGTAAACGGTGATGGCACAATTGATGAAATAGCAGAGGTCAAAAGCACAATCTTTTACGATTCGTGGAATGAAATAATTCTTTTAGAGGTTTTAGGCGAAAACATAGAATTTGTTTAGTTGGGTTTGCAAACGTAACAATTTTGTAACTATCATTTTGTAACATTTTCCTTGACGCCTCCTAAACATCCATGTTACAATGGCACTCACCAGGGGGTGTAAGAGGGGATGAAATATTCCCTTAATACCTAAACAAAAACACATAATAGGAGATGTTTCGTAGCTACTATGAGCTATGGTGCATCTCCTATTTTTCCGTTACATGGTAATCCCTACAAAACTGTTCTAAAGCATAACAAATTTTTGAACAGCAGAGAAAGTTATGCCATACCACATTTCACCCAACGGCTCTGCCGGTGGGTGTTTCTCGGCTTATGCCGCCGAAGGACGGCATAAGCCCTTTAACCTGCACACATTTCGACCCTAATATTTTTCTTATATTTTCTAAAAGTAACTTCGTTCACACTTCCCCAACAAGCCTTTAATCTTCCATTATGGGTAACTACCTCGACTTCGGTCTTAAAATCGCACACAGGGGCAACACAGGCTCTCACAGGGGCAAGAGAAAGTTGATTTGTCTGTCTAAAAAATGAATTTGTGCATATTTACGGTTTTTTCTCTGTTTTTGGTCTATGGCATAAAGCCAATTCTGTCTTCACATCGCCAAAGTTTCCTCCGATTTTTCAAAACAAAAATTTTGACTTGCAACTGTTCTTTTTCAGAGTTAACATCACACACCACGAAGGAGATTTCTTCTGCTTCGTGTCCTGTGTTCTACAGGATGTATCCATCTCCATGAAAGTCAGCGGTGTTCCTGTATGGAATACTTTGTGCCTGACCAGAAATGGATAGGCTATACCACTCTTGCACACTCGGTAGCTGAAAAGATGCGTAATTCCGAGAAAGATGCTTAACAGTTGAGATTGCCACTATTTTGCCAAACATTGAGATTGGGGTTGATTCTATGGTTAAAGAAAATTTTATTTATGTGGGTATCGATTTACATAAAGAAACCCACACAGCAGTTATGATTGACTGCTACAATCAAAAGCTGGGAGAGATTACTTTCCCAAACAGACCAGCCGCTTTTCCTAAGCTGGTTACTAAAGTAAAGAAGTGTAATACCGATGGAAAAGAAGTAGTTTATGGTCTTGAGAACGCCTACGGTTACGGCAGAGCCTTAGCGGTCTGGCTAATTGACAAGGGGTATCTGGTTAAGGATGTAAACACTGCTATCTCACATCGACAGGCAAAGCATCGAGGTGCTATGTACCGTAAGAGCGATAGTGACGATGCCAAAGCCATTGCTCTGGCGACACTAAATATGCTGGACAAACTTCCGGATGCCTGCCCCAATGATGCGTACTGGTCACTTGGTCAGTTGGTGCATCGTAGGGATAATATCATGAAGCAAAGGACGAGATTAGTCAACCAATTGCATGAGCAGTTGTGTATTGCCTATCCGTCATACAAGCAGTTTTTCAATGACATCAGTAGACCCACAGCACTGTATTTCTGGGAGCATTACCCATCCAGAAAGTATTTGAAGGGTAAGTCTGTGGAAGATTTGCGAGCAGAACTTGTTCCTGTCAGTCATAACAAATGCTCCACTAAAACCTGTGAGAAAATCTTGGATGCAGTAGCCAGTGATAAGGTTAAAAACAATGCTTATCAAGATGCCAGAGATATGGTGACACTTAGTATTGTCAGTGATTTACAGCACTATGATAGCCAGCTTACGGAAGTAGACAAGATGCTGGAACAGATGTATAAGATGCTGGGCTGCACACTTACAACCATTCCTGGTGTAAATGTTATCACAGCAGTGAAGATTCTTGCTGAAATCGGTGATATCAAACGCTTTAGTAATGCCAATAAACTGGCACAGTTTGCCGGAATTGCACCACTTCATTTATCATCCAGCGGTAAGGGGAAAGATTTAGCCACCAAGCAAGGTAACAGACGATTGCAGGCAACCATTTATTTCCTTGCGATTCAGATGGTGCAGATATCTTCTAAGGGTACACCGAGAAATCCTGTAGTACGAGCATACTATGAGAAACGTAAAGCAGAGGGGAAAACCAGCCAACAGGCTTTGATTTGTATTTCAAGACGGTTAATCAGTGTTATTTACGGAATGTTAAAGAACGGTACGGAGTACCGTATGCCGGTAGTGGAAAACGCTGGCGAAAAGTTGTAGAGCAAATGGCAAATATATGGTAAACTTTTAAGCAGATGTAACAGTCGGCTTTGGGAAGTGTATTCATTTTTCGGGGTAGGATCATCGGCTTGGATAATTATAAGAGTAAAGAGTCTCTGTCAAGACCAGCTATTCAGGCACAGGAGAGTATGGAGATGTAGGTGGTCATCATGTTCATGCTAAAGCTGGTTTTAAAGATGATGTAAATTATGACCCTAAAAAAGGTTTTTCAATAAGTCAGAATTTTATGAGGGACAATGGGTTAGACCATAATATTATGACTTCGAAACAGCGAGAATTATTTAAAGAGCTATATGAAAGTGGCAGACCGAATACTTTAGAAGAACATACAAGAATTGCAAGAGAAGCATTAAAAGCTGGTGGAGCTAGTGATTCTATGATAGATGATTTAATTAATGCATCATTAAGAAATTTGAGGGAACAAGGTGTAACAGCACCTACAAGAATACCTTGGTATTCAAAATAAATATTAGGAGGAATGTAAGAATGGACAATTATTTAGAAGAATTTGGTAAGATTTTTATTAAGGAAGTGAGGGATAGAACTATTGATGTATTTGATAGAAAAACGCAAGGTTTGATGAAAAGTAAAGAGTCCCAGTTATTATTTGAGAGAGTGAATAAATTGAATGATGAGCAAAAGTCGCTAATCAGTGATATTATTCCTCAGATTGTAGATTTGAGTATTCATAATATGTTATGCCTATTTGAAGAACATGATGAATTTCAGATTATTGTTGGCGGAGAGAACATTGCGGATATAAGTGATGGGTTATCTGGTGAATTGTATACATCGGATGGTTGGATTGAAAAATTTTCAGAACAAAGATATTAGATTAATATATCGTTTTAATTATATTTTCATTTAAGGTTATTAAAAACTAAAATAGAATATTGTTCCATCAAAGATGCAGAAAGCATTGTTTTCATGGCATTTGTTGCTGTGAAGACAATGCTTTTGCGGAAATGAGGTTGAGGTGCTTGAAAGCCTGAAAGGCTGGATAATTGATCCAGATACACAGGCACAAAAGACCATTGAAAACTATGAAAACCAGCGACTTAACATAGAAGATGCCATAGAAAGCGGACTGTTAAACAACAGGGCGGATCAGATATTCCTGGATTATGGAGATATTGTTATGGGACCGGCGGTGAAGACCCCGGCAGATATCATAGTCATAAGGGAAACGGTAAAAGGAAATTCTGACAGTAAAGAGATGCAGAGGACTGCAACCGCAGGATTTTATGCGGGTTTTGTGGGACAGGGAATTGAATATACCCAGATCATAAGTAATGCAGACTACCAGCTGAGCATGATAATTACACCAGCGAAAGGGGTTAATTCAATTAATAATCCTTTATCATATCTATTATTTATAAAGGATTTTTCGCTGACTCAGACTTTAGATGCAGCAAAAGCAGGCTTACAGGATGCCTGGAATGGAACCTATGATTCAGCGATTGGAAGAAAAATAGGTGCTGGTACATTTAATTATCTACTAATGACGATAGGCGGGGCCCAGTTGAAAGGGAAAGGGACTGCCTGCGAAGCGGTAGAGAGTGGTACTTCATCTGTCAAGACAGATTTTTATTGGAAAATATATTGTAGAATTGGACATGGGTAAGATCATGAAAATAAAAATGAAAATTATATTACTAGTTGGTTCGTTTATAATCTTATGTTTGAGTAGCTACTGCATTTGCGCTAGAATAAAAAATTTTCAAAAGCTAAAAACAAGAGAACAAACGAAAAATTTGTGGCAAGAAGGGGAGCAACCAAATTATGAGAAGGGTAAAAAAAGTGAAGATAGAGTGTATGAAGGATATTGGGAGTTACCATTTTCTGAAATGGTCTACGCACAGGAAAACACCGTGGAGATGTTGCGAAACGAGTATAAGGATATTTCATTCGAATACCGCTTCCCGGTAGGCGAATGTAAATACAAAAATTATTTTTTAGGGCTTTTAAAAAATGATATTAATTTTCATGAAATATTCGAAGAAAAAGAAGTTTATATTGATGAAACTGGACATTTTGTAACGAAATATTGTACAAAAGATATGAAAGATCTATATTATTACTTATTTGATATGACGGGTGACGGAATTACGGATTTGTGTATATCGGATGAGAGAGAGTTTATTTATGTAATAAATTATGATGATGAAAAGAAAAGACTAACATTGTGGAACGGATTTGATTCCACATGGATCAAACTAAATGGTACATGTGCGGTCAGGTGGGATCGGGAAGGAATAAATCAGATTTATTATGAGTTTGAACCAAATGGAGAATTATTTAGAATGACAGGATTTATGGAAAAAGAATTCCTCAATAAAGAAACTCAAACAGGGGAAACGGCACATATCGTTTCGATGCCATACTATGAGGGAAATATAGATTCCGAAGAAAAACGAAGAATGATGCATGAACAGGCATATTATGTAAAAGACACCGGCTTTTATTATTTTCGGGTTACACAAGATCAGTATGATCGGTTGACGGAGGCATATTTCCGAGCAGAAATGGAAGCCACTCATAATATTAAAAAGGTAAGATACACTTATGATGAAGTGATTAGTGATCTTGAGTGATTAAAATATGCATTTTGCAGGAACGATGTACAGGTTATAATAGCAGAGAGAAGGAGATCAGATGGACTTAAATATTAATTCACCGGCATATTATACCAGGGAGTATGGTGTTGACGATGACATATATTGGATGTGCCGAGAACTGTCATATTATGTCAGGGAGAAGAAATATAGTGATGCAATAAATATTATTGGCATAGTACCAATCGTTGCACCGGCAGCTGTTTTGGAAAAAGGGCTTTGTAAAGCTCATAAGAGGTGCGAACTTAAATCTGGTTTTGCCTCAGTAAGTCTACATATTGATTACGAGGAATATGTTAATGCCGATATTGCCAGAAAGAAAACACTGATTATAAATAATATATTATCGTCAGTAAAAGCTGTTTCTAAAAAGGGCAAGATAGATTATAAACTATTCGAAGAAGACCTTCGGTCGTTCTGCAAAAACAATGATATTACGATTTAAACCTATATATTCCAGCGTTGTAGCAAAAGAAGGGCATAGCCAACGACTTTATCGTTGCTGTGCCCTTCCCTTAAAAATATTTACTCTGCCAGTTCTTCCCACTGTTCATATAATTTCTCCAACTGTTCCTGGCAGGCAGTCTGCTCTTTAGTCAGCTCCTGCAATTTTGCCACCTGGGTGCCGATGGCGGGATCGGACATTTCAGTGTCGATCTCGGAGATGCGGGCTTCCAGCTCGGCAATCTTTTCTTCGCATTTTTTCAGGTCGTTTTCTTTCTTGCGGAGTCTCGCCTGTTCTTCCTTCTGGGCTTTCCAGTCCAGTTTGACTTCGGATTCTGCAACCTTAGCGGCAACTGTGTTATCTGCGTCAGTATTCTGCGGAGCACTGGCTTCTATGGCAGCCATCACCGTGTCGTGCTTTTCGAGATAATAGTCATAATTTCCAACATAATTTACGAATTGTCCCTCTGTCAGATCCAGGATCCTGTGGGCGGTACGGTTGATAAAGTAACGGTCATGGGAGACATACAATATCGTTCCTTCGTAACCGTTCAGGGCATCCTCCAGAATCTCCTTGGACATGATATCTAAGTGGTTCGTCGGCTCATCCAGGATGAGGAAGTTTGCGTTGGAGAGTACCAGCTTGGCGAGAGATACACGACCGCGCTCGCCGCCACTCAGATCACTGATACGCTTGAAAACATCCTCCCCGGTGAAGAGGAAAGCCGCCAGCACATTGCGGATCTGGGTATTGTTCAGGTAGGGATAATCGTCGGAGATCTCTTCGAACAATGTCTTGTCACTGTGCAGGACATGATGCTCCTGATCGTAATAGCCGATCTCCACATTGGAACCTAATCGGAAGGTACCCTGATCTGCAGGAACGAGACCGTTTAAGATCTTAAGCAGAGTGGTCTTGCCGCTACCGTTGTCACCGATGATCGCCACATGTTCGCCGCGTTTGATTTCGAAATTGACATCCGTGAAGAGCTTATGGGAATCAAAGCTTTTGGCCAGATGCTCCACAGTCAGCACATCATTGCCACTTAAGATCCGGGGCATCAGTGTCAGCTTCATATCCGTGCGGACCTCGGAGGGTTTTTCGATGACCTCGATCTTGTCCAGCATTTTCTCACGGCTTTCCGCCCGTTTGATGGACTTTTCCCGGTTGAAGGATTTTAATTTTTCGATGACCTCTTCCTGATGTTTGATCTCACGCTGCTGGTTCATATAGGCATTCCAGGCAGCAACGCGCAGCTGTTCCTTTTTTACGGCATAATCGGAGTAATTGCCCATAAAGGTTGTAGCCTTGGACTGGTCGATCTCGATGACTTTCCCGGCGATCCGGTCCAGAAAATACCGGTCGTGGGAGACGATGAGAACGGCTCCCTTGTAATTCAACAGATAAGTCTCCAGCCAGGCGATGGAATTCATATCTAAGTGGTTCGTCGGCTCGTCCAGGATGATGAGATCAGGGTTCTGTAACAGAAGCCGTCCTAACGCCACACGGGTCTTCTGACCGCCGGAGAGTGTGGCAACCGGCTTGGAGAATTCATCTTCGGTAAATCCCAGTCCCTTTAACACACCGACCAGCTCACTGCGGTAGAGATAGCCGCCGCCGGTCTCGAAAGCATGGGTGAGAGAGGTGTACTGCTTCATAAGGTCTTCCAGCGCATCTCCTTCGGCATGCTTCATATTGTTTTCGCATTCCCGGATCTTTTCCTCCAGGCGCAGCAGATCCGCCTTGACAGATAACAGTTCCTCGTAAATGGTGTGAGAGGTGTCCACAGTGCTGTTCTGTGCAAGGTATCCCAGGGTCTTGTCCCTCGCCAGAACCACCTGCCCGTCATCGGGAGTCATTTCCCCTACGATGATGCGGAGCAGTGTCGTTTTCCCGGCACCGTTGATGCCCACGATGGCAGCTTTTTCATGATCCTCTATATGAAAAGAGACATTTTTCAATACCTGATTTTCTACAAATGCTTTTGAAATATTCTGACAAGATAATATCATGGTAGTAAGTATCCTTTATTTCCAACCCACGGAGACCGGGCTTTTTAAATTTCATTGTAACGAAAAGAAGAAAACCTGTCAATTCATTGACAAGTTTTTAACACATGGTGTATACTAAAAAAAACGGAGGTGAAAGTATTGGAAGTAAAAGAAATTTCACAGGCTGTGATTGGCAGACTGCCCAGATACTTTCGATATTTGGGGGAATTGAAGGATGAAGGTGTGGAACGTATCTCTTCGCAGGAACTTTCCGGACTGATGAAGGTGACCGCATCCCAGATACGTCAGGATTTTAATAATTTCGGCGGTTTCGGCCAGCAGGGCTATGGATATAATGTAGAATCTCTGTATCGTGAGATCGGTAAGATCTTAGGACTGGATAAGCAGCATAATTTCGTCATCATTGGAGCAGGCAATCTGGGAAGAGCGCTGGGCAATTATATGAACTTCGAACGTCGTGGATTTATCTTCAAGGGAATGTTCGATGCGAACCCGGAACTGGTGGGTAAGGATGTCCGCGGTGTGAAGGTCATGCCCATGGATCAGCTGGAATCCTTTATCCGGGAGAATGACATCGATATCGCTGTGCTGACGATTCCAAAGACCAGTGCTGTGGAAGTGGCAGATAAGCTGGTGGCTAACGGGATCCGTGCTATCTGGAATTTCGCTCATGTGGATCTGAATGTTCCCGAGGGAATTCAGGTGGAGAACGTGCATCTGTCCGACAGCTTAATGAAGCTATCCTATAATATTAACCGTTACAGTTCAGACATGAAATAAGCAAGCGTATGATTGCTTATTTCATAGGCGGAGTGTCTGAAAATGAATAAAAGGAAAAGTCGCAAGGCGATGACGGATGCGAAGCAGCCGCTTTTATGAATTTCAGCGCACCGAGAAATAATACAACATGAAGTAAGGCATCAAAGGAGTGATATTATGGGCAACGGTAACGCAGAAGAAAATGCACAGGACCGACAGGCTGCTTTCAAAGGTGCATTGACGGGAAAGCATCTGCCCGTACTCACCCTGGATAATAAATGGTATCGGTTGTTGAATAAGACCGGTTCCGTTCCGCTAAAAGAAACGGAAGATGCCCTGAATCAGCTGTTGAAACGACAAGGTAAGCTCAATACCGAGTCGAAGGATATCCGGAATCTGAAAAAGAAGCTGATGAAAGAGATCGTTCCTATGGTGGATGAGGCGGAACAGCAGGGCGAAAACAGTAAGCTGAACAAACAGATCGAGGATCATAAGCGCCTGATCGAGGAATGCAATGAGAAGCTGGAAGCATACGAAGATGAGTTAAAAGATATCCCCAGAGAGATCGAAAGAATAAATCTTCAGCTTATGATGTTTACTATGGACTGCTGCTATGATATTATGAAGGATAATGACAAACAGATCAAAGAGACTGCGGAGTGGGTGGGTGCGATCCGTATCGAACTGAAAAAACGTCTGATCGAAAAACAGCAGATGGAACAGCAGAATCAGGAGATCTACAACTACATGCATGATATTTTTGGTGCAGAAGTGGTCAATCTGTTTGACATGAAATATAATCCGGAGCAAAAATAGTATGAGATATCTGGTAACTGCACAGGAAATGAAGCAATACGATAAAAATACCATAGAGTACCTCGGCATCCCGGGGCCGGTTCTGATGGAAAGAGCGGCTCTGGCTGCGGAGGATTTTCTGAAAGAGCGCTTTGATGCCGTGAAGGAACGGACAAAAGTGCTCATTTTTGCTGGTATGGGAAATAACGGAGGAGACGGTCTGGCTTTGGCGAGACTTCTTGCGGCGGACGGTTATACGGTAGCGGTACGACTTGTGGGAGATCCGGAGAAAGCCACAGAGCAATGGAAGAGCCAGTGGCAGACCCTGCAACATTTTCCGGTGAAGACAGACAGTAATACGCAGGCAGATGAATATAATGTGATTGTAGATGCCTTGTTCGGTGTAGGATTGAGCCGCCCGGTGGAAGGCATCTATGCGGAAGCCGTAGAAGAGATGAATGTGGCGGAAGGATTTAAGCTGGCACTGGATGTTCCCAGTGGGATCTGCTCGGACACCGGACGGGTGCTTGGTTGTGCTTTCCTGGCAGATGCAACGATTACTTTTGGTTTCTGCAAGAGAGGCCTTGTAATGTATCCGGGAACCGATTATGCCGGGCAGGTACACATTGCAAATGTGGGGATCGGACCGGAGAGCTTTCTGGGACAGAGCCCGGAGATGTATACTTATGACAGCTGTGAACAGCATCTGCCGGACAGAACATCCTCCGGGAATAAGGGAACCTTCGGCAAAGCTTTGCTGGTGGCTGGGAGCAACGGCATGGCCGGAGCAGCAATCCTGGCGGCAAGAGCGGCGTATCGTACCGGAGCCGGTATGGTAAAAGTAATCACCGCAGAGGAGAACCGGCAGATCTTACAGCAGGGAATTCCGGAGGCTTTGTACGGATCCTGCAGACAGCTGTCCGAGAGCATGGAATGGGCGGATGTTATTGCTGTCGGTCCCGGCATCGGCAGAGAGGAACAGGCACTGGAATGCCTGAAAAAAGTAGTGGAAAAGAGCAGAAAACCATTAGTGATGGATGCGGATGCACTGAATCTTCTGGCGGAAGAAAACGGTAAGGAATTGGCAGAGAAGCTGCGTACCCAGGGGGCAGAAGGCAGAATTATCATTCTGACTCCACATGTGGGAGAATTGTCCAGACTGCTTGCGAAGACCATCCCGGAATGCAAGAAGGAGCTTCCGGAGTGTGGCAGAGAACTGGCAGAACGGTTTCACGGTGTGGCGGTTGCCAAGGATGCAAGAACGATTGTATGTAAAGAACAGGGAGAATTTTATCTGAATACTACAGGCAACAGCGGTATGGCCACTGCGGGCAGCGGAGATGTCCTGACGGGTGTGATCCTGGGACTTTTAGCTCAGGGTATGAATGCAATTGATGCAGCTGTTAACGGTGTGTATCTCCATGGCAGAGCCGGTGAGCTGGCGGCAAAGCTCCATACGGAGTATGGGGTAATGGCGGGAGATATTGCGGATTGCCTGATGAAAGACTATGATGAGAAAGAAAGTGTGAAGAAATGATAAGCAAACTACAGGAAAAGATGAATTCCTACCAACGAGTATGGGCGGAAATAGATCTGGATGCCATTTGGGAGAATATGATCCATATGAAGGAAAATATTGCCCCGGAGACGAAGATACTGGCGGTCATAAAGACGGACGGTTACGGACACGGCGGTGTTCCCATTGCCAGAATGCTGGAGGATGTGGATTTTATGTTCGGCTATGCGGCAGCTACCTACGAGGAGGCACATGTCCTCAGGGAAGCCGGTGTGAAGAAACCGATCCTGATCCTGGGATATACTTTTCCTTATTGTTATGAGGAAATGATCCGGGAAGAGATCCGCCCGGCAGTGTATCGCAGGGATACCGTGGAAGAACTGGCAGAGGCCGCAGCAAAGGCCGGTAAGAAAGCCAAAGTGCATATCAAAGTGGATACCGGCATGGGAAGGATCGGTATCACTCCGGATGACGAAGGGCTGGATTTTGTAAAATTTGTCATGGAACATCCCGGACTGGAAGTGGAAGGTATCTTTACCCACTTTGCAAAATCGGATGAAGCGGATAAGACTTCTGCCAACCATCAGCTGGAACTGTTTCAGAATTTTATTGATAGAATACAGTCGGAACTGGGACTGGAGATTCCGGTAAAGCATTGTTCCAACAGTGCGGCAATTCTGGAAATGCCCCAGGCCAACATGGATATGGTACGGGCGGGAATCACGACCTACGGTTTATATCCTTCCGAAGAAGTAAGTAAGGATATTGTACCTCTGCGGGCTGCAATGTCTCTCTACAGTCATATCATTTACTGCAAGACGATCCATGCGGGGCAGAGTGTCAGCTACGGTGGATTGTTTACCGCAACAAAAGATACCAGAGTAGCCACCATCCCTGTAGGATATGGAGACGGGTATCCCAGAAGCCTGTCGGGAAAAGGCTACGTGCTGATCCACGGGAAAAAGGCCCCCATCCTCGGAAGGGTCTGCATGGACCAGTTCATGGTGGATATTTCCGGAATTCCCGGAGCCATGGAGGGCGATAAGGTGACGCTCCTTGGCGCGGATGGTCAGGAGCGGATCACGGCGGAAGAACTGGGAGAACTTTCCGGTAGATTCAATTATGAGTTTGTCTGCACACTGGGAAAACGAATTCCCAGAGTCTACCGTCGAAATGGTGAGATCACAGAAGTAAAAGATTATTTTGAAAATTTCTGACGGATCTAAAGTGTTCGTATAACTCCGGAAGAATCGGCAATACTTATGTTAAATCGCTGATGAAGGAGTAGAAATGAGAAGAGGAGATATCTATTACGCAGATTTGAGACCGGTCATCGGCTCGGAGCAGGGCGGCATCCGGCCGGTGCTGATCATCCAGAACGATGTGGGGAACAAACACAGTCCCACCGTGATCTGCGCTGCAATCACCTCAAAGATGAACAAGGCGAAGCTGCCTACGCATATTGAACTGAATGCCCGCCGCTACGATATGGATAAAGATTCCGTAGTGCTGCTGGAACAGTTGCGCACCATCGATAAAAAGAGGCTGAAAGATAAGGTATGCCATCTGGACGGAGACATTATGCGGAGAGTGAACCGGGCACTGAAAGTCAGCCTGGAGCTGGATACATAGCCCGATGCATAGTGTATCCGAAAATAGGATAAAATACGAAAGGATGAAATAAAATATGGACATGAGTGGGCCTGTGGCCATTTTTCTCTTTTTCCTGCTGTTGCTGGTGGATATGTTTTTCTATGGATTTGATGCCGCCATCGACAATCTGAATGAAAAGGAGATCCTACATAAAGCAGAGGAAGAAAAGGATCGCCGGTCCATGCGGCTGAGTGAAATGATCAGCCGTCCGGGGATCTATATCAATACGGTACAGCTGGTTATTACGCTGATCAATATTTTAATGGGAGCTTTTTATCTGAATATCTGGCTGCAGACCATTGACAAGGGACTTCATGTGATCAATGTGGGAGGCATGTCTCTGGAGAATGTGCCTACGGGAGTGCTTTCAGGGATTGCCACGGTATTGTCTTTTATTGCCATGATCTATATCCTGTTGACTTTCGGTGTGCTGATTCCCCGGAAAATGGCATCCAGACAGCCGGAGAAGTGGGCGTATGCCTGTATTGACCCGATTTATATTATCACAAGACTGCTGGCACCCCTGACGGGGCTGGTGAATCTGACAGCCAAGGGAATCCTGTTCCTCTTCGGTGTCCGCAACAATACGGATGAAAATGATGTGACCGAGGAAGAGATCATCAATATGGTGCAGGAAGGTCATGAGCAGGGTGTCATTCAGGCCAGTGAGGCGGAGATGATCTCCAACATTTTCGAATACGGAGACAAGGAAGCCCAGGATATCATGACACATCGTGGAAGTATCGTGGCCATTGATGGTGAGACGAAACTGAAAGATGCCATTGCTTCCATGCTGGGAGGCAAGAACAGCCGTTACCCTGTGTATGAGGAGAATATTGATCATATCATCGGTATCCTGCATCTGAAGGATGCCATGCGGTTCCATATCAGTGATGACAAGCTGGACCTGCCTATCGCAAAACTGGACGGGCTGCTCAGAGAGCCTTATTTTGTGCCGCAGACGAAAAATATCGATGAACTGTTCAAGGAAATGCAGTCCCAGAAGCTGCAGATGGCCATTGTGGTAGACGAATACGGACAGACCGACGGACTGATCGCCATGGAGGATATTCTGGAGGAGATCGTCGGCAATATCATGGATGAGTATGATGAGGATCAGGAATACATCAAGAACCGTGGCAAGGGCGAATATGTCATGGAAGGCAAGACTCCGTTAAAGGAAGTGGAAGAGCTTCTGGGTATTACCTTCGACGAGGAAGAATTCGAGACTTTGAACGGTTTCCTGATCTCCAGACTGGACCGGATCCCGGAACCGGACGAGCAGTTCGATGTGGACTATAAGGGATACAACTTTAAAATCCTTTCCGTGGTCAAAAAAATGATAGGAAGTGTGTTGGTCCGGAAGCTTCCGGAGGAAAAAACACCGCAGAATGCAGAAGACGGACAATCAGTGCTTGAAGAAAAAAGAAAATAATGCTATGATAGAAAGAGCGTTATTGCGTAAAAACTACGCATACAAAGAGAAAGAAACTTTAAGTTCAAAGGAGTAACAAAAATGTCAGGACATTCCAAATTTGCTAATATTAAGCATAAAAAAGAAAAGAACGATGCTGCAAAGGGTAAGATTTTTACCATTATCGGCCGTGAGATCGCAGTCGCTGTAAAAGAGGGCGGTCCCGATCCCGCCAACAATTTCAAACTGGCAACCGTTATTGCCAAGGCAAAAGCCAACAACATGCCCAACGACACCATCGAGCGCGGTATCAAGAAGGCAGCCGGAGATGTGGGCAATGTAAACTATAAGTATGTGACTTACGAAGGTTACGGCCCCAACGGTATCGCCATCATCGTAGATGCACTTACCGACAACACCAACCGTACCGCTGCCAACGTAAGAAGCGCATTCACCAAGGGACAGGGTAATGTAGGTACTCCCGGATGTGTATCCTTTATGTTCGATAAGAAGGGACAGATCATCGTGGACAAGGAAGAATGTGATATGGAAGCGGACGATCTGATGATGATCGCTTTGGATGCCGGAGCGGAAGATTTCTCCGAAGAGGATGACAGCTTCGAGATCCTGACTGATCCCGATAACTTCGAAGAGGTACGCAAGGCTCTGGAAGATGCCGGAATTCCCATGATCAGTGCAGAAGTTACCATGATTCCCCAGAATTATGTAACACTGACCGATGAGACTGCAGTGAAGAACTTACAGAGAACCCTGGAACTGCTGGAAGATGATGATGACGTTCAGGCAGTATATCATAACTGGGACGAATAAATTGAAAGGTTAGGGGTAACAGCATGGAGAAACTTGCAATTGTAGTTCCTTGTTATAATGAAGAAGAGGTGTTAAAGATTGCTTCCGAGGCACTGAGGGGTGTGCTGGATGATCTGATCCATAAGGGAAAGATCGCGGAAGACAGTTTTATTCTGTTTGTAAATGATGGCAGTAAGGATCGTACCTGGGAGCTGATCGAAGAAGAGCATCAGGCACATCCGGTGCAGGTATGCGGTGTAAAGCTGGCCGGCAATGTGGGACATCAGTTCGCACTGACTGCCGGACTAATCACTGCCATGGATCTGTCTGATGTGACGGTTTCCATTGATGCAGATCTGCAGGATGATGTAGCTGTGATCGAGGAAATGATCGATAAGTTCCACAACGGCTGTGATATCGTATACGGTGTCCGTAAGGAGCGTAAGACCGATACTTTCTTCAAACGTACCACGGCGCAGGGATTTTATAAAGTCATGGAAATGATGGGGGTCAAGACTGTTTACAATCATGCGGATTTCCGACTGATGTCCAAGCGCGCGGTAGAACAGTTCTCCAAGTATCAGGAGACCAATCTGTTCTTAAGAGGTATGATGCCTTTGATCGGTTATCAGACGGACTGTGTATACTATGACCGTAAGGAAAGAGTGGCCGGTGAGTCCAAGTATCCTCTGAAGAAGATGCTTGCATTGGCATTCAACGGTATTTCTTCCTTCAGTGTGAAGCCTATCAGTATGATCCTGGGTGCCGGTATGATCATTGTGGCCTTAAGCCTTCTGGCAGCTATTTATGCGCTGATCTCTTATTGTACCGGACATGTGGTACCGGGCTGGACTTCCCTGATCCTGTCCATCTGGTTCCTGGGTGGTATTCAGTTAATGGCCATCGGACTGGTGGGCCAGTATATCGGCAAGATTTACATTGAGGTAAAACATCGTCCCAGATATAACATCGAAAAGGTACTGAAATAATGAATTATAAAAAGAATGTAATAAGTGTAATACTGTGGTTACTTTCTGCAATTATGGCGGGAACCGGAGCGATGATGGTCACTATGCCAAGCGCTCCGGAGGAATCCCAATGGATCGGCCTTGTGATAGCAGGTGTATGGCTTGCTGTCACAGGGCTTGTTGCTTTTCTGCTGTCAAGAGGACTGCAAAAGAGCAGAGAGAAAAAAACAAACGTAGATAATCGGCAGACTGCACTTGTGGTCGAAGGAATCCTCACAGTGCTGTTGGTAGCGGCGGGGATTGTCCTGAGGATTCGTGAAATCCAGCTGATGGATCTGGATGTAGCGGCGGAGGATGTCTGGTTTGATACGGTCCGAGTGACAACACAGACGCAGATCCCACAGGTAGTACATGGCGCGGTTTATCTGTATCTGCAGATACTGCACGGGCTTTTGCTGCTCCTCGGCAATAAGATCACCGTGGCACTCGGATTCCAGGCGGGCTTACAGATTCTTGGCTGGATTCTTTGTTATTTTGCGGTCCGCCGATTAACTGGACCGGCTGCGGCAGTTACGGCGCTGGGATTTGGAATGCTCTGGCCATTGTGCTGGAAGGTAGTAGTATTGGGACCGGAGGAACTTTATCAGATGTTATGGATGATAGGCCTGTGTCTGGTTGCGGCAGCACTGAATACCTTCCGACGAAAAGGTGAACAGAAGGGCGTCCGCCCGATTCTCAGTTTTTTTATCGCTGGTGTGGCAATGGGAGTGCTGACCTATCTGGATATCACGGGTTTATTACTGTATCTTCCGATACTTTCGGTTTTTGCACTGGAGACAGCGGAAGAGGAAACTGTGGGATTTTTACATAGAATGTGGGCAGCATTACTGGCAGCTTTCGGAGGCGCAGTCGGATTCTTTGTTTCAATCGCAGTAGACGCCTGTGTCAGCGGGAAACTTATGGGAAATGTTCTCACTGCATGGGGACGGCTGTTCCAACCGTCTGCTTTTTCCTGGCCGGTTGCAATTTACGACGGTACTATGACGACCGGAGCGGATACTGTGGTAGCCGGCAAGATTCTGATCTTTTTATTGGTAACAATGCAAATTCTCGGTGTATTTGGTTTCTGGTGTCAGAAACGCAGAGAACGTCAGAGTATCTGGATCCTTTTGTGGATTGTGTTGGAGTTACTGATGACGTTTCAGATCACAACCCCGGATATTCAGGGAATGTGGATGCATGTCCGGCTTCGTTATCTTCTCATTGGAGCCGGAGTACAAAGCCTGATTCCCTATGTGACCATGATGCAGGAAAAAGAAAGGGAGAGTACGGAAACGGTGAAACGCAGATCCCGGCTGAAAGTACAGGATCTGGAGACCGAGGAATTCCCGGAGGAAGAGCCAGCGGATTTCCAGGAAGAGCCTGTAGAAACGGAAAAAATACAGCTGATCGAAAATCCACTGCCCCTGCCGAAAAAGCATGTGCCTAAGGTACTGGATTATAAGCTGGATAATGACGATGACAGTGATTTTGATTATCCGGTAGCGGATGACGATGATTTTGATCATTAAAAATCTGTTGGTTTCCTAATGAAATGTTGGATTGACGGACATACTAAAAGACGATACGAGAGGTGGAATGCCTTTGTGTCGTCTTTTTTTGTTATTTAAATTTTCAAAATCATAAAATCATTGAAACTGGGAGGAAACAGGCCATGCAGAATCAGAAAGATAACAATCAGAACAAGAATGAAGCGCCGAAGACCGAGGCGGAAGAACACAGAGACGAAAGAATTGAAAAAACGGGACAACTGACGCTGTCGGATGCGGCATCCGGGGAAAAGATCCATCTGCTGACCATTATCGGTGAAATCGAAGGGCATGATAATCTCTCCGGTAATTCGAAGACTACGAAATATGAGCATATCCTGCCACAACTGGCAGCCATCGAAGACAGTGAAGAAATTGGCGGTGTGCTGGTACTTTTAAATACCATGGGCGGAGATGTGGAGGCGGGACTGGCTATTGCAGAGATGCTGGCATCTTTAAGCAAACCCACCGTATCCCTGGTGCTGGGTGGCAGTCATTCCATCGGGGTGCCTATTGCGGTGAGTTGTGACTATTCCTTCATCGTACCCACTGGAACCATGGTGATACATCCGGTAAGAATGAATGGCATGGTGATCGGTGTGCCCCAGACCTTTGAATATTTTAAACTGATCCAGGACCGGATCACGGGCTTTGTATGCAAACACTGTAAAATCAGCCGGACAAAACTGGAAGAACTCATGATGGAGACCGGATTCTTAACGAAGGATGTGGGAAGCATTCTGGTGGGAGAAGAAGCGGTGAACCACGGTATTATTGACGAAGTGGGAGGTATCGACCGGGCCATCTGCAGGCTTCGGAAGATGATCGAAGGGAACAGAAAAAGGGATGACAAGGCCATGGAAAAATGATATACTTCTAATTATGACTATAATGAAGTTAGGAGTATGATGACATGGCATCTTCATCAGGCAAAAGAACATCATCTTCCAATAGGACGAGAAAAAGTACCACAAACAGCCGCAGCAGGCAGGCGCAGAGAACAGCACAGGACAGTGAACTGTTCCATGAGATCGGTCTGATCGTTTTGTTTGTGGTAATGGTGATATTATTTTGTTGTAATTTTGGTATTATCGGCCCGGTCGGCAATGCGATCAGCGGGGTCTTATTCGGTATCTTTGGATTTACTGCATATATAGCACCTATTGTGATATTTCTGGCTGTGGCTTTCTGGTTCGCCAATGAGGGGAACCCTACCGCTGTACGCAAAATGATTGCAGGTGTCGTATTGTTTCTGATGCTCGGTGTGATCTGTGATCTGATCGCCAGGACTGCCGGCTCTATGGAACAGTATGATATCAAACTGTTATATACAAACTGCAGTACCGGTAAAAAGGGCGGAGGTATTCTGGCAGGAAGTATCTGCTATCTGTTGCTGCATTATCTGGAGACGGTAGGAACGGTTCTGGTGGTCTTATTGTGTTCTGTGATCAGTCTGATCCTGGTAACGGAGCGTTCTTTCTTAAACAGTATGCGAAACGGTGGTGACCGGATCCGGGAACTGTCCAGAGAGGATGCAGTGCGCAGACGGGAAAATGCACAGATCCGCAGACAGGAACAGGAGGAACGTAATTCCCAGAGAGAGGAAGCCCGTCGTATCCGGGAAGAGGAACGACGGATCCGTGAGGAAGAGCGCAGACTCCGTGCGGAAGAGAAAGAGAATGAGCAGATCTTAAACGCCATTCCCCGCAGAGAGAAAAAAGTCAGCGGTGTTATGATGGACACTTCCCTGAAAAAGCAGGAGGCACAGCCTGTGGGAAGACGGGAAGATATTCATGAGATCGTTTATGAAGAGGATGCACAGGAGATTCCTGTTGTGGAAGAGACCAGAGTGACCTCCAGCGATTTTGATAAGATCAAGGTAACGGGAATGCATCAGGTGACCATGCAGGAGGCCGCAGCAGAAGAACCTTACGAGGAGATCCCCGTGGAGGAAGTGACCAGTGCTGCTACCTTCAAAAAACCTTTTGAACGAAGAGAATCCTGGCAGGAGGAGGCAGCACTTCTGACACCTCAGGCGGAATCTATCCGGATTCACAAGGAAGATATCCCGGAGACTGAGCCTGTCGTGCGGGAACCTGCAGAGACAGCAACAGCGGAAAACCGCATACGACCGAAAATCACGGCACCGGAGCCGCCAAAGGGTAATTCTCCGGCAGAGGATCAGATACATAAGGATATTGCGAAAGCGGCCAAACAGCCTCCGGCAGAATACCGGATTCCGCCTCTGAGCCTGTTACAGAAGGGAAAGGCAGCTACCGGAGATTCCTCCAGAGAATTAAAAGAGACCGCCATGCGCTTGCAGCAGACGTTAAATACTTTCGGTGTAAAGGTAACGATTACCGATATCAGCCAGGGTCCCAGTGTTACCCGCTATGAACTACAGCCGGAACAGGGCGTAAAGGTATCCAAGATCGTAGGCCTGGCAGATGATATCAAGCTGAATCTGGCGGCAACGGATATTCGTATCGAGGCGCCGATCCCCGGAAAGGCAGCTATCGGTATCGAAGTCCCGAACAAAGAGAACATGACAGTAGCACTCCGGGATCTGTTAGAGAGCAAAGAGTTTCAGGAGTTTAATTCCAATATTGCATTTGCCGTAGGTAAGGATATCGCGGGCAAGACTGTGGTGGCGGATATTGCCAAGATGCCTCATATGCTGATCGCCGGAGCTACCGGTTCCGGTAAGTCCGTATGCATTAATACGCTGATCATGAGTATTTTGTACAAGGCGCATCCGGATGATGTGAAACTGATCATGGTGGATCCGAAGGTCGTGGAACTGAGTGTCTATAACGGCATTCCTCATCTGCTGATCCCGGTAGTGACAGATCCCAAGAAAGCATCTGCTGCATTGCACTGGGGCGTCAGTGAGATGGAAGACCGTTATCGGAAGTTTGCCGATTATAATGTCCGTGATCTGAAGGGGTATAACAAGAAAATAGAGACTATGCCTGTTCCGGAAGGAGAGGAAGCACCGAAGAAGATGCCGCAGATCGTCATTATCGTGGACGAGCTGGCGGATCTGATGATGGTATGCCCCGGCGAAGTGGAGGAATCTATCTGTCGTCTGGCACAGTTGGCCAGAGCCGCAGGTATCCATCTGATCATCGCTACCCAGCGACCCAGTGTGGATGTCATCACCGGACTGATCAAAGCCAATATGCCCAGTCGTGTGGCATTCTCCGTATCCAGCGGTGTGGATTCACGAACGATCCTGGATATGAACGGTGCGGAGAAATTGCTTGGTAAAGGCGATATGTTATTCTACCCGCAGGGTTATTCCAAACCGGCCAGAGTACAGGGTGCTTTTGTGTCCGACAAGGAAGTATCCGATGTGGTGGATTATCTCAAGAACCAGGCACTGGGCAATACCTATAGCAACTATGCAGAAGATATTGAAGAGAAGATCAAAAATATCGGCTCGTCAGGTGGTTCCTCCGGAAGCGGCTCTGGTGGCGGTAACGACAGAGACGAATATTTTGAGGAGGCCGCAAGGTTTATTATTGATAAAGACAAGGCCAGCATCGGCATGTTGCAGCGTGTGTTGAAAATCGGTTTCAACCGTGCTGCCAGAATCATGGATCAGCTTTGCGAATACGGCGTGGTAGGTGAAGAAGAAGGCACTAAACCCAGAAAAGTACTTATGAGCATGGAACAGTTCGAACAGCTGTTGGAGGAAATCTGACATTCGTTCGAGACTGTCTGAATAAACGGAGGGAAAAAGGACATGAAAACAGATATTGAAATCGCACAGGAAGCGGTAATGGAGCCCATCACCAAAGTGGCTGAAAGTATTGGCATTGAAGCAGATGACCTGGAACTTTACGGAAAATACAAGGCAAAGCTTTCCGAAGAATTTTTACGTAAGATCCAGGATCGTCCCAATGGAAAACTGATTCTGGTAACAGCTATCAACCCAACTCCTGCAGGAGAGGGTAAGACCACGACCACTGTTGGGCTGGGAGAAGCTTTCGGCAGAATGGGCAAAAAGGCTGTAATTGCGCTCAGAGAGCCGTCCTTAGGCCCCTGCTTTGGTATCAAAGGTGGAGCTGCCGGCGGCGGCTATGCACAGGTAGTGCCTATGGATGAACTGAATCTGCATTTTACCGGTGATTTTCATGCCATCACCTCTGCCAACAACCTGTTGGCTGCGCTGCTGGACAATCATATCCAGCAGGGCAATGATCTGGGCATCGATACCCGGCAGATTGTGTGGAAGCGCTGTGAGGACATGAATGACAGAGTCCTTCGTAATATTGTGGTAGGACTTGGCAACAAGACAGACGGCTTTGTCAGAGAGGATCATTTTGTCATTACCGTAGCCAGTGAGATCATGGCGATCCTGTGTCTGGCAGACGATATGAAGGATCTGAAGGAGCGCCTGTCCAGAATCGTTGTGGCTTACAACTATCAGGGTGAGCCGGTGACCGCCGGCCAGCTGAAAGCAGTCGGTGCCATGGCAGCACTGTTAAAGGATGCCATCAAGCCCAATCTGATCCAGACCTTAGAGCATACTCCCGCATTGGTACACGGAGGTCCGTTTGCCAACATCGCTCACGGATGTAACTCCGTCAGAGCTACTAAGGCAGCCATGAAGATGGCAGACTATTGCATCACGGAAGCCGGCTTCGGTGCGGATCTGGGAGCAGAGAAATTTTTCGATATCAAATGTCGTAAGGCAGGACTTACTCCTGATGCAGTGGTACTGGTAGCAACCATCCGTGCACTGAAATACAACGGTGGCGTTGCAAAGGCGGATCTGGGAGCAGAGAATCTGGAAGCGTTGAAAAAAGGTATTGTGAATCTGGAGAAACATATTGAGAATCTTCAGAAATATGGTGTGCCTGTAGTGGTTACCCTGAACTCTTTTATCACCGACAGTGCGGCGGAGACCGCTTATGTCAGAGAATTCTGTGAGACAAGAGGCTGTGAGTTTGCACTCTCCGAAGTGTGGGAGAAAGGCGGAGAGGGTGGAATCGCTCTGGCTGAGAAAGTATTAAAAGCAATCGACGAAAAAGAGAATCATTTCCATGTTTTATATGAAAATGAACTGTCTCTTCAGGATAAGATCAAAAAGATCGCGCAGGAGATCTACGGAGCGTCTGATGTAGTGTTTGCTCCGGCGGCAGCAAAACAGTTAAAGAGACTGACGGAACTTGGCTTTGGTGATCTGCCGGTATGTATGGCAAAGAACCAGTATTCTCTGTCAGATGATCCTACGTTACTGGGAAGACCTTCCGGTTTTGAATTGAATGTAAGAGAGGTCTATGTGTCTGCAGGTGCCGGTTTTGTTGTAGTGCTCACCGGTGCGGTCATGACCATGCCCGGCCTGCCCAAGGCTCCAGCTGCTTACAATATCGATGTGGATGACAGCGGCAGGATCGTAGGCTTGTTCTAGTAAGGAGGAAAGTGTCTCATGGCACAGTTAATAGATGGAAAAGTTATTTCCGCACAGATTAAAGATGAAGTCAAAGAAAAAGTCGCAGGGTTAAAAGAGCAGGGCTGCGAAGTAACGCTGGCGGTGATCCAGGTAGGTGCGGATCCCGCATCTTCCGTATATGTCCGCAACAAGAAAAAGGCCTGCGAATATGTAGGTATCCGGTCTCTGGCATATGAACTTCCAGAGGAGACAACAGAGGAAAAATTACTGGAGCTGATCCGGGAATTAAATGACAGAACCGATGTCAACGGCATTCTGGTGCAGCTGCCGTTACCGAAACATATTGACGAAGAAAAGGTACTGGATTCCATTTCTCCTTTAAAGGATGTAGACGGATTTCATCCCCAGAATGTCGGTGCACTCTGCATCGGCAAGCCGGGCTTTGTGTCCTGTACTCCTGCAGGAGTCATACAGCTGCTGAAGCGTTCCGGTATTGAGATCGCCGGAAAAGAGTGTGTGGTGGTAGGCAGAAGTAATATCGTCGGCAAACCCATGGCATTGTTGCTGCTTCGGGAGAACGGTACGGTGACGGTGGCTCACAGCCGTACCAAAGATCTGAAAGAAGTAACCAAAAGAGCGGATATTCTGGTGGTGGCTGTCGGCAAGCCGAAGATGATCACGGCAGAATATGTAAAAGAGGGTGCGGTTGTCATTGACGTGGGAATTCACCGCAACGAAGAAAACAAGTTGTGCGGTGATGTGGACTTTGACAGTGTGGAGCCTGTATGCAGCGCCATTACTCCGGTTCCCGGCGGCGTAGGTCCTATGACCATAGCTATGCTGATGAATAACTGCCTGGAATCGGTATCCTTGCAGGCAGTAAGAGGATAATTATATGAAGTGTCCGAATTGCGGGGCGGAAATGAAAGAAGGTACGCTTTACTGCGAGCACTGTGGGGAGGATATCCATATTGTTCCCGATTTTGAACCGGAAATTGAATACAATATGGAGCAGACTCTGCATGATATTGCCAGGGAAATGACACCGGAAGAAGATGCCACGGACGATCAGGATGCACAGCAGAGCATGACGGAATTGCAGGACTGGGATGAAGAACCGCTGGAAAATACGGCAAAACATCCATTTCGCTGGAAATTCATTGTGCTGATCCTGGTGCTTGCGGTAGTAGCGGTGGTATGTACCGGTTTCGGAATCTCTTATTCCCACTATCATTCCGCTGAATATCAGATAAAGAGTGCGAGAGAGTATGTAGCTTCCGGGGAATACGATCAGGCGATCACCTGTTATGAACGTGCGCTGGAAATCGATCCGGGGAACATCACCTTAAAATTTGAACTGGCGGATATTTATTTTCAGAAGAACAACAAAATGGAATATGAATATCTGCTTCGGGAGATTGTTGCGGATGCCGCAGCTACTTCCGAACAACTGGAAAGTGCTTATGGAAAGCTGATCGCCATCTATGCGGCCAGGGAAGATTATAAGACCATTAATGATCTGTTGTTGAACTGTGGTAATGTAAATATTATGAGTAAATACCAGAGCTATATGGCAATGGAACCGGAATTCAGTCTGCAGGAGGGATATTATACCAGCATCCAGCCTTTGAAACTGACAACTTTCGGAAGTGGTAAGATCTACTATACTACCGACGAAACCGAACCGGGAGAACACAGTCTGCTGTATACGGCACCCATCCTTTTAGAGAGCGGTGATTACTGTATCAAAGCCGTCTACATCAATGAGAATGGGATCAGTAGTCCAGTGGTTACCAAAAATTACCATATTGAGATCGAGGAACTGAGTGCTCCGGAGGTAACGGCGGTCAGTGGGGATTATGAATTCCCAATCAATATCGAGGTGACCGACGGATATGATGTTTATTACACAACGGATGGTTCCGATCCTACGCAGAATTCCACGGTGTATAATGGACCCATCCCCATGCCTCTTGGCAAATCAGTCTTCCGGTTTATCCGCATTGCGGAAGGAAGAAAGAGCGAGATCGTGGAGAAAAGCTACAATCTGGTCATGAACACGGAGTTTATGCCGGAGGATGCCGTGACAAAAGTAGTGAATTATGCCATAGAAAGTGGTAAAATAACGGAAGCATCCGGAAGCTTTGATGAATCCGCTGCCGCATATCTCTATCAGTATCAGTATGTGACGAACATCAACAAGATAGATGATTTCTATGTTGTTGCCGAGATCTACCGGGGAGAAGATGGGACAGTCACAAAGACGGGGAATCTGTTCGCCGTAAATGCCTATACCAGGGAACTGTACAAATTGCAGACCGACGAAAGCGGCCGCCATTATACGCTTGGTGATCGTTTAGATATATAATCCTAACAGAAGGGACGGAAAAAGAGAAATGTATAAGATCGTAAAAAAACAGGAGCTGACAACCAACATCTATCTTATGGAGGTAGAAGCAAACAGAGTGGCAAAGACCTGTGAACCCGGTCAGTTTGTCATCGTAAGAATGGATAGCGAGAGTGAGCGTATCCCTCTGACTATCTGTGATTACAACAGAGAAAAAGGAACAGTAACCATTGTGTTCCAGACCGTTGGTGCCGGTACAAAACTGATGGCACAGCTTTCCGAGGGAGAATACTTCCATGATTTCGTAGGTCCTCTGGGATGTCCTTCCGAGCTGGTAGAACAGCCTCTGGATGAGGTAAAGGCAAAGAAGATCCTCTTCGTGGCTGGTGGTGTCGGTGCGGCACCGGTATATCCCCAGGTAAAATGGCTGCATGAGCATGGCGTTGCTGCAGATGTTATCGTGGGAAGCAAGACCAAAGATCTTCTGATCCTGGAGAAGGAGATGGAAGCTGTCGCAGGAAATCTGTATGTAACCACCGATGACGGCTCCTATGGAAGAAGCGGTATGGTAACCCAGACCATCAAGGATCTGGTGGCAGAAGGTAAAAAGTACGATCTGTGTATTGCCATCGGTCCTATGATCATGATGAAATTCGTGTGTCTCTTAACCAAAGAACTGGATATTCCCACAGTTGTCAGTCTGAATCCTATTATGGTAGACGGTACGGGAATGTGCGGCGCATGCCGTGTAACTGTCGGCGGCAAGGTAAAGTTCGCCTGTGTAGACGGACCGGAGTTCGATGGACATGAAGTAAACTTTGATGAGGCAATGAGACGTCAGCAGATCTACAAGACTGCAGAAGGACGTGCAATGCTGGCCCTGGAAGAGGGAGATACCCATCACGGTGGCTGCGGCAACTGCCAGTAGTCATACAAAAGTTTGAACACGATAAATCAGAAAGGCATGGTTAAAATAAAATGGATGTATTAAAGAGAATTCCTGTCAGAGAGCAGGATGCGAAGGAACGTGCTACCAATTTTAAAGAGGTTTGTCTCGGATATAACAAAGAAGAAGCAATGGAAGAGGCTTCCCGCTGCATTAACTGTAAAAATGCACAGTGTGTAAAGGGCTGCCCCGTAGCAATCCAGATTCCACAGTTCATTGAACAGGTGAAGAACGGCAACATTGAAGAGGCTTATCGTATTATCAGTGAATCCAGCGCCCTTCCCGCTGTCTGCGGCCGTGTATGCCCTCAGGAAAGCCAGTGTGAAGGAAAATGTATCCGTGGCTTCAAGGGAGATCCGATCTCCATCGGTAAGCTGGAGCGTTTTGTGGCTGACTGGGCAAGAGAGAATGGCATCAAGCCCACTCCCGCAGCACAGAAGAACGGTAAGAAGGTAGCTGTGATCGGTTCCGGCCCTGCTGGTCTTACCTGTGCCGGAGATCTGGCAAAGCTGGGATATGATGTGACCATTTTCGAAGCACTGCATGAGGCAGGCGGTGTACTGGTATACGGTATTCCCGAGTTCCGTCTTCCCAAGACCGGTGTTGTGGCAAAAGAAATCGAGAATGTAAAATCTCTCGGCGTTCATATTGAGACTAACGTGGTGGTAGGTAAATCCGTGACCATCGACCAGCTGATGGATGAGGAAGGTTTTCAGGCTGTATTCATCGGTTCCGGTGCCGGACTGCCGAAGTTCATGGGTATCCCCGGTGAGAATGCCAACGGTGTCTTCTCTGCCAACGAGTACCTGACCAGAAGCAACCTGATGAAGGCTTTTGATCCCGACTCCAGAACTCCTATCATGCATGGTAAGAAGGTAGCCGTTGTCGGCGGCGGTAACGTGGCGATGGATGCAGCAAGAACCGCACTTCGTCTGGGTGCGGAGGTACACATTGTATATCGTAGAAGCGAAGAGGAGCTGCCTGCCAGAGTGGAAGAAGTACATCATGCAAAAGAGGAAGGCATCATCTTTGATCTGCTGACCAATCCTACTGAGATTCTTTCCGATGATAAGGGATGGGTGACCGGTATGAAGTGCATCCGCATGGAACTGGGTGAGCCCGATGAGAGCGGCAGACGCCGTCCGGTAGAGGTTCCGGGATCTGAATTCGTGATGGAACTGGATACCGTGATCATGTCTCTGGGTACTTCCCCGAATCCTTTGATCTCTTCTACAACCAAGGGACTGGATACCAACAAGTGGAAGTGCATCATTGCGGACGAGAACAATGGTAAGACCACAAAGGAAGGTGTCTATGCCGGCGGAGATGCGGTAACCGGAGCAGCGACCGTTATTCTGGCCATGGGCGCAGGAAAAGCTGCTGCCAAAGGCATTGACGAATATCTGAGTACAAAATAAACACCCCGGATCCTGTCCACAGACAGGATGGAATGGAGGATTACATGGTAAGACATATTGTTATGTGGAGTCTGGAAAGCAATCTGACAAAACAGGAAAAGAAAGAGACCGCCGGGAAGATCAAGGAGTTACTGGAGCCCATCAAAGAGAAGGTTCCCGGTGCCGTAAAGGTGGAAGTGATCATCAATGAACTGGACAGCAGCAACCGGGATGTGGCTCTGATCTCTGAGTTTACAGATACTGAGGCGCTGGCTGCCTATCAGGTGCATCCGGATCATCTGGCAGCAAAGGAATATATTGGATCCGTGGCAGGCAACAGAGCCTGCCTGGATTACGAGTATTAAGGATGGTGTTGGTATATGGCATGGTGTCCGAAATGTAAAAACGAATATCGGGAAGGAATCACCGTATGTCCCGATTGCGGAGAAACGCTGGTAAGCGAGGAAGAATTGACGGACTGGACTTCCGTGCTGTTCGGTGAACAGGACGAAATGGAGAAACTGAAAGACTTCCTTACATACAATGGGATCCGCAAGAGCAAACTTTCCTTCGATGAGGCGGAGCAGGTCTATGAACTGTTTGTAGATGCAAAAGAGGAAAAACAGGCGAAGACGATTGCCCGGGTATTTCTGGAACAGCAGGAAAAAGAGCGGACGGAAAATGCTGCTGAGGAAGAGGCTGCGGTAGATGAATTCCTGATGCCGGAGACAGAAGAAGCATCGGAGGAAGTCAATCCCGGAGAACTGCTGAAAACAGCTTCCGCCCAGGGTGGACTTACTTATATGAACAGTGGAGCCAAAGCAGAGGAGAATCGTTCCTCTGCCTGGGTACTGCTGGTGGTGGGAATCCTCGGAATGCTTGTCATGATCCTGGGAATTACCGGCGTACTTCCTTTGAACATCGGCAACCCCTATATGTTCTACGGAGTGATGAGTGCTGTTTTCATTCTGTTCATTGTCATGGGCGTGGTATCCATGCGGAATGCAAAGCTTTTTGAGAAAAAGGCAGAGTCTGAGAACTCTCTGGTGGATACTCTTCTGAAGTGGAGTGAAGAAAATCTGACGGCGGAAAAAATTGACGCTCAGATTGAAAATGCTGCAGATACACCGGAAGAGGCTCTTTATTACAAGAGATTCGAAGTAATCCGCAGCCAGATGAATCATCAGTTTATGAATCTGGATCAGCAGATGCTGGAGAACCTTATTGACACAAAGATCTATGAACAGATCTTCCCGGATACAAACGGAGCAGAAGAATGATCAAAATATCCATCGTATGTGTAGGGAAGATCAAAGAGAAATTTTTCCGGGACGCCATAGAAGAATACAGCAAACGTCTGGGGCGTTATACGAAGTTAAATATCATCGAAGTGACGGATGAAATGACACCGGATGGAGCCAGTGCGGCTCTGGAAGATCAGATCCGTGAAAAAGAAGGGGCAAGGATCCTGGCGAAACTGCCACAGGATGCCCTGATCGTTACGCTGGAGATTGCCGGTAAAAACTTTTCTTCCGAAGAATTTGCGGCATGGATTGAAGATTGCACTGTCAGAGGAAAAAGCCATATCTGCTTTGTCATTGGCGGATCGCTTGGTTTGCATCCAAGTGTCTGTAAAAGAGCGGATCTGGCCTTAAGCTTTTCCAAAATGACATTTCCTCATCAGTTGATGCGAGTGATCCTGTGCGAACAGATCTATCGTGCATTCCGGATCATTCAGCACGAACCTTACCATAAATAAAGAGTAAAAGTAGAAGTATATGACAAAAAAACAACGTGCATTAGAAATTATAGAACGTCTGAAAAAGGAATACCCGGATGCCGGATGCACTCTGGATTACGATCAGGCATGGAAACTGCTTGTCAGTGTCCGCCTGGCAGCTCAGTGTACCGATGCCCGGGTAAATATCGTAGTGGAAAAGCTGTATGAGAAGTTCCCGGATGTGGATGCCCTGGCAGAGGCTCCGGTGGAAGAGATCGAGGCCATTGTAAAGCCCTGTGGCCTGGGTCACAGCAAGGCGAGAGATATCAGTGCCTGCATGAAGATTCTGCGGGATAAATATGACGGAAAGGTTCCAGACGATTTTGACGAATTATTGTCTCTGCCTGGAGTGGGCAGAAAAAGTGCGAATCTGGTCATGGGGGATGTCTTTGGCAGACCTGCCATTGTGACAGACACCCACTGTATCCGCCTGGTGAACCGTATGGGACTTGTGGACGGGATCAGGGAACCGGCAAAGGTGGAGAAGGAGCTGTGGAAGATCATTCCGCCCGAAGAAGGCAGCGATTTCTGCCACAGACTGGTATATCACGGCAGAGAAGTGTGCACCGCCAGAACCCATTCTTACTGCGAAAAATGCTGTATCAGTGACATCTGTAAAAAAGTCGGCATATAAAAGGCGGACAGGGAAATCTACTGCCGCAGACAGGAGCAAAGCCTATGAGGATGTATGACATTATCATGAAAAAAAGAAACGGCGGAGAGCTTTCGAAAGAAGAGATCCACTTTTTTATCGAGGGCTATACCCGTGGAGAGATTCCTGATTATCAGGTATCCGCGCTGATGATGGCGATCTACTTTCAGAAGATGACCGAGAAGGAGACTTATGAACTGACCATGGCCATGGCACACAGTGGTGAGATGCTGGATCTGTCCGGAATCCATGGCTGCAAGGTGGACAAACACAGTACCGGAGGTGTGGGAGATAAGACTTCTCTGGCATTGACACCCATGGTGGCTGCCTGTGGGATCCCGGTGGCCAAGATGAGCGGCAGAGGCCTGGGCCATACCGGAGGGACCATTGACAAGCTGGAAAGCTTTCCAGGATTTTCCACATCACTGACCACGAAGCAGTTTATTGAAAATGTGAATCGGATCGGCATTGCCATTATGGGACAGACCGCAGATCTGGCACCGGCGGATAAAAAGCTGTACGCCCTGCGGGATGTGACAGCTACCGTAGATAATATGTCCCTGATTGCCAGTTCCATCATGAGCAAGAAACTGGCAGCCGGTGCAGATGCCATTGTACTGGATGTCAAGACCGGAAGCGGTGCCTTTATGAAGAGCAGGGAGGATGCTTTTGCTCTGGCGGAGGAAATGGTGAAGATCGGTAAGAATGCCGGACGTAAGACTATTGCCATAATCTCGGATATGGATCAGCCGCTGGGCCGGGCCGTGGGAAATGCCCTGGAAGTGAAGGAAGCCATTGCAACCCTGCGGGGAGAGGGACCGGAAGATTTCAAAGAACTTTGTATGGTACTGGGAAGTCGGATGTTACTTGCCGGTAGTAAGGCGGAGAGTGTCGAAGAGGCCAGAAATATGCTTACAAATGTCATCAGAGATGGCAGTGCTTTACGGAAGCTGGAGCAGTTTGTGGAGGCCCAGGGCGGTGATTCTGCGGCGGTAACGGATCCGGAGCTTCTGCCGAAGGCATCCATGGTGGTTCCTGTCTGTGCGGACAGAGACGGCTTTGTAGAAAAAATTGCCTGTGAGGATATCGGAATTTGTTCTCTGCTCTTAGGCGGCGGAAGAGAGACCAAGGAAAGTGAGATCGACCTGTCTGTTGGCATCCTCTTAGAGAAGAAAAAAGGGGATGCGGTGAAAAAGGGAGAGGTACTGGGATACCTTCATGCCAATGATGAGAAACGCCTGGAAGCGGCGAAGGAAAAGTTCCGGAGTGCCTATTTCATCACCGGCCATCAGCCGGAGGCAGAACCTCTGATCAAAGGGATTTTACAGTAACATATTCCGGCATCCGCTTTCATATAGTTTTATATGAAAATGAAGAGAATGCCATCGAAAAAAGAAAAATGGATCGATTCCCTGCAGTTACCCAAGGATGTCTGTATGGGAGCACTGCGGGTGACGCTGACGGGAAACTCCGAAGCCTGGATTGAAAATTACAGAGGAATCCTGGAATATACCGGAGAGCGGATCCTTTTGCAGGCCAAGACCTGTCAGGTGTGCCTGGAGGGAACCAGACTTTCCATCGACTATTATACCAATGAAGATATGAAGATCAGCGGAAATATCAGTGCACTGCGATATTTGCGTGAATAATCATTTGGATGAGAGGTTAACAGGATGACGGAATGGGTCAAACGTCTGCAGGGTTATGTGAAGATCCGGGTATGGGGCTTTGCACCGCAGCGATTTATCAATCTGTGCAGTAATAAGGGAATATTGCTGTGGAATATAGAAAAACAGGAAGATGTTTATACCATGTGCATCGGCCTGCGGTCTTTTTACGAACTGCGGCCCATCGCCAGAAAGACAAAAGTAAGGGTAGTCATATCGGAAAGATATGGACTACCCTTTTTTGTGCCGGGAATGCTGCGCAGAAAAGCGTTTCTGGCAGGTTTATTTCTGGCGGTGGCTTTCTGGCTGATTTCGTCTTTATTTGTGTGGGATATTCAGGTGACTGGCAATTATCAGGTGACGGATGACGTGTTCTATTCCTTCCTGGAGCAGGAGGGCATTCACACCGGAATGCGAAGGAGTGAACTGAATATAGGTGAGCTGGAAAAACAGATAAGACGGAAGTTTTCGCAGGTTACCTGGACCTCCGGCCGTCTGGACGGGACCAGACTGGTGATCGAAGTAAAGGAAAACGATATGTCGGTTCCAGAAGTCGTGCAGGATGCGGCAGGGGCAGGAAAAGATCTGGTGGCAGAATGCAACGGGGTGATCACGGATATGATCGTGCGTTGTGGTGTCCCGAAAGTATCCATAGGCAGTGAAGTGGCAAAAGGAGATATTCTGGTGGAAGGCAGGATCCCCATTTATGCCGAGGATGGAACCGTCAGGGAATATCGGTCGGTGACCCCGGATGCGGATATAGTGCTGGAGCATACCGGAACCTTTCAGGCATATCTTCCGGCAGATTATATCCGGAAAAAATACACCGGAAGACAAAAGACATTTTATTTTATCCATTTCGGTGACCGGGAGTGGAAACCGGAGAAAAAAATGGATTTTTTGCAATATGACAGCGTGCTGGAAGCATGTCCCGTAAAAGCGTTGGAGTATCTGCAGATCCCCTGCATGGTAGGCAGGATCACGTACAGAGAGTATCAGAAAACAGAATATTATTATACAGTGTCGGAAGCAGAAACGGTTTTACAGAAAAAAATCATGGATTTTCTTGAAACTTTAGATGAAAAAGGGGTACAAATAATCTCGAAAGATGTTAAAATAGAAACAAAGCGCGCCGGCTGGACCGCACACGGGGAACTTTTGCTGCGGGAAGCGGCGGTCAGTCTGGTAGATTCCCGGGCGGAGGATACCGGAGCAGAAGATTTGGACAGAAATGAGGATTAAGACATAAATGAGTGTGACAGCAATCCGTCTGGAAATGGATACAGAACAGATGCAGAAGATCTTCGGTATGCAGGATGCGTACATCAAGAAGCTGGAACAGGATTTTCAGGTAACTATTGTGGACCGCAACGGAAGTGTAATGATCACCGGGGAAGAAGAAAACGTTTCGAAGGCCTCCCGGGTATTACGACAGCTGACCGCATTGTCGGATCACGGCAATGAGATCGAAGAACAGAGCGTGGATTATGCCATTGAAATGGGAAAAGAAGACCAGGAGGAAAAACTGATGGAGATGGATGCGGACTGCATCTGCCATACCATCAGCGGAAAGCCGATCAAGCCCAAGACCCTGGGGCAGAAGGCTTATGTGGATGCCATCCGGAAAAACATGATCGTATTCGGACTGGGACCGGCTGGTACCGGTAAGACGTATCTGGCCATGGCCATGGCGATCACCGCTTTTAAGAACAACGAGGTGAGCCGTATCATCCTGACCAGACCGGCCATTGAAGCCGGAGAAAAGCTGGGCTTTTTGCCCGGTGATCTGCAGAGTAAGGTAGACCCGTATCTGCGTCCCCTGTACGATGCCCTGTATCAGATCATGGGAGCGGAAAGTTTTGCCAAAAATATGGAAAAGGGTCTGATCGAAGTGGCACCGCTTGCCTATATGAGAGGCCGGACACTGGACAATGCCTATATTATTCTGGATGAAGCACAGAATACCACACCGGCACAGATGAAAATGTTCCTGACCCGTATCGGTTTCGGCTCCAAAGTGATCGTAACGGGTGACTCCTCCCAGAAGGATCTTCCCGTGGGAGCAAAATCCGGTCTGGATGTAGCAGCCAGAGTTCTGAAAAATATCGATGATATTGCCTTCTGTACCTTGACCAGCAAAGACGTGGTAAGACATCCTCTGGTACAGAAGATCGTAAAAGCTTACGATGACTATGAAGCCCGGACGATCAAAAGCAAAAGAAGTCCGAGATTAAACAAGCGTCCGGATAAAGGAAACAGATAAATATGAAGAACAAAGAGAAAAACGGATTTTCGCGGCTTTTGCTGCCGGAGATCCTTACGGTACTGATCGGAGCTGCCGCAGTCTACGGACTGGGACTTTTGGGAAAACAGTTGTCTGTGGAAAATGCCCTGCGGGATGCCGTGATGGCAGCACTGGGACTTGCAGTGTCAGGATTTTTCCTGCGCAGGGAAGTAGTGGATTCCCGCCTGGATTATGATAACGGAGAGCACCTGATGAGATTCTGGACCGCTGTCTGGTGCAGCCTTTTGTTTTCGCTGGCCTGTGCATTCCTTCCGGCGGGAGGATGGCCGTTTCTGGCGGTCTTTGTGGTATTGTCCCTGTTCAGCAATCTATCAGTGGGAATTGTGTTTTCCGGGGTGTTTCTGATGATTGCCACGCTGTGGGGACAGTCGGTGGGCATTTTTTTCCTGTATTTTATCAGCGGTGTTTTTGCAGCCTGTCTTTTCCAGCATTTAGAGCAGGAATTTGCCATCGGGATCCCCCTGTTCTTATCTCTGTTCTGCCTTTTGCTGTGCGAGACCGCAAATGTGGTACTGCTTGCCAATGAACATTTAAGTCTGGAACAGTTTCTGGTTCCGGCAGCAAATCTGATCGTGTCGGGAATACTGCTTCTGGGTATTTTGAAAATTTTTTCGGGTACAGTGGTGTTCAGGGATCGTGTAAAATATCTGGAACTGAATGACACCGAGAATCAGGTACTGGTAAAGTACCGCGAGGAAGACCGATCCGAATATTTCCTGTGTGTACATACAGCCTATTTCTGTGAGCGGATCGCAAATAAGCTGGAACTGGACAGGGATGCCCTGAAATGTGCCGGATTATATCACAGAAAAGGCTGGGATCTTATGCAGGAGACACCGGATATGGAATTCCCGGCAGGCGCATCGGAGATCCTGGAAGAATATAAAGGAACCCGGAAATACAAAAAAGCGGAGACCGCAGTGCTGTATTGTTCGGATGCGGTAGTCAGTGCGATCCTTTTGCTGTTGCAGAAGGAACCGGAGAAGAAGCCGGATTATGAGCAGGTGATTGACAGGATTTTTGAGAGAATCCGGGAAAAAGGTATTTTCAGCGAATGTGACCTGTCCTTAAGGGGCTGGAATCGGATGCAGAAGATATTCAAGGAGGAGAAATTATACTATGACTTTTTACGTTGAAAATGAAACCGATGAGACATTTTCAAATGGGGAAAACAGTTTCCCCATAGAGGAGACCGTGGAGCAGGTAGCCACGGCGGTTCTGGATATGGAGGGATGTCCCTATGAGATCCAGTTAAATGTACTGTTGACAGACAATGACGGTATTCATGCTTACAATAAGGAATACCGGAAGATTGACCGGGAGACTGATGTATTGTCCTTCCCCAATCTGGATTTCGATGAGCCTGGGGATTTTGAGATCTCTGAGGACAGAGAGGCAGATTATTTTGATCCGGATACAGGAGAACTGATCCTCGGGGATATCATTATTTCTGTGGACCGGGTCAAAGAGCAGGCGGAAAGCTATGGACACAGCCAGAAGAGAGAGTTCGCATTTCTGGTCGCTCACAGTATGCTTCATCTGTGTGGCTATGACCATATGGAAGAAGATGAGGCAAAGGTAATGGAGGCAAAGCAGGAGCAGGTCCTCGCATCCCTTGGAATTACAAGAGATTAAAAAGGGCGTGTCATACACGTAAAGGTAGCTTACATGAATCAGGTGGAAGTAAAAAGAAGACAAATACAGAGTTTTTCCTATGTCCTTGCCTGTATCAATATCTGGGTGTTCGGGAAAAGCATCGGAGATAACGGCCTTGGATATCTGGCAGCGGCTGTTCTGGTATTTGCCCTGTTCTGGGTGCTTACCGGGAAAAATCTGCCGGACAGAATGGGCAGAATGCTTCGGGGCAGAAATGTCAGGGGGCAGTATCGGAATGTCTCCAGAATGCGTAAGAACATGATGCTGTTCCAGATCGCAGAGGGACTTCTTGGGACTGTTTTGTGCATGAGTCTGGGCTGGATCCTTTTGGAAAAAGTCTTTCTGGTGCCTTACGGAAGCATGATCCTGTGGATCTTAAGCCCGGCACTTTTTCTTCGTTGTATCCAGTCGGTATTTTTAGGATATTTTCAGAGTGAAGGTTCGGAAATGCCATCTGCGGTATCTTCGGTGCTGCGGCAGGTATTTTTCCTGGGCCTGGGTCTGGTGTTCCTGGGGATTTTCCGGAACTACGGGGAGAAAGTAAGTCTTTTATTAAAAAGGACAGACTTTACATCCATGTACGGCGCCATGGGTATCGCAGTGGGAATGCTGCTTTCGGAGGTGTTGGTACTGCTATTTGTCTTTGTGATCTACCGTGGCAGCATGGCAGGCAGAAGAGAAGCGGAAAGCGGTATGAAGGGAACGGACTCTTTCTCCTCGCAGCTGCGTACATTACTGATTCCTATGGGTGAGGATATTCTCAGAGACATGTTTTTATTACTGCCTTTGTGGATCGGCCTGCTTTTCTTCCAGAAAAGATCGGCGGATATTTATGCATCCGTTTCTGCGTATGGTATTTTCGTCGGCAGATATCTGATCACGATCCTGATGCCCGTAGCAATTTTAAGTGCGGGAATTCTGCCGGGGGTGGCCAGAACCGGCAGCCATATCCGCAAAAAAGAAGAAAGATATGCCAGAACTGCATTTCAGGCAGGAGTACAGGGGACGGTGGTACACGGATTCTTTTTCACGGCATGGATCGCGGTACTGGCAACACCACTGTCACAGGCTTTGGATAAATCTGCGGAAATGGCACTTACCGGTTTGTTCACTACGGGATCTTCGCTGATTCTGTGGCTTCTGCTTTTGTTTTATTTTTCGGAGATACTGGAACTTCGGGGGGAAAAGCATCTGCTCCTGGCAGGATACGGCATTCTGGATATCGTGAGCATCGTGATATTGCTGATTCTTCTGAATACGGGAAATACAACAACGGCATTATCTTTAAGCCTTGTGCTGGGGACGGCAGCGGGAGGAATTGTTCTCGGCATACTTGCCTGCCTTCGAATGAAGACCTGGCCGGATCTGTTGCGGACACTGGCAATTCCCACCGGAAGCTGCTGTGCCTGCGGATTGCTGGCTTTTGGGCTGGAGAAGATCTGCCTGCCCCATCTGGGGGCAATGGTAACGGTGCTGCTGGAACTGGTGATCACCGGTGCAGTCTACTGGTTTTTGCTTTTGATGTTACGCAGTTTCCGTGGACAGGATCTGAATTATGTTCCCGGCGGTAAAGTGCTGCGTGCTTTCGGAAAAACGCTCCGGCTGCTCTAAAACTGTTTTACGGATGTATATTTTCGATAAAATAACTGATACTGATACAAAGAGTCAATAGAAACATCATGGATGTGAGGCAGTATGAAATTTGTAAAACGTATCAGTTACTTTTTTGTGATTCCGGTTGTGTTTTTAATTCTTGGAATCTTTCTTGGTGTCTGGGGCATTCATTTTTTCTATCCCGGACAATGGCAGGATCTGAATGAGAACCGACTTGCCCTGCCGCTCACGGAAGAGGAGACTGCGGCAGACACAGATCCTTATGAGGCGGCACCCAGTGTGGAGGCGGCAGCCTCCGGGGAGACACTTTGTGCGGATACCGAATATGTGTTGGAAGAGGCAGATATTGTACGGGGTACCACAGTGGAGACCTCATGGAAGATCCCACATAAATATATTGGGATGAACAGGGAAAATTTTCTGGAGACCATGGAACTCTATGCGGCCCATCCGCCATTGTCGGAGATCGAGCGGGGCTTTGTGGGGTTAGAGGTATTGTCTTTTTCCCGGGAAAAAGTAATGGTCCGTATGGATTACCGTTATGTCCAGCCCAGCGCAAGTTTTTATCTGGCGGTGTCGGACAATGAAGTGGTGGTCTATCTGGAAGACAGATCCACGGTATATATCAATACCGGGATCTCGCTGGAAAAATTGCCGGAACAGATACAGCTCCAGATCATGGACATGCTGTTTGTTCCGGATGAAGAAACATTGTATGATTTTCTGGAGACGTATTCGTCCTAGAATTCTGAATAAAGGTGATGCAGATGAAAAAACAGATCGGTGTAATCGGCGGAGGCGCTGCCGGAATGATGGCAGCCATAACCGCGGCAAAAGAAGGTGCACAGGTGACGATCCTGGAGCGTAATGACCGTGTGGGAAAGAAAATATTGCAGACAGGAAACGGGAAATGCAATCTGGGAAATCGTGCGCTTTCCGTGGAGTGTTATCACGGCGGAGATTTGGAATGGATCCGGGATGTGCTGGAACATTTTGATACGGAGGATACGATACGCTTTTTCCAAAGTATCGGTCTGATGGTAAAGGAGAAAAACGGCTATCTCTATCCCGTGTGTGAGCAGGCGGCTGCGGTGCTGGACGTGCTGCGTTATGAATTACAGGCACTCGGTGTGGAGATACAGTATCAGTGCAAGATCACAAAGGTCGAAAAACTGGCCTCCGGAAAGCTGCAGGTCAGTGACGGAGAAAAGACATGGCAGTTCGATGCGGCGATTGTGACCTGTGGTGGAAAAGCCGCACCGGCTACCGGATCGGACGGCAGTGGATTTAAAATTGCAAAAAAAATGGGACACACCTGCATTCCTTCAGTGCCCGCACTGGTGCAGCTGCGCTGTCAGGAGACCGACCTGCTAAAGGGGATTGCCGGTGTCCGGGCGGACAGTGAGATCCGGGTCTTCTGTGACGGCGGGGAAATATGCCGGGAACGGGGAGAACTACAGCTGACGGATTACGGCATCTCAGGCATTCCCATTTTCCAGCTAAGCCGCAGGGTGAACTATCTGCTCCGGGACAGGCGGAACGTGACAGCACAGATTGACTTTTTGCCGGATCTGACACAGGAAAGCTATGAAGAATTACAGGCAGGGCGGAAACTTTTACAGGGAGACCGGACAGCAGAGGAATTCTTTACCGGAATGTTACATAAAAAACTGACCGCTGCGCTGCTAAAAATGGCAGGGATTCGTCTGGCTACTCCCATGAAGGAGATCCCGGAGGAAAAGATTCATGCTTATTATAATCTCTGCCGCAACCTGAAACTGCATATCACAGAGAGCAATCCTTACGAAAATGCACAGGTATCCGCCGGAGGCGTGGATGTACGGGAAGTAAAGCCTACTATGGAATCAAAGATCTGCCCCGGGGCCTATTTTGCGGGGGAGATCCTGGACGTGGATGGCCGATGCGGGGGCTATAATCTCCAATGGGCCTGGAGCAGTGGTTATCTGGCGGGATACCACGCTGCGTTAGCATAAAATAATTTTTTACACGTGACGTATGCCTGCGTAAGGTGCAAAAGCTCCGGAAAGGCGGCAGGTCATTGAAAGATATGAGGATGAAAATGATCAGATTAAATCAGCTGAAGCTTCCGGTAGATCATACCCGGGAGCAGCTTATACATAAGACGGCACAGTACTTACGGATCCCGGCGGCGGATATCCTCGAACTGCAGATCGTAAGGCAGTCTCTGGATGCCAGAAAAAAGCCGGCACTTTTTTACAGTTACAGTGTGAATGTAACGGTGAAAAAGGAAGAAAAAGTATATAAGGATGCCTGCCGCAGACTTGGAAAAGCCAATGTTCTGCTGACCGAAAAAACGGAATATCTTTTTCCGGCAGAAGGCTCAACGCAGCAGAAGCATCCCACTGTGATCGTCGGAATGGGTCCTGCTGGACTTTTTTGCGGATATTATCTGGCCCAGCACGGCTATGCACCTGTCATTCTGGAACGGGGTGCAGACGTGGATGCCAGACAGGCGGATGTAGAAGCTTTCTGGCAGACGGGCAGATTAAAGCCGGATTCCAATGTGCAGTTTGGAGAAGGCGGTGCAGGAACTTTTTCGGATGGTAAACTGAATACTTTGGTAAAGGACAAATACGGCAGAAATACGGAAGTATTGAAAACTTTCGTAAAGCACGGTGCTGATCCGGCAATTCTTTATCAGGCCAAGCCCCATATTGGTACGGATGTCCTGAGCAAAGTGGTAAAAAGCATGCGGGAAGAAATATTGCGTATGGGTGGGGAAGTCCGATTTCATAGTCAGATGACGGAGATCCTTACAGAGAACGGGCAGGTCACAGGAGTAAAGGTGAATGGCACGGAAGTGCTCCCCTGTGAGCAGGTGGTACTGGCACCGGGGCACAGTGCCCGAGATACCTTTTCCATGCTGTACCGGAAGCAGTTTCCCATGTCGGCGAAATCTTTTGCAGTGGGATTCCGTGTGGAGCATCCCCAGAGCCTGATCAATATGAGTCAGTATGGTGCTGAGTCGGTAAAAGGTCTGGGTGCAGCGGCTTATAAGGTGACGGCTAAGACAAGCACCGGCAGAGGAGTGTATTCTTTCTGTATGTGTCCGGGCGGCTATGTGGTCAACGCATCTTCCGAGCCGGGAAGACTGGCGGTGAACGGTATGAGCTACAGCGGCCGTGACGGGAAAAATGCCAACAGTGCCATTATCGTTGCGGTGACTCCTGCGGATTACGGTTCCGATCATCCACTGGCGGGAATCGAATTCCAGCGTGGACTGGAACAGAGAGCTTATGAATTATGCGATGGGAAACTGCCGGTACAGCGGTACGGAGATTTCAGGGAGAAAGTCACCGGAGAGCATCCTGCGGAAACGGACGGAGTACAAAGAAGTGGCCCGGAAGCATTGGAACCACAGTGTAAAGGTGTTTATGAATGGGCGGATCTTACCGGAATTCTTCCGGCAGAGTGTAACCGGGCCTTCGTGGAGGGGATGGACAGCTTTGACAGACAGATCCACGGCTTTGCCTCTCCGGGAACGATCCTGACCGGTGTGGAAAGCAGGACGTCTTCCCCGGTGCGGATCGAACGGGATGAAGAGTTACAGTCTGCCATCCGGGGTTGCTATCCCTGTGGAGAGGGGGCCGGATATGCCGGAGGAATCACTTCCGCCGCCATGGACGGTATCCGCGTAGCAGAACAGATCGCTTCACAGTTTGCTCCGCTACAGCGTTGACGTATGGCAGAAAATGTTATATGATTCAAATATTCAGATATTGCATCCTGCAGATCGGTTTTTCGGGGGAGGCGCTGAATATATTAACCTAATAATATGATGTCGGGGTCAAAAGCCCCCGACTTTGATGCCTACGGATTGCTCCGTGCTAC
>ERZ836760.807-NODE-807-length-42186-cov-6.599060_pt1 | contig 42186 bp, 42 predicted proteins | sample MGYA00519941_ERZ836760 | MGnify/ENA primary metagenome ERZ836760 (study PRJEB31850, sample SAMEA3708807) | human gut metagenome | biome: human gut; feature: human-associated habitat; material: faeces | place: China | collected 2014 ... | reverse complement strand
AGTTATATAATATCAAACCTTCCAACAAATGTCAACAACTTTTTTCAACTTTTTTTAAATGTATTTCGGGCTTTCAAGGCATACAGGATACACAGATACTGCTTTTTCGTCTGCTGTGTAAACTGATTATTCTGACTCAAACACTGCCCTTTGGCAGTTCCTATGCCTTGAAAATCCCCATTTACCATTTTCATTGAAAATCAGACAGAAGTTCCCCGTTTTTATACAGGTCTTCCTTAGATAAGAGATTCCGGCAGATAGAATGATGCCGGAGAAAAAAACGCCTTCCTTGCCATAATACTGCTTCTTAAAACAAATCCGTCACAAAACCACTCGGACTGGCTTCATGTTTTTGAATCAGACCTGCACATCCTAGCATAAGAGTTCTCTCTCTTCAATACTTTTTCCAAATTATACCGTTTTCATACCGTTTTGCCCTATTTTTCTGCATTTTTTTGTTTCATAAAAGTAGGCTCTTGCCGCCTCCAGCACCTGCTTTTTTCTGCTGGCACTGATAGGCACCCTGTCTCCATTCCGAAGAATTGCCTCATTTCCACTCAGCATCTCCAAATACTTCATATGAATCAGATAAGAATAATGAGTCCGCAGCACCGGCATTTCCCTCAGATACTCTTCCTCTTCCTGCATGCATTTCCCTATCGGGTATGTTCGGTTATGCGTATGTACATAAATATTCCGTTCTTCCAGATGAATATAATAAATATCCCGTTCATACAGATGAATCAGCTTTCCCTTAAATTCCCACACATATTCCTTCTCTTTTTTCACGTTTCTACGCCCCCTGTTTTTTTCTATATCATCCGTGTTTCTCGTCAGATTATCCTACACAATAATCATCACTCCAGATCACAATTGACCTGTCAGTTTCCCTGACAGGTCAATTATATTAACGCAGTATTTGTTATTTTATAACAGGTTTTGTCAGAAAGTGACGGAATTTTGCTGGACTCCACTCCCCTCTATCTGTACATCTGGTGAATCGTCAACGCCAGAAGAATTCCCAGTACGGCTCCTGCAAAAACCTGAAGGGGCGTATGTCCCACTAACTCCTTTAAACGTATCTGAAAATGCTCGTCATCCAAACGGAAAAAATCCTGATCCATAATCAGATTCAGCAGCTTTGCCTGTTTTCCCGTTTCCTGACGGACACCAATCGCATCATACATGACCACAGCTGCCAGCACAAAGCAAATAGCAAACTCAAAGGACTCTATTCCATAACAGACAGCCGCAGACGTTGTCAGTGCACATACCGTTGATGAATGGGAACTGGGCATACCTCCGGAACCAACCAGACGCTCCGCGGAAAAGCTTCTATTCAGAGCAAAATCAAAAATTGTTTTCAGAAACTGCGCCACCGTCCATCCCACCAGCGCACTAATCAGAACCTCATTACTCAGCAGTTTATCCCACAAGCTCATGCATTCTTCGCCTCTTTTTAATAACCAATCAGCCAGTCATACAGCTCCTGATACTTCTTCGCAGAGGTATTCCAGGAGAAATCTGCAGCCATAGCCCGATCAATAATCTTGTTCCACTCGCGTTTCTTATTATAGTAAATATACTTGGCATAATTTATTGTATCCAGCATCTCATGAGCATTGTAATTTGCAAATGAGAATCCAGTACCCTTGCCCTCGTACTCGTTGTAAGGCTCTACCGTATCCTTCAGACCACCTGTCTCGCGGACAATCGGAACTGTACCATAACGAAGTGCCATCAGCTGGCTCAGGCCGCACGGCTCAAACAGAGACGGCATCAGGAATGCGTCACAGCCTGCATAAATCTTATGAGACAGCTCATTAGAATAATAGATCTGGGCAGATACCCGATCGTGGTACTTCCAGTCATAGTGGCGGAACATGTTTTCATACTGCTCATCACCAGTTCCCAGAACAACCAGCTGGATATCATCTGTACAGAGCTCGTCCATCACTGCCTGAATCAGATCCAGTCCCTTCTGATCTGTCAGACGGGAAACAATTCCTACCATGAATTTCTTATCATCCACCGGCAGTCCCAGCTGCTCCTGAAGCGCTCTCTTATTTTTCACCTTTTCCTTACGGAAGGTTCTGGCATCATAGGTCTGGGCAATCATAGTATCCGTAGCCGGATTGAATTCATTGTAATCAATTCCGTTGACAATTCCACGGAGGCTGTTGGTTCTTGCCCGCATCAGACCATCCAGGCCCTCTCCATAAAACGGCATCTTAATCTCTTCTGCATAGGTCTGGCTTACAGTAGTCACTGCATCTGCAAATACAATGCCGCCTTTTAACATATTGCCATCCTTGTAAGCCTCCAGCTTGTCCGGAGTGAAATAATAATCCGGCAGCATGGAAAACCTCTGAATGGTCTTAACATCCCATACACCCTGGAATTTCAGGTTGTGGATGGTCATAACCGATTTCATATTGGAAAAGAACTCTCCACCCCGGAATCTGTCTTTTAAGTAAACCGGAATCAGACCGGTCTGCCAGTCGTGGCAGTGAACTACATCCGGCTTAAAGCCGATCACAGGCAGAGCTGACAACGCCGCATTGCAGAAGAAGGAGAACTTCTCCAGATCGTAATACCAGTCACCGTAGGGCTTTGCTCCATTAAAATAAGCTTCATTATCAATAAAATAAAAGGTAATTCCATCATACACGTACTGCATAATGCCTACATAACGGCTCTGTCCAAGATAGTCCATGTAAAAATGATTCACATAAGTCATCTCATTGCGCCATTTTTCACTGATACACAGATACTTGGGAATCATTACCCTTACATCAAAATACTGTTTGTCAAAACACTTAGGAAGCGATCCCGCTACATCGGCCAATCCGCCCGTTTTAATAAAAGGTACAGCCTCAGATGCTACAAACAAAATATTTTTCATCTACAAACCCCTCCTATAATATCAGCCCGTCCCTGCAGACTCTCATTACTGTATAGTATACAATATTTAGGCAGATTTAGGAAGTATATTCTGAGAAAAATCAGAACCTTTCTAGATTCTTTTGTAATCCAGTCGTATTTTATCCGCAATCAGAGCAATAAATTCAGAATTTGTTGGTTTTCCCTTTCCATTGCTGACAGTATATCCGAAAATATCATGAATCGTATCCAATCTTCCACGGCTCCAGGCCACCTCAATCGCATGACGAATCGCCCGCTCCACACGACTGGATGTTGTATTGTGCCGCTTAGCTATTGCAGGATACAGAACCTTAGTTACAGAAATCAGCATCTCCTCTTCCTCTACTGATATTTCAATGGCGTCCCGCAGATACTGATAGCCTTTAATGTGAGCGGGAATTCCTATTTCGTGGAGCAGTCTGGTCACATCATGCTCTAAATTCTTCCTCATGTACTCTTCCTTATCCACATACGGATTTACCTGCTTTAATTCTCCTCCCAGCAGAGAACCGCCCTCGCCGCATACCCTCCGAATCTTATCCATCACCACTTCTCTGTTAAAGGGCTTCATAATATAATAACTGGCTCCCATCTGGAAGGCATCCGATGCAACCTGCTCACTTCCAGCTGCTGTCACCATAATAAAAGACGGCATCGGTTTTCCGGCCCGTTCTTTTTTCACCCGTTCCATCACAGAAATCCCGTCCAGTTTCGGCATAATCACATCCATCAGCACCAGATCCGGATTGGTTTTCATAATCATTTCATAGGCATCCTCTCCATTGTCTGCTTTTGCTACCACACGAAATCCATTCTCCTGTTCCAGCATATCATTCAGCAGATTCATCATCTGCGGATTATCCTCTGCAATCGCCACATGTAATTCATTCAATGCAAAATCCTCCTGTTTCCTTGTTATAATTTGTATTATAGACGCTTAGTTTGTCCCCTGGCAATGAATTTCCATCGCCAAGTTTCGTCAAGAACCGCAACTATATATAACGAAGAACAGGAGGATTTGTAACAGCCTCTTATTTTTTTATTTTATTTCACAATCCATGCAATGAATAACTGCAGGAATCAACGGTTTCTCACACCGTTCAGTCAGATACTTCTGAAGGTTTTCTGTATCCAGCTGATTCTTTCCGTATACATCCAGCGTCAGAACCATAGTATTTCCTGCGCCGTATGCCACATAGGCTTCCGCCCGCTCCACACCTGGATACTGACATGCTGTATCCTCCAGTCGATACAAATCCAGGAAGTGACGTCCAGTCAGGCTTTCTGTCATAATAATTCTTCCGCCCTGCTCCAGCATATGAATGGAACCGTCAGGCAGAATCCGGGCCGTACATGAGGTCTGGTAAAGAACACCCGGGCCGTAAGGATTGGTAATCTGATCCACACAGTCTGCCGGCTTATGATCCATAATATACAGAGTTCCCCATCCACCAAATGGTTTCTTTCTGCAGTTTTCATCCAGTACATAAGCCTTTACCATCGTTTCTGCGGATACATCCGTAATCAGACGGCTTCCTGCCTCCCAGTTGATGGTTCCCGCTTCTACAAAGTAGTGCTTGGGGAAGAGCTCTTCCGGCAGGTAGCGTTTCAAACGTCTTGCAAAATGCTCATCCATCATAGCCTCTGCCACACATTCTACAGCCGTCATAAATACCTGCAGCTGCTGTCTATCAAACCGGTTTTCCCAGTAGCGCAGCTCATAATAATATCCCTTGTCATCAGAAAATACCTGCAGATGGAAGGGCAGGGAATCCAGCTGGATTCTCTGGCGCTCTGCCGGATAACCGCCGATAGTATTGATATTTAAAATATCTCCCTGATACTGGAAGAACATCTCGTCTGCATGAAGATTGGACATATAGCACCGCATGGTCTCCATAATCTGACGGCCAGAGCGCTTAAGCATCTCTGCCACAGTTTCCTCTTTATTTTCCGTATACCGGAAATAATAGGTTCTGAACAGAGGACCTGCCAGACGGTTCCAGCGGCTGTCTGTTCTTCCGCTGTGAATGGATGTGCTGACCGTATCCTTTTCATTAGAGAATAAACTGATACAGTAGTTGTATGCCGTCAAAAATACTACATTTTCTGATACTCCATTCTCATGGCAGAACGCAGTCAGTTTTTTCCGGTTAATCTTCTCGAACCGATTCCGCAAAGCTGCATTGATACCAAAGTCAAGCCCTCTGTGTTCCTTCTTTGTCAGAATGCTTCTGCGGATTTTCAGATCCTTCATCTGTTCTGTGAAATACCGGATATTCTCTTCTCTTCCGCCTTCCTCATCCCGCTTTTTCTCATCCAGAATATACTCATAATAGGTGTACTCTGACGGAACTGCCGCTTTTCCTGCATAGAGTGCATTGATATCCTCAAACAGCACATTCATCGTCATACCGTCTCCCATAATATGGGCAACATCCACGAAGAAATATTTTTCTGTCTCTGTCTGATACAGTGCAATATGATAGAGCGGCTCTCCCGGTCCGTAGGTATAGGGGCGCAGAAGTCCGTTTTTCTCCTCCTCCCACTGAGCATCCGTCAGGTGATGAATAGGAATATTTACCTCTTTCCAGTCATCACGAAAGTTCATATAGGCGCCTGTCTCCTGATCAAACTGAATCACATCCTTCAGCTCAGGATGCAGCTCAAACACCTGCTCCACAGAACGTTTCAGCAGACGCAGATCTACCCGGGGATCCAGACGATAAAAGAAGGGCAGATTGGCCGTTGTGTTGCCCCGCATTACATAGGCAAAGAACATCTGCACACCAGTCAGCGGATACTTGGGTCTCCAGGAATAGTCGGTACGTCCCTGTCCTTCTTTTTCCTTTGCCACTGCTTCCAGCTTCAGAATCGATGCATGACCCATCAGCTCATCCAGAGTAATGGAAATCTTCAAATCATTGTAAAGATCCGTCAGCAGAAGCACACTGCCCATGGAGTCCAGTCCAGCCTCGTAAAGCTCTGTATCAATGCCAAAACGGCTGTGTCCCAGCACATTTGATACACAGGTATAAAGCTTCTCCTGAAGTTCATTTTCCGGACGGCGAACCTGCGCCTCCTGCTCCTTCTCCTCTTTCTTCTTTGTAAAATACTGATTCCGGATAATCTTCTTAGAAGAGGTTTTTGCAAACGGAACCTCTCGTATCCGACACTGCATAATCCGTTTGTAGGACGGAAGCTTCTGGTTATGTTTTTTGATAATTTCCTGAACCGTTCCTTCAATATCGCTGATGTTGGCAGCCTCTGCATATTTAAAATTCGGATAAACCTCCGCGCAGATCGCATCATCCTCACCAAAGACCAGAATATCCTCAATCAGGCGTTCATCCTCAAACAGATTCTCCAGCTGCTCCGGAGCCACATTTTCTCCGTTGCTCAAAATAATCAGGTTCTTTTTCCGGCCGGTCAAATAAAGGAATCCTTCTTCGTCCAGATATCCGATATCTCCGGTGCAAAGCCAGCCATCCTCTGTGATTGCCTCTGCTGTCTTATCCGGCTCCTTGTAATATCCCATCATAACAGACGGGCTCTTTACCTGGATCTCTTCGTCCACAATTCTCACCTGACAGCCCTCTACTAATTTTCCCACACTGGCCACCTTATCCGGGCGGTTCCAGTCAGGGGAAGAAATCTTTGGAGAGCACTCAGACATACCGTATCCCTGAGCAATGGAAATTCCCAGACGGCTGTAGTTTGCAGCCAGCTCCGGAGCCAGATATCCGCCTCCGCTGACTACCTTATGCAGACGTTTTCCCAACACCTCTTCTTTGATCTGGAAAAGAGATTTTCCAGGCTGCTGCCGACTCATAATCGCAATTCTGTTGTAAAGTCCCTTTGCCATCATGGGTACCATACGCATCACCGTTGGCTCAAACAGAAGAATATGAGCAGCCAGCTTTGTCATATCCCGATTCAGGCACAGGGTACTTCCATAACGAATCACAATAAGAACATCTCCGTTGATGCAAAATACGTGGTGCATGGGAAGGACATTCAGATAAATCTCATTTTCCGGATGCTCTGTATCCGTGGTACAGAACACATTATCAATCAGGTTTCCGTGGGACAGCATAACACCCTTTCCTCTTCCAGTTGTTCCAGAAGTGAAAAGAATCATTGCACACTCCTCCGGCTTCGCCAGATTCTCCACCGGTCTTCCTGCATAATTTTTCAGAATGTTGTCAGAGCAGGCCACATGTCTTCCGTGCTGAAGGGAAATGCATTCCTCCAGAGCCGGACAGCGGCTGCCTGCCTCTTCTGCCAGGGTTCTGAAGTCCCAGTCATAGAACAGCACATCCTCATCTGATCTGCTGACACAGTCACAAAAAGTATCTGCGTCCATCTGGACATCCATTGGAATGATCACGCTGCCGCTGGCCATAACACCCAGCATCACTGCCAGATAGTGATGGCCGCTTCCACCTAAAAGGCCTACCCGCACCGGATGTCCCAGTTCACGGCTCTTCTCCTGGGCCCATGCGGCTACTGCCATACAGTCAGCCACAAACTGACGGTATGTTACTTCATAAATTACATCATTGTCTTCATAGCGTAAAAATACATGGTCTCCATGGCTGTCTCCTGCGCTGCACACCAGATCATAAATAGTTTTGGTGTTCTCCCTGGTAATCATAGCTTCCCCCTCATTTTTGAACATTTTTATGGTTTCTGTTCATAATATAACACTTTATGTTAATTGTGTAAATCATTGGAGTGACAATCTTTTGCTTTATTTTCCAGTTTTATTGGTCATGTTTCCTCAATCTATCGTTTCCTATCTCCTTCTGCTTCCCATTTAAAACAAATCCAGCATATTATCCAGATAAATGCTTTCCCGCACATGCAGCTGATACTCCGGCTTTGTCATGTAATAGAGCAAAAATTCCAAAATCAGAGCGCTTCCCAGTCCCCGTCCTTCAATTTTAAAATGAGAAAATCCCATAGGCAGATAGATCTCTTTTATGTCCTTAGTGCAGATAAATCCCGGATTGGCCATTGCTTTAGAAAAACGATATCCCTCCTTCGCATCAGGCGCTTTGCAGCGGTGTTCCCAAGCATTTTCTCCAAGGTTTCTCCGACTGACAGCTTCATAACAGAGTTTCCTGTCCTGGCACCCAAACCAGCAGCATTCATTGCACAGAAATTCCACCTTTTCTTTCTGATATTCTGAAAGAGTTCTCCACTTATCTAAAGCCTTATTTAACCGAAAATCCGGCACAACATAAAGAAACTCCTCCCGGTTTACTTCGTCCAGAAACTGTCTAAAATCAGTCAGAACCTTGGTTGTAGATGAAACAAAATAAAGACCGGGGTAATTGGCAGTTAAATAGGACAGCAGCAAATCTGAATGTACAATCACCCCGTTTTTCTTTCCCGTCTCAAAAAGAGCGCAGAGTGCATTACACCGGGGATCCGCAAGATGTTCTTTTCCAAGCAGTGAGTTGCTGAAGGTCAATCGGGCTGAAATCCCATATTCCTCCATCAGTTCCAGAACCTCCTCCGGCTTCCTCTCACCTCCTCCAACTCTTCCGCCGCCCCAGATACATTCCGCTGGGGCGCCATAGATAGAGCCAATCTCGCACCATTCATAAAAGTATTCCCGATGCCTGCGAAACAATGGCAAAAACACCGAATACAGCTCATAAAATTCAAACAAACCGGGCAGATGGTAATACGCGGTATCTCTTTTCACTGAATTCATTCTATCTGTCCTTCTCCTCTACAAAATTCCGTTCTAAAATCATAAACATCTGTCCAAACCTCCAACGCTATGCCATTCATGCATGGCTGAACTGTTACTATTTTCCCGCCATGCATCTATGTTACGGATTCTTCACACACGCTCTATAGTTCTCAGTATACCAGCCTGGCTTATTTAAAGCAAAATCATTATAATCTCTCCATATCCGGCGGCATCGCTCCTTCATTCTGTCTATATCCTGCTGGCCAAACTTTTCTGCCCATACAATCGAATGCAACGATGCATGAGCTGTATACACCGCATGAGCTGCCCAAAATGCCTCTGGAATATGATCATCAAAATACTCGTCTATCTGACCGATGCAGTAGGGAATGCTAAGCTCTGTCCCGAAGCTCTCCAGCTTATAAAATTCCTCATAAGGATCCCCCACCTTCCAGCGGTTAAAATCAATCATACCAATCGAACCGTCACTGGTGTAGATGATATTTCCCGGATGGAAATCTCCATGAAGATATACCGGCTTTTCCTTCCATATCTGATCCATATTCTGTCTGACATAATCAATCACTGCCTGATCCTGTTCCATACGAACCTGTGACTGCTCATACCTGGAAAGCTGAGCTAATTTCTTTTCCTTTTTTGTATCCTGGGGAATATCCGCCTGTTCCACTGGAAGAGAATGGATTTTCTTTAAAATTGCTCCCGCTTTCCTCCCGAGCATATATTGCTTATCTGCGGACAATCGGGGCAATACCTGCTCCAGATCCTCTCCCTCCATCCATGTAAGCAGCATAAATACCGTTTTCCCTTGATTACAGATTCCAAAATCAACAGGAGCTGACATCAAAAATCCCAGCTGAGAACACCTTTTTATCATTTCGTATTCTTTTTTCTTTGCCTCATATTTTCCGATATCAGAGCATCGAAGCAGCAATGATTTCCCCTCCCTGGTTCGAATATAATATTTCTCATCCGCTGACCACCCTTTGGAAATTCTTTCTATGCTTTTCCATTCACTCTTCTGCCTGATATCGTCAAACATTCTGCTCCTCCACAAGTCTGCATTCTTCAACGTCTTTCCCTAACCTCTCTTTTAACTTCAGGATATTGGCCTCTATTTCGTCTATAATCTTTTCAAACTCAGCATCGCTCTTTCCTGTCGGATCCTCAAGTCCCCAGTTCTCGTCAAAGGGTCTTCCAATAAAAGGACATTCCACATTACAGCCCATGGATATCGCAATATCTGGCTCAGGAATCTGATTAATTAATTTAGAATACTGAGTCTCTTCCATATCGATTCCATATCTCTTTTTCATCAGACGAACGGCGTCCTGATTGATTTGCTCCTTTGTTTCTGTACCGGCGGAATAGCTTTCAAATACATCTGATGCAAAATGCTTTCCCAACGCTTCTGCTATCTGGCTTCTGCAGGAATTATGTACGCATATAAATGCTGCTTTCTTCTTTTCTTTTTTATGAAACGGGCATCTCTCTTTGATACACTGCTCATTCTGTTCACTGAAAATACACTGGATTTTCTCCTCTTTCCTGTCCATATCTTTCTCCATAACATAATTTGTAAGTAAAATCCCGTTCCGGTTCACCTGCTGTTCCCGCACTGTCCTGTATCCTCTATTTTCAAAAAATGGTTTTGCCGTTATGGATGCATGTGTCGTTATCCTGTCTGCAGAAACTGCTTTTTCTAATTGGTCACAGACTGCAGAAGCAATTCCTTTTTCCCTGACCATACATCAAACAGTCACAAAACCATCATCAGGGTTCCGATCCCAATAAAAACACAGCCCAGCAAGGACTTTATCGTAAACTTTTCATGCAGAAAAACAAAAGCCAGCACCAGAGTAATTACCACGCTTAGCTTGTCAATCGGAACCACCTTGGAGGCTTCTCCCATTTGCAAAGCTTTATAATAGCATAGCCAGGAAGCTCCCGTTGCCAGTCCTGACAAAATCAAAAAAATCCAACTTTTTCGGCTGATTTCTGATAATCCACTCTGTGTGTTTGTTAAAAAAACCATCCCCCACGCCATAACTAAAACCACAATGGTTCTGATGGCTGTTGCAAGATTCGAATTCACTCCGTCTATGCCGATCTTTGCCAGTATAGAAGTACACGCAGCAAATATCGCAGACAACAGTGCAAATACAAACCACATATCATATGCCTCCCTTTTTTCTTGTGCTTCAATTAAGATACTTTTCTTCCTCTGTAACTTTATGATACAAAAGCATCCACTTCGTCCTGCCTTTCGTTTTAATTGTTTTCTATTTCAGGTAAAAAACAAAAGAGTTCGTCCTCTCCATTCATCCATTTCACCTGATTTATCTGTCCCTTATCCTTTAAAAACTGGCACAGCTTTGCCACCTGCTTTATTTTAGCCTCAGTTCCACTGGATACCCCCAAATAAATTGCTGTATTACCGTCTCTCAAAAGGAGCTTATGCTGCCGGAACATGGAGTCCTTCTTTGTCTCTTCATTTGTAAGAAAAGCCGGATTCTGGATCATAAATTCCTCCATATAAGACATATTCTTCCCTAAAAGCGCTCTAAAGGTCTCAACAATAGCAGCATTTGCACTGGCTACAGCAATCTCTTTCTCATTGATGCGAATATGAGTGATCTTCGTTGCCGCTTTTCTGCCTGAATTTGCAGCAGAATCCGCAGAAACCATGGTAATGGAAGTCACTGCCAGCAAGCCAAACAGGGTTTCTAATACGACCTCCTCTTTGAATTTTTCAGAAACAGCATTCAGTACTTCCTCATGAAACAGACGGATTCCCTTGATGATTTCATTAAATTCCTTATCGGTTCCCTCCATATCAATGAGATAGTTTGTTACATAAGCTCTGATTTCCTCCGCAGCTTTCACCTCTAATAATTCCTTCAGCTGTTTTTTTGTAGAGGCCGTAACCATCAGCTCATATAATTTGGGCAGGCACATCTGAATACATAAACTGCAAAACATTAAAACATCGTTTATTTCTTTTGTTTTAGATTCGGCTTCTTCCCCAATCTCATTTACACTGTTTATTAAGAAAAACGCATTCACCAAACGTTTAAAGGTTCTGGGGTTTGTTCCCATGACATCGCTGATAAATTCAGCCACAATATTAACGCCCTCATCGGTCATATGAGTCTGCTCCTGGACAGCTTTCCGGACCAGTTCTGTAAGGTTGTACCTCTCAACCGGCATTTTAAAAGGAAGCTGAATAATCTTATCAAAGAAATTCCGGCACTTCTCCTCTGAAAGGTTTTCTCCGTATTTTTTACGAACACCTTTTACCACTACTTCATAATCAATCGCCAGCACAAAAATACTGTTTTCCACATTCACAAAAAGCTTGATGATTTCCAACAGCTCCACAGCAACTTCCGGATTTAAACGATCCAAGTCATCTATAAAAATCACCAAACGCTTTCCGGTCTTTTTTACCAGCTCTGCAAAATCCTCCTGAAGCTTGCTGACACTTTCCATCTGATCCTTCTTGGCTTTTTCAAAACCGTCTAAAATTTCCGAAGCATTGGTTCCAAACTTCCAGTCAATGGCTTTAAAGAAAGCCAGCTTACCAAAACCAGCCACTGTTCTCAAGATTTCATCATTTCCTCCGCACTGCTTTACCAGATTATGTACAAACGAAACATACAGGCTGTCTTCCATGTTAAACTGGGAATACTGCCATGTATTAAAAAAGACGCATTTAATGCCATTCGTATCCTTATCTGCTTCCAGATTTTTCTTTAGCAGATTTAATGTGGATGTTTTTCCGGTTCCCCAATCCCCCCTGGATTGCAATAGACATCGGCGTCTGACATTCCCTGATAAATTTTCCCAAACCTTTCACATATTTTGAAATCTCCAGCAAATCCTCCTCTTCACTGGTACAAGGCATATCTGTAATTCCCATTCCTTTTGTATTTTCTTTTCCCACATTTTCTCCTTTTTCTTAATGATACCTTTGGTATCCAAAACCAAAGAATGTGTCCATCACTTGATAACTTTCTGTTCTAAGAAAGCAGTCCCATTTTACTTTACGAAATCCTTTTGAAATTCTACAGTCGCCTCTAAAAGCGTTAATTTACTCCGCCACTCCAAACTGATATGAACCATAAAATTCAGTTTTTCTAACTTCATTATAACACACCTCTTCAAAATTCACAGTGTGAAAGTCAAAAGCAGATAACACAATGCAACATTCGCGTCTTGCTCATGTACGGTTTTGACAGCTTATCATTCTGAATAATCAGGCTCCCGCTCAGGAGTGATTGTCATTAGGGACAACCGTTTTAAATGGAAAACAGCCATGTATGATAAACACATGACTGTTGCAATTAACCTCTATCTTTTTTACATTGCTTCAATTGCGTGTGCAAATTCCTCTTCTGTATCAACAAAATGATATGGTTCGTACTCACCATAGGCAGAAGGTCTGCTAATCGTCACAAGCTGAATCTTTTCATATCCAACTTTGGCTTCAATACTTCTTTTGAATTCTGAAAGATGCTTCCCATGTGTTGTTCTTAAAGCAACACCCCCAACATCATCGATGTTTCTGGCTATCAGATAACACATATTTTAAAGCCTCATTAAAATCCTGTTCTGTCTGAATTTTAGCATTTTCATATATTTTTCGCAACTGTAATCCTATGCTGTTTTTGTAATTCTTTTTATAAACATACTTATGAATCCAGTTGTTAAACTATCTATCATAATAAATATCATAGATACTCAAAATTTTACAGATAAACGAAACTCCAAAAAGCCGACAACATAATAAAAAGCACTTACTAGTAAGCTTGCAGCACCTCCTTCACCGACCTCGCAATGCAGCATTCGCAATCAGCTTCGCTTTTCCTCGATATTTGGCTTTCGCCAAATAAAAATCTAAAATAGCAGGTCAGCCTGTGAGTAAACTCACTCTGCCTGCTATTTCTGCTTTCTGCTTGGACTCAATGCTCCAGCATATCTTCAATAAATATTCCATATCCTCTTGTGGGATCATTGACAAACACATGAGTCACCGCCCCCACAAGCTTATCATTCTGAATAATCGGACTCCCGCTCATGCCCTGCACGATTCCTCCGGTTATCCGAAGCAATGTCTCATCGGTTACCCGCAGCACAATACTTTTATTTTTCTGGATGGGATTATATTCCACTTTTTGAATCTCAATTTCATAATCCCGCAGCTTTCCGGAAACATCGCTTCGAATCCATGCGGGGCCCTTTTGAATATCCTGACGATATCCGATTTCCAGAGGTTTTCCGCGCAGCATCCCTTTCATTTTTTCATTGACTGTTCCAAAAATTCCGTCATCCGTATTGAAGCTAATCGTTCCCAGCTCTGTCCCAGGACCGTAATAGATTACACCGGCCATGACTCCCGGCTTTCCCACTGCTCCCTTTTCAATTCCGAGAATTTCCGTTTCATAAAGACTCCCATTTTCAATCTCTACTACCTTTCCTGTATCCATATCGCTGATGCCATGGCCCAGAGCCCCAAATTGCCCGTTTTCCTCTACATAGGTTATGGTACCGATTCCCTGGGTATCATCCCTCACCCAGGCTCCCAGCTTATACATTCCATCCTGAGTCTTTACTGGATTCATACGAATCTCCATATCTTTCCCCTCCCGCCTTACCCGCAGAAGGGCTTCGCTGTCTCCGATGGAGTTCAGACTGGTAATCAACGCTTCCTTGTCTGTAAGAGGCTGTCCGTTTATTGCCTCAATGTAATCGCCAGACTGCAAAAGCCCATAAGCAGGCTCCACCTCCTGGCCCTGGCTGTCTGTAAGCCGTCCCGTTCCCACTACCATAACGCCCTTTGACTTTAGATAAATTCCCACAGGAAGCCCGCAGGGAAGCGCATACCGGGAATCCACCACATCCACCTGAATATCTTTAAAATGAATGGCTCCAAACAGCTTCAGCCCTACCCGATAGCTTCCAAGCTTTTCCCCATACAGAGACAGAGGCTCTGCCCGGCTCAGGTGAACCTCACCGGAAGGAATATTGGAACGGTTTCCCAGAACTACCTCTTCACTTTCACTTTGAAGCGTTACGTCAAAGGGAAGATCTAGGCGGAATTCTTCCTGCTCCCGTGCTACAATGCTCAGCTGCTCTGGAATCTGCCGCTCCATATAGTACCAGATAAAACCAGCTGTAAATACCAGACTAATCCAAAAGGTCCAGACCAGGTATCTACGGAATCTCTGTTTTCCAGTCATTTCACATACCTCCTCAGCGTACTTTGGAGCTCCTTTTGTTCTTCCCTGTTTTCGTCAGGTTTACAGGAACAGAAAAAGGAGCCTTTTTAAAGCTCCTTCTTAGTATGTGAGAGTTTCTGAAAAACACTCTGTCATTTTTTAGCTGTCATTTTTAACCGTTCATTTTGACTGAATTTTTGATTGGAATCCGGCGCTGTTTTTCCATCTCAGTTTTCTTCCTTCTTTTTCAGCGCAAGCCTGGTCTGACTGGCCAGCTCCTTCATCTCTCTGGCATTTTGGAGAACAGCCTCTGTAATCTCCACACCGCCAAGCAGTCTTGCCAGCTCCTTGACCGTCTCCTCCTCCCTCAGACGGCGAATCTCCGTTTTTGTTTTTCCGCCCTCTGCTGATTTAGCAATCTCGAAATGGCAGTCTGCCATGGCTGCAATCTGAGGAAGATGGGTAATACAGATAACCTGATGGGTTCTGGAAATAATAGCCAGCTTTTCTGATACCTTCTGGGCTGTCCTTCCGCTGATTCCTGTATCAATTTCATCAAAAATCAAAGTAGGAATCTCATCACTGTCTGCAAGCACTGTTTTAATAGCAAGCATAATACGGGACAACTCTCCTCCGGAAGCCACCATGCCAAGAGAGCGGCAAGGCTCTCCCGGATTGGTAGAAATCACAAATTCTGCCTCATCAAAACCATTGGCTGTATAATGATCCATACGTCTGAATTCCATATCAAACTGGACATCCAGAAAATTCAGATCGATCAGTCCGTTGCGAATTCGAGCTGTTAAGGAAACTGCAGCCTTCCGGCGAAGTTCAGACAGCTGTCCGCAGAAAATCTCCAGCTGCTTCTGCGCCTTCTCATATTCCCGCTGCGTCTCCCTGCGATATTCATCAAAATTAGCCAGCTGATCCAGCCGTGTCTTTTTCTCCTCCAGGGAAACGAAAATCTGTTCAATGGTGTTGCCATATTTTGCCTGGAGATTGTGAATCAAATCCAGGCGCTTTTCCGTCTCTGCCAACTGCTCCTCGTCAAAGCTTACCTCTTCCATATATGCAGCAATGGCGTGGCGGGCATCTGACAGAATAGACTCCGCATCGTAAAGCTGATCCTCAATGGCCTTCAGGGCTTCATCAAAAGCCACCACCTGCCCCAGCTGACGAATGGCCTGTCCCAGCCCCTCTGTCTCCACCGCATTGTAAGCAGAGGAAAGACTTTCCAGAATTCTTCTTCCATTAGAAAACCTGCGGTACTGTTCCGCCAGAAGCTCCTCTTCCCCCTCCTTCAAGGCTGCATTTTCAATCTCATCTACCTCAAACTGCAGAAAATCCGTCTCTCGCCTTCTGCTTTCTTCATCTGAATTCATTTCCTCCAGCTGTTCCTGCAAAAGCCTGTACCGGCGATAGCAACTTTCTATTTTTTCTTTTACAGGCAGGATTTCTGCTTTTCCATAAGCGTCAAGAATCTCCAGATGCTTGGAACCATGAAGCAAAGACTGATGCTCGTGCTGACCATGGATATCAATTAAAAGTCCCGTCACCTGCCTCAGCTTTGCGGCAGTTACCGTCTCATCGTTAATTTTGCTGACACTTCGGGCCGGAAGCAGCTTTCTGGAAATAATCAGAAGCCCATCCTCATCAGGAAAAACATCCATTGCTTCCAGAGCTGCCCGCTTTTCCTCTGTTACAGAGAAAACCAGCTCCACATAGGCATACTCTGCTCCGCTCCGGATAATCTCCCGCGGAGCCTTTTGTCCAAGCGCCAGACTGACCGAGCCAATAATAATGGATTTTCCTGCTCCTGTCTCACCTGTCAGGATCTCCAGACCGTCGCCAAATTCCACATCCGCCCGCTCAATCAGCGCAAGATTCCTTACATGTAATTCCAGCAGCATGACCGCGCCCTCCTGTCCTATATGAGTTTTCTGATTTTTTCCATAACCAGAATGGTGTCGTCCAGGCTCCGCACGGCGCACAAAATGGTGTCATCACCGGCAATACAGCCGACAATTTCATGAAAATGAATGGCATCCAGAGCTGCTGCAACCGCCATGGCCATTCCAGATACCGTTTTAATAACCAGAATATTCTGAGCCATGTCCATAGATACAAAGCCGTCACGAAGAATCCGAATATATTTATCGCTGAGCGTCTCCTGGGTCTGCATTACCATATACCGCTGCCGACCGTTTTCGCCGGATGCCTTCGTCAGCTTCAGCTCCCGGATATCCCGGGAAATGGTTGCCTGAGTCACCTGATAGCCCTCCTCCTTCAGATGCTCTGCCAGCTCCTCCTGTGTCTCTATCTCATATTTCCCAATCAGTTCTACAATCTTGCTGTGTCGCTCCAGTTTCATTTTTCTCCTCCATTCCTGCCGTGTGTTCTTTTTCCCGGACTTCAGATACGAGCCATTTTCTTTCTCAGATTTTCCAAAAACGGGGCATTGCCCAGCTGAATCAAAGAGGTGTATTTTCCAGAACGGCGGATTTCCACTGCATCGCCTGGTTCCAGAGCCAGCACCTGATCTCCGTCAAATACTGCCGACTGAGGTTTTCTTTCCACATCCAGAGGCTGAATCGTTATCACATCCTCTGCAGACAGCACAATACTTCTGGAATTCAGAGAATGGGAACAGATCGGTGTCAGCACCATCAGTTCTGCTCCCGGAGCCACAATCGGACCGCCGGCTGAAAGATTATAAGCCGTTGATCCTGTAGGCGTTGCTGCAATAATTCCATCTGCCATATATTCATTGATGCATACGCCATTTAAATACACCTGAAAGTTCAAAACCTGCAGCACATCTCTTCGTGTCAGAACGATATCATTCAGAGCAATTCCTCTCATCCGGCACGAATCCGTTCCGTTTCCTTTTTTTACAATCCGCCCTTCCAGCATCATTCGTTTTTCCAGTGTATAACGATCCTCAAGTAAGGCATCCAGAAAAGGGAAGAGTCCCTCTTCTCCGGAAACCTGGGTCAGATAGCCGAGATGCCCCATATTGATCCCCGCCAGGGGAAGCTGCAGCTCCACCAGATCTCTGGCTGCCTGAATCAGGGTTCCATCTCCTCCCAGGGTAATCACACACTGGGTATCCTCCGGAATATTGCTGATACTGGTATAACCGCCACCCGTTCCTGCTTCCGCTATTTCCCGTGTTTGCTTCTGATGGCTGCCTGTACAGCTGGCGCCGCGGCTCTGAAGGTATTCTGCAATTTCCCGCGCCAGCTGTCCTGTTCTCTCCTTCTGGGAATTGGCTATCAGATAAAAATGCTTCATTGCTTCCCCCTTATGCCTGCAGGCTTCTGTGGGCTTCCTCTACCACTGCCTTCTCGTCAATCTCATAATCCGGATACAGACTGCCCTCCGGATGATTCTGCAGGTAAAGAAGATACTCAATATTGCCCTCTGGTCCCTTAATCGGAGAAAATTCCAGATTCAGAATCTCAAATCCAATGCTTACGGCAAATTCCATTACCTTTTCGATAACCTCCAGATGAGTGCTCTTTTCCCGCACAACACCTTTCTTCCCCACCTTTTCCCGTCCTGCTTCAAACTGAGGCTTAATCAGACATACAATCTGTCCGTCCTCAGTCAGAAGAGCCTTTACCGGTCCCAGAACCTTTGTCAGGGAAATAAAAGACACATCAATCGAAGAAAACTGAATCCGATCTTCGATATCCGCCGGTGTTACATAACGGATATTCGTCTTTTCCATACAGACAACCCGGGGATCGTTGCGCAGCTTCCAATCCAGCTGTCCATGTCCCACATCCACAGCATATACCTTTACTGCGCCGTTCTGAAGCATGCAGTCCGTAAATCCGCCGGTGGAGGAGCCCACATCCATACATACCTTGCCCTCCAGCTCTACGCCAAAATGAGTCATGGCCTTTTCCAGCTTCAGTCCGCCTCTGCTTACATATTTTAGAGTGGCTCCCCGCACCTCAACCTGTGCCGTTTCCTCAAACATGGAGCCTGCCTTATCTTCCTTCTGTCCGTCAACATAGACGATTCCTGACATAATAATCGCCTTTGCTTTTTCCCGTGATGCCGCCAGCCCACGGCTGACCAGCATCATATCCAGTCTTTCTTTCATTCCTGTTCCTCTCTGTCCCTTACCTGTTGTCAGAAGCCCTGAAGCTGCCTGCCAAAGGCAGATATGCAGCCCGCATTGCCTTTATAATCGAATCGCTGTCTATCCCCAGCGTCTCCCGGAGAACGGAAACATTGCCGTGCTCCACATAAGCATCCGGAAGTCCCACAGTCAGAACCTTTACATTCGGATGCCGTTCCTGAACCCATGCCTTCACAGCAATCCCATAGCCGCCCTGAAGAACATTTTCCTCCAGCACAACCAGAAAGGAATGAGTGGAAGCCAGCTTCTCCACCAGTCTGTAATCAACAGGCTTGATAAACCGCCCATTAGCAAGAGTACATGAAAAGCCCTCCGCCTGCAGCTTATCCCGGATATGCTCTGCTGTGCTGACCATGCTTCCCACCGCCAGCAGGGCAATTTCCTGTCCTTCAAACAAAATTTCGCCTTTTCCGTATTCAACAGGACTGTCAAATTCCTTCAGCCCCCGGTAAGCCTGTCCTCTGGGGTAACGGATGGCTATGGGTCCCTCGTGTTCATTCAGCGCGTAATCCAGTTCCCTGCGAAGCTCCCACAGATTCTTTGGGGCCATGACCGTCATATTGGGAATACAGGTCAAATAGGACAGATCAAAAATACCCTGATGGGTTTCTCCGTCGCTGCCCACCAATCCTGCCCGATCCAGGGCAAATACTACGGAAAGATTCTGAATGCACACATCATGGAGAATCTGATCAAAGCCTCTCTGCAAAAACGACGAGTACACGGCAACCACTGGCTTCATGCCTGCCGCCGCCATGCCTGCCGCCGAAGTCACTGCATGCTGCTCTGCAATTCCCACATCAAAGAAACGGTCCGGAAACTGCTTTTTAAATGGCTTTAATCCCGTTCCGTCCGGCATCGCTGCTGTGACAGCCACAATCTTCGGATTCTTCGCCGCCTGGATACAAAGCTCTTTGGAAAATACATCTGTATAGCTGGGATATTCTTTTTTCTTTAATACGGTTCCTGTAGCTGCATCAAAAGGCTCGATTCCGTGGAACCGGGCCGGATTTTTTTCTGCCGGGGCATATCCCTTGCCCTTTTTTGTAATCACATGAACCAGAACTGCATGATTCATATTTCTGGCTTCCCGGAAAACCTTCACCAGCTCCTTCACATTATGTCCGTCCACCGGCCCCAGATATGTGACTCCCATATTTTCAAACAGCATTCCAGGAATCACCAGCTGCTTAATACTGTTTTTTGTACGGCTGATCTTATCTACCAGACTTTCTCCCACTACAGGAATCCTGGAAAGAGACTCTGACACCCGCCGTTTCAGATTATTGTATTTTACATTAGAACGGATCCCGCTTAAATACCGGGACATTCCGCCCACATTTTCAGAAATAGACATATTATTGTCATTCAGAACAATAATAAAATTTTTTTTCATATGAGCGGCATTATTCAGCGCCTCATAGGCCATACCGCCTGTCAGAGCTCCGTCTCCAATGACTGACACAACTGCATAATCATCACCCATCAGATCCCGTCCCTGAGCCATACCCAGACCAGCGGAGATAGAGGTGGAGCTGTGTCCAGTATCAAAGGCATCATAGGGACTTTCCTTCCGTTTGGGAAATCCACTTAATCCGCCGTACTGACGCAGATCGGAAAACATTTCCCGCCTTCCACTTAAAATCTTATGGGTATAGGACTGATGCCCTACATCCCAGATCACCTTGTCCTTCGGCAGATCAAAGGCCAGATAAAGGGCAATTGTCAGCTCTACCACGCCCAGATTTGATGCCAGATGGCCTCCTGTTACGCTGATTTTATCAATCAGGAACTGACGGATCTCCGAAGCCAGAACCGTGATTTCCTCTGCGCTCAGGCTTTTTACATCCCATGGTCCCTCAATATGTTCTAAAATCATGGTTTTTACCCTCTGTTCTTTCTGTTACCGGATCAGTTTTCCCGGTTTATCAGCATATAAATCAAATTCTCAAGAAATGGATTGCTGCCTGGAATTTCGTGAAGCAGGGAAACTGCTCTTTCTGAAATCTCCGCCACATCGCTTCTTGCCTGGTCAATGCCTTTCAGAGTCACATAAGTAGTCTTATGATTTTTTTCATCACTTAATACCGGCTTACCCAGCTGCTCCTCTGTGCTTGTCACATCAAGAATGTCGTCCTGAATCTGAAACGCCAGTCCGATAGCCGATGCCATCTCCTCTACCTTTTTTAACTGTTTTTCTTCTGCGCCTGCAAGCACTGCCCCAATCATCATGGATGCCTCCAGAAGAGCCCCTGTCTTCAAACGGTAAATAAAATCCAGCTTTTCCTCCGGAATGGGCTTGTCTGTCAGCTCCACATCTACAACCTGACCGCCAATCATTCCGTAAATGCCTGTTTTTTCCGCCAGAAGCCCTATCGCGCGTCCTACCCGCTCCCCATGCTCTGTCATGGCAAATGCTTTAGCCGCCGTTTCCACAGCATAAATCAGCAGTGCATCTCCTGCCAGAACTGCCATGTCATATCCGAATTTCACCCAGGCTGTCGGCATTCCTCTTCGAAGCTGATCATTGTCCATGCAGGGAAGATCATCATGGATCAGAGATGAGGTGTGAATCATCTCGATTGCTGCCATAAAGGGCTCAATCTCTTCCCCCTTGCCTCCAAAAAGCCGGTAGGTTTCCTGCATCAGCATGGGGCGAAGCCGTTTGCCTCCGGCCCTGACGCTGTAGTTCATGGCCTCCAGTACGGTTTTCTGATATCCTGATTCCTCTGGCAGAAACTTTTCCACAATCTGCTCAACTTCTCTGGTTCTATGCATTAGTTCTTCACGCATCTCCATCCGCTTCCTCGCCTCCCTGCAGAATCATCATCTGTTTTTCTACTTTATCTATCTTATCGCTGCAGGCCTTTACCAGCTTCATCCCGGCCTCGTAGCAGGCAAAGGATTCCTCCAGAGAGGTGTCTGAAGCCTCCAGCTTTTCCAGAAGCTCGTCCAGCTGGGCAAAGGTCTCTTCAATGGACTGATCCTGTTTTCTCTCACTCATGGTTTATTTCCTCCCGCTCAGTTACCCGGGCCTTCAAACGTCCGTCGGTAATTCGGATCGTGATCAAATCTCCCGGATTCACATCCGCTGCATGTTCAATCCTGCGGCTGTTCTCATCTGTAAGGAAGCCAAAGCCGCGGCTGATCTTCTCCAGAGGAGAAAGCCCGTGAAGACGTCCTCCAGCCAGAGCCAGCCTGTGCTTTGCCATGGTAAGCTTCCGCTTCATGGCCTCCTCCATCTGATCCTGCAGATCCGCAAGCCTCTGCCTCTGCTGCCGCAGCGTACTCATGGGATCATGGAGCTGAAGCCGCAGACGATACTGATCTGCCTGAAACCGGCGGCGCTCCACCTGGCGTCCCATCGCCCGCCGCAAAGCCGCATTGTAGGCAAGCAGCTGCTCTTCAAACTGTCTGTAGTCAAATACAGCCAGCTCTGCCGCCGCCGAGGGGGTCGGAGCCCGCAGATCCGCCACATAATCGGCAATGGTTACATCTGTTTCGTGACCTACCGCAGAAATCACCGGCGTCCTGCAGTTAAAAATCGCCCGTGCCACCGGTTCTTCATTAAAGGCCCACAGATCCTCAATGGATCCGCCGCCCCGGCCAACAATCAGCACGTCCAGTCCCATCTCATCCAGTGTCTGTATTCCACAGACAATACTGGCTGCCGCCCCGGCCCCCTGAACCAGAGCCGGATACAGAATAAGCTGAACGTAAGGATTCCTTCTGGCTGTAATATTCATAATATCCCGAATGGCCGCCCCGGTACTGGCTGTCACTACTCCCACAGTCCGGGCATAGCGGGGAATCGGCTGCTTATACTCCGGGGCAAACATCCCCATTTCTTCCAGCTGATCTCTCAGTTTCTGAAACCGCAGAAACAAATCTCCCTGGCCATCCTGTTCAATTTTCCTTGCATACAGCTGGTATTTACCATCCCGCTCATAAACATCCACCGTTCCGGTTACTACAACCTGCTGTCCTTCCTGCAACTGAAAAGAGAGACCCCTGCGCTGTCCGGCAAACATCACCGCAGCTAGGGTCCCGGTTTTATCTTTCAATGTAAAATAAATATGCCCGGACGTATGGTACTTGCAGTTGGATACCTCGCCCCGCACAGAAATCCGGCTCAGGGCGAAATCCTGAGCAAACATATTCTTGATATAAGAATTCACCTGTGAAACCGAATAAATTCCTGCCATATTACTCTGCAGTCACCAGCTTTGCCAGTACTCCGTTAATAAATGCTGCCGAGTCCCGGCCGCCAAATTTTTTGGCCAGATCTACTGCTTCGTTAATTGCCACCTTTTCCGGCACCTGATCGTCATACTTCATCTCATACAGTGCCTGACGCAGAATGGTCAGCTCCACCCGTCCCATTCTTCTTGTTTTCCATCCGTAAGCAACCTGGTTAATCTGATCATCCAGCTCGTCACGCTTTGCCGCAATGGCCTCCACACGTTCAATCAGGAAGCTGCGCTCCTTTTCCTGCATCTCGACCCGGTGAATAATCTCTGTCTCACCTTCTGCAGTAATATCATCCTCATCCGGAGAGTCGAAATACTGACGAGTCTGTTGTTCAACCTCCTGGGCAGGGTAAAATTCTGCTGCAAACAGCATTTTAAAGCAATGCTCCCGCATCTTACTTCTTGTCATCTGAATATCCTCCTGGCATGGAACCGGCTCCATGCCGATTTCCTCTGTTCTGTCCTGTATTTTTCCTATGTTGCTTCTGTATCGGAAGAACACAGCTTTGCATTATCATATCACATTTTTTTCTGTTTCACAATGACTGGATTGAAAATCCAGTATCTGCTCTGTATAACTTTTCTCCATTTCGGGTATTCTCTTCCTGACAGATATTTTAACAAACGGAGGTTTTTTATGTGGGGAATTGTCATTGCACTTGTATCCGGCGCTCTGATGAGCTTACAGGGGATTTTTAATACAGAAGTTACCAAACAGACCAGTATCTGGGTATCTGCCGGATGGGTACAGTTTACTGCTCTGATTACCTGCATTCTGTTCTGGTTTTTTTCTGATCGAAGCTCTGCCGCCATCCTCCTTCAGGTTCGCCCCTGGTACATGCTGACCGGCGGTCTGATGGGCGCGTTTATTACGTTTACCGTCATCCGGAGTATGGACGGCCTCGGTCCTGCACAGGCTACCTTGTTCATTGTAGTTACTCAAATCCTGGTTTCCTATGGAATTGAGCTTCTGGGACTCTTCGGCGTAGAAAAAGCTGCCTTTGAATGGAAAAAACTGATTGGCGCTCTCATTGCCATTGCCGGAATTATTGTTTTTCGATGGGAAAAGTAACCAATACAACGTTGAAAACCTCCTCTTCCTGAGCTATAATCTCAGGGAATGGAGGTTTTAGTATGACAAATGATATGACAAGAGGACGGATTCTGCCGCAGCTGATCAGCTTTACCATTCCTCTGGTTTTAGGCAACCTGTTTCAGCTGACCTACAATGCAGCCGATTCCATGATTGTGGGAAGGTATCTGGGCGGTCAGGCTTTGGCTGCTGTAGGAACTGCCGGGCCTATTATGAATCTGGCCATTCTTTTTATCAGCGGAATGTGCATGGGAGCCGGAATTTTGATGAGCACCCAGTATGGAGCAAAACAGCAGGATGTACTGGAACGGCAGATCAGCACCACTCTTTTAAGCGGACTGGTCTTTTCCTTTTTTGTCACCCTTTCCATGATGGTTCTGGCAAAGCCTGTTTTAACTCTGATCCGTGTGCCGGAAGAGATTCTTGACAGCGCTTGCGGATACCTGCGGATCATTTTTACCGGATTTCTTTTTACCTTTGCCTACAATTTCTTTTCCAGTACCCTGCGGGCCCTGGGAGACAGCAAGGCCTCTCTGTATTTTCTTGTTATCAGCTCTGTTTTTAACATTGCAGGGGATTTGCTCTTTGTAGCAGTTTTCCGGTGGGGTGTCAACGGCAGCGCTCTGGCAACCGTTTTAAGCCAGATGATCTGCTGTCTCTGCTGTATGATTTATATCCAGAAAAAAGTCCCTCTGCTGCGCCTGGGAAAACGCTGGCTTATTTTTGATAAACGCCTCTTATCCCGTACCTTTTCCTTTGGCATTACCAGCGCCCTTCAGCTCATGTGTGTCCAGCTTGGCAAGGTTTGTGTCCAGTCTATGGTAAATATGCAGGGGATCGCTTTTATGGCTGCCTTTACTGCAGTCAACCGGGTCGATGATTTTGCCCTGACGCCGCAGCAGAATATTGCCCATGCAGCCACTACCTTCATGGCTCAGAATAAGGGAGCCGGACAGGAAAAACGCATGAAGCAGGGATTTTTCTGCGGCGTTCTGGTGGAGCTTTGCTACACTGCGGCTGTGGGGAGCTGTGTGTTCCTGTTTGCAGAGCCTATTATGAAGCTGTTTCTTCCTGAAGAATCAGCAGAGGTCATTGTACTTGGCGTCACCTATCTGCATCTGATTTCCTTTCTCTATCTTTTATCCGGATCCGGCAATATTGTTCAGGGATTTTTCCGGGGAATCGGTGATTTGAAGGTTACTCTGATTAGCTCTCTTCTGAACATTTCTGTTCGAGTGATTGCAGTTTTCTTTATGCTTCAGGTATCAAACGGAGGCTTTGGATGTCTGGCCTGGGCCTGTTGTTTTGGATGGATCTCCATGAATCTTCTGGAGATTCCGCTGCTTATCAAAAAAATACGGAGTATGAAATAGCTCCATGCAATATAACCTATAATCCTTCTACCTAAAAAATCCTGTGGAAACCAGATATGGATTTCCTACAGGATTTTTTAGTATTTTTAATTCATTAGCCTTTAATACCAGAACTTGCAACACCTTCCACAAAATATTTCTGAAGAAAAATAAACAGAATAAAAACTGGAATCAATGCTACTGTTGCTGCAGCCATAATTTGTGCATAATTAGAAGAATATTGACTGTTAAACATTCTAAGCATTAACTGAATTGTCTTCTTACTCTGAGAAGATAAATAAATCAATGGTCCCATAAAATCATTCCACTCAAAGGTAAATGAAGTAATACACAACGTTGCCACAGCAGGTTTTGATAATGGCAGCATAACCTTAAACCAAATACCATGTTCAGTTAAGCCATCAATTCGTGCTGCCTCTAAAAGTTCGTTAGGAATCCCCATAAAGAACTGTCTCATCATGAAAACACCTGTTGCCGTAAATGCGTGCATCAAAATGATTCCAATATGGCTATTTGTTAAACCAAACAAAGTCATCATCTTATACTGAGGAACCATATATACCTGCCAGGGAATAGAAATTGTCATAACATAAATCATGAAAATGGTATCTCTACCCTTAAACTCTAGTTTCGCAAATGCATACGCAGCTAAGCTAGAGGTAAGCAACTGAAGAACCACTGTGCATACAGTCAATTTTGTTGTATTAAAAAAACCTGTTAACAATGGAACCTTTTTCCAGATTTCCACATAATTCTGCCACTGCGGATCTCGAGGGATCCATACAATCGGATAAGAAAACACATCTTTTTCCAACTTCAAAGAAGCGGACAGCATCCAGAGGAAAGGAACCAGCATAATCGCTGCCATCAAAATGAGAAGTGCATAGGTAAACATCAGCTTCACTTTTTCAGCAGTACTCTTTTTTATTCTATATTTACTATTCATTTCCTCACCTCTACATATTGCTTGTGAACTTCTTTTCACCCTTGAACTGAATCAGTGTTGCTACAACAATAATGGAAAGCAGAACCATTGCAATTGCACTTGCATAACCAAATTCAGAATTCACAAATGCACTGTTAAAAATATGATATGCTAATACCTTGGTTGCTTCTCCTGGACCGCCTTGTGTCGTAATATACATGATGTCATAGGATTTAAATGTAGCTACCATTAACATCATAATAATGAAAAAGGTCGTCGGCGTAACACTAGGCCAGGTAATGTGCCGAAACAGCTGCCACTTATTTGCCCCATCCAAAGAAGCTGCTTCATATAACTCATTGGAAACACCTTGAAGTGCTGCAAGATATACAATCATATAATATCCCATACCCTTCCATACTGTGAGTCCAATGATAGTCGGCATTGCCCAAGTAGTAGAAGCTGCCCATCGTGGAGGATTCGATATTCCTATCGCCATCAGCAAACTATTGACTGGTCCACGATCTGGGTTAAACAAAGCCATCCATACAACTGCTACTGCAACCAATGAAGCAACATACGGGAAAAATAGTACAGAACGGAAAAACACTCGTCCTTTCAATTTTTTATTCATTAAAATTGCAAGAAATAATGCTAAGCCCAAAGTAAGAGGGACAGTAACTACTGTATAATAAATCGTGTTAACCAGAGCAATACGAAAACTGGAATCCTTCGTAAAAAGTCTTACAAAATTGTCCAAACCAACAAATTTGATTGGATTTCCAGAATCCCATTGACAAAAGCTTAATAACAATGAGAATATAACTGGTATAAGCGTAAAAATACAAAAACCAATTAAATTTGGAAGGATAAAGGAATACGCGACTACAGTTTTATTTTTGAAAAATGATTTTTTCTTTTTATTACCCATAACTTCTCCTTTCCAAGTTTTCTATCTACATTGCAGAATAACTCGGATTACTGTGCCTCTGCGATTCTATCAAGCATTTTCTGAAGTCCTTCTTCCACGGATATGCTTTTTGTCATAATTGCTCCATGCTCTTCTTTTAAAATGGTATCAATGCGTTTGGAATCTTTTCCCATCGGTGTCTCTGCAAGATATTTCGGAACATCAATATACTGTGAAAGTTTTTCCGGAGCATTCGGACACTTCTCAGGAATAGCATCAAATACTGCATTAATCGCATCAGAACTATAACCAGGAACAATACCCGATTCTGCTAAAACCTTTGCCCCTTCTTCCCCACAAATATAAGTAATTAAATCCCATGCTTCCTGTGGATGTTTGCTATAGGCACCAATAGAAACAGGAGTAACTCCGCCAACTGCAGAAATGTTTCCTTCTCCTTCAAAGTTTGGCATACTGCATACACCCCAGTTGAAGTCTTTGACATTTTCCATTAGGTTATTGATAAACCAAGATCCCATAGTAACCATAGCTGCCTGCTGGTTATAAAATACACCTGAGTAATGGATATTTGAAGATTTTAATACACCATAATCCATAAGAAGTCCCTCATCCTGCATCTTAAGGACTATATTATAGTAATCAACTAAATTTTTGTAACTCTCGCTATCTGTCTGACTAAACTTGTCCAAGCGTCTCGGGAAATTGTAAACACAACTCGGCCAGGTATGAAGATGTGTACCATAAACCTTTTCATTTCCGCTTCCACTTGTCATTTTCTTTGCAAGCTCATAATACTCTTCCATTGTCATTCCATCATGAGGATACTCAACGCCGGCTGCATCAAATAAATCTTTATTGTAGAACAACATAGTATTATCTTTTCTAAATGGAACAGAGTAAGATTTTCCATCCATCTGAAGCTGTTCCATGAGACCGAGGTAATTTGCGCTATCAAAAGACTCATCTGCTGCAATCATATCATCAAGAGCAATTACATGCCCCTGGGCAATCAATGCACTCAATGCTGGTGTACTTTTTGTAAAGACAACATCAAAATCCTGCTTTCCACCAAGCTGTGTTGTTACAGTGTTATCATACTCATCTGCTGCAAACTCAATTGGCTCAATCATAATATTGGGATTTTCTTTCGTATAAGCATCAAACATCGTCTTAAAATACTGAAGATTAGAATAATCCCATAATGCTACTTTTAACGTAATTTTTCCATCTTCTTTAGTTTCCTCTGAAGAATTACCGCATCCTGTCAATACACTTGCAGCCATAGTCACTGCCATCAAACCTGCTACACCTTTTTTCATTTCACTTTCCTCCTACCAAATAAATATTTCTTTATCGCTCAATTTTAATAGCGCTTCAACAAAATAATAATCTCCATAAATGATAGAAAATTCATGTTCATCAGCATGATAAGCTGCTGTACATTTTTCAAGAATTCCGTCTTTTTCTAAATCCCAACAACATCTTTGCTCATCTAACGTTCTCAGAAGTTCCAATGCTGTTTTTATATATAGCTTACTATCTCGTTCTTCTGTATATTTAGAAAGTTCCAACAAACCACAGGCAAATATTGCAGATGCTGTAGAATCCTCCCAAACACAATCAAAAGGCTGACGGAAATCTACCGGAATTAATTTGTTATCCGGAATATTTGCAATCACATAATTTGCAACACGCTTTGCTGTATTTAAATAATGTTCATCTTTTGTATGAATATAGCTAATAACAAATCCATACAATGCCCATGCCTGACCTCTTGTCCAGGAAGAACCTTCCGCGTATCCCTGACCTCCATAAGTCTTTTTCATTTCTCCGGTAAATGGATCAAACTCTACGATATGATTTACAGAACCATCCTCTCGAACAAAATACTTTTGAGCTGTATTTGCATGTGCAATTGCCATTTGCCTAAATCGTGGATCCGTTGTTACATCACTAGCCCAATACAATAGAGGCAGATTCATCATGCAATCAATAATTGCCCACCCTCTTCTGTCTATATTCGCTCTATCATTCCATGCACGGAAAAAACCTCCTGCAAGGTTAAATCTTCCCGCAAAGTTATTCGCTGCAAGAATCGCTCGATTATAAGACTCTTCAGAATTTGTTATCTTATAATTCACAACAGCTGTCGGAAGCCATTTGAACCCATTGTCATGATCCAAACCATTTGCATTCATCAAAACTTTATCCAATTTTTCCTCTACAAATATTGCTTCCTGTTTGTAAATTTCTTCTTCTGTAAGATTATAGAGCTGCCACATGAGACCTCCCCAAAAACCGTTGGTCCACCAATCAATCATATCATCTCCAGAGCGATCATCAAAAATTCCATTGACCGTTGTATAAGGAATTTTTCCTCGATTTCGTTCCGTGACTAATTTCATTTTTTTCTTAACACGCTCTAAAACCTCGAAAACCCATGTCAATTCCCGTTCTGATAACTTCATTTTCCTCCTCCTTTCTTTTTTATAATTTAAATTTTTACTTCTAACTTTTCATTATTCCATATTACAAAGACCTTTTCACGTTCCACAATAACCTCTGGCTTGTTTTCCATTAATATTTCTGCATCCGTAGAATTGTCAGCGAAAATACTATTTACAAAAATATGATTTCCTGGCTCAAATGACGCTTTGATAGTTGGAATAACTGTTAAATTAAATAACAAATTTGTATTCGGCATTGCTGTAATTAATTCTGGTGTACTTCCCGTCTCTGCAACTGCCCCACTAATTCCCCATGCAAAACGTGCAAATACAGAATTCTCCGTTATTTCTACCTGTTCCTTTCTGTATTTTCCAGATTCTTTGCCGTATTTTATTGTAAAACACGGCTCCTGAGCAATAGAAAAGCCTCCATCTGCTACATCAACAGCAATTTCATTACACAAACGATATACCCTAATATGCCATGCACCACAAGGAATCACTGCACTGTGAATTACAACTCCCTTTATAGGTGAATAAATTGTGCAAACCTGACTATCATTTCCCCAAAATTCAGTACAGCCATTTTTCATGCAATATCGATTTTCACCTTTAACTGATACAGCTAATGTATTATCAAAAGCACCTGTTTCTAATGTTGTGCCGCGTGAAACACTAAAGCCAAATTCATTAGAATAGACGGATTTCTCATATTTCGCCTGACACTGTCCATGTTCACTTTTTGAATGCTGTCCCACAACGTAGGCTTTTACATGATCATGTTTATCATGAGTAATCAACATATGTGGATGCTTAAAATATTTTTGAGGTTCATAAACATATGATTTCATTTCAGACTTCCAAAATGGATGATTTTCATTCAGTGCTAAAATAATAAACGCCTTATTACTCCAATAAGGTGAACCAGAGCTATTGTAATGTTCACTCATCAGTAAGTTAGCATAATTATAGCCAATGGATAAAATACCGGCTTGATCAAAAATCGGATGCTCCATCCAGCTTTCTAAATTTTTCAGTACCAGATTTTTTAATACACCATAGTCTACCGGGAGTTCAGCATAAGCCATTGCACCAAAAGGCGCAGAATGTGCATAACGGTATGTTAAACTTCTTCCAAAGGGAATTTCTTTTCCATTATTTGCAAACCAGTATACAAAATCTCCGTAAAACTCTGTACTCCGTTCCTTCAAAGTCCTACACCATTCAGGTTCCTGATGCTTCATCAAATGTGCATAAATCAATGAATAATAATGGATTGCAAAAGCTACATAATAGTCAATCTGACCTGGATTGCCATCATAATACCAACCGTCTCCAACATAACTACTTTCAATAATATTAAAATCTTCCTGCATTTTTTCTTCTGACCACGGTAATTCTAATAATCGAAATGTCATATTCGTTAAAATGCGAAAAAATCTCCAGTTATTTTGCGGCATATCATAAAAATTAATCTGATTCAACCATTCATACAGATTTTGTTTTTCTTGAAAAGAAAAATTGTTCCACAGCTTATCTTGGTTAATGGAAATAGAAAATACCAATGCAGCTATTTCTACCATCTTTTGATCTTTATCGCATAGATCTCCCCAATATTCTTCATGATTCGGATTTGTTCCATTCCGAATTCCTTCCTGATATTGCTTCAGCCATTCCTCGATCTCCGCTTTTTGTTCTTGTGGAAGATTCTCATTATTTCCCGACCATAATGGTCCCAATCCCCAAAGCAGCCTAGCCATTCCTTCCATTCTAGCTGCCTTCTCTCCATAGTGAACACCAGTATTTCCCAGTTTCAGAAAACTTTTTCCGTCGCTAAAAAACTGTTTTAAAGGTCTTATCGTATCTAGGAACAGACTTACCACATCCCCCCGGGTCTGAAGTTTCACACTCATACAATTCCTCCCTTCTTGTTTGTGTGAAACAAATTTTTGTGTAGTTTTCCTCCTTTTTTCTTATCATAGCATTGTTTTTCTTTATTTATCTTGCGATTTGTGCTATACTTATGTCGTATTGTGCTGTTTTAATTAGATTATTGTTGTTATTTTGTACAATTTTTTCAGAATGCAGGAGATGTTTTATGAACAATATTGAAATTGAATCCATTCAAGAATTACATGCCGTGTATAAAACTACATGTAAAAAAGCAGCTCGACATCTTCACATGCACAATAACGCATATGAAGTTACACTTTTCAAAAAAGGTAATATCGACTATTTTATTAATGATACAACCTACTCACTGCAACCGGGGGATCTGATTTTTATCCGTCCTTTTGATATTCATGGCCTTTTTATCAAGGATAACTCTCCTTACGAACGATTCAGTCTTCATATCAATGAACAAATTGCTGAAAAACTTTCCACGGAAAAAACAAATTTACTCCGATGTTTTCAGAACCTGGAAGAAAACCAGGTTCGTCATTTACGTGGTGCTGATTGCGAACAGTTTGAATTCTATATGCATACTTTGATCAAATATTTAAAAAATGATGAATACGGAGCCGATATTCGAGTCCACTCCTATTTATCACTCCTGATGGTACTGATTAACACCACTATACAATCAGACAATCAAATCAACCTTCCAGATATTTCGCCTGCTCTTATTAAAGATGCTTTATCCTATATCAGCGAAAACCTCACAAACGATATTTCTGTGCAAGCCATTGCAGATTATTTAAATATCAGCCGTTCCAGACTTAGCCATGTGTTTAAAGATTATACTGGTATCTCGCTCTGGAACTACATTATTGCCAGACGTATCCAATATTCTCAGACTCTTTTAAAGCAGGGACATTCTATAACAAACGCCTGTTATGAATGCGGATTTCAAGACTATGCTCATTTTATCAAGGTTTTCACCCGGCTAAATGGTATCTCACCAGGAAAATATGCCCGAAGCAGTTCCATGACAAAATAAAAAAGATGATTGGCAGCTTTAACAATTAAAGTCGTCAATCATCTTTTTTAATATATCTTTTTAATCTTTTTTAACCGATTTTCCTCCCTCAAGCATTCTCGTAATAAATTCCACAGACCCATCGATACCGTAGGCTGCACTATTGACACACAGATCGTAATTCACCGCATTTCCCCATTTGCGGCCCGTATAAAACCTGTAATATTGCATATGCTGTCGATCTACTCGCTTTAACAGCCGTCTGGCTTTTTTTTCATCCAGTTTGTTTATCTCCATAATTCGGTGCAGACGCTGCTCAAAAGGCGCCGTAATAAAGATACTGATATGTGGGATTCGATTGTTTGTTAAAATCACATCAGCACACCGCCCCATAACAATAAAGCTTTCTTTTTTTGCCATATCACAAATCAAATCGCTCTGATTAAAAAAAACAGCATCCCGCTTGGACAAGCCATGATATCGGCTGAACTCTCGCATACACTCGCGGGCAGTTCTTTTTCCTGGCTTAGAAAAAGCCTGATCCATCTCCTTTTGCTCAGGTCCAAAACGATATCCGGCCTGGTCCTCTACTATGTCCTTTTCTGCTTCCAGACGTTTCAACACTGCAGAAAATATTTCTGCATCATAAAAATTAATTTTCAGAGCATCCGCCAGAGTAAATCCTATCTCATTTCCTCCGCTTCCATAGGTTCTTCCAATACAGATAATCAGCTTATCGCTGCCTTTAAATCTATTTTTCAAATTGAAAGCATTTAAGCTTGCCAGATTCTGATCCACCACATCTCCCTCGCCAAAGCTGGTGGGTAAAGAGATCACTTCCTGAAGGATCCTGTCATATTCAGACATAATCATCCGGCGCAGTTCTTTATCCTGAATCGTTCTTGCCATATTGCTGATCAGGGCCAATTCACTGCGCAGCTGATGTCCCTGCTTTCTCGAACTCATCAGTTCTACCATGTCACGGACACACCCTTCTCTGTCTCGACTGAACACCCGCCCCAGAGAAGAACCCAACTGTGCATAGACCTCCGCATCCAAATCATAAATGCGCTCCGCCAGTTCCCGAAGCATTTCCTGTGTATATTCCATGTTTCCGCTCCTTTCCTATAAGAAAAATACCAGCATATCCATCAGGAATACAGGTACTAAAAAGATGAGTGACCAGAGCATATAACCAAAGAATGACGGCATGCAGATACCATTCTCATCTGAAATGGATTTTACCATAAAGTTAGGGGCATTTCCAATATAGGTATTCGCTCCCATAAATACTGCACCGCAGGAAATCGCTTCCAGCATAGCCACCGGCACCTGTCCAAGGGTTGTTGCAATTCCGCTGGAAAATCCCAGAGAACCTGCTGTTGTCAAAAATACCAGATAAGTCGGTGTATTATCCAAGAAACTTGACAGCGCACCTGTTACCCAGAACATCTGATACGGCTCTGTAATTCCAAGCTCTGCACCTTTTGCTTTCAAAATCATCAGAGCAGGCTGCATGGTAATAAAAATACCGATAAATAAAACAGCCACCTCCTGAATTGCACCCCAGGTAAAATGGTTTTTTCTCCGAATTTCTGAATTTGTTGTCTTAAAGGACAGCCATGCAGCAAAAAGGATCATTGCAATCTCAATCAGCGCCGGATAGGACAGCTTTACTTCTCCGTACAGCCGTATCCCTCTCACCTGTCCTGCCTCATTCTGAAATGCTACCATTCCCGGCAAAACTCCGCTTAATATAACAGCTGCCACAATCATAACCAGGAAAATAAGATTGTGGAGTCCCAGTATCCTGATCTCTGTTCCCGGCTTGCTGATATCTGGCTTGCATCCTTCTGCAATGTCCTTTCGGTAAGCACGCCGATCCAGCCAGTAAAAAACAAACAGAAGCACTGCAACATTCAAAGCCATAACCGGCATCAGATGCAGGCTCCAGAAGAAGGGAACCCCTCGCATAAATCCCATCAGCAACGGCGGATCTCCAATCGGAGAAAGACATCCTCCAATGTTGGAAATCAGAAAAATGAAAAAAATCATAATATGACTTTTCCGTCTTCTCCAATAATTCATTTTAATTACTGGACGAACCATAAGCATGCTTGCTCCAGTTGTCCCAATCCAGCTAGACAGACAGGTTCCCAGCATCAGAAGTCCCACATTGATTCTGGGGGAACCGGCCAAATCCCCTTCCATTCCAATATTTCCGGACACACAGAACAGCCCGAACAGCAGTACAATAAAGGTTAGATAATCACCCACCAGACATTCCAACACCGTTTCCAGCGCTGTCCCGGAGCCATATCTGACTGCAAAGGGAACGATAAACAAAAGAGACCAGAGCACCACTGCATGAATCTGGTGTTTTTCCCACCACTCTGCTTTAACCAGCGGAAGCACTGCAATACACAGCAAAAGTCCTACAAAGGGAATACACAAAGCAAGCGGAACTGCCCCTGCCGCTTCACTTCCTGCTTCTGCTGCCAGAACCTGAAACGGCATTCCGGCGCAAAATACGGCTGCACTTCCCAAAAGCAAAAGAATTTTCTTCATAAATGTCTTCATCATCCTGTCTTCCTTCTACTATTTATTTCCAGCAGCCGGAAACAGCTGTCTTTTCTGCTGTTCCCGGCTATTGCATGTTTCACGAAAACGCATTATAGCACTTTGTAACAAAAAATCAACAAATGATATTTTTATAACAGGTATTTTAAAAAAAGAACAGGGAGCATATCCGTTTCTTGCAGAAACGGATATGCTCCCTGTTCTTTTTTCCTGTGCTTCTTGTACCGCAATCCATCCATATTTCTTCTCATGGAGAACTGCCGGCTGCTTTTTATTATTTGTCTTCTGCCATATTGACTCCGGCAATCTTCACATTCACATCCAGAACCGTAAGACCTGTCATATTTTCAATCGCAGATTTTACCCGCTCTTGTACTCTTTCGCTTACTTCCGGAATGTTATAGCCATACTTAATATTCAGAGACAGATCCACAGATACATGCTCTTCTGTCACATCAACCTTCACACCCTTTGACAGAATCTTCATGCCCAGCTTTCCAACAAGCTCATTGGTAATATTTCCGGCCATGGAATCCACTCCGTCTACCTCTGTTGCCGCCAATCCTGCAATAATCGCAACGACCTCATCTGCAATCCGTACTTCTCCAATTGTATCATTTTCATATACCTTATGGGTATTTCTTGTTTCCTGTTCTGCCACGGTAATCCCTCCTGTATCATTCAGATTCACTGCTGCTTACAGTATAACAAATCCCGTCCGATTTGCAAAGGGGTATTTCCCGTCAGTCTTCCAGATTCAACAGGGTAATGACAATATTTTCTGCCCCCACCTCCGTCTTTCGCTTCACAATGTCCTCAATCTGAGCTCTCTGCTGATCTGTAATGCTGGCCGCATTGATCACAACGTCAACCTTTCCATTCGTCAGACTGACTACCGGATCCAAAAAGCCCTTTGCCTGTAGAAGTGTCTCTGCCGCATTTTCCTTTTCCGCCACTGCTGTCATGGCGATCATATTCTGAATGGCCTCCTGCTTGGCAGCCTCCTCTATATTGGTATTATTAATAATATTGTTCAATGTTTCTCTATTTTTTGCCCGAATCTGCTCTCTGTTCAGCTGCACGCCCGCTATGTAGTCCGATACCGTCAGACCGCTGGTCAAAACTGCCTCTCCGGGATTCTCCATTCCTGTTTCCTCATCCCAGCTGTCTATTTCTGCAAGCTGTGTTCCTGCCGGTTCTAACTGTTTTGCCTGTTCTCCCCCATCAGCCAGCGCTGGTGGATTTTCCACATCTGATGAAGCTGATAGCTCTGCTCCTGTCTGTATGCTGTTTTCTTCATTCTGTGGCTGCGCCTCCTCTATTTCGCCAGAGAACTGATATCCTGCTGCCTGATTCTCTGCCAGAATATCCTCGTCTGAAATCTCCAGAACTCCCGCCGGAAGGATTCCCCCTTCTGCTCCAGCCTCCAGCTCCTGCTTGCCCGCATAATTCAAATATCCTGCTGCCGCAATCATAATCGCCAGAGTAGTAATTATGATCTGATTTCTTCGAAACAGCTTTTTCATATTCACATCCTTCAAATGCTTTTCTGCCTTCTTGAATTTCATACCCTGCACTCCTTTATTCCACCCGCATTCATACTTTATCCTATGCGTTCCACGGAAATTTATGCACCTACGGATTTCTTTTTAACACCTTAATTTTATGTGCCGGAAGTCCGAATAGCGCCTCCATTGCAGAAGCAATCTCCGCTTTTACAGAAGGACTTCCTCCCCCCTCAGCGCTGATAATAATACCTGAAATTTCCGGATACAGTTCTTTTTCCACAATGGGCTGGTTCTGGCTGTTTCCAGAAACCAGAACCGTAGTGCTTTCCTGTTCCCGGCTTTCTAATTTTCTGGTGCCGCCTCCGCTGTCCTTCTCCTCTGTAAAGGAACGGGAGCCATTTTCATCTACATGAATAATTTTTTCCGATGAAGCCTTTAGCACAATCATCACCTCCAGTTCCCCTACCCCTTCAACATTTTTCAGGATAGAGCGTACTCTCTGCTCCAGAAGCTGTTCATAGGTAGCTGCTCCACTTTGTCCTGAAGCAGCCTCCCAGAAGGTATCCGACTTTCCTTCTTCCGATCCATTCAGATAAGAGCTTTCTCCTCTCCTGTAATTTTTCTGAGTTCTTCCGGCTTCCAGTTCTGCCCTCCCGCTATCCGAGTTCTCCGTCCTATCTAACACACTCCCTCTTCCTTTCTCAGATAAGGATTTCCTCTGTCCTGCAGGAAAAGCCAGAATACATAAAATCACACCGGCTGCCACCAAAAACAGCCATGGTTCACGCCCCTGGGGCCATTTGAATTTCCACATTGCTTTCCTCCAGATGATAATAAGCCTCCAACTTCTCCCTCAGCTGTTTCTCCTTCTGTCCCATTTCCCCCAGAATTTTCCCGGATAACACCGGCTCCGTTTTTTCTGTCTTTTGAGGTTCCTCCAGCTCCCTCACCTCTGTACGCCCCGTCACCTTCACTTCCACCGGCATTACCGGTCTTACAGGTTCCACAGCTTCTGTTGTTTTTTCTTCTTCCTGTTCTCCTGCTAAAGGCTTCTGCGCCTCTGCTCCTTCCTTCTCTTTCACAATCAGACGGATCGAGCAGATGGTACCAAATGCTGGATTGTCCTCTCTGGCCTCTATGGTTACACTACATTGTGCTGCCTGGATTCCCATTTCCTCTGCTAACTGAATCACATCTTCCTCAACAGCCTCCTCATACCGGCGGATCACACTGGAAAGCCTCTGTTTTTCCATCCCAATCATATTCTGCTTCAAATCCTCCGCCTGCTCCTGAAAAAGAAAGCTCTCATAATATCCGGCAATGGTATCCTCCAGATGCAGCCCCTCTGTGAATGGATGCAGCACAATAAAAACCAGAACCATTCCTGAAAACAGACGAAGATACTTCCCATACTGTTTTCCAGGAAGAAGACGTTCGGCTACTGACAGAAAAAGGAAAAATCCAGTCAGATTCTGGATCCACTGATATAATTCCTTCATTCCATCCTCCTCTTTTCCAGATTTTCTGCGGCCTGCCCTTTTTCTTTGCTAAAAAAAGAAGCTTGCTCGCGAGTTTCTCCTATGCCAGATATGCAGCATTGGTTCCCACACAAATCAAAGCAATGGTAATAGCAAATAAAACCAGTCCCGACACTGCCGCGTGAAGAAGCATTTTCTGCCCCTCTGCCACGCCGCTGATGCATCCCACCAGGCGTTTATCAGCTACCGGTTCCAGAATGGCTGCCACAATCCGGTAAAGCATGAAAAAAAACCACAGCTTTACCAGAGGCGCAAGACTAAGAAGTACCAGGATCACCACTGCCGCTGCTCCCATGGTATTCTTAATCAGAACCCCGGAGCCTAAAACCAGCTTTGTCACAGCTCCCGCTCCTGCTCCGATTCCGGGAATCGCCTGCAGGAGTTTTTCCATCCCTGAGGTTTTTATTGCGTCTGCATAGGGGAGCACCATCCCCTGTACCAGATGAAAACCGGCAACCAGACCTAAAAGCCAGCGAAGTCCCCAGAAAATTCCCGTTTTCAAAAGCTCCGTCATTTTGGAAAGCATGTCTTCTTTCATCACATTTCCCACCAGAACAAGCATCACATATATCTGAATCAGAGGAAGAACCAGACGGACGTACATTCCCTGCACCATACTAATCAAAAATAAAACCAGCTCATACCAGGCCACGGAGGCTGCCGCAGCTCCTGCCCATACTACAGCTGCAAAATAAGACGGCATCAGTGCCTTCATAAACAGGATCTGTTTTTCCAACACCTGAACGGCCGTATCTGCACTTTCCAGAAAAAAAGCCGCCATCACAGTGAATGTCATCAGATAGATCACAAAAAATCCGGCTTCCGACATCTGATCTCCGGAAAAAATCTCTGAAAATCCGGAAAAAACTGCCCCCAGAAGTCCCAGCGTCAAAAGCTGGACTGCCATAGCGCCGCCATTTTCCATCTCGCCCAGAAAGCTCTCCCTCAGACCGTCCAGGATCATCCGCCCTGCATCCTTTCCTCTTCCTTCTATGAGAGCCTGTACCAGCTCCGTAAAGGAAAGCTCTTTTCCGGTTCCTGCCGCCTCTTCCTTCAGGAATTGTTCCAGCTCACTCCAATCCAAGCCTCCTTCTTCCATTTCCCATATAGACTGCCCATCGCCTTTCTCCCATAAAGGCTCCTCTCGGCTTTGTCCCCATACCTTCTCCCTCCCGGATCCTATGAGAACCGCAGACACTGCCAAAATCAGAATCAGTCTCCTTCTCCCCCTCATCCCAAAAATCCCTGCAGAGTTTCCATAAGGGCAAGAACCACAGGCATACTGACCGCAAGAATTGACAGTTTCCCAAAAATCTCAATCTGCGTACCTACCGCTCCATATCCGGCATCCCGGCAGATACCGGAGGAAAACTCTGTAATATAAGTAATGCCTGTCATTTTCACCAGAGTATTTAAAAACACTGGTCTGATTTTTACATAATCCTGCAGGCGTCTCATTCCTTCCACAATGCTTTCCAGACGGGCGGCGCCATAAAAAAACATAAAACAGCCTGCTGCCATGACCAGATAAATTCCATACTCACTTTTTGTTCCCTTCAGCTGAACTGCCAGAAGAACAGATGTAATTCCGACAATTCCAATTATCACAATTGACATACCGCGTCCCTTACAATGCAAACAGATTTTTAATGGTTTCAAACAGCTCATAAATATAAGGCACCATCCAGAACAGTACCAAAAGCAGACCTGCCAGACTGGTTAAAAAGGCCTGCTCCTCCCTCCCGCTGTGCTTCAGGACCTGGCAAATCACAGAAACAAGGATTCCTACTGCAGCAATTTTAAAAATCAGATTAACCCCCATGGTCCTCTCCTTTTCCTCAGATCAGCAGTATCGTCAGAAACAGGCCGCTCATAATTCCCAAGCTGGAATACAGGCGGCACCGTTCCTGCCTGTGCTCTCTCAGCAGCTGAATCTGCACATCCAGCTGTTCCAGATACAGAAGCAGCGTCCTCTCCTGCATATCACGATCCAGATATCCCAGATGCTTTCCCAGCTCAGCCAGATACTGCCTGTCCTGCTTTGTCAGAGCCATGCCTGAAATCTTCCCTACCTCCTCCTCCCAGATCTGGCAGAAGGTCTCTCCTCCCTGCTGTTCAATTTTTCCGGCTGCCCCGGTAAATAATCCGGATAGGCCTTTCTCAAACCGCTTTCCCACAGCCTCCAGCGCCTCAGAAAGCGGTGCATTGGCATAAAGAATCTGTCCCTTCAGCATATAAATCATCTGTCTCAGCTGCAAAAGCTGTTCCAGGCGCCTTCTGTATTCTCCCGCCATCCAGAATCCAAACCCGGAAGCGCCGGATACAATACATACCGCCCCTGCTGCCTGCATCCATATCTGCATCCCCGATCATATCTCCCTTCCCGCTTCCCCGCTGTTCTTTTTATACAACACATTTCCCCTGCTGTCACAAATGCTTTCCACATGTCCCGCCCTTCCCTGGCTTCCCAAAAGAATATAACGGTCAAACCAGCTCTCCTCTACCATTTTTCCAAGAACGGGCTTCGTCCGCACATCCGCCAGGGATGTTCCGTGAACAGTCGCCATCACCCGGCATCCGCAGTTCATCACATATTCCAGCGCCTCCAAATCCTCTCTGCTTCCGATCTCGTCCACAGCAACTACCTGCGGTGACATACTGCGAATCAGCATCATCATTCCCTGAGCCTTCGGACAGCAGTCCAGAATATCGGTACGGCTTCCCAGATCATTCTGGGGAACTCCCTGAAAACAGGCGCCAATCTCAGAACGCTCATCCACTACGCCAACGGTCATCGGCTGCATCCACCTGCTGCCTTCTCTATCTCCAGCTGCCCTCCATCCATCTGACACCTGCCGGATCAGATCCCGCAGCAGTGTTGTTTTCCCGCACCTGGGAGGCGATACAATGAGAACATTTTCCAGCTGTCCATCCCGGTATATACAGGGCATAACCAGATCCGCGCAACCTCTGATCTGATGGGAGAGACGCACGTTCATGCAGGAAATAAATTTCATACCTCGTATTCCCTTTCCCTCTACAATGGTTTTTCCTGCTACGCCAACACGGTGTCCCCCCTGAATCGTCAGATATCCCTGGCGAAGCTCCTCTTCAAAGGCATACAAAGAGTAGCTGCTGACATACTCCAGGGTTTCCTTTAAATCTGCCCTGGTTACCTCATAAGCCCGTTTCCTGTTTTCCGCTGTAGCCTCTGTTTTCTTTCCTTCTGTTGTAAGATAATACTCCTGATTGCTGCAGATGATAAGAAGTGGAGACTGAATCCGAAGCCGGACTTCCTGTACCTGTCCGAAATCCACCTCTGCCTGCTTTAGAATACTTCTGATATCTTTAGAAAATATACGAATAATCTCTTCCCGCTGTTCCAAAATCACCCCTCCCCATACAGTAATATCTCAGATAGAAAGAAGCTCGCTCGCGCGCTTCTCCGCCTGCGGCGGGTCGTCTCATCAGCCAATTCTCTTCCAACCCATGGCGATCCCCGCGGAGCGTTTTTATGTCATAGGACGCAATTTTCTATGACAAGAAAGAAGCTCGCTTGCGAGCTTCTCCGCCTGCGGCGGGTCGCTTCTGCGACAA